>SKEU01000130.1_pt1 | contig 65244 bp, 100 predicted proteins | sample 4819571 | NCBI WGS metagenome assembly SKEU01 (sample SAMN11008801, study PRJNA524170) | human gut metagenome | biome: Human fecal sample; material: Feces; isolation source: fecal sample from pouch patient p8, p16 | host: Homo sapiens | place: Israel: Tel-Aviv | collected 2015-06-23
GCCGAATGCGGTCCCCAGCCTTTTTGAGCCAGCCGTTTCATCGACGCCGTGACCACTCCAGAATACCACAGATTCCACCGTCTTTCACCATATCTTCACAAATATAGGTCATGCAACGTTGCTGCAACGCTGGGACTGAGTACGCTGACGCTTGTCGGAATAATTTGAATCGGACTTTGGTGGGGGTCCTGTTCCGACATGAGGGCGCGTCGGCAAGCAGATGGGTTCGGAAGTTTACGGGCTTCCCCGTCTGGACATGTCGTCCGAGGCCGTGGTGCTATACCTCGTCTTGACCGACGCGCTAGGGATGGTTGGCCGAGTGGTCGAAGGCATCTGCTCCGAAACCAGAAGGCCCGTGAGGGTCCGCAGGTTCGAATCCTGCACCATCCGCAGATGGCACCGGCGTACGTAAGGTGCGATTCGGTTTCAGGTCCAATGCGAGAGGCCTGTTGGTACCGCCGTCAATCTCGCACATGTCCCAGTAGCTCAACGGTAGAGTGGTGGCGTTTTTCTCCCTTCTTCGCCCGACCGAGCGGGTTCGACTCCCGTCTGGGACCCTTTGGGCCGGTTCGCCTCAGAACACAGTGTGGTTATCTTGGTTATTTTTGCTTAGAGCGTCAACCGGCCCGTTTTCTTTTTGAAAGGACGGGATGTATGGCTTGGTCTTCTTCTCGTCGTAGGGAGCGGTTCAATCCTGATTGGGAGAGGACGCGGAAGATCGTCGGCGAACGTGATGGCTGGTGTTGCCGTCAGGTGGTTACTGATTGGAATACTGGTGAGCGGCATTTGTGTGGCCGTCCGGGTAATGAGGTCGATCATATTGTGCGTGCCGGGAATGGCATGCCTGATGATGATTCGTTGTCGAATCTTCAGGTGTTGTGTTCGTATCACCATATGTTGAAGACGGAGCGTGAGAGTGCTGATGCTCGTGTGGAGCGGCGTCGGCGGCGTGAGGAGGCGGAATGGTATTCGCATCCGGCGTTTCGGGCGTAGGCCGTTGTGCGGTGGCGGGTTGTTTGGAGCCGGTGTGTGCGCGTGATTTGTGTCGTAGGCATTATGACCGTGATCGGCGTAGTGGTAATCCGGTGAGGCCTGTTCGTCGTCGTATGTGTCCGGTGTGTTTTACGTGGTTTGAGCCGGGTAGGGCGGATAAGTTGTTTTGTTCGTCTCGGTGTCGTTTGCGTTATCACCGTATGCGTGTGGTGAATCCTGATTTGCCGGAGCGTCCTGATACTGGGATGCATGTGGCTCCGGTGGCGCCGGAGGGTTTTGAGCCTGTGATTCGTGTTGAGGAGTTTACGCGTTCTCAGGTGGTGGAGAAGTGTCACGGCTGTTGCCATTGGTGTGGTGAGCCGGTTGATTTTGATTCTTCTGGTGCTTTCGGCCCGTTTTTTGAGTGGAAGGTTCCGGTGGAGAAGTCGCGTGAGGCGACGTTGGAGAACCGCATTCTCGTTCATAACCGGTGTGCTGGCGGAAGGCCGCGTCGCCGTATGGTTGCCCGGAAGGGGCGGGAGCGGAGCGTGATTAGTGGCAGGGAACAATCGTCGGGCCGGTAGGGTTAACGAGGTTCAGATTCTTTCCAATCCTGATAGGCCGATGGGTCCGGAGTTGCCGGAGTTGAGGCCGGATACGGGGGAGGAGTGGGGTGCTCGTGCTCGGAATATGTATGAGAATTTCCGTACGAGTCCGCTTGCTATGCGTATGGGTTGTGCTCCTGATTGGGATTTTCTCATGGAGACGGTTCTTTTGGAGGATGATTTTTGGAAGGCTCGTAAGGGTCGTGCGATTTTGGCTGCTGAGTTGCGTCAGCGTTGGGCGATGCTTGGGGTGACGCCGGAGGCTCGTGTGCGGTTGAAGTTTGATACGCCGCAGCCGGATGATTTGAGTGTTGGTGCCGCTGGTGGTGTTGGCGCGAATGTTGTTCGGATGGAGGATTTCTGGGAACGTCGTGGCGCGTTGAGTAGGTAGCCGCATGCATGACGTTATCCCGAATCTTACTGTTGAGGACAGGGAGCGTTCGCTTGGCTGGTTGGCCTTGTGGTGGATTGAGACCTTCTGTGTGGTGGGTTCTGAGCCGGCGTTTGATAAGCCGGTGCGTGAGAGTCCTGAATACTCCCGTTTCTATGTTGACTGTTATGCGTTGGACAAGCATGGCGAACGGTTGTTCGACCATGTGTTCCTGAGTCGTCCGAAGGGTTGTGACAAGTCGGGTAAGGGTGCTCGTCTTGGCTTGTTTGAGGCGTTGGGTCCTTGTCGTTTCGCCGGGTGGGCGAAGGGTGGGGAGACCTATACGTTTCTTGGGCAGACGTATGTGTATCTGCCGGGTGAGCCGATGGGTCGTCCGATTCAGGGTCCGAATGTGATTTGTATTGCTACGTCTGAAGATCAGACGGGCAATGTGTATGACGTCATTAAATACAATTGCAATAATGGCCCGTTGTCCGCGTTGAAGGGGCAGGGGTTGGATGTGGGCGAGACCCGTATCCTGCTGCCTGAGGGTGGTTCCATTAAGCCGGGTACGTCTGCTTCCGCTTCCAAGGATGGCGGTAAGGAGACGTTCATCATTGCGGATGAGTCGCATTTGTATAATACGCCGAAGTTGAAGGCTACGTATCATGTGTTGAAGCGTAATAAGTCGAAGCGTAAGGCTGATGCTGACCCGTGGATTCTTGAGACGACGACGATGTATCGTCCGGGTGAGGAGTCCATTGCGGAGTTGACGTATAAGACGGCGAGGGATATTCGCGAGGGTCGTATGAAGGACCAGAAGCTCCTGTTCGACCATCGGTATTCTTCCATTGGCATTGACGATCTTAATGATATTGCGAAGTTGAAGCATGGCTTGTATGAGGCTTATGGTTCGGCTGCGATGTCGAAGGATGGTCGTGACCATATCATTCTTCCTGATGGCCGTATCGTTCCGGTTGGGGATGATGGGCTTAGCGAGGATGGTTATTCTTTGCGTTCGCCGGGTGTTGAGCCGGGTCCGTCTAAGGATGGTTGGGTTGATATTCGTGGTCAGATGGCGGATATTCTGGACCCTGCGTCTGATGTCGGTGATTCGATTCGTTACTTCCTGAACTCGTTGACGAGCGTGTCTGATGCGTGGTTGGCGGATTCCATGATTCGTAAGCATACGCAGTGCATCGGCTTGTTCTCTGGCGTGCCGGAGGGTACGAATCTGAATGATGCTGATGTGTGGCGTGATGTGATTTCCGAGGATGATGAGATCACGTTGGGGTTCGATGGTTCCTTGTCGGATGATGCGACGGCTCTTGTGGGTTGTCGTGTGCGTGATGGCTTGCTGTTCCTGATCAGGTTGGAGCAGAAGCCGGAGGGGCCGGAGGCTGCGGGTTGGCGTGTGGATGTTGACGCGTTCGACCGTAAGGCGCGTTGGATGTTGGATAATTTCAACGTTGTCGGTTTCTTCGCTGATGTCGCGTATTGGCGTGATGTGATCATTGGCTGGGAGCGGGATTATGCGCGGCTGGATTTGGTGTCCATGCGTGGCAATGGCGACCCGATCATGTTCCACACTAATTCTTGGCGTTCGGAGATGATGCAGTCTCTTATCGACATGCATACGGCTTTTTCGAAGGATTGGGAGCCGTGTGATGACGATGATGAGCCGGTGTTGGGTGATGTGGCTTTGATGGCTGACCCTCGTTTGCTGGCTCATTTCCGTAATGCTCGTCGTAAGAATTTCCGTCAGACGAATCCTGATGGTTCGTCGAAGTATCTGATTTATAAGGAGACGCCGAACAGTCCGTTGAAGATTGATGCCTGTATGGCTGGTCTTTTGGCGTATACCGCGCGTACCAAGTATTTGGAGGCGGGTATCGGCAGGGTGAGCCGGTCGAGGTGGCATGCGGAGCGCGTCTATTAGTTTCTAGGGGGATTATGGCTACGTCTTCCCAGACTCCGAATATTACGAGTCTTGTTCCCGGTGATGATGAGCCGGATGGCGATGGGCTGGTGTTGACCCGGTTGGCGACGCGTTTGCAGAATCGTATTCCGGATTTGTGTACGTTGAAGACGTTCTATGATGGGCGTGAGCAGGTGCCGCTTCAGTCGGTGCCTAAGTCCGCGACTTCCACGGCTTCTGCGATTTATCGTCGTTTCGTTGATATTTGTCCGTTGAATCTGGCGCATACGATTGTGGATGCGGTCGTGACTTCGCAGCATCCTACCGGTTTTCGTCTGGTTGCGGATAAGACGATGCGTAGCACCGAGGCCGATGACATGTGGGATAAGTGCGGCATGGATGTGCGTGCTTTGAACATGTTCATGGATGCGTCGCTTTATGGTGCGGCGTATGCGATGGTGTTCTCGAAGGGCAGTCCTTCGTATATTCAGCGGTTGAGTCCGTGGACTACGGAGATTTCCGATGATAAGGATTCGGCCATCGTGTATGGCTGGTCCGAGGATGAGCAGGTCGAGCGTATCACGTTGTATCGCATCATCCGTAATGATGACGGGCAAATTCAGAAGGTCTATTCGCGTACTGCGAAGCATGAGACGAAAGCGCGCACGTTGCCTTCGGATTCTGTTGATGATGAGGATGCCGTGTATGGCATTGCGAATGATGATTCGCAGAAGCGTCCTCAGTTGGAGGCCCAGTTCGAATGGGAGGGTGCGAGTTCCGATGGGGATTGGGCTTTCGCCGTCAAGTGCGGGTGCCTTCCCATTGTGAAGATGACGACCCCGAACGGCAAGGGCCAGTTCGAGTCGAGTCTGAAGACGTTGAAGTCGATTGACCAGCAGCGTTTCCAACGGTTGTGCATTCAGGAGATGCAGGCGTTCAAGCAGCGTTGGGTTCAGGGCGATATGCCGGAATACTATCAGAAGAACGACCCTGCGGTGAAGGCGAATCGTGCTAGGGCCGGTGACAAGATCGACTATTCGGAATTGTTCGAGATGGGTCCGGCCGCATTGTGGCTGTTGCCTGCGGATGCGAAGATCGGCGAATCGTCTATTACGGACATTACGCCGATTGTGACCGCCGCTTCGTCCGATATCAAGCATTTGGCTGGTTCTACGGGTACGCCGTTGTCGATTCTGTCTCCTGATACGGCTGGTTCGGCCGAGGGTGCGAAGCTGACCACTCGTATGCTGCGGTTGAAGGTCCGTGACATGAACATGCGTGCGAACGATACGTTCGTGCTCTTGTTGAAGATGGCTTTGACGGCTTCGGGTTCGAATGCGTCCGAGGAGCGGTTCGAGACGACGTGGGAGCCTATCGACCTGCCTACCGAGTTGGAGATGGCTGAGGCCGCGTCGCAGGTGAAGGGCGTCATTCCGTTGAAGACGATCGCCCGTCGTTTCCTGCATATGACGGAGACGGAGATCGCGGAGATGATTCAGGATGCTCAGGATACGAGTTTTCTGAATGCGATGTCCCAGCAGAACGCGGCGTTGGATGCGAATGCGCGGCAGACCGAATCGTTGGCCGACAGTTCGTATTTGGATGATACCGGCTCGTTCTCTTCCGATTCGTCCGGTTCGGATGGCTTGTCGTCCGGCGTTTCGGATGAGGGGGATTCGTTCTCTGATCTGGAGGCGTGATGGCCGATAGTGCGTTGAGTGCCGTTCAGGCGTTGGATGCGCAACGTCGCATGCTGGTTGACGAGTATGTGAACCGTGCTTGGAACATGTGGCGTTCGTTGACCCCGGCTGACTGGTGGAACGATGCGGTGACCGAGGGTGCCGCCGCATATGTGACGCAGCAGCAGATCGCGTTCGTGAAGGCGATGCGCCGTTGCGGCATCACGTATGCGGATATCATGCTTCGGCTGGTGATGACGCAGGGGTTGGGGGAGATTCCCGAATATGAGGTGGTGCGTGACAATACGGACCCTTGGAAGGTTTCGTTGCGTGCCGCCGACGCGTATCGCAGTGAGGCCGTGAAGTCGCCCGACATTCGCCCGGAGGCTTGGGATAGGCTTGACGGGAATGTCGCGAAGACGGTTCAGGGCTGGTTGGATGCGGCGAAGGGCCAGTTGGAGAACAATGCGGTCACGGATGGGAATGTCGCGGCGAACCGTGCCACGCAACAACGGTATGAGTCGTCGGGCATCACACGGTATCGGCGTATCATCCATCCGGAATTGTCGAAGACCGGTACGTGCGGCCTATGCGTGGTGGCGGCGACGAACACGTTCACTCGCGGCGACCTGATGCCAATGCATAATCGTTGCAAGTGTACGGTGGCGCCGATCACGTCCGAGTATGACCCCGGATTGAAGTTGAACGACAGCGACCTCATGACCATCTACAAGGCTGCGGGGAAGACGGCTGGCAGATCGTATTCCACGAATGCTACCGACTTGACGAAGCTGCGCGTGCAGGTCACCAATAATAGTGAGCTTGGTCCGGTTCTGTTGCGTAAGGATGCGCCGGTCAAGGAGGGCTTGGCTGAATGGCATCTGCCTGATATGAAGATGACGCAACGGCAGATGGAACGCATGTTCAACCGTGCGACCGAGTTCGACGCTCACTACAGGCAGCTTTTGGAGGGTTCCTCCGATTCGGTGCGTTTCCGTTATGACGGGCGTACGTACAACTTTAGGAAATCAGCCCATACGAAGCAGGCTTGGGATTATGTCCGCAGTCTGCTCAGCTATTCGCGCGGCTTTCTTGGGCTGGCCGCATGAGAACAGATAGAACAGATAGGAGATCAGGGCGATGACCCTTGAAGACAATACCGAGGCAGAAGCCGAAAAGGCGAAGCAGGAGGAGGCCGGAAAGGCTGCGGAATCCGTCAAGGACGAGGCTGCCGCTCCTGAATCCAAGCAGCCGGACCCGCAGAAGGGTGCGGATGTTCCGGCTGATGAGGGTAAGCCCGCCGAGGGTGACGAGCTTGCCAAGTGGAAGGCGATGAGTCGTAAGAACGAGGACCGTGCTTCCGCGAATCTGAAGGCCTTCCAGTCCGCCGAGGCGGAGCTTGCGAAGGTCCGTACCGAAAACGCGTATCTGATCGCGAAGAGCAAGTATCCGCAGTTGACGGATGAGGCTCTTTCCCTGTGCTCCGAAAAGGAGCCCGACAAGATCGCCGCATGGGCTGAGAAGTACGCTTCCCTGAATCCGGTTGGCGACCCGAAGTCGGTGAAGACGGAACCTACCGAGGATGCGCTGGCGCGCAAGGTCGCCATGCAGGCCGAATACCCGTCCGGCACCTCCCATCCGAAAGCTCAGTCCGGCGACGCCTACAAGCGTGCGATGGAACGTCAGAAGGCTCGTAGGAGCAACAAGAAGTAAGTTTTCCTATTTTCGAAAGGAATCGAGTAAATGACTCAGGAAATGGTTCATTCCTCCGGTGTGGTGACCGTTGAGGAGGACAATTCTTGGCGTTATGGCGAGAAGAACACCAATGATTCGGTGTCCGTCACCATCGTCCCTGAACTGTTCAAGACCGCTGATAACAAGTATCTGACCGGTGTGGGTCCGAAGGCCACCACCGTTTACATTCGTTCCGGCATTCCGTTGGCGAAGATCACTTCCGGCGCGAACGTCGGCTCCTATGGCCCGTATGACAAGACCGCTTCCGATGGCCGTCAGACGAAGATCGCGGGCCTGTTGGAGTCGCAGATCACCGTGAACATCAATATGAGCGGCTGGGACCTTGATGACCCGCTGGTCGGCATGACGTTCCGTGGTGACATCGTGAAGTCGAATCTTCCGGTCAAGCCGGAGGATACCGCCGTGTGGGGTGGTGAGTTCTACGACGTTGAGAACGATGTCGTGACTCCGCTTTCCGCCGTGTCCGGCGTTGGCCCGAAGGGTGCCGATGGCGCGTCCGTGACCGCCATCAAGTTCACCAAGGATGGTACCGGCAATATTACCGGTGGTACCGCGACCCTGTCCAACGGCCAGTCCGTGACCATCACCGTCGCCTGAAACAGGCTTCGACTTCTGTAAACGTTTCCCGAAACCCGCCCGTCGTGGCGGGTTTTCGCATATCTAAGGAGTTTTCTTGGCTATTGACAAGACTATCATCCCGCCGTCCGAAGCGACCGAGGTCGCTCAGGCCGGGCATGACTATGTGAACGGCATCCTGCCGCTCTCCAATATCTTCCCGGTCAAGTCCAATGAGGGTGAGTGGATTACCTCGTGGACTCCGGTCATTCCGAAGTCGAAGACCCGTGCGATGAAGCATCGTGCGCTTGATGCCGAGATCGGCCATACCAAGTCCGAGACATCGACTGCGGAAATCCATTCCGGTCTGATTCCGCTGTCCGGCATGGACCATATTTCCGAGCGTGATCTCACTTCGCATGCGAACGACACTTCGTATCTGCATGACAAGGCCGAGGGTAAGTTCGAGGCTTTGGGTCAGCAGGCCGGCGTGACCGAGGAAATCGAACGTCTTCAGGCCCTCGTGCTGGGTAAGGTCACCGTCAAGGAGAACGGCGCCGACGTGCAGTATTCGTTCGGACGTCCGACCGCCCAGCAGAATGTCACCCCGACCGTGAAGTGGGGTGACAACAAGTCGAATCCTGTGAAGGATATCGAGGCTTGGGTGAAGATCATGCGTAAGAACTATGGTCGTAAGCCGCATGCCGTCGCCACTACCGGCAAGGTCATCGACGCTTTGCGCACCAACGAGTTCCTGCGTACCCAACTGTCCGGCATGGACCTTGAGCATTCGAAGACCTATCTGAGCCGTGACGAGGTTCTTGGCCTTCTGCGCTCCCAGAACGGCATCACCGACGTGCTGCTGGTCGATGAGGCGTATGAGGACCTGAAGCTGGATAACACGTTCAACATGGATGCGGATGTGGCTACCGTGTTCCCGGATAAGACGTTCATCCTGCTTCCGTCGTTCAATGATTCCACTCTTGGCGCCACCGTTTCCGGTCCGACCGCCGAGGCTCAGAACTCCGAGTATGAGATCAACAAGAAGGTCAATGATGGTCTTATCGGCGCGATGCTGACCCATCAGGCCCCGTTGAACTATGACATTTGGGTTAACGGCACGTTCGTGCCGATTCTGTTCGAGGCGGTTTCGACCTTCAAGGCCGACGTTCTCGCCTGATAGCAGGGGGTGAGGCTTCATGGCTAATGGCGTGACTTCCAGTATCGATTGGCTGGAATGCATGGAGCTGCACTGTCTGAACGAGGCGGATACCTTGCATAGGTTCCCGAACGAGTGGGTGAAGTACATGTGCCGTCGGGCCGTGACCATCGCCATCACGGGCAGTACGAACTGCGAACCCCGGTTGGATTCGGGCGATCTGGATGTGGAGGATTTCGAATACGTCGTCTGTTCGATGGTGTGGCGTGTCATCCGCTATTCGGATATCAAGACCGAATCCAACGGTACGTATCAGTTCACCCGCTTTGACCCGCAGGACAACCAGCCGGGGAAGGATGCGAGTCCGAACCTGTATCTGTCGAAACGCGAAAAGCAGATTCTTGACGGGTATGCTTCGGGCCGTGGTCCCATCGGCACGGTTGGTGTCGGCGTGAACCGTATTTATGGGATGTGATGCCTTTTGTCTCGTGAAACATGGGATTTGGGGCATCCGTATGACGCTCACGCGGCTGACGTGCTGGGTGGCGGCAAGCCGTATGACGGTATGGCGCGGATTCCTTGGGCCAAGCCGGATACCTTGCTGTACAAGGATAAGGTGATCGTCGTCCCGTATACCATTCGGCGTTCCGCGCATGGTACGACCTATGTGCCGTCCGATAAGGCTTACTGGTGTTGGTGTTCCATTGAGGGGCGTGAACAGCAGGCGGGCATGTTTTCGATTTCCGGTTCCGAGGATAAGTCGCCGCAGACTTGGGGTGGCCTGAGAGAGGTCACGCCTTCGCAGATAGTCGCCGTCGAATGGCATGGCGACATTCATACGGAGGTCTGGTATGAGGGTGACTGTTACGACGTGGATGGCGCTCCTACGCACCGTCAGCATGGTGAGGTGCCTCATTATGAGATGCATATTCGTCGTAACGCCGACTATTCGGAACTGCCTGCCGATTTAAGGCCGAAGCCTCCCGAACCGGACCCGGACGACCATGTGTGGGGTGAGGATGATGGTAAGAGTTTCCATTGACCGTCGCCTGTCCACGAAGGTCGCCGAATGGTTCGGTCCTGCGATTACCTCTGCGAAGGCCGATGATGTGCTTGCCGACGCTCGGGCGTTGGCCGCTGCGAGGGCCGTGGGCCGTGACCCGGGCGTTTCCGTGGCTGGCGATCTGAGCCTGTCGAAGCATTATCACGGCATCGATACGGACGTGTGTTTGGATGTGGAGGGCCGTGACGGGTCGAATGTGGCCGTCGAACATGAGTGGGGTGCTTGGAACGAGCAGCGTCACCGGTTTGTCGAGGGCCATCATGTGATGCGTGATGCGGCGCGAATGAACGGGGGTTATTGATGCCTCTTCTTCCCGTTGATTACGCACGTCATCCCGAGGAGCGTCCGCAGGCGGATTTCGATTCGCTGGTGTATACGCTCCTGTGCAAGGGGTTCGAGGCGAATGAGCGTTGGCCGGGCGTGCATGTGTTGAACGAGGTTGACGTTGACGTTGACGCGTGGGCCAGTTTTTCGGATGTGGTGCTGTTCCATACGAACGCGCCGAAGCCCGCGTCCAATAATCATTCGACCGGCGTGTGGGATTGTCTCATCGACATCGTCATCGCCACTCCCGATGCGGACCGTTCGTTCGCTCTCGCGTCAGAAGTGTATCAGCAGATCAGGCAGTGGCCCCGGTATGGGAGTACCGATTATGGCCGTGTCATCCGTATCGTCGGCAATCCGGGGTTCGGTAAGAGCGCCGGTGGCAAGCAGGCGACCGGTAAGAAGGTCAAACAGTATTCCGCTTCGTCGTTCACCATCCGTGCGGAGGATTCGCTTCGTATCGGATGACCTAAATTTTCCGATTTTTCCAAGGCCCGCTTCATGGCGGGTCTTTTTGTTTAAGGAGATCAAGACATGGCGTTTAATGATGACGCAACCCTTATCGCGACCTATGGAACCTTGTTCTATGCTCCGGTGGGTACCCTTCTGCCGAAGGATGGTGCCAAGGGTTTCAAGCTCAATTCCGATACCATCCCGTCTTCGGATAATACGGGTGGTACCGACCCGAAGAAGGTGTGGACGAATCTCGGCCATACTTCCGCCGATAACAAGATTTCGTTCTCGTTCGACGGCGGTGACGCCACTTCGCATAATTCGTGGGCTCGTAAGAACCTGCGTACCACTTATGCGGATTCGACCTGCACCATCACCGCGAAGAGCCTCCAGTTGGATACCGACACGTTGAAGCTGATCTACAACGGTGCCGATGAGGATGGCGGCGTTGGCGTGGATATCACCAAGAAGCCGCAGTCCTTCAGCCTGTTCCTTCTGGCGCAGGAGAATTCCGATGATGCTTCGAAGATTCGTTTCGGCACCCTGTTCCGTAAGGTGTCGGCCACTTTCGATGGTGGTCCTGACTTCTCGGGCGATGATTTCGTGGAGCAGGGTATGACCGCCGAGGTCGAGACCGTTGCCGGCAAGAAGCCGATTGTGTTCTTCCCCGAGTCGGTCATGGCTGCCTGATAGCGCTTTGGCCGTTGATGCCGGACTCCCGTCCTCCTATCCGGGGGCCCGGCTGTTTTTCACCCGTTTTCATGCGGATAGATAGGAGATTTTCTGACTTTTGATGATAGGAGAAATCATGGTTGATGAGGTCAAGGATACGACCGTCGAGGCTGGCGTGGACAAGTCGGATGCGGGGGATGATGCCTTCCACATGCCTGAGACTTGGGCTGAAATGTGTGAGGGCGAGCCGTTGTTCGTCCTGCTGCCTGAACTGGTTCCTGCGGAACGGTTGAAGTTCAGGCAGGCCGCCGAGCTTCGTAAGCTGTCCGGGATGGCCGGGTTCACGTTGCGTGAGGGGACCACCGGCCCTGTTGAGGCTTCGATGCGTGACGTGGAGTCGAAGATCGACGAGCGTATGGATTTCGTCGAGAGGGCTTTGGATTGGGTGAAGTCCCTGACCTCCCAGCCGGAGAAGGTTGACGAGTGGACGTTGGGTATCGGCTTGGATGAACTGTTCTGGCTGGTCGAGTCGATTCTGCTGTTCTATACGGACCAACTGGGAAAATCACTCGATTCGAAGCGCAGGTCCGCAAGCACCCCGTCGAACTGACGGCGGATTTCCAACGCTTCTACTGTATTGATTTGACCGCGGGAGCGTTGAATCCCGCTCGTGCGGAACGCTTGGCAGCCGGTCTCATGGCCATGCCCGATAGCCTGTACCGTGCGAAGATGCTGGAGGAGGCCCCCGCTTCGGAGGATGAAGGGCGTGCCGGTGCGAAGCCTTTGGTGTTGCCGTGGCTTGGCTGGGATTCCAAGGCGATGATCGAGGCCGATATCCGTAACATGATGGATTCGGTGATCGTCGCCAAGTATGGTGGCAAGGGTTCCGAACCGCATCCGATGCTGCCGCCCGGCGCAGACAAGGAGCCGCCACGTCGGGAGAACGAGGGTACGGAAGAGAATTTCATGCGGATGTTCTCCAAGTTCCATATGACCTGAGTTCGGTTCTGTTTTCGTTTGGCCCCGCCCGTTATCGGTGCGGGGCTTTCCTTTTGGCTTTCATGGGGGTTTCATGGCGGGAGAGCATAGGGGTGGTACTGTCGTCGTCCGTGTGACGGCGGATACGAAGGGGTTCCGTGAGCAGGTCGAACGTGCCGCCCGTGGCATCGATGATATTCGTCTTGACGCGAATTTCCTTCCCGATACCGCACGGTTGGAACGTACGTATAGGGAGTGGAACGGCAAGGATGCCACCATTCATATGCGGTTTGAGGCGGACGCGAAGGGGTCCGACCCGGTGCTTCGCCGGTGGAACGAGCAGGCGGAGGCCCTTCGCCGTAAGTTCAACTACAAGCCCGTATTGGATGATTCGCGTGTCAACCGTTCCCTCAAGCAGCTTGAGGCGAGGACGGAGAAGGTGTTCGCGAAGGGTGAATCCTTCTCGAAGCGTCTCACTCCGAAGAAGGAGGATGTTCTTCCCAATTGGCTTGACAAGAGCGTTGACGAGTTCCGGCGTAAGCAGTATGACCTGTATAAGCAGGTGCATGGGCTTCTTGCCAATAACAAGAACCTGTCCGAACAGCAGCGTAAGCAGTTCGCCGATCTGACCCGCGAGGCGGTGAAGAGTTCGAACCGTATGCGCGACCTGAAGCAGGAGTTGGGCCGTCAGACCGCCGCATACAATGAGCTGGCCGAAGCGCGTAAGAGGGCGAAGAAGGCGGGGGAGCGGACCGGTGACCTGTGGGAGCAGGAGAGGGTTGCCCGCAAGCAGATCACGCAGACCACGAAGGCCGTTGACCGTGAGGCGAAGGCGCTTGCCGGATTGCATGCGCAGCAGGCAGACCTCATCGATGTCGCCGCCGGTGGGGATGGCAAGCAGATTTCGAAGCTGACCCGTAAGGTGGCCGCTTTCGAGAAGCAGATCGTCTCCACGTCCAAGTCGTTGGGCGAGTATTCCAAGGCGCGTGACACGGCGTTGGGCCGCATGTCAATGCAAAGCTCCTACGGTAAGTGGTTCAGGCAGCAGACCGTCGATGGCAGTGCGTACGTCAAGGATCTTATCGCCAAGCAGAAGCAGGCGCAGCTTGAACGTGAAAAACTCGCCCAAGAAGCCGACAAGGGGTTGAGCTTCAATGAGGTGAGCGGACGTGAGGGTTGGAACCGTCAACGCCGGCAGGCCGAAGAGCTCATCGAAACGTACCGGAAGGTCCGTGAAACCCTTTCCGGCGATGTGGCCGCATTGAAGCGGAACAATTCCGACTGGTTCAACCTTGACGAGTATAAGAAGTCCGTCAAGGCGTTGACCGAAGTGGATGAGCGTATCTCCCGGTTGAAGAAGAATCCGGTCATCACCGAGAAGGTGAGGTTGGATGGTTCGCAGTTCCAGAAGGACCTTGCGGACATTCTCGCCAAGAACGGCAATCGTCTTCATTATGATGCGCGTATCAAGTTCTATGCGGATAATCTCAAGCAGGTCCGTAGGCAGATGGAACAGTTGAAGCTCGACGGCGTTGAGGTGCCGGTCAAGCTGAAGGCGCGTCTGCGTGAATTGAAAAGGCAGTTGGCCTACAATAAGGCGCGGTTGGAGAAGGACCCGAACGCCGTCGTCCGGTATGACGTGCAGGGGAATTTCGAGAAGGTCAGTTCCGAAATCGCCAAGTGGAAGGACCAGCAGGTCCGTATCCGCATGTATGTGGATGGGGCTGAGGCGGTTCGTCGTGAGATGGCTGAGATCAGCCATAGGCGTCTTGACGTGCCGGTGCGTTTGCAGGCCGAATATGCGCAGGTCGAGTCGGCGATGCGCAAGTATGCGGCCGAGTTGAAGAACAATCCGGATGCGGAGATTCCGGCCGAACTGCATATCAATAAGAGGCATGCCGAGGAGGAGCTGAAGCGGTTCAAGGAGAAGAACGACACCCTTGACATGGATGTCGATCTGGAGACCGCGATGGCCCGCGCACATCTCGCCTATTTCACCCGTCCTCGTACGGTCGATATCTTCGCGAAGTTCCATGGCACTGACCTTGGCCGGATTCTTGGCGGCATGACGTATGGCGCGTCCGGTCTGAAGGGTGTGGAGAACAGTTTCCAGAACCTCGTGAACCTGATGGACACGTTGGATAAGAAGGTGCCACGTCTTGCGGTGGTGTCCACGGTCCTTTCCGATATCGGCGCCGGTGCCATCAATCTTGCCGGTACGGTCGGCGGTTTGAGCAAGAGCATCGTGAGCCTGTCGAAGGCCGCGTATGTGCTGCCTACCGCGTTGACCGGCATGGCCGCCGTGTATTCGACGTTCAAGATGATCTACGGTGACAAGGGCACCACTTGGGCTGAGAACATTGATTCCACCAATACGAAGCTTGCCGAACTGTCCAGTAGCGTGCAGAAGGCGTTCTATGGCGTGGCCAAGCCCGCCATCATGGAGACCGCGAACCTGATCGGCGATTCCCTCGTACCTGAGATGAGCACGCTCGCCAAACATGAGGGCGAGATCGTCGAAGGGTTGATGAAGGCCGTCCAATCGTCGTATGATGCGAATGAGCTTCCGGCCATCTTCGACCGTGTGAACGCTTCGATGGATAATCTCGTTCCCGGCATGGAGTCGCTTATCACCGCTTTGTCCCATGTGGGCATGGTGGGCGGCAAGTATTTACCGCAGTTCGCGCAGTGGCTCAGCAAGGATGCCGAATGGTTCTCCAAGTGGGCCGAGAATGTGATGAACGATTCCGACCGCGTGGATACGGCCATGTCCGCAGTCAAGGAGCAGGCCGGTTATCTTGGTTCGTCCCTGAGGTCGTTGAAAGGCATTCTGGAGGGTGCGTTCACTCCGCTGGCGCAGTATCAGAACGGGTTGGAACAGTTCAGCACCGTGTTGGAGAAGGCGAACCGCGCCGTGAACTCCATGAGCGCTCAGGATACTTTGAACGCTTGGGTGACCGGTGCGCGTAACGCCCAGAAGGGCGTGCGTGACGCGTTCAACGATATCGGCGACGCGGCGAACGAGATGCGTTCCGACGTTGCCGGGGTAATGGCGAATCTTGGACAGTTGACAGGTAATTTCATCGCCGACGTGTCCAAGCTGGGCGCCGGAACGTCAGGTGGCATTCTCTCGTTCTCCGAGAACGTGCGTGACGGGCTGAGCATGGTCATGTCCTCGATTTCGTCGGCTTCGCCGATGTTTTCCGATCTGATTCGCATGGCGGGCCAGTTGTCCAAGACGTTCGGCGGTACGTTCGCCAATTCGTTGAAGGCCGCGGCTCCGACCATCGAGGCCATTGCGAATATGACCAGTCTTGTGTCCGAGGCGGTGTCGAAGCTCCCCGCTCCGATTCAGGGCATGTTGGGCTTGTGGGCGACGTTCGGTCGTGCCGGCGTGAGCGCGTGGACCGCGTTGAAGACCGGCGCGTTGGAGACCGTCCAGAACACGATGAACTATCAGAACACGTTGCGCCAGTTGGGTGTTACGGCTGATAGCACGAGGGTGAAGTTCACCCAGCTGTTGGCCGCGATGGCACAGTTGGAGCGGAACAATGCCGCCGCATCGTTGACGGGTAATGCCGCCATGTATGGCAACGTGGCCGGATTGTTCACGTCGTCCGCCAAGGGCATGAACAATATGGCCTCCGAGGCTGAGAATGCCGCTACCGCCGTCGCCAAGACCGGTACCGAGGCCCGTCTCGCCGCCGAGGGCGCCGTCATGTTGGGCAGCGCGTCCGCCTCCGCCGCGAAGGGTGTCGGAGACGTAGGTTCGAACGTGTCCCCGGCGAAGAAGGCGTTGAGCGGATTGAAGTCCGTCGCCTCCGATGCCGGTACCGTATTGTTGGGCATGTTCGGCGGCCCTGCGGGCATCGCGTTGACAGCCGGGCTGACGATTGCGGGTACGGCGTTCAGCGCGTATTCGCAGCATGTGTCCAAGGGCAAGAGCGAGGTCGAATCGTTCAATCAGGCCGCTAACGCCACTCCGATGGCGTTGTCGGCTCAGGCTTCCTCGTTGGATGAGCTGAAGAACCGTTTGGATAATTTCAGTTCCAAGACCAAGGAGACGTTCGGCACGTCCCGTGATTTCTTCGACAAGTTCAAACTTGGGCAGGTGTCGGCGAAGGATTTCGATAACGTGTCCGACGCGTTGGCGCGATTGAACAAGAACGAGGATGAGGCGGCCAAGGCGGCTTCCGGTTCCACGAAGGAATACGATAAGTACATCAAGTCGCTGGAGAAGATCGAAAGCGCCGGCATCGGCTCGCAGACGACGACAGCCGGTGGTATTACTACGGTGACTACCACGTTGACCGAACAGGCCAAGGCCGCTCAGGTCACCCGTGAGAGTTTGGAGAAGCTCCGTAAGGAGCAGACCGAAGCCTTGCAGGAGAAGGCCACCGCAGCCAATAAGAACGCCGACTACGTGCAGACGCTGCTCGATGAGGGGCAAAGCTACCAGTCCATCGCTGACGGGTTGCTGTCCGACACCGAGAAGGAGGAGCGTCACACGTCCGTGGTCAGCGCCCTTTCCAAGGAGTTGAGTTCCCAGAGGAATGCGACCATCCAGCTTGCCGCCTCGTCCAGCGCCTACTATAAGACGCTTGAACAGGTGAAGACCAGCATCAAGCAGGTGCAGGAGCTTCACGAGCAGGGGCAGCGGATTTGGGATGACCAGAAGAGGAATTTCGACCTTACTACCGAGGCCGGCCGTGGAGCTTCCGACGTTCTGACTTCGCTTGCTACGAGTTCCAACGATTATCTGACGGCCATGATCGCTCAGGGCGCGAGTGCCGATGATGTGATCGCCAAGCAGAAGGAACTGTCCGATAATTTCAACAGTCAGGCGCGTGATGCCGGTGTGGCCGAGGATGCCATCAACGGGTTGAACGATAGCATGTTGATGACTCCGAAGGAGATTCGCACTCAGGTCAGCGTTCAGGCGTTGGAGGCTCAGAAGACCCTTGCCGACATCGTCGAAAGCATGTCCTACCTGTTCCCAGACAAGTCTCGCGAACAGACCAAGACAATGCTGCTGACATCCGTTTGGAACGGGAAGACCGATGCGGAACAGTTGCAGAAGATAGTCGAACAGCTGACGGACGGCAAGCATGAGATTCAGTTCACTGCTGATGGCACGCCGGTCGTGGTCGAATCGGATAAGATCACGAACATACTGTCGCAGATTCCTTCGTTGAAGGAGACGTATCTTCAGGCCCGTATCAGCGGCCAGTCCGAGGCTGACGCATTGAAGACGACCATCGAACAGGTGCCATCGTTGAAGGAAGCGTATCTTCAGGCGAAGGCCGATGGCAAGAGCGACATTGACGCGTTGAAGGATGCGATCAACTCCGTGCCGGAATTGAAGAAGGCGTATGCTAAGGCGAAGGCCGAAGGCAAGGATGAGGTCGATGCGCTGATCGACGCGTTGAAGGCGTTGCCGGAGGAGAAGAAGACCAAGGTCAAGACCGAAGGTACCGAGGAGTCCAAGAAGAAGCTGGACGACTTGGAGAAGAAGAAGGTTCCCGCAGCCAAGGGCGTCAGCTTCAAGATCGATGCCGACGACAATGATGCGAACGTGAAGCTCGCCAAGTATACGAGTTATAACAATGTGACTCTTGCGACGGCTCACGCGTATGTTGACGGTGATGATTCCGGCGCTCAGAACGCGTTCAACAACACCCGGTCCTATGATGGGGTGACGTTGGCCCGTCCGTGGGGTCGCGTGCAGGGTGAGCATACGCTTGCCGATCTTGCTTTCGCGGCGATACGGGCGTTCGATAACGTGACCATTGCACGCCCGTGGGGCCGTGTGATGGGCGAGAACAATGATGCGCAGCGGGCGTTCAGGGACACCCGGGCGTACGATGGCATGACTATCTCCCGTCCGTGGGGCCGTGTGATGGGCGATGATTCCCATGCTCAGAACGTGTTCAATACCATCCGTAAGTATGATGGTACGATTCTTGCCACTCGTTATGTTGATATCGTCACTCGTGGCGGTACGAGCAGTCGTAGTGGCGGTGATGGTAGCGTGTCTGCGGCGACCGGTGGACGTATTCATGGTCCGGGTACCGCCACGTCGGATTCCATTCCGGCTTGGCTGTCTACCGGCGAGCATGTGATTCGTGCGTATGCGGTCGATAAGCTGGATAGAACCATCGGCCCGAATTTCCTGAACGTGTTGAACCGTACGGGTGATTTGGACAAGGCCATCGCTCAGGCCCGTAAGTCGTATAGGTCTTCGGCTTATGGCTTGTCTCGTATGGCTTATGCGTCTGGCGGCCGTGTGAATGGCATGATGCAGCATTATAAGGTCGAGGTCATGCCGAATATCATTGTTCCGGAGTCCAATGGTACGACCGTCAATCAGACGTTCAACACGAAGGTCGTCCGCAGTAATGATGACCTGTATGCGGCCGCGCCGATCTTGCATCGTAACGCGTTGGCCGAGGCTAGGAGGTTCCAACGGTGAGTGATGTTCCCGAACTGGTGGAATTGTCCGCTGCCGGACTGACGGTCACGTTCGATGGAGGCAACGGCGTCAATCCGAAGGATGACGTGCTGCTGATTTCCGAGGATGGCGTCGAGGGCTGGTATGATTCGCCGGATGACAAGACGGTGATGAGCGAACGCGGCCAAGGCGACGGCGCCCATGACGTATGGCAGTCAAATTTCCTGTATTCGGCCCGTGTCGTCACGATGCATTTCACGGTGGGGGCGCATGATCGCATCGGGGTGGTGCGCCTGTTGAACGACGTGCGCCGCGTGTGCGCCCACCGTAGGGTGAGGTTCCGTTTGAAGGATGCGACGCACGACTGCTACATAACGGGCCGTGCGTCGTGGAAGTCAAATGGCGGGTATGGCAAGGATGGCTGGCTGGGGGACAATACGTTGACGGTGACGTGCGAACGTCCCGAGATATTGTCCTCCGTGGAGTCCGTATGCCAGTTGGAGCCGTTGCATGCTTCGATGGTGGGCGGCGGCCTGAGGTACGGGGAGTCGTTGGATTCCCCCAAGGGCTTGCAGTATCCGCTGGCGTACGGGTTGAAGGTCGACCGGAATGTGTCGAACGTCGCCATCCTATATAACGGGGGTACGTCGCGTGCGTATCCGACGTTCGAGGTGGTCGGCCCCATGCCGGACGGGGTGCGGTTGGATTTCCCCGGTACGGGCCAGTCCATCGTATGCTCCCAACCGGTGTACGGGGAGCCGCTCGTATTGGATTGCCGTTCGAGGACGGCCACGGTCGGCGGCTTGGACGTGAGCCGTACGTTGTCGAGCCGTGGCTTCCCCCAGATTCCCCCGTTGGGTTCGTTGAACGTCGTGTTGAGCAGTTTCGGCAATGGGTTTGTCAATTGTCGTGTCCGTGACACGTTCATGTAAGGAGTTTCATTCTATGGGTACTACCGCTTTGGGTGTCAGCCCGAACACTGACGGCGTGGGCGTGACCCCGCTGACGCACCGCCAAGTGTTGGGCGCGCAGTGGAGCAATACGGGCATCATCACCGGCCTGTCGGTGACGGGCCGTAGCGATCTGCGCTATAACGTGTCGGCGGGGGTCGCGGTCTGTTCACGTGGCGCGACGGACGGCAAGACGCTCGCCTACTATGAGGGCGGGCAGACCCCGGCGACGAGTGCGGGCGACCCGTCCAACCCGCGTATCGACGTGATATGGGTCAAGGCGAACAATCAGGTCGAATACAAGGATTCGGACAATCTGGTGACGGTCGGCGTCACGCAGGGCACTCCGTCCGCAAGCCCCGTCGCGCCCAACGTTCCGGCCGGGTGCACGGTGTTGCGTCGTATGAGGGTTCCCGCGTCCATGACCGTGACCACTTCCGCCACCGCTTCCGACAGCGCCGACTATGCGATACCGTATTCGGCTTCGATGGGCCGTCTGGCCTATTTCGAGAATCGTGCCGAAGGGCCCGCGAACTTTTCCAACAAGGTCGTGGAATATTATGACGAGGCGGTCACGTTCGACGTGCCGACCGACCGCCTGTTGGAATTAAGGTATCGCGCCACGGCATGCTGCGCCATGAGGGGCCATCCGGACAAGCCTACGGAGAATGCCGGCGAGATGGCATGCTGGTTCGTATGCTTCCAGTTGGACGGGCAGGACGTTCCCAACTCGGGCGGCCAGTTCCAAGTGTCCCGCGCATGGCAGCCGGTGATGATCAGCACTCTGGTGCAGGTCAGTGCTGGCCGTCATACGGTGCGCATCCGCAACCATCGCGTCCCGTGGGGCGAGAACGTGTATTTCGTCTGCCATTCCAACAAGGAGGAGACGTTCTCGCCGCGTATTCTGGAAGTGTGGGACAGGGGCGCGGCGAAGTGAGTTGGAGCGCCTACCTGTACGATACGATGACGGGCCTGCTGTCCGAACCGGTGGACGTGCCGAACTTCACTTGGTCGATGACGGTTTCCGATTCGAGTTTCAGCACGTCGCAGGGCAAGGGCGTCGGCGATGACGAGGTAGGCGGCTTGGAGTTGCCGTGGAGTCAGATTCCCGGCGACACTCCCGCCGCCCGAGCCGCCGCCTTGCAACCGTATAAGCGTGGCATCGTCCTGTTCTGGAAGAGTCCCAACGATGACGTTTCGTCGTTGGGCACTCCGATCCTGGCCGGAGCGTTGGGCGTACGCACGTCCAGTTGGCATGACGTGTCGGTGCCGTACGTGTCGATGATGGGCCTGTTGCAGGATAGGTATCTAGTGCATGAGAACGCGTTCGGCAAGGATGCGGGACACACGTCCAAGAAGAGCTTCATCTGGGAGAACCTTTCATGGCGTGCGTTGGCGTGCGAGACGATACGCCAATGCACGACGGTCAAGCCGGGCGGGGAACTGCCCATCGACCTGCCCTACTTGAACGAGTCCGGCACGCATTCTCTTCCCGCCGAGGGCGCGTCCGACGATAAGAACGCGCCGAAAACGAAGTCGAAGAAGCGTGTGGACACCGCCGACGGATACGTGGAGACCGCGATAGACGGGGATATGACCACCATCACGGAACAGCACGTGAAGAAGGACACCAAGAAGGTGTCCACCACGAAGACGGTCACGTATCAGACCCGTAAGGGCAAGAAAAGCAAAGACCATACGAGCGTGAAGACGATCACGACCGCGCAGACCACGACGACGAAGAAGACCGTGACGAAGAACCATAAGGATTATGCGGAACGTACGGTCACGACCACGACGACCGTGTACACGTTCGACGCGAACGGCCAGCAGACGGGCAGTTCGACTTCCACGGACGGGCCGCACAAGTCGATCATTCCCCGGCAGACGCGTGTCGAATACAAGGATTTCAACGTTTCCAACCATCGTTGTTCGGATATTCTGAAGAACATCGCGAACGAGGATGGCGGGCCGGACATGCAGTTCCGCCCCTACTTGGCCGATTCGCAGCATATCCGCTTCCGGTTCGAGGCCGGTAGCGACGGCGACGTCTATCTGAACCAGAAGATTCGCCTGTCCTTGTCGTGTTCCCCGTATGGGGGCACGTTGGAGAACGTGAAGATCGACCGTGCCGCACCGTACATGCGCGTGTATGCGACGGGCGCCGGTTCGGACGAGGGCACGATGTGCGATCTGGCGGAGGATTTGAGCCTCGTGTCACGTGCCGACCCGTGGCCTTTGCGCGAGGCGGTGACGAGCAGTTCGGATGCGAGGACGTGGGAGCTTCTTGATTCCACGGCTCGGAGCATGCTGAACGCGAACAGGTATCCTTTGGCGCAATTGTCGGGCGAATTGGATGCGAACGACGTGGACTCGCAGGGCATGCCGTTGCATCCGTTGGGTAGCTTCTGGCCGGGTGAGACGTTCGACGTGGCGATAGACGGGTTCCCGGATTGGCCGGACGGCGTGTATCCGATGCGGTTGATGCAGATGAGCGGCGACCAGACCGGCAAGGTGTCGTTGAAGTTCGACCCCGTGCAGGAACCCGTCACCTGAAAATCGCCTTTTACCCCTTTTTTCTAACCCCGCCTTTTAGGTGGGGTTTTCTCATGTTAGGAGAGTGCATGGCTTCCCATAGCGAACTGCGCCCCGATGACTCGGCCCTTCCGTTGCTGATAGCTTCCGCCGCGTTGAGCAAGGCGGAGAGCCGTCTCACGGTGGCTACCGGCACCGTCGTCGCTGACAATGCGGACGGTACGCAGACGTGGATTGGTTCCAACGGTTCGGACGATACCAATGGCGTCATCAAATGGGTGGGTGATTTGAGCGCCCCCGGTAGGCCGTTGGGCCTGTCCGCCGCCTGTAGCATGCAATGCGTGGTCGTGTCGTGGGATGGCACGTTGGAGAACGGCGTACCGTCCGACTTCGCGTATATCGAGGTTTTCGCCCGTCGTGAGGGCAGTGTGGATGATGTCGTGTCGTGGGGCCGCCTGTCTTCGGCGGGCATGCTCATGAGCCCACGCTATGACATCGGCACGGTTTTCGACGTGTATGCGATCGCCTATGACGATGCGCATGATTCGACCGGCATGCTGGCGCGTAACCAGTCCGAACAGTCCGATCTGATTACGGTCGCGGTCGAACAGGATGCGGACATGGAGCAGATCGACGCCGCCGTGGAGGAGATGTCGAAGAAGGCCGAAGAGGCTGGCGCGAAGGCCGAACAGGTTCGCAAGGACATGCAGTCTGAAGTGGATTCCGTCAAAAGCGACGTGAGCAAGGTCGAGGCCGAAGCCGCACAGTTGAAGGCGGATGCGGCGAAACTGTCGCAGACGGTGGATGCGAATAAGACCGCGTTGGACAAGAGCGTCGCCGCAGCGGACGCGAAGGCGCAGGCCGCTTCCGATAAGGGCGACCAGCTTGGCGCGAAGATCACCGAAGTGACCTCGACGGTCAACGGGCAGGCAAGCAAGTTGAAGGAGCTGTCCACCCGCATCGAGGGCGTCGCCTCGGATAACACGGCCACGGTGCAGAGCGTCACCGAATTGAAGCAGACCGTGACCGGTCTTGACGCTCGCGTATCGCAGAACACGGCCACCGCGAACGGCGCCATGTCGAAGGCGACCTCGGTCGAGGTGACGGCCAACGGCATCAAGACCGATTTGAGCGAAAACTATACGACCACCGCGAAGGCCGACGAAAAGTATTCCACGAAGACGGAGCTGACGGCCGAGGCGGACGGGTTGAAGTCCAGCATCTCCAACGTGAAATCCACGGCTGAGGGGGCGGTCAGCAAGGCGAACGCCGCCCAAAGCACGGCGGATGGCGTCAGCGTGAACCTGAGCAAGAACTATACGCCGACTTCCGAAGCGGATGCGAAGTACGCGACCCAGACCAGTTTGAAGGCCACGGCGGACGGGTTGACTGCGAAGATCACGTCGAACACGTCCAAGGCGCAGAGCGCGTTGGATAAGAGCACGAGTCTCGAAGCGAACTTGAACGGTTTCAAGACCACGGTCAGCGAAACGTATGCGACCAATGCGAAGGTTGACGGCATCAGCGTCGGCGGCACGAACATGCTCTTGGACACTCGCCTGATGAAGACGACCGGTACGACGAACGGCAAGCTCCATCAAAGCTCCTTCCCGGTCGTGGAAAGCATCAACGGCGGCACACTCAACGCCCGAGGCGGAACCGTCGCGAAGCCCGGCATCGCGTTCGGCGAATGGGTGGTCACCGACTTCACCTTGGGCGACCAGTATACGCTGAGCTTCTACGTGGACTCCGACGTCGCCAATATCGTCAACTGTTACTTCTACGACATGTCCGGCTACGCTACCGTGCTTGCCACGGCATGCTCGGGCGGCACCATCATAAAGCCTGACGACTACGGTGACGGTCGGGCCAAGCTGACTATTGCCGCCGCGAAGAAACAGCGGGTCTGGGTCACTTGGAAGATCAATGCTTCCGGTGATGCGACGATACCGAAGTATGCGCTGATTCGTGGTGATAATACTACGGTCAAATCGAACGTTTACATTTATGGCGTCAAGCTGGAAAAGGGTTCTAAGCCTACGGATTGGAGTCCGGCGCCTGAAGACCTTCAGGCGGCTGGCGACTATGCGACGAACAGCAGTCTTCAGCAGACGGCTTCTAGCATTACGGCACGCGTGGCTTCGGTGGAAACGACCGCGAACGGTGCGATGAGCAAGGCCACGACCGTCCAGCAGACCGCCAACGGCATCAAGACCGATTTGAGCGAAAACTATACGACCACCGCGAAGGCCGACGAAAAGTATTCCACGAAGACGGAGCTGACGGCCGAGGCCGGCAAGATTCGCGCGGATTTGACGGAGACCACGAAAACCGCGAATGGTGCGATGGGCAAGAGCGCCACGTTGGAGACCACGGTCAATGGCATTTCGACGAAGATCAGCGAACAGGCGACCACGTTGAACGCGACCGTGAAGACCGCGAACGAGGCGAAGAGTACGGCTGACAGTAATAAGACCACTATCAGCCAAGTCAGTACTACCGCTTCCAGCGCGCTCAACAAGGCGACCACGGTGGAATCCAGTCTGAACGGTTTCAAGACCACGGTGGCTTCCACCTATGCGCCGAACAGCAGGGTCGATGACCTTGCCACAGGCGGTTCGAACCTGCTTGAACACGTCAACCCGACCGATTCCAAAGTCTCCTACTGGGTCAACGAGGGCATGAGCACGTTCGACGTGCAGAAACTGACCACGTACACCGGCGTGGAGAAAGTCACTTACGGGTGGCGGTTCAAATGCGGCAACGCCACGTCACCGCTCACGAACCACGTCTACTACGACGTGAATAAGTTCACGCATGTCAAAGACCAAGCCTACACGTTCAGCGCGTGGGTCAAGGTCGGCAGTGGCACTGCGACCATCAAGGCGCAGATTAGTGGCGGTGTTAACATCGCGTCGGTCGAGGCCACGACGACTTGGACTCGGCTTACGGGCACGTATGTCGCTTCCCAAGGCGGCAGTCTGACCTTGCGCTGCGACGGCACGATGGAATGGTACATGTGCGCCCCGTATGTCGCATCCTGTCCGGAGTGGATAACGAATCGCAGTTACATCAACCAGACATCGAAAAGCGTAGCTCTTGGTGTCGTGCAGGATTATAAGGGCGGAGACGGTTCGGGGCTCGCCACGAAGTCGGACATCAGCGTGTCGAGGACGGAAATCACCAGCGAGGTTTCCAACACGTATGCGACCAAGGATGGCGTCAGCAAGGAAATCAGTTCGAAGATCACGCAGAACAACAGTTCATGGGAGCTGAAGTTCGCGACGAAGACGGAGGCCAAGAGCGCGCAGGACGCAGCCAACACGGCCACCACGGCCGCGGCTGACGCGCAGTCCCGCGTGGGGAATCTGGAACCATGCATCCGCATGACCTCCGACGGCGTGAGGGTCGGCAAACAGGCCAACGGCGCATATCAGGGCACCAGTGCACTGGTCGGTACGGATGCCACGTTCGACGTGTTGGACTCGTCAAGCAAACGGCTTCTCGAGGTCAGTGCGACTGGCGTGAAGTTCCCCCACAGCAAGGATGGCACTCGTCTCGCGCTTGGATATGTCGCTGGTTCCGGTTCCGCGAGCGACACCTTGTATATCGGTGACATCATCACCGGACAGCAGGAGGGCGGTCCGAAGAACCGTCTGGGATTCACCGGTGACGAGGTCAGCCTCGAGGGCGGCGACATCAATATCAATGCCAGCGACAATCAGTTGAGCCTGTACGGGCGTAAGGGCGCGAACCTGCTGGTGCCTGACGGCGGGAACGTGCAGGTCGGCGGACAGGCTGGCACATCCAATACCACGCTCACCCTGCGTGGTTCGACCGTGAACATGTCTGGTGGTCTGGTCAACGTCAACGGGCGTACGCTCAACGCCCCGGTCGATGCGAAACAGTCGCAGAAGTGGGACAACATCCAATTGGACGTCAAATGCGTGAACCGTGTGGTCACGGTCAACGTATTGCACCCGCTGGGGTCGAACGCCGTGGTAGGCGACCCGGGCAACCAGTGCGAGATCGGCTACATCAAGGAAGGGTATCGGCCGTCCCGGATGATCGGCTGTCATCTCGCCGCCTACAACACGACCAACCTGTTCCTCGAGATCAACCCCTCGACGGGCAAGGTGGCCTGTTTCCGAATGTGGGGCAATCAGAACACTTGGGCGTATTTCAGCGCAAGCCTGTCCTACGTCATCTGACGTTCCCGAACGGGGGAGGGGATGCCGTATCCGGTATCCTTTCCCTCTTCTTCTAAGCCAACAACCAAACAAGGAGGCCATTATGGCTGACATCGAAAACACTACGGACAGCGCCCCTATCACCGGTGGCGTGCTTGACCTGCGTCCCGCGAAGGGAGGCATCGTCTACGAGCTGCTGCGTTTGGGCCTGTCGTTCGACCATAAGGATGAGACGGGTGAATCGTGGGCGGATTACATGAAGGGCGTGACCGCCCTGTTCGCTTCCCGTGACGCTACGGAAGCCACCGTGTCGGACATTGATACGAAGGATTCCAAGACCGTCACGCTTGACCAGCTCAGGCAGGTCAAGGAGATCAAGACGTGGCGTAGTGCGGGGGCCGACGAATAGTGCCGCCGTTCCAAGACCTATTCAACAGTCAGGAGTTCTGGTCGGCGGTCATCATCAGTCTTATCGGCGGCGGCGGCATCGTCGGCGCGATCATCACCGCGTGGAGCAACCGAAGGTCGGAAGCACAGGAGGAGCACGAGCAGGCGGAAGCGGACAAGCTGGCCGCCGAAGCCGCAGAAGCCGCCGTACGAATCCTCACCGATTCGGTGATACAGCCACTCCGTGAGCAGGTGGAATCACAGGGCAGTCAAATCGCCCACTTGGAAGAGAAGCAACGCAAGTACTTCGCACTCACCGCTTACACGCGTTCGCTGTTCCATTGGCTTCAGCAATTCTGTGAAATCGTCGAACCGGAATTTCTCAACCGTCACCCGAAACCGCACTTGCCGGACGAACTGCGGGCCGACGTAGCCCCGGAAACCTTGGGAAAGGAGCCGTGATGGAGTGGCCGCTGTTCCTGCTCGGCATCGCCCTTCTCGCCCGCGCAATCTGTGACCTTTTTAAGGAGCCGTGATGGGTCACGATTCCCGTTCGTCTTCATTTTCATGATCGTTCTCTGGAATTATACGAGACGACAGTAAAACCAAACCATTTTTTTAAAGCCATCCCATTCACGGGGTGGCTTTTTTTGTTAGGAGGAAACATGGCAGACCATGCCAACAAGACCAACAACAATCTTCCCGGCATGACCGGTGAGAGGGTGAAGGCCGTCGTGACCATCGTGGTCACGCTCTACGCCCTGCTTAATGCGGGTCTGAATCTCGCGGGCATCAATACCTTGCCGTTCACCAATGATGAGGTTTCCACGACCCTTTTCGCCGTCATCGGCGTACTCGGCACGATCTATTCGTGGTGGAAGAACCAGAACATCACTTCGGCTTCCCTCGCGGGTCAGCAGCTCGTGGACGCCCTCAAGAAGGAAGGCGTGGTGAATGGTGTGACCGCCGCGAAGAACGCCGCCATGAGCGCCGCAAGCGCGGTGGCCAAGACCGCACCGGCAGAGGAAACCGCCAAGGAAGCCATTGAGACTGCTGAATCCGCTGAGACCGCTACCGAGTCGGCGACCGTCGAAGCCACGGCTGAAGCCGAATATGAGCCGGGCGGCAACCTCTGATGACCGGCGCCAGTTTCGCAATCTGGCGAGACAGCCCAAACCACTACAGCGGACGGCTTGGGCAGTCCGTCAATCATATTACATTGCACATCATGGTCGGCAGATTGGCTGGCACCGATAGTTGCTTCCAACGTTCCAGCTTCGGCGCCGCAAGCCATTACGGCGTCGGTGGGGACGGCACCGTCTACCAGTGGGTGGACGAAAACAACGGCTCGTGGGCTGACGCCAACTGGCAGTCCGACTGTAGCGGCGTGACCATCGAACACGAGGGTGGCATGTCCGGTGTGCCCGTCACCGATGCGGAGGTGGAGGCCAGCGCACAGCTGTGTGCGGACATCGCACGCCGCTACGGGTGGGACGGCCTCTATCATGACGCTTCAGGCAATCGCACCGGCAACGTCGTATTGCATCGTGAAGTGCCCGGCACCGACCATTACGGATGCCCCGACAGGTGCACGAACGGCCTGCCGGTGGACAGAATCATCAATCGAGCGAACGAAATCCTAGGAGGAGACAATATGAACGCTGAAGACGTGTGGAATTTCGACCAGAACGGCGTGAAGATGCGGGACCGTCTGCAAGGCACCGACGCGGCCGCCAACGAGACCCGGACCGAACTGTTCCGACTCTCGCAGTGGAACAAGGACACGCACGCATCCCCGCTCGGCAATCTGGTCGCGGAGATGCCGATACAGGGCGGCGCCAAATTGGGCGACCGTGTGGCCGGCATCGACTCGAAGACCAGCCAATTGGTCACGCAGGTGAGCGCACTGTCCGAAGCGGTCAAGGCATTGGCATCCGCACAGGGCGCAGACCCCGAGCAAATCGCGTCCATTGTCGAAACCGCCGTCAAGGACAAGCTCGCCAAGCTCAAGATCACCGTCACCGACAGCGAGTGACGGACCATTTCGTCGACGCCAACAAAATGGTCACGGCTGATACCATAGGATATTCTTCCCACGCCGTTTGAACATGAAGGTCATGTGCGACGTGGGTTGCCGGGATTCCGGCTGGTTTTATATTGGCATGCCCCTCTCCTAGGATTGGAACCCTAGGGGAGGGGCGATTTTTGTTTTTTCGAGCCGTGTCAAGTGGTTTGGGTGTCGTGCAGGAATCCTTGCAATCCTTCTCCTGCGATGCCGTTCAGCCCTCGGCGTGCCATGTCGTAGTAGTCGAGCATCCTCGCACTGTTCCATCCGCCCGCCGCCATGATGTCGCGGTCCGGTACGCCCGCGTCTCGGGAGAGCGTGCAGAACGTGCGGCGTAGCGAATGCGGCGTGATGTCCGGTACGCCGATGCGTAGGGCTACCGATGAGATGATGCCGGTAAGCTCGTAGGAGCACATTCTTTTCCCTGTGGCGCCACGGAATACGGGACCTTTACGACGTTTGCCGATGTGGTGTTTCAGGGCCTTCGCCGCATCGTCGGGGATGGCGACCCTTTGCGTCCAATCGCCCTTACGGTCGAAGCGGACCCATGGTGGACTGTCGTCGGTGTGGCAGTCGTCCACGTCCAATCCCAGTGCTTCGCTCGCTCTTGCCCCGGTCAATAGCAGCAGACGGCATAGAGCGTCGGTCTGAGGGTCGAGGCCGTGCGCCTCTTCGAGGAACGCTATGGCCTGTTCACGGGTGAGGTAGGAGCCGTCTGAATGCCCGTATATCCTCGGCTTGCGTAAATGTTCGGCCGGATTCTCGCCAATGTACCCCTCTTCGGAAAGGTACTTGTAGAAGGAGCCGAGGATGCTCAGCCTCGACCAGACGGTGCGTTTCATCGATGGTTCCATATCTGCCCCGATCAGGGCGAACGCTTCGATGTGGCGACGTTGGGCGTGCAATGCGTCGATGCCGTTGTCCGAACACCAGCGCAACCATCTTGACAGTACGTTCCGGTATGTCATGCGGGTGGTCTTGCTTACGCCGATGAGGAATCCGGCCACCATGTCGCTTACCGTTTCCATACGCGCACCGTTTCCTTGCAGATCAGGGGCTTGTCGGCTGGGCCTTTTACGAAGGGTGGTATCCATTGGCGGCGGCGTAATGTGTGGTTCGGCCCGTATGCCTGTTCCCGCCAGAATCCGCGTACGATGAACCGGTGGGAGTATTCGCGGCGTACGCGTTCGTCGTCCTTGTCGCTTTCGCCGGGCCGGTGCAGGTTCTCCCGTAGGATGAGCATCTTGACCTTGCGGATTTCCGAATCGAATCGTGGGGGCATGGGGTAGCGTCCGCCCGGTTGGGCCGGTTTGGTTTGGCAGATGCGTGGTTGGCTGCTCAACGCCCATGTCGCCTTGACGATTTTGGCGAATGCTTCCGCAAGGCCGGGCTGGTTCGCTTCGGACACATAGATCACGGGGCAGGTCATGGGCAGTCCCGCAGCCTTGGCTCCCGACTGGTCCAGCACGTCGTCGCCGTCGGTGAATGGGATGGTGGCGAGTTGGCCGTCACGTCCGCAGGACCAGTAGAGGGCGACTATGTTCCCGGACAGCCTGCCGTCCGATATGTTGAGGGGCAGTCCGCCGTCGAAGAACATCAGGCCGGTCACTGCCGGATATTCGACTTTGGGGAACGTGCCGAACAGGACGGTGTCCGTCACGAGTTGGACCATGTCGTGGCTGACCCACCAGAGTTGCGCGGTCTTCAACTGGTCCAGTTCGTTCCACATTTCGAGGGTGTACCGTTCGTATTGGGGCATGCTGTCCATCTGTCTTTTGAGCTGTTCCTTCTGGAATGCCGCCACCTTGTCGCGGATGAGCGGCAGGTGGGATGGGGTGAGGCGGAGTCTTTTATGTTTGCGGGTCATGTCATGCTTCCCATCCGATTTCCTTCAGGCCGAGCGGCTGTTCCATCCGCCGCATGGCAGAGAGGCTTTCGTCCAGACTGGCGTGACGGTAATGTTCAACCATAAGACTGCTGGAGTGTCCAATGATCTCCTGCACGAGTCCGTCGTCAACGCCCATGGATTTGAGGATGGTGACGGTGGTGTGACGGGTTTCGTGACGGTAGCGGCCTTCGGGCTTATCGATGCCCGCGTTTTTGAGCAGTTCGCGGAAGTTCGTCATGTCTTCGGCGGGGTCGAGCGGGTTGCCGTCGTCGTCGCGGAACAGGAGCCCGTTCGGGTTCGGGACGTGTTCCGTTGCCTTCAGGTAGGCGCTCATGGCCTGTGCGAGGGAGGGGACGATAGGTATACGCCGGCCGGTTTTGGATTTGGGACGGGTGAGACACCAGCGGCCTTCCAGTTCCTCCATGTCGAATCCTTCGGGGATGCGCCATTTCCAGAACGGGCAGCTTGCGGCACGCTTGTATCCGCAGGGCCATACGCCTTTGCGGTTGGGGTGGTTGCCGCAGCCGTGGTCCTTTTTCAGTTCCTCCAGTTTCCAGTTGACGTTGTAGGAGCCGTAGGGGATGCCGTCCGGCGTGGCGGCGAGGGTGAGGTCTTCGAGCTTGGCTCCCAGTACTTCGTTGGGGCGCATGCCGGTGCAGAGGCGGAACCATTCCTTCGCGCCGTCGCGGATGCCGAGGTGGGTGGCGGCGACGAGGATGTCGTGCGCCTGCTGTTCGGTGAACGCGTCTCGTTCCTTGACGAGCTCGTGGGTGATGTCCTTGTTTTTCGGGGTGGGGACGCCCTGCATGGGGTTGGTGGGGATGATGCGGTCTGCGACGGCGGATTTGAATATCTGGTTGAGGGTGGTGCGCATCTGCTTGCGTAGGCTGAGGCTGGCTTTTTTGCCGGTCGGGTTGCCGTGGTGATCGGTGACCTTCATGTGGTCGATGATTCTGGCGCAGCGTGTGGCGTTCATTTCGCCAAGTTTCTGGTTGGCGTAGGGGTGCAGGTGCGTTTCTACCAGCGTCGTGTAGTTGGCGAATGTTTTCGGGTCGGTGTCGGCCTTGCGTCGTTCGAGCCATGCCGCAGCGTATTCACCGAAGCGTACGTTGTTGTCGGAGGTCATGCCGAAGGTGTTTTCCTCTTCGATGGCCTTCCTGAGTTTCGTGTCGCATGCGCGGTAGGTCTGTGCCGTGTATTGGTGTCCCCTGAATGAGCATTTCCATCTTACGTAGGTTTTGGTGGTGCCGTCCTTCAGGGTCTTCTTGACTTCGATCTTGTATGGGCGTATGACACCGTTGCGTGCTTTGCGTGGCATTTTGGTCTCCTTGGTTTTCCGTCCGACCTGTTGGTTATACACAGTTGCACACAAACAGATGATTATCAAATGATTATCGAATGTTTAACAAACGTTGAAATACCAACGTTTGTTGACTGTGGCGGTAGGGCTGTTTTTATTCTACATCCGACTGTTAATCGGACGGTCACTGGTTCAAGCCCAGTCGCAGGAGCCATAGTATGAGCCCTTGGTTTCCAAGGGTTCCGCTCTTCGGGCGGCCCTCTGCGGAAGAGGCTGCGGATGGGCCGGTGATACACAGTTGGACACAGATTCGCATATTCGTCGGGACACGCCGTGAGGACGGGGTTTGCGTCCGACATCGCGGCGTGTCGCCGGGATGGCCGCGAAGCCATAGGGGGTTACGTCGGGAACGTCTCCGCAGTCTCCTGCATCTCGGTATCCGAAACGTGCTGTTCCGTATCCCGAGATTTTTTCAATATTCACAATATTTTCACGAAAACTGTGGATTGAGGCTCACCAAAACCTCATTTGAGCCTCAATTGAGCCTCAGCTAGACAGCATGTCTAATTTCGAATCGGCTTCATAGAGCCGTTTTCAGAGGGTCGTGATGTCACGCTTCGGTCACACGATGTCACAACGATGTCACGCTTCGGTCACAACGATGTCACAACGATGTCACTATATAACAAAACTAAAAGAAGATTATTATTCGCTTACGCTCATAACAATCTGAGAAAGTTTTTCGATTTCGTGCTAGATTCGACCTCGATGACGCCGAACGGCTTGACAGCCACACCGGAACCCACACCGGGAACGGCAGGGGAATCCAAGCCAGATCATCGAAGCTCCGACGACCGGAGCCCAGAGCAAACGAAAGCCCCTCCACTAGGACCTGACACCTAGCGGAGGGGCTTTCCTCGTATTCGGGGCCAATTGCCCTTACCGTTCGAACTCGCCGTTCAGATACCTGCATTCGAAATCGTCCGTGGCGCATCCGGTCGGAGTCCTCTCCTCCTCGTCTCCGTAGCCCGTGACGGCGCTCCGATAGGTGGACACCGTGGAATCGTAGTGGGCGACGGCCGCCGCGATGACTCCAGCACCGACCGCCAAGAGGACCATGACGCCCGCGAGAATCGGATACACCGCATTCCTAGCCCCGGTACGCCTCCTCGTATAGGCCACGGCCTCCTCCTTGACCTTCGCTTCGATCTGAGCCTCGTCCAAGCCTTCCTGCGCGTGTCTCTCGTATAGGCCGTCCAGTGTGGGCTGGTCCCCGCCTCCCTCGTCAAGGCGTTCCATCTCATAGGCCGTCCTCCAGTCGATGAGACCGGAACGGCGGATACCGTTCAATACGGCCGACTGGATGACAGCCCCGAGTATCACGATGCCCGCGATGCCGGCGAAGACGTATGCGAATATCATGGTTTCCTTCTTTCTTCCTGTTTGTGTACGACCCGTCTCGTGGCGTGTCGTTTTAGAACATTTGTTCTAATGGTTGTATTATCGGTATCCGGAGTCCGAACATGCGTTCGAACGAGGATATGAGAAAGGCCGCACGCCCGTCTTGCCCGAGGAGTGTGCGGCCTTGTGCGACACGACACCAAGGAGGTGTGCGCATGGACTAGCTTACTACCGTTGCGTAACGCCGCGTGCCTCGTCCATGATGGCGAAGCCGTTGGGCAGTCTGAGGATGCGGGCGATCTTGTCGATGTCGTCGGTGGTCCATGCCTGTTCGCCTCTGAAGCGGGTGCTCACGTATGACTGCGACTTGCCGATGAGATAGCCCATCCTGTTCTGGGATATGCCCTGCGCCTTCATCCTGTTCCTTATGGTTTCCGCTATTACCTTCGTTATGCCGCTAGTTTCTGGCATTTCATCTTTTCTTACCATGTGGAACATGTTATCGCATTTGCGATAACTAGGGAATGGCGACACTCCGATAAAACCGTAATATGGGGCCGATTTAACGAAATGCCTACCGCATATGAATTGACAATCAAACAAACCCGAGTACTATCAATATCAGCAAACACCGCAAATGCGGTAATCGAAAGGATGAAGAACATGACTTCAATGAACACCGCCATCTCTCAGGCGATTCGAGTGCAGGCCGCACGCGAAGGAATCTCCCTGAGGAAGATTTCCAAGGAGATCGGCATGGGCTACACGTCCTTCTGGTCCCGCCTCGGAGGCGAACGGTCTTGGAACACCGACCAGCTGACCCTCCTCGCCAAGGCATTGCACCTCGACAGCGCATGGACACTCATCTCCATCGCGGAGGATGAGCGCGCGAAGATCGACGACCAGACGCTCGTGGCATAAGAGAACATCATGAACATGGATGAATTTAACTCCCATTTCAAGAACCCGTCCATCGTCTACTGCGATAACCGGATTGACGAGTTCACGTCCACCGTGGAAGCCACGCTCTTCAGCGCGAAAGTCGAAACCGGCGCAGACGGTCCGATGGTCGTACTGACCGCATACGCCGCCGATTCGGACATGGACGCGGACCGCATCGTTTGGCGGCTCAAACCCAACACGGTGCGCCGCTTGAGAAACTGGTTCAACAAGATCGTGATGCAGACGGGCGGCGACGACGCGAAGAAAGAACTCGACGCGCTCTCCAAGTACGCACAGAACATGGGAGACTCCAATGAGTGAGATCACCAGAGCATATAAGCGTGAATGGCTTTTCGACAACGGTTACATGAAGGTCGTGGACGGGACTGAATATCTCAGTCTCAAGGCCATGCACCTACTGACCGGGGTCAGCCCCGAACGGTGGAAGGACGAAATGTCCAAGGCAACCAAGAACGGCATGCGATTCCGGAAGAGCATGACACAGGACGTGCTCAGAGGGGCGAAAGAGATTCAGGCACGACTCGGCACGAACGATTTAGTCGAGATTCTTTACGCGGAGGCAACCATATGAGCGATGATATCGTTGAGGTCCCGTTCAACGGGAGCGTGATGATCGCGCAGAAGTCGGATGACGGGGAGATCTATGCGGCGTTGAAGCCGATCTGCGAAAACATCGGGATTGCCTTCAACGGCCAGAGGGAACGGCTTAACAGAACGCCTTGGGCAGTTGTGCGTATGATACGCACAACTGGTGCTGACGGTAAACGGTACGACATGATGGCCGTCAGCCGGAAGACGCTGACGATGTGGCTTGCGACCATCGACACGAGCCGTCTCAAGGACGAACATGCCCGCCGTAACGTGACCGTCTACCAGCAGGAAGCCGCCGAAGCCCTCGACCGGTATTTCCATGAGGGTGGCGCAATCCGCACATACGATTCCGACAGTGATGCGGACATCATGGCCCGAGCGTTGTTGGTGGCGCAGAAAACCCTCGAACGTAAGAACCGTGAACTCCAAGCCAAGACCGATCAGATCAAGGAATTGGAACCGAAGGCGAAGGCTTTGGACGATTTCACCAACGTACCCGACGTCCTACTGGTCAGAGAGACGGCGAAACTGCTTTCGAACGCGGGTCCGCCGATCGGCGAGAGGGAGTTGTGGAAGTGGCTTGACCAGCATGGTTGGGTGTACCGGCATGCCGGAACATGGTGGGCGGCTTCGGAACGCGTCAAGGCCGGGCATCTGGTCATGGTCGAGTCAAGATCGCATGGCCAACGTGGTGACGGTACGCTTTTCGCCTATGCGCCGACCGTCAAGATCACCCGTAAGGGATTGGCGCTGTTACACAGGCGTCTCGGAGAGCGGACGTTGGATGCCGCGCTTGGGCCTGAACAGGGAGGGGCTACACGATGAAAAACCGCAGGACATTGACGGACGCGCGAAACACCATCGCCAACCGTCCACGCAAATGGCGTAGGCCGGTGCCTTGCCCGATTTGTGGCGGCAAGGACATCAGATTCTACAAGTACGGCTACGGCTTCGACCGAATCACCTTACAGATAGTCCGATACTGGGATGTCGCATGCAGTGGGTGCCTCCGCTCTGCCGTCATCCTCACCAACCACACCGACCGTAAAGAGGCAATCCGCGTATGGAACTACCTCGCAACCGGCTACCCGAAAGCAAAGGAGAATACGAAATGACCAGAACCATCACCGCAACCGTGGAATCCCGCAAGACTGTCAACGAGCTGGCTGTTATTGATTGGGATGACGACAAGTATGGCGAGCCTACCGAAGAGAACATCCTCAAAGCGCTCAATGATGACAAGGTCTTCTCCTGTGAAGTCATCGATACTGACGATTCAGTCGAAGAATACCTCAGCGTCAGCAACATCGAAGAAGACGAGGACTAGTCATGACCAACGAAGAGTTGATTGAAACCATAGATGAGCTGGAAGAACGTCTAGCAGCACTCCGAGAAGACGCGAAAAGGCTCAATGACAAACTTCATGCACTCGCCACACCCACGCCGAAACTACCGGAGAAACCGGGCTACTACCTCACACAACAGCACATGCTCCTGCTTTGTGACATGGAGGGTGATTGGAGCGTACGTGAATTCGGTGAGCGCCCTATCCGCGGCTTCTGGGAGGAGGGTTCGCTTGATTGTTACGAGAGAGACCCGAAAGTCATCTATGCGGCGCTCGGCCCCGATGCATTCCCGCTGGTACCCATCGAAGATGTGCAGTTGACTTCTTCGAAAGAGTAGATGATTCTTCCCATGGCGGCCCGCAACCCCGTCATGGGACCATACTTCGCCAATCCAATCAGATAGGAAACCCTAGGGAAATCCCTCCTGATGTCCACGTTCACCGGATTGGCGAAGGCATGCGACGGCCCATCCATCGCATGGCAAACGGTCCGACCCACGATTACATACACAGTCGGACCGTACACGCCCAAGGCAGTGTGCGGCTGCACCCGGACGCATCCCATGTCGTCAGCATCTGGCCATCAATGCTGTACGCCTCCTTTCTATTGAGACGACGGAATGCACATGGTTCGAATCCATGCTTGGGCACCGGTCCCCATAGGACCCACACCACCACACCATTCAAGGAGCATCATGAACGACCGGAACGAGAACCCGCTACCGGACTACATCGACCCCACCAAGGCCGTCACCATCCGCGATTGGCTCACCCAAATCCACCATCCCGCAGAAGACCTCGAATACGCGGCCACACGATACGGGCGGAAAGTGTACGACGCATACCTGCGCCTGCACAGGACGAAACCGTACACGCTCCGCATCGGCGGCTCTGGCCCGGTCAAAGTGTATTTGCCATCCGACCGGCCGCTCCTCACCGACATCTACACGGCATGGCATGAACAGGAACGCCGCCGAAGATCGGCGCTCAAGGAATAAGTCCTGCGGCATGACCGTCAACGCCACCCATGAAAACCCGTTTCCTTTTCTTCAGTTTTCCGGGCCATGGGAACGATGGGCGGGCCAGACGGATACCCTTTCATCCCGTCGTTCGGCGCGTACTCTCCGCCGTCAAACCTTCCCAGCGGCATGCCGCCACCAGCTTTCACCCATATACCAACGAACAATCAAAGGAGAAAATCCCATCATGCTGCTTCTCATACTGGCGATCATCATCGCCACCATCGCCACCATCGCATCCATCAACTTGGAATCGAAACAGGCCGCCGCGATCACATTGGCAGTCGGATGGCTCATCGCCATCATCACATTCTCGTTCAACTGCCTCTACAGTCTCGACGTAGGCGAAGTCGCCGTCATCCAGAACTGGGGCGGCAGCATGGCTGGAAGCCAATCCGAAGCCGGATTCCACGGCAAGGCCCCATGGCAGAAAGCCATCAAATTCGACACGCGCAACAACCTCATCAACTTCTACGGTTCGACCGACTTCAAGGTGAAAGGCGGCAGCGAGGACGGCAAACAGGTCACCATCAACGACAAAAGCGGGGCGAAAGCCGACATCGACATTCAGGTGAACTATTCACTGAACCCCGAAGCCGCGGAGAAACTGTACGAGGATTACGGCACGCAGGAGAACTTCGTCGAAAAATACGTGTCCAACGATCTACGTTCCGTAACCCGTGAAACATCCGGCAAATTCGACACGCTGACCATGCTCACCGACCGTTCCCGGTTCACGAAGGCCGTACAGGAATCCCTATCGAGGAAATGGAAAAGCATGGGCCTGATCGTGGAACAGGTATCCGTACAGGATGTCCGCTACCCGGATTCCATCACCAAAAGCTATGCGGAGGCGCAGGCAGCCGAAGTGAAACGCCAAAAAGCCCAGAACGATCAGGAGACCGCGAAGGTCGAAGCCGAAACGAAGAAGATCAAGGCCCAAGGCGAAGCGGACGCGAACCGTGTGCTCAACGATTCGCTGACCGACAACGTACTCAAGCAGAAGTACATCGACGCCCTATCGAACGCGAAGAACCTTACGGTCGTCCCGGATGGCAGCGTTCCGATGATTCAGACCAAGTGAAAGGGCAGACCATGACGGCCAGATCATCGGCGCCCATCGGTTTGAAGGATGCCGCAGCCTATCTGGGCATGAACCCGCAACGCCTACGCACCCTGTGCAAGGCGGGACAGGGCCCCAAGTTCACAGGCGGCGGATTCCACAAGCGTTCCTACTTCACGAGGGAGGATTTGGACGCTTGGCTTGAAACGCGGACCGACCCGCAGACAGACAAGCATTCGAACCCGAAGACCGTGTGCGAGGCCCATTCCAAGCCGGGGGAGGGGACTCTTCATACCGCGATGAATCCCATCCAGGAAGCGTTGAGAGGCATCCAGTTCACACCCCATCCCACGCCGAAGCCGCCCCTGCCGGTCGAAAGGAAACCCTCCCCATCCGATGACGGCACGGTGGACATCCGACTCAACGGGAGAAGCGTCATCCTCGCCGGGTTGGACGGCGCACGACTCAACATCCACCAACTCTCCGGACGGGAAGCCGAAGCCCTAACCAGCCTGATTCCCCTTCTCCACGACGCCTTGACTCTCTACTCGACCAAACACAAGGAGACCAATGAAACCACCCAGTGAAGACCCGCAGCTCGTCCTCAACGTCGAAGAAGGATTCCTCACCAAACAGGAAGCGAAGGAACACGTACACGAAACCAACGAGACCACGTTCAACCGTGACTATGGAGACCTCGGCTTCATGCGCGGCGGCAACAAGACATTCCGCAAATACGACCTGTACAAGCGGACGCTCGAAATACAGGAAGGGTTGAGATGACCAGACTGCTCACCGGCAAGGATTTACGCCACATCGAAATCGGCACCCACCTCATCTCGGTCAACGCGTACGACGTGGGCGAAGTCGACGACTTGATCGACGCCGCAGCCGACAGCATCGACACCATCTACAAGGAAAACGTTCGGCTCGCCAAGAAATGCGCCGCATTGGAAGCCACGATCAGTGTTTTGGAAGACACGATCAGCGATCTGAAAGCCGACCTGAACTTCACCAAATACGCAAACCTCAACAATCCAGTCAAGGAGAACCCGAATGTGTCAGAAGAAAACCGAACACGATTGGATGGATTATTCGGTTGACATTTCCCTACTTCGCGCACACAAGCCGGGAGAGCCAATGCCGCGATTAGGGCGGACGGAGGAACCAGTCAAGAAACCCGTCGAACCAAGAAAGGAGAAACCGGTGGAAACCAGCACAGACAAAGAACAGCAAGGCGAACATGCCTGCCAACGAATCCTCGACTACTGGCTGGGCTTCATGGACGAGCATGACCGTCAGCCGACGACCCGCGAAGCCAAGGCGGCATTGCACATCAGCAACGACACCCTCGCCCGCCATCTGGAAAAACTCCGCAAGAAAGGCAAGCTGCCTCCCTCACGTAAGCCGGGCCATATGAAAACCACAGGCGAAGACTACGTGAATCCAATCCGCCAAATCGAACGGTACGTCCAGATCATCGACGACTTCGCAACCGAAACCATCCGCATCAGACACACCATGTACGAAGCCATCAAGGACAATCCGGACTTCCTCTTCGCCGACCACAATCTGCTCAACGACCTGCTCAACATCAGGCGCGGTATGGCCAGTCTGCTCAAGGCACTCAAGGAAGGAGTCATTGACAAATGAGCGCATATCAGCCAGTTCTTGACCCTGCCTGCGGCGGACGCATGTTCTGGTTCGACAAGGCGGATGATCGTGTGCTTTTCGGTGACGTGCGCGACGAAAGTTGGGAACTATGTGACGGACGCAGGTTCGATGTCAAGCCGGACATGCTGATGGACTATCGCGATCTGCCATTCCCCGACGAGACGTTCCGCATGGTCGTGCTCGACCCACCGCACCTGCGCAATGCGGGAGAGACGAGCTACATGGCACGGAAATACGGATGCCTCGACCAAGAGACATGGCAAACCGACCTTAAGACCATGTTCGCCGAATGTTTCCGTGTCCTGAAAGAGCATGGCGTGTTGATTTTCAAATGGAATGAGACACAGATACCAGTCTCGCAGATTCTCAAGCTCGCCACGTACAAGCCGCTTTTCGGCAACAAGCAGCCGAATCGCACCGGAACACATTGGATTGTTTTCATGAAGGAGATCGACCATGAGTGAAGAATTCGATTTCAGTAACAAGCGTCCGGACGAACTACGGGCCAGCGTCATCGCACTGACCGCGTTCAACAAACGTAGCGGGAACGCCTTGAAAGCAGCAAAAGAGGCGTTCATACACGATCACGACGGCGGCAGTAGCGAAAATGTGTCCTTCGCCGGAATGGATGCCGGGGAGATCAGCGTCAGCAAAGGCACCGAAGGCCACTATGAAGTCGTGGACGAACGCGCATACGGCGCATGCCTTCACGATAACGAATACCTCATCCCCGGAGGCAAAAGCGCAGCCGAAGACGTGTGGATGCCCCGCGAGGAAGCGAAATCACAAGCCTATCTCCGTGACATGGTTGAGGACCATGGTGGGGAACTCCCGCCCGGAGTCGTATGGAAGAACGGCAGGGCGCAGACCGTCACAGTGCGTCTCCAACGCGGATTCGTAGACAAAATGTTCACCACGGAAATCACACGGCAAGTATTCGGAATGCTATCCGCAAGCCCGGAGGAACAGTAATGGGCAACAGTCTCACCATCACCGACGAACAGGACGGTTGGAGCAACGCGCAAATGGCCGCATTGCAGCAGTTGGGTGTGCAGGGCGCATCCAACGCCGACTTGGCCGTATTCCTCCACCAATGCCAGCGCACCGGCCTCGACCCGTTCTCGAAGCAGATTTACATGATCGGACGCAAAAGCAAGGAGAACGGCGCTTGGACCGTCAAACAGACCATCCAAGTAGGCATCGACGGGTTCAGGCTCATCGCACGCCGGGCCGCCGACCGACTGCATGAAACGTTCAGCGAACCTGAAACCCTCTGGTGCGGGGAGGACGGCGTATGGCGTGACGTGTGGACCGCGCCGACACCTCCGGCAGCCGCGAAGGTGACCATCCGTCGAGGGGAAGGAACGTTCACGGGCGTCGCACTCTACAAGGAATATGTGGGAACTCGCTACGACAAGGCGACCGGACAGCAGGTGCCGAACAACATGTGGCAGACGAAGCCGGTAACCATGATCGCCAAATGCGCCGAAGCACTCGCACTCCGCAAGGCATTCCCACAGGACCTTTCCGGACTGTACACGACGGATGAGATGCAGCAGGCCGACAATGCGGGCATGGAAACCATCGAAGCGGAAATAGTTGACGAACCGGCCAATGAACGTCCTCGTAGACAGTATGCGAAACCCGTAAGGCAAGGCATGCCCGAACAGTCGCAGGCTCCGAAGGCTGGCATGGCAAGCCCCACACAGTTGAAGGAAGTCACCGACATCCTACGTGTCAACGGGGTCAAACCTGATGATGCGGACCGGTTCATCGGCAACGTCCTACACGACACTACGGCAACCTCAACGACACTCACCGCAATCCAAGCCCAGACGTTCATCGACGAATACCACAAGTACATGAGCCAACAGCAAGCCGGAAGGCAAGAAGGAGAACAGCAATGAACAAGCCTAAGAGTTGGAGGCACGTAGCCATCGACGCAAACCAAGTGGAGGATGGAGATCGTGCCGTCTTCGACTCCAAGGACACTCCGAACCCCAATATTTTCGGTGAAGGCATCCACAATCTGGAACTCATCGACATCGCCAAACATTACGAAGACATCCTCAAGGAATGCGTCGACCGGCTCGACATGTACGAGGTATGGTACATCCGTGCGCTCATAAACAGCTTCCACCGCGTCTTCGCGGTCCGGAACGATGAAGGCAATTATTTCCCCATCGTCGTACGCGACACGACCGGCGACACCGTCGTGCTTGTCACCGACGCCAAGTTCTACCGTGGCCTCCCCGACGAAGAGACCGGCATGCCATTGACCTGCGACGAGTTCCAACAGCAGATGGAACAGGAGAAGGAGAAAGGCATGGAGCTCTCCTCCGACGAGTTCATGAAGCTCCTGAAGGAACGCAAACCGTCTGACGAGTTCGACGACACCATGATCGAAGCCGCCATGAAGCAGCTGCCCCACAAGCCGGGCCTATACATGGCGCAGGACGATAGCATTTGGCTGTTCGACGGTGACTACTTCTCACTGATCAGAGAAAAGGACAAGTCCTTCCCGGGTTACCGTGTGTACGGTATCAGAAGGTTCGCCCGCACCAGTCTCGAATCGGGATGTTTCCCATTCCACGACTATATTCTGCCGGACGAACCGGGATACTACCGTTCCGCCGACAAAGTCCGCCTCTACTACCTCGACTGTAGGGGAGTATGGAAGCTCGTAGCGGCGGCCCTCACCCCAATTGAGCAATACGTCGAAGAAAAGCGTGTCTGCAACTACGAATCGGCGTGGGTGTCGGAAAACATCGTCCGAAAGGACACGCCGCTCGAACGCTGCGACCATGATCTCGTAAGCGACGAGGCACTACGCAACTTCTAGCATGACGTGGACAAGAATCCAAGGCTGCACCTGCGCCAACTGTCTCGGCTCACGCTGCGGACAATGCGACAGGTGCGGCGGCACCAACTGCGCACGAGCCAACAGCCACAGGCTCCTATGCAACAAGGAAGCCATGCTGCGACACAAGACCAAACATTCCAGGAACACCGTCAAGGAGACCATCTAATGGCCGGAGAAACCACCATCACGATCATCGGCAACCTCACCGCCGACCCAGAACCCCACACCACCAACACCGGAATCCACGTCGTCGGCTTCACCATCGCATCCACGCCGCGCACGTTCAACCGTCAGACGAACCAGTTCGAGGACGGTCAGGCACTGTTCATCCGCTGTTCCGCATGGCGTGACATGGCCGACCATGTGGCCCAAACCCTCCACAAGGGCATGAGGGTCATCGCACAGGGCCGACTCGAACAGAACGAGTACACCGACCAGCAGGGCAACAAGCGTACCAGCATCCAAATGCAGGTGGACGAGATCGGACCCTCGCTGCGGTATGCGACTGCGCAGGTCACGCGCACCACGCAACAGCAGAACAACGGCTACCAGCAGCAGACGCAGGCCCCGCAGTACGGTCAACAGCAGACCGCGCCCAACATTCCCGGCGTAGGCAACGACGTGTGGAGCCAATCCCAAGCGGCGGCGGACTTCGGCGGCTTCGGAGGCGGCAATGGCGAACCTGCCTTCTAACAGCGACTTCGACTACAGCCCCATGTACGAGGACAGCCAACGCACGAAAGAATGGAAGGATAGGAGCTTCTGCGACTGGATTAACCAGCATCCCGGCGAGTCCTTGACGTACTGGAAAGAGTTCCCCACCATCAAGAGCGCACAAGAGTTTATCCAAGTAGCCAAACACGGATGGAACGACACGGTACGCCTTGACTGGACCCTCGTGGAAGCAGGCGTAGTGGCCTACTCCATCAACGACAAGGGACCCATCTACCAAGTCTGGATGCGTCTCATCGCATGACCCCAGTAACCATCATGCGAGTGCCCCCGCGAACATGGGGCACCGCACACACCCCACAGACCATACAGGGACCGGTGACAACAACCAATGAACAGCATCGAATTCGACGTGATCGGCGAACCCGCCCCCAAAGGCAGCTACAATGCGGTCACCAACCGGCGAACCGGCAAAACCGCGTTCATCCCCAACAACAAGCGGGAAATGCCATGGCGGCAAAACGTCGAACACGCAGCCATGAAAGCATGGCACGACCGGACCGGCGCCCCGACCATGCCACGCTTGGACGGGCCACTCACCTTCAACGCAGTGTTCTACCTCACCCGACCCAAAACCGTAAAACGCATCCTACCCACCGCCAAGAACGACCTCGACAAGATCATCCGAAGCACATGGGACGCGCTCACCCAAAGCGGCCTCATCGCCGACGACGGCAGAATCTGGCAGATCAGCCACGCCAGCAAACAGTACGCCGACAGCCAACACAAGCACGGAGCGCACATCACCATCCAATGGGACAGGCCACAAGACCACGAACAGGAGCGGCAACCATGACCATCGGCATCATCATCGGCCTCATCACCACCGTCATAGGAGTGAGCATGGCACGATTCGCCCTCCACCGCAGCCACCGGGCAAGCCCCGACCCACACGACGACGAACTCTGGCATGCAAGCACATTCCTCACCGTCGTCGGACTCATCATCACACTCACCAGTTGGGGAATCGGGCTCAAATGAACGAGGAGGAAGAATTGAAGGAAGGATACGCCCGACTACGCAACGACTTCTGGTCCAACGTGAAGATCAGGAAACTCCAGAAAGCAAACCCGTCAGCAGGACTCATCTACGTACGCAGCATCGCCTACGCGTCAGACCGGCTCACCGACGGAGACCTCACCATCGACGACCTCGACCTCAACCTCGGAGCCACACAGGAGGAAATCGACACGCTCGTAGAAGCCGGACTGTTCGAACCCTCCACCATCGGCTACCACATCCACGACTACCTGAACACCAACCGCAGTCGCGAAGAGATCACCGGCACAACCAGCAGGAACACGGAACGCAAACGGAGAAGCCGCATGAACGCGAAAGTCGTCAACGGCGAATACACGGCAGAGTTCGAAGCGTTCTGGAAAGCCTACCCGCGCAAAGTGGACAAGCGGGCCGCATTCAAGGCATGGGCCACCGCCATAAGGGAAACCGACGCGGACACGCTCATCCAAGCGGCGGCGGCCTACTCACGCCAATGCGCCACGGCCGTAACCGGAGCCCGCTACATCAAACACGCGGCCACATGGCTACACGGCGGCTGTTGGGAAAACCCGGACGAACCCACATCCACCGCCATCACCGGCTACGGAAACCCACGGCAATCCAAAAGCCAAACGAACCTGCAAAACAACCTCCAACGCACATGGCAATACATGAGCGAAGAGGAACGCCAACAGGCAACAAGAGGAGGCGCCAATGCTGTCTGACGGGGAAATCGCAAAACTGCTCACCCTCATCAACTCACACCACGGCAACGCGCAATGGGACGAACTACAGTTCAAGAACTTCAAACGCGAACTCAACCCCAAAAACAGCGTAGAAGACGTACAACAAGCCGTCGCCCGCTTCTACTCCAACAATCCCGGACGATGGATGAGCGTAGGCGACGTAAACCTCTTCTGCCGCAAACTACGCGAACAACGACTCCCCAGCGAAGCATTGATAGGAGAACTCGCAGCCCAAGCCAAACCCGCAAACACGGAACAATACCTCCAATACCGGCGAACCCTGATCGACGCCATCGGCACCAGCCGACTCCCCATCAGCCAAGCCCACCAAAAAGCCATCGAGGAGATGAAACACCCCAAACAAATCCAATCCAAACCCACCACCCGCACCATACGACATCGAGGAATCGACCGACTATCGAACATCCTCCCACCACCCCCAACAGGAGAAGGCCAATGCCGGCAAGGATAAACCACTACGGCATCAACGAGTCAATCGCCTCACAGAAACGATACCGAAAACAACTCAAACGGGAACGACGACTCCTCCAAGAACTCGAACCTCCGGAACCCACCCCGGTAGACCTGAGCGGCCTCGACCAGCTCATCGCCGAATACCGCACCCCAAAAACAAAGGAACCCACCATGCAGCAAGAACAGAACACCCGACTCGTCTGGATAGACGTGGAAACCTGCGGCCTCGACCCGCAGATCAACCCACTCCTCGAAATCAACCTCATCATCAGCAGGCTGGACGCCACATACAAGCCCGAAGACGTATACCACCAGTGCATCCAACTCCCCGAAAACACCATGCTCTCCAGCATCAGCGAATGGGCGTTGGAACACCACACCGCCAACGGACTCCTCAACGCATGCAGGGGAGAAAACAAGAACGACCCAGCCGCCACATTGAAGGAAGCGGACACAAAACTCACCGTATGGTTGGACGGCTACAAGAACCTCACCCTCCACCCGGCAGGAACCAACGTGGACTTCGACCTCCGCTACCTGAAACACAACCTCGACATCAGCATCCCCAGCATCAACCGGTGGAGCCACCGCCACCTCGACCTGAGCACATTCCGCCTCACCGACATGGCATTGGGCCAAGACCACTACGATTCCAGCCACACGACCACACACCGCGGCCTGACATGCATCCGCCGAGACATCGAAGACTACAAGCGTTACATGAACAGGCTCGACACCGGATGGAAGAAAGCAGCATGAGCGGACGCAGACTCACATGGAAAGGACGGCAGTGGACCATCCGCCAATGCGAAACGGTCACCGCACTCGCAGACGGACAACAACCACATGCGGCGCCACAAACGTTCGCGACGCTCATGAAACGACGCATCATCCAATACATGCCCCAAGGATACAGGCTCACCAAAAACGGCATGTCGTTCGCACGACGCCTCTCATGGGCCGAACCCGACCCTCCACTACCCAAGCCGCCCGAATGCTTCGAAATCTACCCAACCTGCGAATACTAAGGAGAACCCATATCATGTTGGAAACGCTCAAATTCCAGAAGCTCGACCGTCGAGCCAAACTCACCCAAGCGCACGACGGCGACGCCGGATACGATCTGAGCTGCCTCGACGGATTCAAACTCGACGGGGGAGAACGCGCCACCATCGGCACCGGCCTCGCCGTCGAACTGCCCGAAGGCTACGCGGCCTTCGTGATGAGCAGGTCCGGCCTCGCATCGAAATACGGCGTGTTCATCCCCAACGGTCCCGGCGTCGTGGACTCCGGTTACAGGGGAGAGATCAAGGTCGTCCTCTACAATTCCTCCCTCACCCCGGTCAGGTTCAAACCGGGCGACCGTATCGCCCAACTCGTCATCCAAAAGGTCGAAACCCCACAAATCATGTTCGTCGCCGCAATCAGCCACGACACGGAACGCGGCACCAACGGCTTCGGAAGCACGGGGGTAGCCTGATGAACACGCCATCCTACTACGGTGATGCCCCGTTTGAAGCATGGGATTTAAGCAGCCTATACACGTCGGATTGGGGTCAGGTCATCCAATACGTGTTCCGATGGCAAGGCAAGAACGGGTTGCAGGACTTGCAGAAGGCCGTGGATTTCGCCCGTCATGCCATTGCGAACGATGACCGGCCCATCCCGTGGAAGCATGCGCCGCATGCGGGCAAACTGCTCCGCCAATTGCAGTCGATCGGCTGGGCCGACGCGACACACGTATGGAAAGCATTACGTCGTAGGGACGGTGACGCCACGTTGGACGCGATCAAAACCCTCATCAAGGAGCATAAATGACCAGTAGAATCGTCTGCCCGTTCTGCGATGAACCGGCAGTAATCAAGAAAAGCTCAAACACCAAATACAGTTGGCCGACTTACACGACCACCGCCATCTACGCCTACGCGTGTCCGAAAGGCCACCTGCAAAGCGCATGGTATTCGAGCGCCGAAGACGCTTTCAAGGCGTGGATACGACTGGTGAAAATGACGGAACAGGAGGATAAGTCATGACCACTATTGACGAGGATAGGCAACTGCTCAGGGATTTCAAACGTCTACGCAGACGGCTACGCAAGGACAATAATCTTACGGCATTCATCCGCATGTGTGACTGGCTCTATTTCAACAAAGATCAGAAACGCGCATACTTCAATATCGCCAACAACTTGAACTGGGCACAAGGCCATGTGGACGACATCATTACCGAACTTAAGAAGACCATACGGTACAAGGAGACCAATCATGGCGACGAACGTGAGTGAGAAGGATAAGACCCTACGCGAAATCATCGACTACTGCAAGGCGAAGAGCAAAGAAGAACAGGATTACGCCCGCGGAGCGTTCGACAACATTGTCAGAAGCTGGGCTATGGCTAAGCGCGGCGCATATGACCGCATTGCAGACCATTGCGAATCCTTACTAGACAAGGAGACCAATCATGGCAACGAACGTTAGTGAGATGGAGAAAGCATACAGCGAAGCCATCGAGTGGCTGATAGCCCAAGCCCTAGATGAAGAAAGCCAATTCCGTCACGGTGGAGAACTCGAATATCTGGATCACTTCGCCCGAAGCGACACATACCGTGACGCGGCAGACCACCTCCAACACATATTCAACTCCCTAATCGGCAATCCAGAAAGCGAGAAATGATGGCGACGAACGTGAGTGAGCGAGACAAGACCCTACGTGAGGTCATGAACTTGATTGATAAGCAACTTGCCCGTGTGGTGCATTTGGAGCATTTCGGACCCAATGCGCAAGGCCAGTATACTGCGCTTCTCATTCTCAAAGGCCAGATCAAATCCATGCTCGGCTACAGCGGTTCCATGCCAAGCGAAGTGCCAAACCAAAGCGAGGACGCAAAATGATTTACCTCATCGTAGCCAATCAAATCATGGAAGTGCTCACCGACATGGACGAAGCACTCGAAGAAGCCCGCCACTATGCGCCAAAAGTCGGCGACATCACAGTCGCGGACGTGGCGACCGGCAGAAAGCTGATAGTCACAGCCGATGGCAAGGCCACCGACATGGATGCGAACATGAGGGCGGTGAACAGGTGAACAAGAAAATTAAAGCCATCTCGGTCTGGTGGCGCATAGAAACCAACGGCACCGCCGAGATTATCGGTAGAGGTGACCTTGAAACCGCCATGAATGACGGCTATCACATCACCAGAGTCGATACCATCCCTTTTGCAGGGGGTAACGAGAGGGCGCTCGGAATGTCATCAACGCTTATCTACATTCTCGAAAAAGAAGACGAGGGCATGAAATGAGCAGTCAACACAAGGTCTGCCCGCTGTTTTGGACTGATCGCGGCTGCCGTCGCCGCTTGTCCAACATGGAGGCGCTTGAAGAGATGCTGAACGATGGTTGAAAGATTTCACGGGTGGATACCATCCCGCCAACGGAACTTCCCACTAACGCAGTCACCGCCACGAACGTCTACATTCTTGAGAAAAGCGAGGATGCGAAATGAGTAGCAAGCGAGACATTCCCGTTGCCCTTGCCGTCGCAGCTCCGCTAATCGCCGTCGTGATACTCATTATCGCCATCATTTTCGGCATGTACGTGTCGGAACACACCAGAACCGTCATCCTGCATTCCGATACCGGCGACTACGCATGCACGGTATCGCCACTATCCCACAATCCAACCAACTGCAAGCCAATCGAGGAAGCGAAATGAGAAACATACCCATCGACTTAGGTGATCTGCTAATCAAGATAGCCACAGTAGCGTTAATCGGCTTCATAGTGTGGCTGTCCATCGCACTACCGCCGAGCAAGAAGATCATCGTGCATTCGGATTACGGTGACTTCTCCTGTGCTTACGCGCAATATCCCAATGGCAACGACATTATTAGATACTGCGACAAGATCGAGGACACGAAATGACCTACGAATCAGCAATAGTAATCATCCTTCTGATCTACGTCATCCTGATGCTTATCGCATGGTTGGGTGGACGATGACATATCAGCTTCTCAGCGATACAGGCGGCAGTCTAGGCGAGGATTATCAGACTCTCGCCATCGCCATCGCCTTTGCGAAAACAGCCAACGGCATGCTCGGTACCCCAGTCCACATCATCGACGCGGACGACGAGGAAGAAATCATAACAGTAGGAGGAACACATGAGTGACGAGGAACTGCAAACCATCTGGTGGCAAAGCATCGACCACTACGGCAAACAAATGCAGTCAATCGTCTGCATGGAAGAATGCGCGGAACTCATCCAAGCGATCAGCAAGAAACTCCGCGAACCCACGTCACCCAACGACCATCTGGCCGAAGAAATGGCCGACGTGATCATCTGCCTACACCAGTTGAAGATGATGTACGGCATCCCGGATGATGCTATCAGCGACCGGATGGAAGCCAAAACCCTACGACTGGCAAAACGAATGGAGGAAGCATGAGCGCCACACGCTGCACGTTCGCCGTCACGGTCACCATCGACGAAGCGGACACAGCGAAAACAGCGGACAAGATACGCCGACTATTGGAATCCAACGGCTACAGGCAAGCGACATGCGACTACGACGTGTACGCCGTATACGAGTTTTCCTGCGACGCCGAACGATGCCCCGTCATGGTCACGGTCGGCAAGGACGTGTGGGGATTCCACCCGGAAAACCGCGAACAGGCAATCCGCGAAATCAAACGGAAAGGCTGGGTGGAAGGCAAGCATGGCATCCAAGCCGGACACCTCTACTGTCCCAACCACGCCAAGGACGTTTGGGAGGAATCATGACCTACGGCACCGAAACCAAGTGGCATGCCACCGAAACCAATTGGGACAGCCGATACCCCGTAACCTACACGGTGGAAGAACACTGCGAACACGCCACACCGTCAGACCCATTCGCCACGGTCTACCATTGCCGGCGTTGCGGCGAATGGAGGGTACACAACTACATCGGAGACTGGGCGAAACACTGCGAACTGTACGTGAAAATCTTCCACTACAAGGAATGGGACGCCATCTCTCACCATGAGTTTCGCCAACGCCTATCGAAGGATCGTAGATCATGACCAACGTTCACGAATCATTGACCGACTGGGAAACCCTACCAGCCAAGGAACTGGCCAACCATAGGGCCATCGCCGTCACCGTCAACGATACGGTCATCGACGGGCGGCTGATCTACCACGACCAGCAAGCCCCCTCGGTCGGGCGAATCGAAACCCTAACCTTCGACGTGGTACGTCCGGTAATCGTCAACATCAACGAGACCGGCAACATCCTCGTCCGAGACATATTCAAGGCAATCAACATCCTCAAGGAGACAAAATGAGCGACAAGCAGATCGGCGAATACCCACTCAACATCAAAATCGTCAGCGGCAGCTACGAAATCGCCAACATCGACATCAATGTACCCATCCACGTTGACCCGAACGAACGGGTCGAATACCAGTACAACGGCGGTGTAAGCGTACATGCGAAAGTACCGGACGAGTTCAAGGACAAAATGCGCAAGGTACTCGTCGATGCCGTCATGTCACTGGAAGAATCACTCAAGGAGAACTGAAATGAATATCATAGATACAACATATCGCGGCATTTATTCTGTCAGCCTCAACCTAAACGAACTAAGCGATAGAGGGATTAACGCTGACAAAATCTGCATCACTGACGGTAATGATGTAATCTTGCACGCCACCAGAGAAATTCTGGTCGCTATGCGTGACAAGCTCAACGAGCTCTTCCCACCGGAACCGGACGAACCCGAACTGGGCTTACCGGAAGAGCCGAAAGAAGACGGCTACTATCTCACGCCGCAATCCGTGCTGCTGGTCAAGGATACTTACAGCTGGTATAGGCCCTCTTATAGGTGGAAAGACGGCAAAGTATACACGGGCGATTGGGGCGTCGTGTACGAAACCCTAGGCGATGAAGCCTTCCCACTCACCAAACTCAACACCCAAAAGGAGCACTGAAATGAGCAACAATATCAGTCCAAGTCACTACAAGGGTGGCCCTTTCGAATGCATCGAGCTCAGCCGACTGCTCAGCTCGGATTGGGGGCAGGTGGTCCAATACTGCTACCGGTGGAAGGACAAGAACGGCGTCGAAGACCTGAAAAAGGCCGCATGGTTCGCACAGGATGCGGTCATGCATGGAATACCGATCATCACCAACGACGACTGCATCCGTGAAATCGACTACCGTGTCTGCACAATCCGCGCCCTACTGGCAACCCTCGCCGAGGTGGATTGGATGGGCTTGGAGGAAATCTGGACAGCTCTGGCAGACAGCAACATGCCGCACCAAGTCGTCGGGTTGATCATTCGCAAGATCACGGAAATCGAAAACGAAAAGGAGCAATGACATGCAGTTCGATTACAGTCTGATCGACGAACAACTGGTCATCACCGACCCGAAGGACTTCCACTACAATTGCGACGAGCATCCCGTTGACGGTGACAAACTCATCATCGACATGCCAACGGACGAGGTCAAAGCGTTGCGCGACTATCTCGATACGGAACTGGAACGGTATCAGGCGACGCGACGCAATCCGGAAGAGCCGGAACCCATCGAGGACGGCTTCTACGTCACGCAGGACGGAACCCTGATATACCGTGACAGCGGGAATCAACCGTGCGAGTACATCGTATATACCGATCCTCCGACATATTACTACTACTGGCGTCATGTCTACGAGGACCTCGACGCATCCGCACTCCCTCTCACCCATGTCACGGTGGACGACTTCAGAAAGCTGGTGAGGAAATGAGCTTCGACACGCATGTGTTCGTCCGTCCGAAATGCGACTATCCCGGCTGTCGGGCTCGATTGGATGGCGTCGAATACGACTGGAGTTACGACGAATATGACGCGACAGAGGAAGTTGAGGAAGGCGAGGGTTGGATTTGCCTGTACGACGATGATGAGCGTCCACGTTTCTTCTGCCCGCAGCATACGGGCGGAAGCTATTTCGGCGAAGATGACACGAGCTTACAACCATCCAACGCGGAACTGCTCGACCACTACCGTGACGTTCTCACCTCGCAACCCCTGCCCGCACCGGAATGCGAGGATACGATGCTCGCCGTCCTGAAAGGAGAAACACAATGAGCGGTTTTACCGATTCTGGCGGTGCAGCTTACATGTCGAATCGCATGGACTGGGAAACGCCAACGGACTTGTTCTCTCGGCTGGACAATGAGTTTCACTTCACCTTGGATGCGGCCAGCAGTGAAACGAACCACAAATGTTCAAAATACTACACGGCTGGAAACAGCGCATTCGATCATGAGTGGGGGGGGGTGAGACGGTATTCTGCAATCCGCCATATGGCAAGGCAATATCGGAATGGGTGCGCAAGTGCAGCATGGAGGCCAGCCGCAAAGGCACCATCGTCGTCATGCTTCTGCCGGCTCGCACGGATACCCGCTGGTTCCAACAATTCATCCTCAACCGTGCGGAGGTCAGATTCCTCAAAGGCCGACTGCGGTTCGAAACGAACGGCATACCGGGCGGGCCGGCACCATTCCCAAGCATGATCGTCGTAATGCGCACTGGAGAAAGATGAAGGAAGGAGAAACGGTATGAGCGAGGACAAGAAGACCATGTGGCGACTTCACATTCTCAAATGGGCGCTCGTCATAATCCTCATGCTCTGCCTGGCCGACATCGGAGGCTGCACCATCCTCAGCATGGTAGGCAAGATTAAAACCGACTGGCTCAGCGCCATCGCAGACGTGGCATACCTACTGATCTGGCCGACCATCATGCGATTCATATGGCAGATAGACAAGGACGAGTGATGAAGTGGAATCCGTATGGATGGCATGTCACCTGTTCGCACTGCGGCAACACGGTATCCAGCAACCGCATCGACTGCCCCTACTGCGGACAGAACATCTGGCTCGGATATTCGCCAAGCGAATACACGGAATCGATCAAAAAGACGAAAGGAGGAAACGCCACCACATGCCATCACAGCAAACCAAAAACCATATCTGGCGCATGAGCGACCAAGGCTACACGATCAGTGAAATCGCCACCCAACTCAAACTCAGCCGAGACGAAATCATCGCCATCGAAGCCCACCGCCACCCACAAGCCAAAACCGACAACACCAACTACACGCAACCAACCATCATCTGAACGGAGACACCATGAGCAAGATCAAAAGCCGCAGCCGGATGAAAAACTCGACGTTCGCCATACCGGAAGAACGCAAATACCCCATCCCGGACGCATCCCACGCACGCAACGCACTCGCACGAGTCGCCCAAAACGGCACCCCCACCGAAAAACGGCGAGTACGCGCCGCAGTACGCAAGAAATTCCCCTCCATCAAAGTCAACGGCAAATAAAAAGCAACGTCTATGCCGACAAAAGAACGTCGGCATAGACAACACGTCGTATAATAGGTTCCGCCGAGACTCCGGTTGCACTCATGGGGGACGAACGGCGGACCACCAACCCCCACGGACGCAACAGGAGGACCATTGACCGGCGGAACCACCACCTGCGAAAACTGCTGGAAAGAAAGCATCAAAGGCGAACGCCTATGCCCAGCATGCAACAGGGAACTCGAAAACAACCTCACATGGTTCGAAAACCACCTCGAAGACCTACGATGGCGCTCCAACCGAGCCGACAAAACCAACACCGGAGGAGGCACGCACGGAGGCTACTCCGCCAGCCCGGCACCCCTACGCGAAAGCGTACACGAACTCATCGAAGGACCAGACAAAGACGGCAACCCCGGACTCACCGACATCCTCCGCGAATACTGCCGCTGCCTCGGCATCAACACCACCTACACGGCAGGGCCAGACACCATGGCACGCCGCATCCGCCTCTCCTACAAGCGAGGCACATGCGCCGCAACCCCCATGTACGCGAAAATCCTCAACAAGCTACGCCGAACCGCAGAACAACTCCTCGACTACACGCTCGAAGACAAAGTGATCGTAGGCGAATGCCCAACCAAAGGCTGCACGCACGTCGCCACCGCCATACCAACCGCCCAATTCGCGCCGGTATGCCCAGAATGCGGCATGGTCTACCCAGTAGCCGACATCCGCGAAACCCGCAGGAAAAAACTCCTGAACAGCAACATCACCGGCACCCAAACCGAACTCCGCAAACTCCTCCTCCAATGCGGCATCATCGTCAAACCCGGCACCATCCGCAGCTGGGTAAGCAGGGGAGACCTCAAAACCGTCTCCCCGCACGCGGACCGGAGGAAAAGCGAATACAAGCTCGCCGACGTATACCGTCTCGCCGTCCAAAACCCCGAACAGGAAACCTCCATCTGGATGCTCCTACGACAAGAAGAACAGGAACGCTAATGCAACTCGACCTCAGAACACCGGAAAACAGTTGGCGTAACCAGCTTCGCAAACTCGGCTACCACTACGACATCGAAGAAAGCGAAGAAGGCGAGGAAACATGGAAGAAGAGCATCGACACCACGGACGGGCCTAAAACCATATCCACTTGCACCGTCGAAACCTGCACCAGCCTCATAGCACCCAACGGCCCGACATTCATGTTCGTGGACAACGCGACCGGTTGGCGCGTCACAGCTGATCTCAACACCATTATGAAAGTAGACGGCATCAGACTATGAGCAGCACAAAACTCATCCCCATAGACACTGGAATGTGCGATGTCACCATCACATGGGAGACCGGATGAAAATGCACCGCCAAAGGCCGCTGTACCAGCATCGCCTTCGAAGCCCTCTACGGCCTAGGCAATACGGAACTCTACGACCTATACGACTTCAAATTCTATCCGCCCACCAAAGAAGGAGAAAAGCCATGAGTAAATTAGTCGTTGAACATCTTAAAGACTTCGGTGTCGAAGAAGTAGGGCACGTCGATTCAAGCGTCGGTTACGATTGGGAAGCCATCATAGTGTTACGGACGATTAAACGCCATGCGGATGGTAGGGAATACTATATTGCGGACGATAATGGCTGTTCCTGCTTCAGCGCATTCGAGTACTTCTACAGTCTGGATGATTTCACCGGCCCGATGACCCGAAGCCAATGCTTGGAGGAATTACAGAACCTATGGAATCAGCTTTACTACAAGGAAGAAGATACTCGGACACAACAGGATTACAAGACCCTATGCAAGAAACTGGAGGAATAACATGTGTTATCCCGACTATTATGAACCACCAGATGACTGGGATGATGACTGGCCTACCACAACAGACGAAGATGACACAAGCCTGCTATAATAAGCGGCTAGGCTATGCGAGAGATACGATCGGAATTGCGGGTGCAAATCCCGCCTGCCGAAGGGAGAGCCCATCGGTGGTAGCGCAACAGTAGTAAGCATCCGAAACCGTATCCGAATTATCGCAGCCAAAAACGGAAGTGGCCCCATCCAAAACGTCGGACGGGGCCACTTCCCTTATTCCAGATCACAGATAATCCTCCGGACGTACCTGCGGCAACATCGGCGACTTACCAGACAACGCACGCCCCAAACTCGCCACATGCGACGTTTCGGAATCCGTATCAAACGGATGATAACGGCCATCCCTGCACCGGATACACCAGAAGCCCGGCCTATCCTCTCCATCATCCGCGACCAGCAGCCACCGGTCGCCATCCGAATCCGAACACTGCAACAACGGACGCCAACCGCCACCAGCCAAACCAGTTAAGCGGACCGTCCCAGCATCGCCCGTGAACGGTTTAAGCCCGGTATGCGTAATGTCAGGACGATTCCACGTCCACAGCAAGCCGCCATCCCGGCCAACATACGCCGGGTCAGGCCGCACCCCATGCTCCGCCAACACTGCGGGAGTCACCTCAAACGGCGTATCGAAATCCTCAACCCGATCAGCCAGCACGTCACCTTTGACCCAGACACGCCAAGGCGCATCCTCAGCAGGGGACACGGGCCGCATCTCAACCGACATGCCAGACATGCACGCCACATACGCGCTCATGCTCTCAACCATGACAAGCTCCATTACTTATCGTCATCGTCAAGCAGTTTGCGGGGATTAGCCACATGCAAGGCATCACACATACGCAATGCCTTAGCCAACGTCATATTGCTTATGGAATTGACGCCATTCTCATAAGCGGCGACATGCTGCTGCGTAACGCCCAGCTTTTCGGCCAGCTGCTGCTGCGTCATGCCACGCTTCAACCGTAACTCCCTCAAACCCATGACGAAATTCCTTTCAAGATCAGTCGTCGTCCCCGATAGTGCATTCCGGGTCAAGATATTCAACACCATCCACGCCATAGTGGACATTCAGAATCGTAGCCGGGTCATGCAACGCCACGAACCAGTTCACCAGCCGTTCCAACGTCATCGACGCCGCAAACCTGTGGACGCGATCATAGAACGAATCCCACACCGATTGCGAATCCTCACCCGCATCCACCAATCGGTCGAACTCGCCGCGCAAACCCTCATCAGGTAGCACGGCCGACGCGAAACGCACGTCATCCAAACCAACCCAATCGGACGCACAACGGCCGGCCAACTCACGGACGGGAACCAGAATCGTCCCGCCATGACGCTCCAACCTCGTAAAAATAACAACCTCAGCCTTCATCGCAATATCCTTTCAATCAATTAGAAAATCAACAGGGTCACATTGCAGCGCCTCCGACAGGCGTCGCGCAGTATCCAAATACATCTGAGACACGGGACGATACCCGGTCTCGAACCAAGAAATATTAGGCTGGGGAATACCCGTCAAGGCTGACAGCATCCGCTGCGTCAAATGCCGTTCCCGACGAATCCTCCTCAACCCGGCCACACCGGCTGACACGCCGCCACGCCACGCATCCTCATCCGGATACAAGTCCAACACGTTGCAATGCAACGCGTCGGCAATCCGCCGAGCCGTACCCAAATACATGTTCCGCGCCTCGGACGCATTGCACTCCAACGTACTCAACCGCGTGAAGGCGATACCGGTCAACGCTTCCAACTGGAGCAACGTCAACCCGCAACGCTCACGACGTTCACGCAACCCCATGACCGCCCCCTATCACGCCAGACATTACGTTCAGCCTAACATCAACGGGGGCGGCCACGTTACGCCTAACCTTCCATGATCGGGAAATCGGCGTCATACGTGACGGCATCCACAATACGATACCCATTCTCACGCAGCAGACCATCCACCTCCCGATCATCCCAATCATTCTCAATACCATGCGAGGGGATGAACTCCAGTTCGCACAACAGGTCGTAATCGTCGTAATCATCCGGATTGAAATGCCGACGAATCTCAACCGGCACGTAATCGTACGTGCCACTAGTCCAATCATCCGGATTGTTCAACGACGAATCAACCCTCTGACTCTCAATGAACGCGGACAATACATCAGCCATGATAAACACCTTCCTTAAAATGGTTGATAGAATCAATTCCAATGGTTGAAGATCACGACGCCATCCCAAGCGTAGACACCGTAGCGCCCATCAAGGTCAGCTTCGGCAGCCGGTTTCAGATCGGCGCAATCATAATCGTAAATCTGGAAACGTCCTTTGATTACGCCGATAAGGTCAAAAGCATTACTGTTGAATCCGTCAAAGTGCTCCACGACGACAACCTGCGTCCCGCCATCGCCACGCCCGTTCGAGAAAAGCGTAGCGCTCGTACCAGCCAAATCGCCGATCATCACACTCCCAGCATCGGCATCAGTGATGATTTCCTTGACGATTCTCTTCGGATTGACAGGCGTGGGCCAGCGAAGCTCCTTACACATAAGCCCATACGCCTGAGAATCATAACGAAGCGTGGAATCATCTTCGACAAGCTGGAAAAACCGTTCAACGGTTCCAGCATCCTCCCAATGCTTCCTATACATGTCAGATTCAGCACTATGCCGCGGCCCATGGTTGGTCACGCACCGGTAAATAAACGCCCCACGTTCCTTGCCAAACTTCTTGATGAACGCACTGCGCATGGTATCGATCTTCATTCTTATTGTCCTTTCTACAAGTTTTGTTTTTTGGCCGGTAACGTCTAGGCTAGTGCAACCAGCCTAGACGCGCGGTCATATGATGATTTCATCACGGAACGAGAGCATGTCCTTCGGCAGCAAAGGGCCTTGGGTCACATTGCAATACAGCCACCCCTCATATCCCCTACGGGCGCAACGGTAGCCACGCATCCAATCACGCAACCACCGGCAATGCAACCGCAATGAGGAAACAGGACGCCAATACTCCTTGTTCGTAACACGGTCAAACCCGGCGAACTCGTAATACAGCATGCTCACACCCTACCTTCTCTATCGGCCTCGGTGTAATACACAGGCCAATAATTATAGTCGGGCAGATTCTCCCAAGTCTCCGTAATTTCAGCCGGAGACATGTCCATCATCAAGCCGTTACTAAAATCAGGACGATCGGTATTATCCAGCCTGAACGCAAGCTCACACCATGCGGGAAGCATAGCCCACACCCTCTCCCAATCTTCCTCGGACACACAGTAGTCGAAAAGCTCGATACGATAGACGCCGGCATACGGTTCAAAAGACTTCCTATCAAACGGACGGAACATCTCCTCGGCGAACAAATCCAGCCCGTCGATGAGAACGCCCACACGTTCGGTGGACGGCAACGCCCTCAGCTTCGAGACGACCGTATCAAGATCATCCTCCCGCACGCTCCTCACCACCACCGGCATGCACAATTGCACGCCGACCTCGTGGGGCAGCGACTTCAATGCCTCATCCATAGCCCCGTCACGCCACAACGTGAGGAACGTGCGGGCCGTCTCCATGCCGCCGACCGTACGGGCCAACGAATATGCAACCCAGCCATCCAAGTCGAAGCCCAGCCCATCCAACGGGATAGAGGAACGTCTGCCGACAGAGTTAACGACCACCAGATAGCCGACCTCCTGCCAGCCGTCGGGAGCATCATCGAAAAACATGCGCTGAATGGAATCACCAGACATGTCACTCACCATCCTTACCATCACGCAAACCATACGTTTTAAAAATCTCAGCCTTGGAACCGGCCACAAGATCAAGCTGCTTCAGGAACTCCCGCACATGACGCATAGTCGTCGCACTATAGTCGTCCTCGTCGGCGCACAGCCACACGAGCGGCGTACCATCATCGGCAGCGGACACACGGCCCTCATCAACGTTAACCGTTGCGACAGCCACGTCGGTGCCGTACGAGGTGAGCGTAACAAGCACCTCAATATCAGGCAGCGGAGCAACACTTTCAACCCGATAGAACGCCTTACGATAGAACGATTGGCGTACATCATACCGGGCAGCCAACTCCCAGCGGCCAATAGTCAAGTCCAACATGATAGAATCCTTCTTGTGTAAATAAATGGAATAGGGAAAATTTGTTTGCACAGCCGGTCACAGGCCCACCTATGACCGGCACTTTCAGTCTTCGGGACAAATGACAGTAACACGCCACTTGGAACGCCCATACCGTTCCAATATGGCGGCATCGCCCACGGCAGTCAGCAACGCCACATAGCACACCGCCTGAGAATAACAGGCGAACACCTTGCACGGGTACACGCTACACATGCCGATCAGCCTTCACCCTCGCACCGGGCGTCGAACGAGTCGAGAATCTGCCGGGCGGTCTCATGCTCGGCACCCTCGATGGCATCCAACATGGCCTGTTCACCCGCCTGAAAATACGCGTAGGCGTCAGACAGGCGAGTGAAGAACCGGCCACACACATTCCAGCCAGCCACGCCATGAGAGTCAATCGAACGCAAGTCACGCAACGCCCCGGCCATCAACGGCAACGCCTCGCCACGCGACGCCACGCTACGATGCCAGTTCCCGTCGAACCGGTCAGCATCCACCCAAGCGTCACGCTCACGCTTGGATAGAAACACGACCGGCGACGCAAACAGCGAACCATCATCCGCATGCCGAACGCCGACACCATACGGCCAATGCAACCCATACCAATACCTGTTAGCCATGATTCATCCTTTCCTAGAAACGGCTACCATTCCAAAACCTTCACGCCATCGACAAGTACATAGGACGCGCCGACACCATCGCCATAGGCGCGCCCACGCCACTTGCAGACCGGCATGTAATCACCTTGCAACGTCGAACCATCCTCGAACCCGCAAGGCATGATGTCATCGAACGGGTAGGCGGCGGCCACCGTATCCGGGTGAGCGGCACGCCACCCATCCCAACGGGACTCGACCGACGCGGCGGACGGCATACAACCATCCCACACGATCAGCGCAGCCAACACGACCACCACGGCAACAATGAGACGCCTACGCATGATGTGCCGTCCCCTCGGCAGACTTAAGATACTCGGGCAGCATGGCGGCATTGAAATCACAATCGCCGCTGGTCGCGTCGGTCATATCACGCCACGCCCAAAACACGGCGTCACGGTCAACGCCATGCAGCATGCCGTCCGTGACCTCGCCATCGAAAAAGTCGCGCAGCCACTCAGTCTCACGCCGCTCATAGTCGCCGTCATCCAAGATCGGAACGTAACGACCGTCCCCAACCTTACCTAAGATAAGGTTAATGGCATACTGGATTACAGCCATCTCAGTCAACGCCCCATGCCCGTCCGTAAGCGGGATGGAATAGCCCACGCCACAGAACTCACGGGACACATACCCATACGCGGACAACCACGCCACGGCGGTTTCCGTATTGCTCATGTCCAGTGCGGAATCAAACCACAACAGCCGGCACACCTGATACTCGCAGCCGTCCCACACCGTGTCATCACCGCCTATACCGCGAACCCAGTCCGCAATATCCGGCAGCACCGCGTCGAACTCAGGCAGCCCGGCATAGTCAACGCCATTCCAAGCATCCCTAAGCATCTCATACAGTTCCCAGTCACCCTCGCTGGAATTATCGATCTGAAAGACATACATGCGATTACCTCACTTTTTTCAACAGGGATTGTTCCAAGAATCAGATGGAGAGAGTCAGCCCGATATTGTCATAGGTCAGTTCAAGCCCAAGCGCCTTAAGCGCCCCGGCAGCCTTATCCCAGTCGCCATCACTCATGCACTGCCCGAACTGTTCCACATAGGCGGCAGTCTCAGCATCATCGGGATAACCCAACACCATGAGCATGGATTCTCCATCGGGCCATGCGCCCTCACTGTCGCCCACTATGTCCGTTTCACTGCAATACAAGTGCCACGACATGCTATCAACATTCCAACAGTCACTACCGAAGATACGACTCAACGAGGCGGGGCATTCCATGAAGTCATAGCCCACGCCGAGAACGTCACAGCAGACGCCGAGAGCGTCGTAATACTCGAACACCTTACGGTAGTTAGCATCATAGTAGTTTTCGAACTCCGCACGAATGGCGGCACACAGTGCACGCCGGACCGGTTCCGGATAGTCGCAAGTATCCGCGAAACTCTCCACGTCCGGTGCAGCCGGGTCAGTATATGACAAATCAACGTCACTCATACCGAACAGCTGCAACCCATCATGCGGTTGGTCCTCAGGATAATAGAACCCGCAACGACGGCACATGACGTCGGTAAAATCATCGACGGAATCAAACTTATTGGACATGGCTAGCCCCTCACTTTCAAGATCGGTTGGTTGGTTAATCAGATGAGTTTCAGGAAAGACGACGGCATGACACGTTCGAAGTGATAGGACTCGACCCCGCCATCACGGGTGAAAGTACGTACCTCACGGAACCCATTAGCCTTAAAAATGTCTTCAATGACCTCCATGCCACAGCCGTCCGCATGGAGCGCCCACCCATAATCACGCCTACTCAACCCGTACAGCGTCTCATCGGACTTGTACGGGTATAAGTCGCCGTAAGTATGATGGAAGCCCCGCCACAACAGCAGCGTTTGCAAGAGCGGCAAATCATACAACGCCGTGTTAACCGCAGCGGAACGCTTATCATAGCCATAGCCCGACGCGTGTCCCATGCCGGTGTCATACCGACGTTGCGCGTTCCCCTCATAGAGGGTTGCGGCAGCCTCAACCGTGGGGCAGAGCCCCCACACGCTAATGCGCTTCCACACGACAGTGATATCAAACGCGAGAGTAAGTTTCCCAGTCATTTTCATAACTCCAATTCCTTTAACAGTTGACTATCATTAGGGGGAATGGTGTAGTCTAACGCCACACCTCCATAGCGGTACCGCCCACTAGCACATAGTGGAGTCCATCACTAGAGGTGGCCTGACACACTTTCTCGTACCCAGTGCCGGTACTCCCATCAAGAGCGGCGCACACGGGGATCTGAGATAACGGCACATCCACATCCGCGTCACTGCCGAACTCAGTACGCCAATCATCCCAAGATTGCGACGGGTCGGCAGAGAACTCGGCCACCACGTCGTTGGGCGTGTCAGCCGGTTCGACAGGCTGCGCAACCTCAGACGTCTCAACCTGAGACGGCTCAACCGAGGTAGGGGCAGACTGCTGCACAGACTGGACCGGGGCCGCCGACTGCACGGGAGCCGACTGCACGGCCATCATGCCATCCACAATCCCTTGTACCCTCTCATAGTCGGCCCCCAACGCCTCACGCCGCGCCTCGCCGTTGCCGAACTCACCCGCGACGACCCGCTGGGCTAGCGCCTCATAATCCGGTTCAGTCGGCTGCGGTTCCTCAACCTCAACCGGTTGAGACTGCCGTTCGGCCACATGCGGTTTAGCCACCTTACGCGGTTTAGCCGTCTCGCTAGCCGACGGTGACGGGGCAGCCGGTTCATCCGACTGTGTAGGGCCACACGCACCCACGCCACACAGCAGCACCACAGCGGCAACCACAGAAACAAACCTACGCATAATAACACACTCCAATACTTTATAATGTTGACTATCTTTATTGACGAAGGGGGGCTACAGTTCGAAAGACTTGTAGCTGGCGGTGAGCGCGGCGACAGCCGTATCAGTCAGCACCACATCCACCATATGATTAGGCATGGCGGTACGCCCCCGCCACACCTCAGTCACCCGCCATGCACGCTTAGAGTACACGGCAGCGAAAAACGTAGACTCAGGGATACCGTTATAAGCATTCGGGAACCGCTGCGCATTCAAGTCAACAGTCACCCTCACCCCCTCCAACGCAGTCTTGGGAATACGGAAACGTGCCGTGATTTTTTCCAGCGCCTTGCTGATGTCCTCGGCAGAGACGGTACGCACCCTCGCGCGAGACTGCACCCCATCCAACTCGGCAGACAGCTTAGCGATATTGCTAGCGGCACCATTGACAATAATCGGCTTCATGACAAACCTCCCTTGTTACTTGCTTGATTCCATGTACGAATAGAGTTTTGCGATAGTGTCCTCACACCCGAAGGGTGGGCACTGTCGTAATAATATGTACTCCAAAAAATAGTTGTGATTGATTGATTGATCAGTGGCATAGGCAGTACCATAAAGACCTACTCATGCCTTAAAAGTCTTGATACAATCCGCCTTACTTGTGGCCAGCGGATTGAGACAGTCTGTATCTACTCATTCCATGACGTGGTGCAATTCCATGCCGGAAACCACATCGCACATAGCGACTCGCCACGCGTTCTCATGTGCCGTTGCCCTGAGGTTGAGGACAACACACGGCTATCGCAAGGGTCTTTGTCGCGTCCACTCTTCGATTATCAAGGCCCCTCTTTTAGTGAGGGTCAATGCCGCGCGGCCGGCGCCGGGGCTGTGATGTCAGGCCTTGCGGCCTGTGGTCTAGGGCGGGTGATTCATCTCGTGACCTCCGTTTCTGTTTGCCGTGGTTTTTTGTTGTTACCCTTACCTTACACACAATAAATTTGTTGTGCAAGTCGAGATAAAAAGAGAGTATGAAAACCGTTGGAAACACTGGCGTTTATCGGCGTGTCGCGGACACGTTAGAGGGGATAAAATAGAAAAAGAGAAAGGAAGTAGCACGAAAAAGAAAAAAGTCAAGCAGACACGCCGGTATACGTCGAAAAAGAACCCAAAAAAATGTATATAGATAATAAGGAATAAAAACTAGACACTATACACAATAACGAAAGTTGAGCCGTCGAGACTCAAGTACGGAACATAACCAAGAATCGGTAAAACATAACCTACGGTAACGTAACCTACGATGGCGTAACCTACGCACCCGTAACC
>SKEU01000134.1_pt1 | contig 64291 bp, 56 predicted proteins | sample 4819571 | NCBI WGS metagenome assembly SKEU01 (sample SAMN11008801, study PRJNA524170) | human gut metagenome | biome: Human fecal sample; material: Feces; isolation source: fecal sample from pouch patient p8, p16 | host: Homo sapiens | place: Israel: Tel-Aviv | collected 2015-06-23
GGGTTAGGGAAAGCTACGCGGGCATCGGGTCGCCGGTGCGCCATACGCCGGTGCATCCCGCATACGCGCTGTTCGGGTTGCCGAGCATGGTCACACGGCCCGTATGCTCGCCGTAAAGGATGAACGTGGTGTTGCCGCCGAACACGGCTATCGGAGTGTTCGATTTTTCCGCTGGACGATACCCCTCGGGTATGGTCTCCTGCGCCTGCGTGTAGTTGTTCTCGCCGCTCTGGTTGAACTTCACGTTGCCGCCGGCGAAGCAGATATCGCCCACGCGGGTCAGTGTAATGCTGTTGCTGCTGTAGGGTACTCGCCATGTCGTGGAACGCTGGGTTAGGGAATCCCGTTCAGGCCACTAGAGCTCGTTCCCAGAGGCGTTGCGCGTCTCTCAAAGCCGTGATATCCGGTTTGAGGTAGTACTTTGCGGTGGTTTTGATGTCGCTGTGTCCGAGCATTTTGCTCACGATGGCGATATCCGCTCCCGCCGCCAGCGTGTTCGTGGCCCATGAGTGGCGCAGGTTGCGTGCGGGCACGTGCGGCAGGCTATACCGCTTGCACCAGCCCTTGTACTGGCGTGCCACCTGTGGCGGGGTGAGCGCACCGATGAGTCGCCCTCCCTCGCGCGGCTTGAGCTCGCGCAGACGCTTGACCGCGAAGCGTGGCAACGGCAATGTGCGACGGCTCAATTCGGTCTTCGGCGGCACGACGACCTCATGGCCGCTCACCCATTGCAAACCGCGCTCGATATGCAGGACGCCTGCGCGCAGATCAATGTCACTCCACTCCAAACCGTATCCTTCTTCGGTGCGGAGTCCGCATGAGACGGCACAGATAAGCCACGCCTCAAGCAGATGACCGTAAAAGCCCCGCAACAGCGTGCGCTGCTGGCGGATGGTCAATATTCGCGGCTCGTAATGAGGTTTGGCCGGCAGTTGGATGTCGCGTCTGGTGATGTCCACGTCCAACAGGTTCCAGCGGATAGCCCGCCTCAGTATCGCGCGTAGTACGGCCCATGCCTTGCGCGCCGCGCCCGAACTGGCGAACCCGACGAGCCACTTGTCCACCAATTCAACGCTTATCGATTCCATCTGCATTGCGCCGAACCTCGGGGCCACGTGCAACCGCCACGCCGACTCATAGCCGACACACGTGGACTCACGCAGATTCGCCGTGCAATACGGCCAAAACCGGCCGTTCCAAAACTCTCGTAACAGCATTTTCAACCTCCGAAAACCCACACGCCCGTTGGCCTATCCAACGGGGACGAACGTGTGGGTTTTCCCACCGTAAAGGAGCTTTCCAATGTCTTTGCTCGCTCACGTCGTCGATTGGCTCGTGCCTTTTATCTGTGGCGGCGTGGCCACGGTTTTGGGCCTGATGTGGCGGTGGGGCAAAGCCATGGTCAACGGGCTGCGCGAGCTCCTGCTGTGCCAGTTGGAGGACCTGCGCCGGGAAATGGTCATCGAGCACGACGGAGTGGCGGACGAAGACCTCAAATCACGCAGTCAACGCCTCTACGACAGCTATCACAGCCTGGGCGGCAACGGCCACGGGACATCGCTCAACAATGACATCCAATCCGCGCCGATAGCGCCACGACAATCCTGATCCACACAATCGAATCCATTAAGGAGGAACAGTAATGACCCAAATCCATATCAAAATCATGAAGCCGAAGACCGGCGGCTTGGACCCTGTGACCGGTACGCTGCGATTCCGCCCGGTACGCCGCCATTTCGACGCGGCGAAGAACCTCATCATCGCGGCCTCGTTCGACGCGGACTTGTCCGAGGATGGTGAGTTGACGGTTGACCTGCTGCCTACGACGCCCGCTTTCGTCTGGCAGGTCGTGGAACTGGCTGATTCGCCGCAGGCGTACACGCGCTACGTCGAAGTGCCCAATTCCCAGACCGAGGTCGAATACGCCGACCTCGTGGAGGTGGACGCCGGCACGTTCGTCCCGAAGGACATGAACGGCTCCCAACTGTTGAAGGTTCGTCGTGCCGCCACCCAGTCGGAGGCGGAGGCGTTGAGCGCCCAATACCCGGACGTACTGGTGTTCTTCAATGAGACGGCGAGCGTCACCAAGGCCGCTATGGCCATGAGCACGTTGGAGTCCATCACGGCCGAAGCGCAGACGAACGCCGCGTTGGCGAAGAGCGCCATGCTGAGCGCCCGGTCTTCGGCGGATTCGGCGACCGCCACCCAGTCCGATCTGAATGTTCTCGCGTCGAACGCCAGCATGGCGGCGGCTTCCGTCGCCAATGATTCGCAGACGGTGGCCGACACCGCTTCCATGGTCGCGGCGAAGGGCGAATCGGCTATCGCCACCATCGATTCGACGGTGCAGGCGGTCAAGGACAAGGCGGAGGCTGCGACCACCGTACTGCCCGACACCGGCACCACCGAGGAAACCACGGAGGAACCCGGCAAGGACTCCACGCCAGCCAAGGCCAAGAAGGCCACCGTGAAGGAGGCCTGACCATGCCAGCCTTATACGCCGGCAAACGTGTCGGCAAACCATTGATGGGCGGCCACACGTACAACGCCATGTTCAACGGCAAACTCGTGTGGCCCCTCGACAAAGACACGGTGGTCTCCATCGAGATCACGGACGACAAGGGCAAGCCGTTGCCCAAGTCTCTGGCCGTCAACGGCAGCCTGAAACTGGGGGCGAAAGCCACCTACGCGGACGGTCATGTGGGCGACCTGCTGACCACCAAGGACGTGACGTTCACAAGCCGGGACACTTCCACCGCCACGGTCAGCGGTAACACGCTCACGTGGAGGCATGGCGGCACGATTCTCGTCACGGCTACTGTCAACGGTTTCACTTCCGCCGCCGCGTCCATCGCCTCCGCCTACGCGCCCGAATCCATCAAGGTCACGGACGATCCCGGCCAGCCGGTCGATGCAGTCACCCTGCGCGTAGGCGAAACCAAGCAGCTCAACATCGCGGTATTGCCCGCCGCCGCCTCGCAGGAGGTTACTTCCATCATCGCTAACACGACGCTAGCCACCGTCACCAAGGAGTCATAACAATGACGAAACTTAATATCACCGGCGTCAAGCCGGGTTCCACGAGTCTGGAACTGACCGCCGGCACGGTCACGAAAACAGTGCCGGTTACGGTACTCTCACGTAACCTGCTCGCCTACGGGCCCGCGTCGGCCAACGCGCTGACCGTCACCGTAGCGCAGGACGGGTCGCTTGATTTCGACAGCGGCACCGAATCGGTGCCATTGTACAAGGGCGTGCGCTGGGAGCTCGACGTGCCCGAAGGCATCGTTGGCGTGCCTCTCATCCTCTCCTACACGGGCGATGTGCCCGGAAACCTGGTCATCAGCCTCTACGCCAACGCGAATAGCCTCGGCGGCGTCTATCAGGGGAAAAACAACACCGCGGTCACCATCCCCAAGGGGACCACACGCGTCGAGCTGCGCATCATGCGTGGCGGCGTCACGGCCGGCAGCGTGTCGGGCAACCTGAAAATCCAACTCGAACTCGGGAACACCGCGCACGAGTGGATGCGACCCGACAACACGAGCCTTAGGGGGGGGGCTGTGAATTAGCGAACCTGTATCCGCGTGTCACCGGACTGCCTAAAACATTAGGCACCGACCCGGGTGTTATGGTCACGGAACCATCGCCGGGCACGTACCGGTTCAAAGGCTCCACCACACAAAAGGTCGACTCGTGGGATAGCCTGACATGTTCCGTCCATGTGGATGCGGGAACGTACACGATGGACGCCACGGACTGGCCGCTGGGCAGCAATTCATGGCTGATGGGCATACAAGCCCATATCTCCCACGACGACGGGAGCGAAGGAGCAGATGCGTTCGGACCTCATGACTATGGGCCGAAAACCTTGAAGACCGGCACTCTCCAATGCAACATTTTCGTCAACACCACGGGCGAGGTCGATAAGACGTTCACTCCCCGCCTGTACAAGATCGACTGATTCTAGCCCCACACCATTCCGTGTGGGGCTTTTCCATTGACGGCCCCGAGTGGGCCGTGACAATCCTGACCCACGACCGTGGGCCACAAAACAATATTCACCTCAGAGAAAGGGGAAAAATTGGTCAATAACAAGGACAAGCCGTGGTGGAAGCGTCTGCTCGCCAAGATCACGGCACTGGCCGCCGCCGTCTGTATGATGCTGCTCCCGGCGACCGCGCACGCGGACATGCAGGGCATCGACGTGTCCAACTGGCAGTGCGGCATCGACATCGCCAACACGCAGGCCGACTTCGTGGTGGTCGGCACCACATGGGGCACGGGACAGGTGTATAACAACTGTCTCGTGTCCGGCGTCAACACGGACGCCAACCGCATGATCGCCCAAGCGCAGGCATCCGGCAAGCGATTCGGTTTGTACCATTACGCGATGGGAGGCAACCCGGAGGCCGAGGCCCGGTTCTTCTACACGAATACGTCGAACTATTGGCGTCACGGCATCGTGGCGCTCGACTGGGAGATGGACGATAATCCCGCATGGGGTAATTGGGATTGGGTACGCCGCTTCCTGAGTGAGTGCGAACGATTGAGCGGCGGTGTGCGCCCATTGCTGTACACCGGCCCGGTCGCCGGCACCATCCCGCAGGACATCCGCAACCGATACGGTTTGTGGATCGCCCAATACGCGAACATGAGCCCGACCGGCTACCAGGCCAACCCGTGGATGATCGGCGCATACGGCGAGGCCATGCGCCAGTACTCCGGCACCGGCGTGGTCAACACGTGGAGTCCCATCGACCTCAACCTGTTCCGCGGCGAGGCATGGCAGTGGGATTTGTACGCCAACCCCACCGGCTCCACAGCCCCGGCCACGCCAGCCCCATCCGCGCCCGTGCAGCCGAGCAAACCCCAGACCAACACGGGTGGCATCAGCCACGTCATGCAATGGGGAGAAACCATCTGGGGACTCGCCGTAGCCTACAACGCGTGGCCCCTGTCCGCATGGCACACGCCAAGCGGTGACATCAACCGCTACTACGTGGGCGATGTCGTAACCTACGGCGGCGGCACCGCCCCCGCATCGTCCGGCGGGGTCTCCAAGACCCTCCAATGGGGCGACACCGTGTGGGATTTCGCCACCTCCCACGGCTACAGCGTCAGCCGCTGCACCGTACCATCCGGCAACATCAACGTCTACTACGTGGGCGATGTGGTGACCTGCCGCTAATCCAAACCGATGCCGTCATCCGCATGACCGGGTGACGGCATCACCATTATTTTTACGATCGGAGCAAACATGACCGACAATCCAACCGATACACCGGCATCCACCGACATCGTGCCCGACTGGCTCATCCCCAGCCGCGTCTACGACATCCTCAAATGGCTCGGCCTCATCGTCCTGCCCGCACTCGCCCTGTTCGTCAACACGGTCGGCCCCGCATGGGGCTGGCCACACGTGGACGCGATAGTTATCACGCTCAACGCGCTCGGCATCCTCGCCGGCGCGCTCATCGGCGTCAGCGCCATCAAACAACGCCTCGACCGCGCCGCATGACCATCACGCACGGTTCGGCCCCGTCCGGCATCGCAGACAGCTCCATGAGCTTGACTGCGGCCGGACGGGGCCGATTTCGCGTTGTGGCAGAGGGCTTCGCGGGCTCGATTTCTGCCCACATTTTGCCCACATTTTCCGTAAAAACAGGTTAAAAACCGTTAAAACTGGTTAAAACGAAAAAAGCCGCTCAGCCCTACTCCCGCAAGGCAAAGCGGCCATTTTCCAACCCGTTCTCAGCTCAGTGCGTCTTTTAACTTGCTGAAGAAACCTTTCTTTTGACCGGCCTGTGGACGGGATGCCTGGGAGACGTGCGTGGCGCCTGAATCGTGCGAGGCGGCGAACTGTTCGATGAGGCCACGCTCGGTTTCGTTGAGCTTGGTGGGGATAAGCACATTGACGTGGGCGATGAGATTGCCACGCTCGTCCTTGTTGCGGATGTTCGTGACGCCCAGTCCCTTCAGCGTCACCGTATCCTCAGGCTGGCAGCCGGCCGGGATGGACACGGTCTTCTCACCATCGAACGTATCAATGGACAGATCGTGGCCAAGCACGGCCCAGCTCATCGGCACCTGAATCCAGCAGTGCAGGTCGTCGCCATCGCGGGTGAACTGCTTATCCGCCTTGATGCGGATGTCGATGTACAGGTCGCCGGCAGCGCCGCCGCCCTCACCCACTTCGCCCTGGTTGGCCAACCGCAGACGCGCGTTGTCGTTGATGCCGGCGGGCACGGTAACGCCCACGGTACGCGTGGTGCGCACACGGCCGTGGCCCATGCAGCTGGGGCACGGGTTCTGGATGATGGTACCGTGGCCCTCGCAACGTTCACAGGGGGCGGAGGTCATCATCTGGCCGAGCATGGTGCGCACGACCTTCTGCATGAATCCCTGTCCGTGGCAGTCGGGGCAGGTGACCGGCTGTGCGCCGCCCTGGGCACCGGAGCCACCGCACTCCTGGCACAGGGAGAACGTATTGATCTTGACATGCGCGGTGCCGCCGAACACCGCCGTCTTCAAATCGATGGACGCCGAGGCCAAGGCATCGCGGCCGGGCTGGGTACGCGGCACCGGGCCCTGTGAGCCACCGCCGAACGCGGAACCGAAGAACGTGGAGAACACGTCGCTCATATCGCCGAAGCCCGCCCCGGAGAAGCCGCCGGCACCGGCGTTCGGGTTGTTCGGGTCGACTCCCGAATCATACATACGGCGTTTGTCCGGATTGGACAGCACATCGTAGGCGTTGTTCACTTCCTTGAACTTGTCCTCGAACTCAGGGCCCGCGATGTCGGGGTGGTACTTACGGCTGAGCTTGCGGTATGCCTTCTTGATCTCGTCGTCACTGGCGCCGCGTTCCACACCCAGCGTCTCGTAATAATCTGCCACTTGATTGATCCTTTGTGTTCGTTTGGCCTGCGGGTCATTGTGCCACAGACGGCGGTCAGTCTTGAGTCCGGCCCTCGGAGAGGAAGGCGGTCAAATATCTGGCTACGGCCCTGACGGCGGCCATAGTGGCCGCGTAGTCCATGTGGGTCGGCCCTATGGAGCCAACGAAGGCGATGGGTTCCGTGTCGTTCGTCTGGCTCTCCGTCTCGGATTCGGTTTCGGGTTCGCCTACGGGATCGTTCCCCGCCGGTTCGCCCGCCGCTCCGCTGCGCCCATAGCCACTGCTGACCACGGAAGCATGCAGTAGTCCGGGGGTGTGCATTTCGGAGCCGATGGCCACGCCCACGCCGGATGCATTCGTCTCCTCGCTCAGGTTGCTCATGAGCTTCATCAGCACGACCTGTTCTTCCAGCGCGTCGAAGAGCGGGGCCAGATCGGCCAGGGACCGGGAGTGGGCCAGGTGCGAGGTGCCGGACATGTACAGTTCGTTCGCGCGTTCGTCCAATGCCATCGATTCGAAGGCGTCGGCCAGCGCGTCGGCCACGCCGCGCACCGACTCGTAGCCGGCGCTGGCGGCGATGGATCGCACGGTCTCCGCGGATTTCGATAGGGACAGCCCGTCGCATTGTTCGTTGACGGTGTTGGAGAGCCGGTTGATCTCGTCCACGGCGGGCATGGATGCGATGGTCAGGCCGTGCTGGGCCACGCGGCCTGTGTCGGTAATCACCACGGCGAGCAACGTGGTCATGGCAACGGGCACCATCTCCACGTGCCGCAATGTGGCCTTGGCCAGCGATGGCGAGGCGACTACGGCCACTTGACCGGTGATTTCGGACAGCAGTCGTGCCGAACGTTGCAGCGCGTCCTTGAGACTCACCGATCCGGACAGGAAGCTGTTGATGCCGCGGCGTTGCGCCTCGCTGAGCGGCACCACGGTAGCAAGTCGGTCCACAAAGTATCGATAGCCCTTTTCGGTGGGCACGCGACCGGCCGAAGTGTGCGGCTGAATCAGATAGCCTTCGTCCTCCAGAGCGGCCATATCGTTACGGATGGTGGCCGAACTGACGCCGAGATCATGGTCGCGCGTCAGCGAAGTGGAGCCCACGGGCTCCTGAGAACGGATGTAATCCTCCACCACGGCGCGCAGCACCAGCATGCGTCTTGATTGCGTCATGCGCGCCTCCTTATATATACATACATATTCATATCAGTCACGGTTCACTCAGGGCGTACCCCGACGGTCGGTTCGCCACGCCGCGACACGCGGGAACCCAGAAATATTGCCTCTTTCTTGGCTCCGCCACGTGCAGGTGGCGCACTTCACCTTAGAACATTGTATTAGCACTCCTTAGGCTTGAGTGCTAATGCGTTCGTTTGCAGCGTAGCAATGTTCACTGTGAACGCTAACAGAACACAAACTACCAAAACACGCCAAAATTGCACCGCAACGTCGCAAACCGACGCTAGCATGGTAATCGCAATGTGAGGGCGTCAAGCGCCCGGCACAAGCCGGATACGCGGCCCGACCAATTGGAAGGAAAGTAATCCATGACCGAATTCAAGGAGACCGAGCTCGACGAGCGCGCCATCAAGATGGCGAAGGTCCTTTCGGCTGACGCGGTTGAGAAGGCAGGCTCCGGCCACCCCGGCTCCCCCATCTCCCTGGCGCCCGTCGCCTACACGCTGTACCAGCACTTCATCAAGCACGATCCGAATGATCCCAACTGGGAAGGCCGCGATCGCTTCATCCTTTCCGGTGGCCACGCCTCCCTCACCCAGTACGTCCAGCTGTACTTCTCCGGCTACGGCGTGACCCTGGACGACCTTAAGAACTTCCGTGGCGGCGCTGCCACCCGCACCCCGGGCCACCCGGAGTACGGCCTGACCCCGGGCATCGAAATGACCACCGGCCCTCTGGGCCAGGGCTTCGCCTCCGCCATCGGCTTTGCCTACGGCGAGCGTTTCCAGCGCGGTCTGCTTGACCCGGAGACCCCGAAGGAAGATTCCCCGTTCTACCACAAGATCTGGGCCATCTGCGGTGAAGGCGACATCGAGGAGGGCATCTCCGGCGAGGCCGCTTCCCTGGCCGCCAACCAGAAGCTCGGCAACCTGACCGTGATCTTCGATGCCAACCGCATCCAGATCGAAGGCGACACCAACCTGGTGCTGGCCGAGGACGTGCTCAAGCGCTTCCAGGCCTACGGCTGGTACACCGACGAGTTCAGCTTCATCCAGCCCGACGGCTCCTACAAGGAGGACATCGAGGGTCTGGCCGACGTCATCGCCAAGGCCGAGAAGGCCGCTCCGGACCAGCCGAAGCTCATCAAGGTTCACTCCCTGATCGCTTGGCCGACCCCGGGCAAGACCAACGACCCGTCCTCCCACGGTTCCAAGCTGGGTACCGAGGCTGTTGCCGGCCTCAAGGAAGCCCTCGGCTACGATCCGGAAGAGAACTTCCACGTTGATGAAGAGGCTCTGGCTCACGCTCGCAAGGTTGCCGAGCGCGGTCTCGAAGCCCACAAGGAATGGGACGAGAAGTTCGACGCTTGGCGCAAGGCCAACCCGGACAAGGCTGCCCTGTACGACCGTCTGAAGGCCGGTGAACTGCCGGAAGGCTTCGACAAGGCTCTTGACGACCTTGAGGCCACCTTCGAAGTCGGCAAGGGTGTCGCCACTCGTGGCGCCTCCGGCTCCGTGCTCAACGCCATCGCCGCTGTCATGCCGGAACTCTGGGGCGGCTCCGCCGACCTCGGTGGCTCCAACAAGACCGATCTCAAGGGCGCTGCCACCTTCGCCCCGGCCGAGTGCGCCACCAAGCAGTGGCCGAACTGCAACGAGTTCGGTCGCCAGCTGCACTTCGGCGTGCGCGAGTTCACCATGGGCTGCATCACCAACGGCATCCTGCTGGGCTCCCACACCCGTCCGTTCGGCGGCACCTTCTTCATGTTCTCCGACTACGAGCGTTCCGCCGTTCGTCTGGCCGCCCTCATGGAGATTCCGAACCTGTACATCTGGTCCCACGACTCCGTCGCCGTCGGCGAGGATGGCCCGACCCACCAGCCGGTTGAGCACCTTGCTTCCTTCCGCGCGATTCCTCAGCTTGAGGTCATTCGCCCGGCCGACGCCTTCGAGACCGCCGAGGCTTACCGTTACTTCTTCGAGAAGAAGAACACCCTGCCTGGTGCCATGGTTCTGACCCGTCAGGGTGTCCCGGTTCTTGCCGAGACCGCCGCCAAGGCCAAGGACGGTGTCAAGAAGGGCGCTTACGTTCTGGTCGACACCGAGGGCACTCCGGACGTCATCCTCATGGCTTCCGGTTCCGAGGTCCAGTGGGCTGTGGCTGCCGCCAAGACCCTGGCCGGCGAGGGCGTCAAGGCTCGCGTCGTGTCCGTGCCGTCCATGGAATGGTTCGAGGAGCAGGACGCCGAGTACAAGGAGGCCGTGCTTCCGGCCGCTGTCAAGGCTCGTGTCTCCGTCGAGGCCGGCGTTGCCATGCCGTGGTACAAGTACCTCGGCTCCTACGGCAAGCCCGTCTCCATCGAGCAGTTCGGCCTGCAGGGCGACGGCGCTCAGAACATGATCGACCTCGGCATCACCGCCGAGCACGTGGTGGAAGCCGCCAAGGCCTCCATCGCCGAAGTCGAAGCCGCCAAGTGAGTCCCCTAGCCTCCCTCTGACGAGGGAGGCTTGTACTCAAGACTCCACCTGATCGGCCCTCTCGTTAGAGGGGGTCACTTAAAGATTTGTTCCAATACGGAATATAAGGAGAAAAATAAATGACTGAAGCAACTCAGCGTACGTCTGACAACGGCGTTTCCATCTGGCTGGACGACCTGTCCCGCTCCCGCATCGAGTCCGGCTCCCTGCAGGACCTCATCGCCAACAAGAACGTCGTCGGTGTGACCACCAACCCGTCCATCTTCCAGAAGGCCCTGAGCCAGGTCGGCCCGTACGACGCTCAGCTCAAGGAGCTCGGCAAGGTTGACGTTGAGACCGCTGTCCGCGAGCTCACCACCACCGACGTGCGCAACGCCACCGACATCTTCCGCGAGATCGCTGAGGCTACCGACTTCGTCGACGGCCGCGTCTCCATCGAGGTCGACCCGCGTCTGGCCCACGACACCGAGAACACCGCCAAGCAGGCTGTGGAACTCTGGGAGAAGGTCAACCGCCCGAACGCCATGATCAAGATTCCGGCAACCCTCGAAGGCCTGCCGGCCATCACCGCCACCCTGGCCAAGGGTATCTCCGTGAACGTCACCCTGATCTTCTCGCTCGAGCGCTACGAGCAGGTCATCGACGCTTACATCGAGGGCATCGCTCAGGCTGCCGCCAACGGCCACGACCTGAAGCACATCGGCTCCGTCGCTTCCTTCTTCGTGTCCCGCGTGGACAGCGCTGTCGACAAGCTGCTGGAAGCCAACGGCTCCGACGAGGCCAAGGCTCTGGAGGGCAAGGCCGCTGTGGCCAACGCTCGCCTGGCTTACGAGCTCTTCGAGAAGAAGTTCGCCGAGGATCCGCGTTGGGCCGACCTGGCTGCCAAGGGCGCCAAGGTTCAGCGTCCGCTGTGGGCTTCCACCGGCACCAAGAACGCCGCCTACTCCGACTGCAAGTACGTTGACGAGCTCGTTGCCAAGCACATCGTCAACACCATGCCGGAGAAGACCCTGAACGCTCTGGCCGACCACGGCAACGGCGCTCCGTCCATCGAGGGCACCTACGAAGAGTCCCACGCCATCATCAACAAGCTGGCTGAGCTCGGCATCAACCTCAAGGACGTCACCGACAAGCTGGAGGCCGACGGTGTCGCTGCCTTCATCAAGTCCTGGGATTCCGTGCTGGCTGACGTCCAGTCCGGCATCGACCGCGTGAACGCCTGAGATTTGACGACTGATGCGTGTTTAGCGCACTAGTTGATTAGCTCACAGAAGCTCCGACCCCAACCGGTCGGGGCTTCTTTCGTTTGTTGCTACAGTGGTACGAGCATATGAGAGAAAGGCCGAACCGTAATGAACAAACTTGTCGCACGCCAGCGGTTGGTGATGACCTTCACCTTCTTTTCGATGTTCTTCGGAGCGGGCAATCTGATTTTTCCGCCGTTCGTCGGCGCTCAGGCCGGTTCCGCGACCATACCGGCGGCCATCGGTTTCATCGTCTCCGCAGTCGGCCTGCCGATTCTCGGCGTGCTGGCGGTCACCTTCGCCGGTGGTTTCGACAAACTCGCCAGCCGGGTCTCCCCCAAATTCGCCTTGTTCCTCGGCGTGGCGATCATGCTCACCATCGGCCCGTGCTTTGCGATTCCACGTACGGCGACCACCTCATTCGAAATGATGGTGGCTCCTTTCGTACCGTCCTCCTATGGCTGGCTGGCCCAACTCATCTACTCGCTCGTGTTCTTCACGCTGGCGTTCCTGTTCGCCCAGCATCCCGAGAAACTCTCCAAAGTGCTCGGCCGATTCATGGGGCCGTTGCTGCTGGTGCTCATTGCTGTCCTGTTCATCGCCTGCCTGATCCACGGCATCGGCATCCCGGCCAACCCGATGGGCGACTACTCCACAAACCAGATCGCACGCGGCTTCCTCGACGGCTACCAGACCATGGACCTGCTCGCCGCGCTCTACTTCGGCATCGTGATCTCCGCGAATATCCGCGCCCAACAAGTCGATGACGAATCGCAAGTGCAGAAGGAGACCGCGTATGCCGGGCTCGGCACCGGCGTACTGCTGATCGTGATCTACGGCGCGCTGAGCTACGTGGGCGTGGTGTCCGGAGCCATCGTCACCATCGACCCCACCAAAGACACGGGCGCGACCGTGCTCACCAACCTCACCTCATCCCTGTTCGGCACGTTCGGTACCGCGTTCCTTGGCGTCGTGTTCGTCATCGCCTGCCTCAACGTATGCACCGGACTGATCGGCACCTGCGCCACCTACTTCCATACTCGGTTCCGGACCGTCGCCGGCCGAACGTTGAGCTACCGCACTTGGCAGGTCATCTTCACCGTGTTCAGTTTCATCGTGTCCAATGCCGGGCTGAGCGCGATCATCAAGGTTTCCGTGCCGGTGTTGTCCGCACTGTATCCGATCGCCATCGTGCTGGTACTGCTGACGCTGACCCACAAGTCGCTCGGCGCGCGATTCCCGCGCGTCTATTTCTGGACTGTGCTGCTGGTGGGCATCGCATCCTTCACCACCTGCATCTCCAGTTTGGTCGCCGTCTTCGGCGGTTCCATCGGCTGGCTGGACGCGGCGCTGGCTATGCTGCCTTTGCAGCAATACCAGCTCGGCTGGGTGGTCCCGGCTATCCTCGGTGTTGCCATTGGTATCGCCGATGCTCCGCGACGGTAGTTCTTCCCGGTCTGTGCCGGAGTCTGGCGGTCGGTCGGTGATGGCGGCTGCCGCAGTATCCCTCCTATAAAGCGGCATACAGAATTCCTGTATGCCGCTGGTCTCCGCCCATCTGCCATAGTTATACTGGCATCATCGACGACGGCGATAACAGCATAAGGTGGGGCGAGTCATGGACACCAGTGATAGACAGGTAGCGGAAACCGGCCGGAATCGCGAGCTTGGGCTGATTCCGGCCATGGTGATGGCGGTTGTTGCGACGCTCAGTGGTGCCGGTGTATCGTTCGCGCCATTATATGAGCGCATTTGGGGCGGCATGATGTTGCATCCGAATTGTCCGGCGATTGGCAGAATGACCTACTATCTCTCGGGCCAAGCAACTGACGATTATGGAGCCTGCGTCACCTCACCACTGTGGTTTATGACGGTGACTGCGCTGAGTGTTGTCGCGATTCTCTGTCTGACTGTTGCGGGAGTACAGGGCTTTTCGCGCCATCGGCTCCGTTCGGTGTTTAGTGTTCTTATTGCGGCAGTGGCTGTTGCGATCATATTGGTGTTGAGTGCGAATACCAAGATTGTAACGTTGTGGGCGATGTATGCGGTGACGTGGCTGGTGCACGCCATAGTCACCTCATATCTGAGCAACGGTTGGATACGAATCGCGCGACTGTTGTTCGTATGGCAGATTGGCGTGATGCCGGTATTCGTCACCGAATATTCGGTATCCGACGAGTTCAACTTCAGCGGCGGCGCAGCCATCGCTTGCGGACTTGGACTTGCGGCATATGCGCTGGTGCAATGCGCCTCTCTTACCATCGACTCGCAAAACAACAGTAATCGAATCACGCCAGAACGCAGTGGTATACGGGCTACCTCCTTGCACGACCTGTTCCACACCATCAGCATCAACGCATCCGCCATACGCAATTGCTCTGTTCCCGTTGCCCTGTTCTGGTCAGGTATCACGTTCTTTACCTACAGCTACAACACTGGTAGACACACCGATTTCTGCCCAGCGCTATCGGCAACTGACAATGCAGGTCTTGTCGCTTATTGCATCGGCCATGAAGCTTTGGGACTGCTGACCGTCGTGTTGTGCGTGCTGCCATTGTTCTCCCTGCTTTTGGCGATTACGGCCATCACGTTGGCTGCACGCAACGCAAATAACGGCGGTAACGCTGCCAATGCCGATGGCTCTCGAAATTCAGCCGCCGTGTGCTATCTGCTCCTGGCAACCGCACTGTCCGCCACGGCCTTCGTCATCGCCTTCACCTTGGCATAGCGCGGACCACCATGCCGCGGTTCGCGCGATCGCTGGGATACAGCGCTTCCTGCGCACGACGCGACACCACCGGCATAAGATCTCCTTCATATCACGAAACAATCGAGCGTGTTCGTTTGCGCCAAGGATCAGCTCTGCCAGTAGTAGCTGAAGAAGTCGGAGATCTCCCCCATGGTTTCGCGCAGCATGCCCATGCGCGGCAGGTACACCACGCGGAAGTGGTCGGGGCGATGCCAGTTGAACGCGCCGCCGTGGCTGATGAGGATGTGCTTGTCATGCAGCAGGTCGAGCGCGAACTGCTCGTCCGAGTGGATGTTGAAGCGTTTGACGTCGATCTTCGGGAAGATGTAGAACGCGGCCTTCGGCTTGACGGCGGTGATGCCGGGGATCTGGTTGAGCATGTCGTAGACGAGGTCGCGCTGGTCGTGCACGCGGCCGCCCGGCACGATGTAGTCGTTGACGCTCTGGTGGCCGCCGAGCGCGGTCTGCACCACGGACTGGGCGGGCACGTTCGAACACATGCGCATGTTGGCGAGCATGTTGAGGCCCTCGATGTAGTCCTTGGCAATGCGCTTGTTGCCGGACAGGATCATCCAGCCGATGCGGTAGCCGGCGATCATGTGCGATTTCGACAGGCCGGAGAAGGTCACGCAGAACAGGTCCGGGGCCATCGAGGCGATGGAGATGTGCTGCAGGCCGTCCATGACGAGGCGATCGTAGATTTCGTCGGAGAAGATGATGAGCTGGTGTTCGCGCGCGATGTCGACGATCTGCTGGAGCACTTCCTTTGGGTAAAGTGCGCCGGTGGGGTTGTTCGGGTTGATGATGACAATCGCCTTGGTGTTGCTGGTGATCTTGGAGCGGATGTCGTCGATGTCCGGATACCATTCGGACTGTTCGTCGCACAGGTAGTGCACGGCGGTGCCGCCGGCCAGGTTCACGCAGGCGGTCCACAGCGGGTAGTCCGGGGAGGGCACGAGCACTTCGTCGCCGGTGTCGAGCAGCGCGGACATGGACAGGTTGATGAGCTCGCTGACGCCGTTGCCGGTGTAGATGTCGTCGATGGTGACGTTCGGGATGTTCTTCAGCTGCGCGTACTGCATGATGGCCTTGCGCGCGGAGAACAGGCCCTTGGACGGCGAGTAGCCTTCGGTGTCGGTGAGCTGGTGGGCCATGTCGTAGACGACTTCGTCCGGCGTGCGGAAGCCGAAGGGTGCCGGGTTGCCGATGTTCAATTTCAGGATGTGGGTGCCGTTGGCCTCCATGCGCATCGCCTCGTCGGCGACCGGGCCGCGCACGTCGTAGAGCACGTTGTCGAGCTTGTGCGATTTGCCGAAGGTGCGGCGGCGGCCCACGGGAATCTCGCTGTCCGTCTGGGGCTTGGCGGCACCCATGGCAAGCGGTGTGGCGGCGTGTTCGCCGTCCGTGACGCTGTTGGATGCGTCCGAGTTCAATTGCGTGGTGGATTCCTCGCCGCGCAGCCAATTCGTGTCGACGTCCAGTTCGCTGGCCAGGAATTCGAGCACGTCCTCGCGGGGCATGGTCTTGCCGGCCACATATTGGCTGATGTGGCTCTTGCCCATCTTTACGCCACGATGTTCGGCGGCGTGCACCAAATCGACCTGCTTCAATCCCCTGCTGTTCATCGCATTGCGCAGACGTTCCGCAAACACCGATACGCTCATATCCTTATGCCTCCAACCGGGAGTTCAATTTATCTCTTTGAACAACGGTTCAAAGCATACCCCCGGTTCAACACAAGTTCAATTTTGGCGTGTTCTCGAGTCTCGACCGGTTCAACCCAACTGCGCTTCAATCCATTGGGCGACGCCGTCCTCGTTGTTGGACGGGCAGATCTCGTCGGCGACGGACAACACCTTGGGGTTCGCGTTGGCCACGGCCACGCCCCGGCCGGATTCGCTCATCATGTTGATATCGATGAGGTCGTCGCCGAAGGCGGCTGTCTGTTCAAGCGGCACGTCCAGTCGCTCGCACAGCAGGTGCAGCGCGTGCTCCTTGTTGGCCTGCGGGTTCATGAGCATCCACATCACGCCTTCGCTGATGGAGATGTCGAAGTCCGGCGGAATCAGCGCACGCAGCTCGTTCCACTGTTCAGGTTCGGGGAAGATGGTGATTTTGTCCGCCACGCCTTCGGGCACGTCGTGGAAGTTCGTGTATTGGAAGGCCTGAGTTTTCCAATACACGCGCACATCGAAGTTGGTGTAGCGCACGTCGTTCATCACGATGCCGAGCTTCAGGCCGGGCATGCGATCGAGCAGGAACAGACAGACTTCGCAGGCACGCCGTGAGGAGAAGCCAATCTTGATCAAATGGTTCTCATCGGCCGGCGTGGCACCTGAGGTGAGCAGGTCGAAGTCGGAGTGGGCCGGGTCGAAATCGATGAGGGCGCCGTTCAGATAGATTACGGCGTCCACCGGCAGTTTTTCGGCGAACTGGAGACCGGTACTCACCGGCCGCGCGGTGGCGATGGCGAATTGCATTCCGGCATCGTGCGCGCGGTTGATGGTGTCGATGCTGCGCTGGGTAATGAACCGGTCCTCGAATACCTCGGCGTCGTGCAGCAACGTGCCGTCGAGGTCGGCGACCAGCAGTCGGGGTTGTTTCGGCGTGATGGCGTCGAGAATCACAGCAGCCCCTCACAGTGTTCACGCACGAGTTCGGCGGAATGGTGCAGTTTGGCCCGCTCGTCCTCGCTCAGATCGAGTTCGACGATCTCGTTGGCACCATTGGCGCGCAGTTCAGTGGGGACGCCGAGGAACACGTCATGTTCGCCGTATTCGCCGTCCAGCAGGGTGGAGACGGGCACGATGCGGCGTTCGTCCCACAGGATGGTCTGTACGATGCCGGCCACGGTGGAGGCGATGCCGAAGTTGGTGCCGCCCTTGGCCGCGACGATCTCATTGCCACGGGTGCGGGTCTTCTCTTCGATTTCGGTGGTGGACACGGAGGCGAAACGGTCTTGGTTGTCGGCCAGGAAGCGGGCGAATGGCTTGCCGCCGAGCGAGACGGTGGACCATGCGGTGAACTGGGAGTCGCCGTGCTCGCCCATCACGAAGCCGCCCACGTTGCGCGGGTCAAGGCCGGTCTCTTCGCCGATGATGGTCTTGAGACGCGAGGTGTCGAGCGCGGTGCCGGTACCGAGCACCTGGGTGCGAGGCAGACCGGAACGTTTCCAGGCATACCAAGCCATCACGTCGACCGGGTTGGAGACCATGACGATCACGCCGTCAAAACCGGAGGCCATGACGTTGTCGACCACTTCGCCCACAAGACCCACGGTGAAGCCGAGTTCGGCCATGCGGTTGGAGTTGGCCGGCGGCTTGCGGCCCACGGTGATGACGACGATGTCCGCATCCTTGCAGTCGGCGTAGTCGCCGGCGCGCACCTTGACGTGGCGGTCCTGGAATTCGCTGCCATCATCGAGGTCGCGGGCCTCCCCCAGGGCCTTGGCGGCGGAACAGTCGATGAGCACAAGCTCATTGCACAGGCCGTGCGTGACGATGCCGAAGGCGGCGGTGGCACCGACCCGGCCGGTGCCGACGATAACGACTTTGTTGCGGTTCATAGTGACCATGGTGATGTCCTTTCGTAATACTCGATAGAACGCATACGACCCATGACCGACGGTAACGGTCATGGGTCGCGAGCGACAAGTCTATATGGCGTGCAAGCCGATCAGCCGAGGTTGAACTTGGTCATCATGTCGAGGCCGATGATCAAGGCCACCCACACCAGAGCGATGATAACGGTCCAACGGTTCAGGTTCTTTTCGGCGACACCGGAAGTACCGGCGTTCTGGGTCAGACCGCCGCCGAACATGTCGGACAAACCGCCGCCCTTGCCCTTGTGCATAAGGATGAGCAGGGTCAGCACGAAGCTGAGCAGCACGACGATGACTTGCAGCGTGATCTTAAGAGCGGTCACAGGGTACCTCCGGATTGATTGGACTGTTGACCAGCATAGCGCACACACGGGAAAACCGTGGTATTAGTTCCGTGATTTCGTGGATTTCAGTGCCAGTCGAGCGATTTTGGCGAGTTCCTCAACGTCCAGGGCCGCCCCTCCGATCAGGAAGCCGTCAACGTCGGGCTGGGAAATGAGTTCCGCCGCATTTTTCGAGGTGACCGATCCGCCGTACAGGATACGTACGCTATCGGATACCTTCGTGCCAAAAGTGGTCTTCAAATCGTTGCGGATGGCGTTTGCGGCATCCTGGGCGGATTGCGGAGTGGCCACCATGCCGGTGCCAATGGCCCAGACAGGTTCGTAGGCCACGATGAGTTTGGCGGCTTGTTCTTCGTTGAGATCGCGGGTGACGTCTCGTACCTGGCCCACGGCGAAATCGAGTTCAATGCCTTGACGTCGTTCCTCGAAGCTTTCGCCGACGCACAAAATCGGCTGCATGCCGGCGGCGAGCACGGCACGTACCTGATCGACGATATTGGCGTCATCTTCAGGATGGTATTTGCGGCGTTCGGAGTGGCCGACGATGACGTATGAGCAGCCAAGATGGGCGATCATGTCCGCGGACACATCGCCGGTGAAGGCACCTTGGGTGGTCACGGAAACGGATTGTGCGCCGTAGGCGACATGGAGCTTGTCGGCTTCGACCAGCACCTGCACGCTGCGCAATGACGTGAACGAGGGGAAAAGCGCGACTTCGCAGCGTTTAAAGTCGAAGTGAGCGTCACGCAACAGCCATACCAGCTTCTGCACGAAGTAAGTGGCTTCAAGATGGTCGAAATTCATCTTCCAGTTGCCGGCCACCAACGGAATGCGTTTGGACGCCATATGTTTCCCTTCTAAAAAAAACGTAGCTCCCCTCAAGGAGGGGAGCTAGAAAATGGATTACTCAAGCACCTTCAGGCCAGGGAGCTCCTTGCCTTCGAGGAACTCGAGGGAAGCGCCACCACCGGTGGAGATGTGGGAGAAGCCGTCCTCCGGGAAGCCGAGGTTGCGCACGGCGGAGGCGGAGTCGCCGCCACCGACGATGGTGAACGCACCGGCTGCGGTGGCGTCGACCAGACCCTGGGCCACGGCCTTGGTGCCGGCGGCGAACTCAGGAACCTCGAACACGCCCATCGGGCCGTTCCACACGACGGTCTTGGAGTCGACGATCTTGTCGTGGAAGAGCTTCTGGGACTCCGGGCCGATGTCCAGACCCATCTTGTCGGCCGGGATGGCGTCGGCGGCAACGACTTCCGGAGCAACCGGGGTGTCACCGGCCGGGAAGCCGGCGTTCACGACGACGTCGGTCGGCAGCACGAGCTCAACGCCGTTCTTCTCGGCGGTCTCGATGTAGCCCTTGACCTTCTCAAGCTGGTCCTCTTCAAGCAGGGAGGTGCCGACCTCGTAGCCCTTGGCCTTGAGGAAGGTGAACACCATGCCACCGCCGATGACCAGACGGTTGGCCTTGTCGAGCAGGTTCTCGATGACGCCGAGCTTGTCGGAGACCTTGGAACCGCCAAGCACCACGGTGAACGGACGCTCCGGGTTCTCGGTGGCCTTGGACAAGGCCTTGACTTCCTTCTCGACCAGCAGGCCTGCGGCGGCCGGCAGATCGGCGGCAACGTCGTAGTTGGAGCCCTGAGCGCGGTGGACCACGCCGAAGCCATCGGAAACGAAGGCCTCGCCGAGGGCGGCGATCTTCTTGGCGTAAGCGGCGCGTTCGTCGGCGTCCTTAGAGGTCTCCTCCGGGTTGAAACGAACGTTCTCAAGCAGCACAACGTCGCCATCGTTCATGGCGGCGACCTTGGCCTGAGCGTCCTCGCCGTAGGTGTCCTTGGCCAGCGGCACGTTGGCGCCGAGCAGCTCGCCGAGGCGGGCGGCAACCGGGGCCAGGCTCAGCTCAGGAACGACCTTGCCCTTCGGGCGGCCAAGGTGGGCCATGAGGATGACCTTGGCGCCTTCTTCGCGCAGGGTCTTGATGGTCGGCAGAGCAGCCTTGATTCGACCGTCATCGGTGATGGTGGTGCCGTCCAGCGGAACATTGAAATCAGCGCGAACCAGAACGCGCTTGCCCTTGAGATCTCCAAGGTCCTTGAGTGTCTTCATGAATATCCTTTCCTTGACGAATCGCACGTCAAAGTGGCCAATTTTGCCACTTTGCATATTACAGGCATTCCGGAACAAAACACCGCATTCGTCTACTGACTGAATGCGGTGTTTTGTCACATCGTTGTCGCGTTTTGCCGAATAGGCATGGCAAATCGGATTGTCGGGTTACTTGCCTTCGGCTGCGCGAGCCTTCTCCGTCTTCTCGGCAAGTTGAAGCAGTCGGCGAATTCGGCCGGCAATCGCATCCTTGGTGATTTGCGGTTCGGCGATCTTGCCGAGCTCCTCGAGGCTCTTGTCCACGTGATCGATGCGCAGCTGGCCGGCCTGACGGAGGTTGTCCGGAATGTTATCGCCGAGTACTTCGAAAGCATGCTGCACTTTTTCGCTGGCTTCGGCGGCGGCCTTGGCGGAACGGCGCATATTGGCGTCATCGAAGTTGGCCAGACGGTTGGCCTTGCCGCGGGCCTCGCCATCGGAACGCTTGCCGGTCCATTCGCGAGCCGAACGGGTGGCGCCCATGAGCTTGAGCATGCGTTCGATGGCGTCGGGATCCTTGAGTGTCACGCGCTCGGAGCTACGCAGCGTGCGATGCTTGGCCTGGATGCCTAGACGACGGGCCACGCCACACAGGGCCATGGCGGCCTCTTCCGTGGGGCAAGCGATTTCCAGGAAGCTGGCCTTACCGGGATCGGACAGGAAGCCACGGGCCATGAAGGCGCCGCGCCATGCCGCTTTGATTTGGGCGATGGATCCGTTGACCACTTCAGACGGCAGTCCACGGACCTGCTGCTTGCGGCGGTCGACCAGTCCGGTCTGCAAAGCCAAGGCCACTACGTTGCGGGTGACGAGCACCACGTAGGTCTCGACAGGGCCGTTCGGGGTCTGACGTGTGAGGTGATTGACCTCGGCTTCGTGCCCGAACGTGTTCCTCAACGTGTTCTTCAGCCATTCTGCAACGTCAAGCGAGGTGAATACGGCTTGGATAACGTATGTATTCTGTACCGGTCGAAGACCGCCGCCAAAACGGATCATGGCCGCAGCTTGGGCCTTGATCGCGGCTGGCGAATCGCCTTCAAAGGCTGCCAACTCGCTTTTGACATCGTCCAGAAGAGCCAAGATCTACCTCCTACAGTCCCGTTCTTCTCAATGCTTCAGGCGCTTCGTGCCGTTATCTGCTGTCACACGGTCGGAAGCCATCGGCTTTCTGTGATACCTAATCTGGTGGACAAGCGAACCCGTTTGATACGTATTATGGGCCCTGCTTTCTCGCAGTGTGGTCACCGAACACTTGCCCGATGACCGCTCGACGCCTGCTTACGATGAGTGACGCTTGTGCTGTTCTCTCGCGGAAACGGTTACGTTGAGCCCATGTGCGCGTAAGCGGCGAGCCAGCTCTTCGCTCATCGCCACCGACCGGTGCTGACCACCGGTGCAGCCGACGGCGATGGTTACGTAGTGCTTGTCTTCCTGGGCGTATCCTTCCAACGCAATCTCGATAGCTTTCTCATAAGCGTCGAGAAATTCCTTGGCTCCCTTGCTGGAAAGCACGTAGTCGGCGACCGGCTTGTCGTGCCCGGTAAGCTCGCGCAGGTTGGGCACCCAGAACGGGTTGGGCAGAAAACGCACGTCGGCCACGAAATCGGCGTCGATGGGCATACCGTATTTGAAGCCGAAGCTGAAGATGTGTACTGCCACGGTGGTGGGGCCGGAGCCGAGCATCGCCTCGTAGAGTTTGGTGGACAGCTGGTGGATGCTCAGGGAGCTGGTGTCGATGACCCAGTCGGCTCGTTCCTTGAGGTCTTCCAGCAGGTGACGTTCCTCAAGGATGCCGTCGATCAGTCGGTTGCCGTGCTGCAGCGGGTGCGGGCGGCGCACGGATTCATAGCGCTTGATGAGCACTTCGTTGCTGGCGTCGAGGAACAGAATACGGGTTTTGACGCCGAGATCATCCAGATGGCCGAGCACGGCGGCCAGCTCGTCGAAATAGCTGGAGCGCACGTCGATGACGGCGGCAAGCTTGTGGACGCCTGACTCCGATCCGGAACCGGAGGTGGTCATCATGTCGACAAGCGGGATAAGCAGTTTGGGAGGCAGGTTGTCGACCACATACCATCCCATGTCTTCCACGCAGTCAGCGGCATGAGAGCGGCCTGCGCCGGACATACCGGTGATGAGCAGCACTTCGAAGGCATCAAGCGGGGTCGGCTGGTTGTCCGGAGTCGATGTGGATGTCGCGGAATTCGCCGGCGCATTCGTGGCGGCCGCCTCGCCGGTATCGCGGTTCGTTGTCTGTTGATTCATTACAGCGCCTCCTCAAGAGCTTTGCGCATCGCGATCTCCAGCTGGTCGTCTTCGGTGGTGGTGTCCTGCAGACGCTGGTCGGCATCGCTGGGCGGGTCGTCATCCCAGATACCGGTCATCAGCAATACCTGTACGAGAGCTTGGTACAGCAGCATTTCTTCGCCGCCGATGGCGTGACCGCCATGAGCGCGCCAGGCTTCCATGAGCTTGGTGGGGCGTGGATCGTAGATCACGTCCAACAGCAGTCCGGAGAATGGCTCGGTTCCGGCATTGGCGAGGGCATCCGCGACGTTGTCGGCCGCGTGTCCGGGAATCGTGTTGATGACATAGGTGGCGTTGCGGGCTGCCTCGAGCAGGGCCTGATCGTCGCCTAATTCGATTTCGTTGTACGGGTTATGCACGTTGACGAACTTTTCGGCCACTGGTTTAAGCCCGGTGTTTTTTCCGGGGTGACGGGCGGCGACGACGATATGGCCGATTTCGGGCATCATGCAGCATGCGGCCAACGCCGAAGTGGCGGTGTTGCCATTGCCGATGATCAGCGCGGTGCCGCTTCTCGACGCGGTGTGGTGTTCGCCGAGTTCGCGATTGGCATGGTCGAAGGCGAGTTGGATGCCGATGACATCGGTGTTGTATAGCTTGATGCCCGGCTTGCCGTTCGGCCAAGCGGAATCATCGGCAGCCACGCTCCAGTCGAATACCGCGGTATTCGCCACCTTCAGTTCCTTGGCCCACAAATTTTCCGGAACACCGTACGGTTGGATGGTCTTCTTCAACGGCATGGTCAGGCTCAGGCCAGCCCACGTCGAGTCAAGGCCTTTGAGGAAAGCGTCGAGGTCGTCTTCCCCCACCTCGTGCTTGTCGTACAGCCAATCGTCGAGTTTCAGCGAACGGTAGGCCGCGTTGTGGAGCACGGGTGACAATGAGTGTGCGACGGGTTTGCCGAGTACAGCGCAACGATGATTGGCCATATCCCCTCCTTGATGTCTGTTCCCATGCTAGCCGACACTTTGCTTCGAATATGTCAACCACAGGCCCCGCAACCGAAAATTTACTCTGGGCTGCTGGACCGGGCCGGCTCACTGCTCGTGCAGCGCGGTGTACAGCGCTTCGGCTTTGGCGTGGCCGATGCCTTTGACCTTCTCGAAGTCCTCGACACTGGCTTCGCGCATGGCTTTGACCGAGCCGAAGTGGTTGAGCAGCCGCTTCTGGTAGCTTTCGCCGATGCCGGGAATCTCGTCGAGCGCGCTGCGCAGGGCGCCTTTGCGCCGCTGCTGGCGGTGGTAGGTGATGGCGAAGCGGTGGGATTCGTCGCGCACACGCTGCAGCAGATACATGCCTTCGGACTGGCGTTTGAGGATGATCGGATAGTCGTCGTCCGGCACCCACACCTCTTCCAAGCGTTTGGCCAGTCCGCAGACGGCCACGTCGTTCACGCCACAGTCCTCAAGCGCCTTGGCGGCGGCCATGACCTGCGGCTTGCCGCCATCGACCACCACCAGGTTCGGCTTGTAGGCAAAGTGATGCCGGTTTGTGTTCTGCTGGACGATGTCGGGCGGGGACTCCCGCGCATCGTTCTGCACTCCGACCGGCACCGCGTGCCCCTTGCCACTGATGTCGGAACCGCCCTCACCATTGTCGTTACCGTTCGCAGCGATTGTCTCCGCCGCCACGGCAGTGGTCATCTTGCCGGCGGCCGAGGCCACACGCTGTTCCGCGTCGATGCTTTCGCCGGAGTCGCCGGCGATGTTGCCGTGCTTGAAGCGGCGGGTGAGCGTCTCGTAAAGCGCGGACAGATCATCCACCGCGCCTTTGCCGTCCTTGCCTCGGATGGCGAAGCGTCGGTATTCGGATTTCTTGGCGATCGCGTCTTCGAACACCACCATGGAGGCCACCTGGAAGGCACCGCCCACAGTGTTCGAAATGTCGTAGCATTCGATGCGCAGCGGGGCTTCCGCGAGTCCCAATGCCTTGGCCACATCGTTCATGGCCTGGGTGCGTGCGCCCATGTCGGAGATGCGGCTCATCTTGCTGCGTTGCAGTGCTTGGCTGGCGTTCTCGTTGGCGCGGTCCATAAGCTGCTTCTTGTCGCCTCGCGAGGCCACACGGATGGTCACCGCTCCCCCGCGCAGATTGGTCAGCCAGCCTTCGAGTTCCTCACGGCGGGCCGGTTCGACGGGCACGATGATTTCGCGCGGTACCGGTGCGATGGGTGCCAGCAGGTCCGCGCGCCCGGTGGTCTCCTGACGGGTGTTGCGTTCTCGGGTGGCCTGGGCGCGTGCCACAGCGTCCGTGGCCGTGATGGTTTGCGTGGAGCCGATGGCCTCGCGATTAGTGGAGATGGTCGCGGCCGACTGGGGGTGATTGTCCCCGGCGGCGTCCGAATACACCTGCACCAGAAGGTCGGCCATCAAGTCGGCGTCATCGATGTCCTCAACTCGTTCGACGCTCCAGTTGCGTTCGCCGCGAATCGAGCCGGCGCGCACATAAAAAGCGTGCACGGAGGCTTCGAGCTCGTCGCTGGCGAAGCCGAACACGTCCGCGTCCACATCCTGGTCGAAGACGACGGCGTTCTGTTGCACCACGGTTTCCAGCATTTGGATCTGGTCGCGCAGTCGGGCGGCTTTCTCGAATTCGAGTTCGGCGCTGGCCTCTTTCATGTCGCGGGTCAACTGGGCGATGTATGGCCGTCCGAGTCGTCCGGTCATCACGCCGACCAGCTGTTCGCACAGCCTCCGGTGTTCGTCCGCTTCAATGCGGTTCACGCAGGGTGCGGAGCATTTGCCGATGGAAGCGAACAGGCATGGCCGTCCGGTCAGTTGCGCCTTATGGAACACGTTGGTGGTGCAGGTGCGTACCGGGAACGTGCGCAGCAACCGGTCAAGACTGTGCCGCAATTCCCACACTTTGGCATAGGGGCCGAAATACCGGGTATCCCGCCGTTTGCGCGACCGCGTGACCCACACGCGCGGAATTCGCTCCCCCGTGCTGACCGCGAGATACGGATAGGTCTTGTCGTCGCGGAACTGCACGTTGAACCGTGGGTCGAATTCCTTGATCCACGTGTATTCCAACGTCAGTGATTCCAGTTCGGTGGCGACGACCGTCCACTCCAGACTGCGTGCGGTCAGCACCATGGTCTGCGTGCGCGGATGCAGCAGATACAGCGGCTGGAAATAATTGGTGAGCCTGTTGCGCAGGTTCTTTGCCTTGCCCACATAAATGACGCGCCTTTCCCCGTCGCGCCATTTGTACACACCGGGTTTGGCGGGAATATCCGAGGTCTTGGGTCGGAACAGGTCGCGAGAATCCCCCAGCAAAGGTGCCCCATTCGCATTCACCTTCGCCGTCGTTTCTCCGGCACCCACAGCTACGCTTTCCGACATTAACGCCGCCGCAGTCTTCCGCCACTCATCCGGACTATGCCGCTCAATATCGTTCGTCATAATCCTCCTCGCTATTAAGCCAATCATCAGGGATTGGGTGGGTTGGGGTGTGTGTTGCTGGACCGTAAAGACTTGACCTGAGCGGCCCGGAGCATGTCCAGCAACAAACACCCCAACCCACCCGAGGTCAGCTGCAATGGAAGGCTAAAGCATGGGTTTCAGGAACTTGCCGGTCCATGAGGCTTCGCATTCGGCAACCTGTTCGGGCGTGCCCTGCGTGACGATGGTGCCGCCTCCGTCGCCGCCCTCCGGACCGAGATCGATCAGCCAGTCGGCCTCCTTGATCACATCCAGATTATGTTCGATGACGATGACCGTATTGCCCTTGTCCACCAGGGACTGCAGCACCTTGAGCAGCTTGTTCACGTCTTCGAAGTGCAGGCCGGTGGTCGGCTCGTCGAGGATGTACACGGTTTTGCCGTCGGATCGGCGCTGCAGCTCGGTGGCAAGCTTGACGCGCTGCGATTCACCGCCGGACAGGGTGGGTGCGGGCTGGCCGAGTCGGATGTAGCCGAGGCCGACGTCCACGAGGGTCTTCAGGTATCGGGAGATGCCGGTGTACGCCTTGAAGAAGTCGGCGGCCTCCTCGATGGGCATGTTGAGGATGTCGGCCACGGTCTTGCCGTTGTACGTGACTTCGAGGGTCTCGCGGTTGTATCGTTTGCCGTGGCAGACCTCGCAGTCCACGTAGACGTCGGGCAGGAAGTTCATTTCGATCTTCAGCGTGCCGTCACCGTGGCAGGCCTCACATCGGCCGCCTTTGACGTTGAAACTGAAGCGGCCGGGGCCGTAGCCGCGCACCTGGGCTTCGGGAGTCTTGGCGAACAGGGTGCGGATCTTGTCCCACACACCGGTGTAGGTGGCGGGGTTGGATCGCGGCGTGCGGCCGATCGGGTTCTGGTCGACGTGGATCACCTTGCGCACCTGGTCCACGCCTTCCACGCGCGTGTGGCGGCCGGGTACGATGCGTGCACCGTTGAGCTTGTCGGCGAGCACCGGGTAGAGGATCGTGTTGACCAGCGAGGATTTGCCGGAGCCGGAGACGCCGGTGACCACGGTGAGCACGCCGAGCGGGAAGCTCACGTCGATGTTCTTGAGGTTGTTCTCGCGGGCACCCACGACTTTGAGCACCTGGGTCTTGTGGATCTTGCGGCGCTTGGCGGGCACGGCGATCTCTCGCCGGTGGGCGATGTAGTCGCCGGTGATGGAGCGCTTGGCTTCTATGAGGTGCTTGGCGGGGCCGGAGTAGATGACTTCGCCGCCGTGTTCGCCGGCGCCGGGGCCGATGTCGACCACCCAGTCGGCGCGGCGTATCGTGTCCTCGTCGTGTTCGACGACAATCAGCGTGTTGCCGAGATCGCGCAGGTGGTGCAGGGTTTCGATGAGGCGTTCGTTGTCACGCTGGTGCAGGCCGATGGACGGCTCGTCGAGCACGTACATGACGCCGACCAGACCGGAGCCGATCTGCGTGGCGAGTCGGATGCGCTGCGCTTCTCCGCCGGACAGGGTGGCGGCCGCGCGCGAGAGGGTCAGGTAGTCGAGGCCGACGTCGTTCAGGAAGCCGAGTCGGGCCTTGATCTCCTTGAGCACTTCGCCGGCGATCAGCTGTGCCGAGCCTTCGAGTTTCAGGCCGTTGATCCAGGCGAGTTCGCGTACGACGGGCATGTCGCACACGTCGAAGATGGATTTTCCGTCCACAGTGACAGCGAGCACTTCGGGCTTCAGACGGCGTCCGTGGCAGACCTGGCAGGGCACTTCGCGCATGTACGACTCGTAGTATTCGCGCATGGACTGCGAATCGGTTTCGTCGTGGCGTCGCATGAGCGTGCGGATCACGCCTTCGAAGCCGGTGGAGTATTCGCGCAGGCGTCCCCAGCGATTGCGGTAGGAGACGTTGACCTTGAAGTCGTGGCCGTAGAGGATGTCGTGCTTGACGTCGTCCGGCAGGCCCTTCCATGGGGTCTTCATGGAGAAGCCCATTTCCTTGGCCAGACCTTCGAGGATGTGGCCGTAGTACTGGGAGGTCATCTTGGTGCCGCTCCACGGTTCGATGACGCCGTCGGCCAGTGACTTGTCCGGGTCGGAGATGATGAGGTCCGGGTCGATTTCCAGTTTGAAGCCGAGACCGGTGCAGGCGGGGCAGGCACCGTAGGGGGCGTTGAAGGAGAAGGTGCGCGGCTCGACCTCGTCGAGTTCGAGCGTGTGCCCGTTCGGGCAGCTGCGGTGTTCGGAGAACGGCTGGCGGCGGGCCGGGCTGCCTTCCTCCTCGTCCACGAAGTCGATGACGATGCTGCCGTTGGCGAGCTTGAGGGCGGTTTCCACCGAGTCGGTCAGGCGTTGGCGGATGCCGTCCTTGACCACGAGTCGGTCGACCACGACCTCGATGGTGTGCTTCTTCTGCTTGGTGAGTTTGATGTCGTCGGACAGCTGCGTCATCTCGCCGTCGATGAGCGCGCGGGCGTAGCCGTCGGAGCGCAGCAGCTCGATCATATCCACGAACTCGCCCTTGCGGCCCTTGACCACGGGCGCGAGAATCTGGAATCGCGTGCGCTCCGGGTAGCCGAGCAGTGTGTCGACGATCTGCTGCGGGGTCTGGGAGGCGACGGGCTCGCCGCATTCAGGGCAGTGAGGGATGCCGGTGCGGGCGAAGAGCAGTCGCAGGTAATCGTAGATTTCGGTGATGGTGCCGACGGTAGAACGCGGGTTGCGGTTGGTGGTCTTCTGGTCGATGGAGACGGCCGGGCTCAGGCCCTCGATGAAGTCAACGTCGGGCTTGTCCATCTGACCCAGGAACTGGCGGGCGTAGGCGGATAGGGATTCGACGTAGCGTCGCTGGCCTTCGGCGAACAGGGTGTCAAACGCGAGCGAGGATTTGCCCGAACCGGACAGGCCTGTGAACACGACCATGCGATTGCGCGGAATCGCCAGGTCGACGTTCTTGAGGTTGTGTTCGCGCGCACCCTGAATCGTGATCTTGAGATCGTTCGGGATGTGCGAGATATCAGCTACCAGCGAACCATCGTGTTCAATCAGCGGCGCCTTTTTGATCTCCCGGCTCAGGAAGGAGTCGCTGGTCATCACCTTTTCGACGATGACCTCACCGTTCTTGCCCTTGCCGGTTTTCGCGCCCGTTGCGCTTGTTGCGCGCCTTGCGCCAGTCTGCATTGCCGCCACAGCCACACCCCACCTTCCATCTCACCGTTCCCGCGCGCACGGTCATGCGCGCGCCAAATCTGTCCCAAGGATACCCGAACACACGACCAAATTCGAACGCTTGTTCGATGGCGTGTCAGGCCGGAAAACCGAACCATAGTATGCAAAATTCCGGACCATCAGTGGACCGAAACGCAAGAGCCGGCCCCCAAGATACTCGGGGCGTCCGGCTCTCACTTCCATTTCCCCAGCGGGGTTGGCTTACCATGAAGTATACACGGTTTTAGGACATCAATCACTGTCGATGAACACTGTTCGAACATGGCCGAGGAATTCATCGTATCTTCCAGTACCGGCCTGGGCATCACCGTACGCTCCTAGCAGCTGATCAGGGAGCCATAGCCTTGCATCAGTCTCCCCTGCACAGAGTTCGACACGAATTGGCCCGATAAATCTGCGGCTTCTCAATCCATCGATGAAACGGATATCGTTCCTGTCCTGTGAAATCTCGCGCCGTTCAAGCACAAGCGTGTCCACGTTGTATTCTGTTTCCAGCAGAGGCAGAAGACGTTCCAAACATTTACGGCGAGCGCGTTCGGCGGTATTCCACTGGCTCATTGGTACCGCAGCCACAATGACATGATCAATGTCCATTGCAGCCATGGCATCAACGACTTTGCCACGCAATGATGGCCGCATGTCTCGCCAGTGCAATTTCCTTGCTCCTTTGGGCTTAAGCAACGCCAATCTTTGCCTTGTTTCGGTTTCCGTATCATCACATACGCATGCGCCCATCAAGTACATAGGCGAGGGAACTCCGGTTTTCCGCACACTCTCGTCACCCCAAGCGGTTGCCATGTTTGTCCCTTCTCGCGCAACGCAAAACAACAGTTCGATAGTATCGGATAGCAGTGCCGGACCTTGCAGCTATGCAATGCCGTTGCATTATTAATCGGAAGGCATAATGTGAGACGAGAAAAAGCTAAGCCGTTCTAGCTCTTGGCAACATCCCCAATCACTCAGCCTAAATCGGCAAATCCTGATTTTCAATGGACTCCACGGGGATGCCAAGCTTGCGTAATTCGTCAACTGCATCACGCATGGGAATGCGTTCCTGTTCGATGCGCCGATAAGCGATGGTTTTGTCAGCACACAGTCGTTCATAAAGACGTCGCTCCGCCGATTGAAGGCCGGGCGTCGGCTTAGGCTCCCGCATAGCAATCTTCGCGCTGCGTTCAGTACGATCGGTACCAAATCTGTGGTACCGATCGTATGCATCGCAATCCATCAGGATGGAGTCGCATTCGATACCTGATTCACGTAATGTCGAAAGTATTTCCAGTCCATCCGCATCCATATCACCCCAATACACGATACGCATGTCACGCAGTGCAGGAACCGCAGGTACAGCATCGCTTACAGCGCGACCAGAACCCCATATGCAGATGCCCTGCGCAATCGGCGGCATAGTCTGATACGTGTCTTTGTTCTCAACGATGACAGCATATTTAATGCCGGATAACGCTTCGCCTTCCCACGGACACCATATGATGCGTTCGAGCTCAGCATCGTCGCGGACCGGATCGAGATAACGGAACCGCAGTTCGGTCGGCCGTTTTGACAGACCCAACGTTTCGACACCGAGCAGTCGGCAAATGGCCTTACGACGATTGGTTTTTGACTCATTCAGCCATTTGCCGCTGAATCCTGTCAGTGGAATCTGTCGCGGCGTCATACCGGTCACGTCATGATGCCTGAAATATCGAACTGCGCTGACAAGCAGATCGAAGTCGTCAGGCTGTTCATGGCCTGTCATGCGAGCGGCCGATTCGATTGTTTCCGGAGCAACGTCACAAGCAGCAACCAGACATGCTATGCGGCGGCGCGCTTCGCGACATTCCGCCGCCAGCGTACGACCAACCACACGCATGGCTATTGATTCGTCAGGAACGACGACTTTGGAGATCAGCTCGACAGAGGTGCCTATGGTGCGATGCTTGGTTATGATTTCGCAACCATTCTTGCTTGCCCATTGCCGTATCTCATTGTTGTTGTCATGCACTGCAATCGCATTGGTTTCCAAAAATGCTTGGTCCGGCAATCCCACCGGCACGGGAAACGGCCATGCCGGTTCGATGTCGTACATATGTGAACGCATATGTTTCTTCACGCATGTGGTGATCGCAGCGATGTCTTTCATGCCGGCCATAGTTCCCATCACCTGCTTTCGAACATCGTCGAGTCGAACCGAATCGTCTTAATACCGGCGACGCCAGGACTGCTCATTCGGCAACCCCGTCATCCTTCAATATATCCGACGATGATTCATCGTCCATGTCATTCTGGTACAGCACGGCCTCGCGCAGGGAGGTGAGGCCGGTGTCGGGGTCCTTGTAGGTCACGTAGGCCTTGGTGGAGACCTCGAGGATTTCACCGGTCTTGCTTTCCGGGGCGGAGACGATGACCTGGAATCCGAGGCGCGGCAGCACCGTGAGGGCGCGCTGCGTGTAACGGCCGTCGGCCTTGATGAGCGCCTCGTCGAGGAACAGCGTGGTGTACGAGGGCTCGCTGGTCAGGCCGCCGCCAAGCAGGTAGATGAGCGCCGCGCCGTATACGAACGAGGTGAGCTCCTGCAAGGCGCCGCCCGAGCGACCACCGGTGGAGGTGATGCGTTCGTCCGGACCGTCGGCATGATGCACGATGGCGTAGAAGGACGAGCGGCAGCGCGGGTCGAGATTGCGGGCGCCGTAGCTTTTCACGCCGTTCGTGTCCTTGACCTGCGCGAGTTCGGCGCGCAGCAGCCCGACCATCGGCGCACAGGCCGCGAAGGCCTTGCGCGAGGCGTCGGAATCGTTGACGTCGGCGGATTTCCAATCGTTCAGGGTGCCGATGACGCGGATGAGCTGCGTCCAGAAGGCGCGCTCGGGACGGCGCACGTCCGCGTGCAGGGACAGGCTGCCGTGCTTGGGACCGAACTGTTGGCCTTTGAGCATGGCGTTGATGCGGTCAAGCTGGTCGTGGATGTCACTGGCATCCGTGTCGATGGCGCGTTTGATGGTCAGGAAGCTCCTGAGCAGCTGTTCGAGGCAGCGCCGGTATTCGGCGTCGGTGGCGGCAACCGCGGCCAGCTGGGTGAGGCTGGCGAGTTCGTCGAGATAGTACCGGTAGTCCTCCACGCTGGCGGTCAGCGAGTCGTCGTCGGCCGCGTAGAGCGCGATGTAGGTGCTCATTTTCGATTCGACGCCGGTGCGCGCGGCGTCGGCCTGGCCGTTCAGCAGATTGATGCGGGAGGTCATGTCCTTGCCGATGCCGGCGATGGTGCGTTCGGGGAAACTCTCCCCCGGCGCCTGCGTTCCTGCCGCGCCCGCGCCGATGATCATGTGCGCGCGCATGGCGGCGTCCGCCAGTCCGGCGAATCGGTTGTCGTAGGATTCGGCGAGCGCCGCCGTGACTTCGTCCGGCAGCGGGCCGGACGCGGCGTCATCGTCATTGTCGGCGGTGGCACCGGCGGCGTCCGTCGTGCCGGTGTCGGCATGGTCGCGCAGCCAGATGAGCGCCGCTTCGACGGCGCTGCCGGCGCGGGCCGCGGCCTGGTCGGATTCGATGCGCTGGCGTTCCACACGGTCGAGTTCGGCGTTCAGTTCGTCGCGCTGTTTGGCGAGTTCGGCGAGTTTGGGATCGTTTTTGATGGATGCGATGGCGTCCTGCGTGTCCGTGATGGTCCGTTGCGCGCCGGCGATGTCGATGCGTTCCCATGACGTGTAGGCGAGCTGGTTGGCCAGTTCGAGTTCGCGGTGGAGGTTATCGGACTGTGTTTTGGCGGCCGTGTAGTCGGTGTCGGCTTGGCTGAGCGCGTTGCGGGCGGCGTCGACCTGCGCTGCGAGCGCGTTGAGGTAGGTTTCGTTGACGAATCCGATGACCTGGGCGCGGTCTTTGGTGCCGTGCTGGCCGCGTGCGCCGGATTTGATCTGACCGTCGGCCTGCACCTGACGGTTGGTGCGGTCGGTGTCGTCGATGGCGGTGACACATAGGGCGTCGAATCGTTCGTCCTGGGTCTGCGAGCGCAGCCAGTCGGCGAAGGGCGAGTCGTCGCGGTAGCGCAGTTTGCCGGACAGCCAGTCGCCGTCCTGTTCTCCGGTGAGTATGTTCGCGTGCGCGCCGGTGTCGTCGTAGTGGCGTGCGGTGTCCACGAACTGCCAGGTGCGTCGGGGCATGGTGCGCGGGTCGATGGTGCTGACTTTGGCGGCGAAGCCCTGTTCGTGGCGCTTGTCGACGAGGATGGTCTGGGCGATGGGCGCGTAGGCGACGTTCATGGCGAGACGCCAGTCTTCCTCGTGTTCGTTCACGTCCATGAGTTCGGCCACGTACGGCAGTTCGGCGGGGGTGAGTCCGGTGGCGCGACAGAGCATGGCGCGGGTTTCGTCCATCTGCTGGGAGATGCGGGTGCGCTGGGAGCGTTGCCGGTCGAAGTCGCGTTGCAGTCGTTCGAGGTCGCCGCGTGCGCCGGCCCGCGCGTTGATGGCGGCGGTGAGGGCTTCCTCGCATTCGCCGTCTCGTTTGTTGTATTCGCGTTTGAAGTTCACGGCGTTGATGCGGCGTTCGTTCCAGGCCTGTTCGTCGCCGGGCAGCGTCTCGCCGATGGATGCGAACGTTTGTTCGATTCGTGTTCGGTTGGCTTGCACGTCTTCGAGGGTGCGGCGGGCCTGGTCGAGTTCGAGTTCGAGTCGGGTCAGGTCGCCGCCGTCCAGACCCTGCATCTGGCCGCGGATCATGTCGAGACGGGTGCGCAGGTCTTCGGTTCGGCGGCGCAGCAGCTTGGCTTCCGCCTCGCTGTTCTGTTGTTCGGCGCGATCGGCGGGCAGTTGGACGGCGACTTCGCCGCGCATGCGGGCCAATGCCCAGTCGCGCAGCACGGCCGGTACCGTGCCGTCGACGGCCGGCTTGACCGGTTCGAAGGCGCGGGCCTTGCCGCGTGCGGCGGCGTATTCGCCGTAGGCCTGTTGGATGCCGCGCAGCGTGTCCATGCGGCGGGTCTTCTCGTCCATGGCGTGGAAGTTCTCGTCGTAACGTTCGTAGTCCTCGACCGTGGTGCGGGCCAGGTCCAGGGCTTCGGGCACGCCGAGCACGCCTTGTTTGAAGATGTCGTCGAGCCGGGAGGGCGCGTCGGCGGACTGGATCTTGTGCAGCAGTCGACAGGCGGCCTCGCTCAGGCCCATTGCGCTCCAGATGTGTGTGTGGAACGCTTCGGCGCTGGGGAATGTGAGGCAGTCGGGGTAGGTGGCTTTGAGCTGGGCCGGCGTGAACGGGGCGTCACGGTATTGGTCCATGCGCCTGGGGTCCACGGGCTTGCCCCAGACCACGTACTGTCGGCGCACGTCGCCGCGGCCGTCGCCGGGCATCAGGTAGAGGAATTTGGCGCAGGAGAGCACCTGGCCGGTGGTCTGGTTGCGATAGGTGTCCACGATGGCGCCCCACACGGGTTGCGGTGCGCCGTTCTCGTCGCGGCCGCGCAGGTAGAGCGGCTCGTCGCCGGTTTCGGTGCTGCCCACGCCGACCATGCCGCGCAGGTAGGTGTAGTCGCTGCGTTCGGAGCGGCCGGAGTTCGAGGCCTTGTTGAACGGCGTACCGGTTGGGTACAGCAGGGAGATCTGCGCGTCGACCAGCGTGGATTTGCCGGATTCGCTGGCGCCGGCGAGCAGGGTCACCGGCAGCTTGTGGTCCGTGGAGGGGCGGAATTCGTGGTAGCCCTCATAGGAGCCCCAGTTGATGAGTCGGCGGGATTCCAGCATCCACCGGTCCGCGATCATCTGCACGTCTGTCGCCTGCATCATTCGGCTCCCTTCTCGTCGTCATCGTCATCTTCCGTGTCGCCGTCGCCGTGTTCCGCGACGTCGAGCCAGGTGTCGGCCAGTTCGCGGTCGAGCACCACGGGCACGAGCGGCGTGATCTGGTACATGGCTTCGTCGTCCAGGCGCACCAAATACCCGTAGGTGATCATCGCGGAGACGATGGCGCCGATCTGCTTTGCCACGCCTTCCTCGTCGTTGCGGGCGGCCAGATAGCCGGCGCCGGTGGCGAGCGCGGCGCGGATCTCCTCAAAGCTGACGAGCCAGTCGGCGGGGTCGGCGTGCACGTTCTCGTATTCGAGGACGCGGATGCGCAGGAAGGCGAGCAGCGCGGCCTCCTCGCGTTTGAGGCTGACACGGGTTTTGAGCGAGCGCAGGGTCACGTCGTCGCCGGCCACGGGCGTGGCGTACATGATGCGGTAGCGTTCGTTGATCACCAAGTCGAGCAGGTCGTTGTTCAGGGAGCGTACGACGGCGTCGCGGTTGTCGAGCACGGTGTCGTAGGTGGGCCCGCTGATATAGCGGTCGCGTTTGAGGGCGATGGCGGCCATGCGTGCCTCGGCCGGCATGTCGCCGGTGTCGCCTTCGAACAGGGCGTACGGGTTGGCGTTGTCCATATGCTCCTCGTGTTCCTCGTGTTCCTCGGCCACGGTCATCCTTCCTCCACAATGATGCTCAGCTCGTCCATGTCGGCCAGCACCGGTCTAGTGATCCAGTTCCGGGGCTCGCCGTCGATCGATACGCAATGCCAGGTCGCAGTATCGCCGCGCTGCGCCGGGGCCGGCTCGGTGGCGATGTCGCTGTCGACCCCGACGCCGACGCCGTCAGTGGACGGCTCGTCGGCGATGGCGTTGCCGCTTACGGCTCCCAGCCCGCCCAGGAAGCCGACGATCTCGCTTTCGCGGCGTTCGCTTTCGGGCAGCCGGTTGAAGCTGGCGGCGATGTCCACGAGGGTTGCGCCGGGCCTGTCATCGGACCTGTCAACGGTCACCGGGTTGCGCCGGATGAGGCTGACCATGCGCAGGAGTCGGGGGCCGCCGCTGTTGACCATGTCCCGCAGATCGGCCACCGGAGTCGACTGCGGGGCTTCGGCGGCGAGGTCGCTCAGGCCGGGTGCGGTGGCGCGGGTCATGGATTTGGCCGGGCGCATCGGCAATGGCGCGAACAGCGCGTCCGAGGTGGCCGTGTCGTACGGGCGCGAGGCGTCTCCCATATGGGTTTTCGCATCCGCGTTGAGGCGCGCGTACAGTCGGTTCAAGCGGGTGAGCATCGTGCGGTAGCGAGTGTCGGTTTGCTGGCGCACGAGCCGGCTGATCGCCTCGTCGGAGACGCGCATCTGGCGGCGCACGGCTTCGATGCCGTCGTAGATGCGGGCCAGTTCGTCGCGGATCTGGCCGAGCAGCACGCCGGATTCGCCGGCCAGATACGGGGTTTTGGCGATGGCGCGCAGGGCTGCGTCGATTTGCTGGCGACCCTCGTCGGTGATGATCACCTGGAAGGCGTCCTCGAAGCGGCGGCCGCTGTCTGATTCGCGGAACGAGCGGCGGTATTCATCGTGGTAGCGGGTCAGGTTCTCGTCCACGCTGATGTCGCCGGCCTGCATGCGCCGGCGCAAGGCGTCGCCGTTGTCCCGCTCGTCGAGCACGAGTTCGCGCAGGTCGATGGGCACGCCGCGCAGCGTGTTGTGGATCACGGCGATCACGTCCTCCACCTGGGCTTCGCTCAGCGTGGCATGCTGCTTGCCCTGTTGGATGCGTTTGATCTCGTGCTTGCGTTCCTTGATTTCACGGTTGAGGAGTTTGATGCGCTCGCCGGGGTCGGCGGTCAGCTGCATGCGCGCGTGCTCGATTTCCATGATGATGCTGTTGGCCTGCGCGCCGGACAGGGCGCGTGATTCGTCTTCGAGCCTGCTCAGCGCCTCGATGGCGCGGTGGGCGCGGGCCGTCAAACGGTAGAGGAATCGGTGTGAGGCCGCATCATGCGAGTTGGCGAGCCAGGCGTAGTCGCCTTCGCCTTCACGGGTCAGGTCGGCGAGGATCTGATGAGCGGCCTCGGCGAAGGTCTGGTCCTCGCGCGGCGCATATTCGCCGGCGTCGGCCAGAGCGTTCAGACTTTGCGCGAACCGCTCCTCCACGGTCTCGCGCGGCAGCTCGCCGGTGAGCGGGTCGAACGTGGAACGCAGCAGCGACACGTACAGCATCGCGTTCTGGCGCAACAGCAACCGCAGGACGCCCGTCTCATACACCGGTCGCAGCCGTTCCAGCTCCCGCATCACATCGGCCACAGCATGCCTCCCTCTGTCGTGACCGCACCATACTAGCCGATAGCCGCGAACCACACCCCGCCCGCGCCACGTCCTTCGCCCCCCACAGGGAGGGGCGCCAAGCCATGCTAAAAATCACAGACAGACTATTGCCTTTGCGGGAAATCATCGTTAGATTGGCGAGAGGAATATTGTCAATGCATACGAAACGGAAAACATCGTGACCGCACCGAACACGCCCGCCGAAACCTCTGACCAGCTCAACAAGCCCGCCAAATCCGGCAAACTGGAGGTCTCCGACCTCATCACCATCGGCGTGTTTGCGGCCCTGTACTTCGTGATGGTGTGCATCGCCACACTGGTGAGCACCCTGTTCACCGGCGGCTTCGGCTCCATCTTCCTGCCCGCCATCACGGCCCTCATCTCCGGCTGCGTGTACATGCTGCTGGCCGCACGCCTCGGCAAATTCGGCGGCATCACCGTCATGGGCGTGATCATCGGACTGTTCCTGTTCATCTCCGGGCATTTCGTGCTTTCGTTCATCGCCAGCATCGTGTTCCCGGTGGCGGCCGACCTCATCGCGCGCGCCGGCAAGTATAAGAGCAAGGCGCTACTGCTCGTCAGCTACGTGGTGTTCTCCTACGGCCTGACCGGCCCGATCCTGCCCCTATGGTTCATGAAGGACGCCTACGTGGCGAGCCTGCAGGCGCGCGGCAAGGACGCAGCCTACATCGACGGCGTATTCGCCAACATCAACACCGGCACGTTCTTCATCTCGATGATCGCGATTCTGGTGTGCGCGGTTCTCGGCGGCTGGTTCGGCCAGCGCATGATGAAGAAGCACTTCATCAAGGCCGGTATCGCCTGATGAATCCTGCCCGCCGGACGCTCGATCCGCGCGCGAAACTCTACCTTCTGCTGGTGGCGAACCTCATGCTGTTCTTCCATGTAGGGCTCGCCACGCAAATCGTCATGGTCGTGCTGTTCCTGCTACCCCTGCTGGCGGCCGCCCGATGGCGAACCGCGTTGAACTTCGGCGTGACCTATGCCGTACTCACCGCGCTGGGAATGCTCGACCCCGATGCCCTGGGACTGCCGTGGCTGCATGTGGTCTCCGCGCTGGCCGTGGGCGTCACGATGATGCTGCCCTGTTTCATCACCGGCGCGTATACGTTCACCACCACGTCCGCGAGCGCGTTCATCTGCGCGATGCGGCGTATGCGCGTGCCTGAGGCCGTGGTGATTCCCTGTGTGGTGGTCATCCGCTTCTTCCCGACCATCGCCGAGGATTACCGGCAGATTCGCAATGCGATGGCGTTGCGCGGCATCGCCTCCGGCGGCTGGGGGCTGGTTCGTCACCCGGCCCAATCGTTGGAATACATTCTGATTCCGCTGCTGATGAACGCCACCAATGTGGCACAGGACCTGTCGGTGGCGGCACTGACCAAGGGGCTCGGGCGTGAGGGCGAGCACACCTCGCGCACGCTGATCCGTATGACCGTGGTCGACTGGCTGGTCATGATTGTGGTCACTTTGCCGCTCGCGCTCGATATCGCGGGGGTGATCTGATGGGTGGAAACCAATCGCAGCCGAATGCAACTGCCATTATTGGGACCGGCAAGGGTGGCCCACTCGACACGTCTGCGGGAACCATCGCCTCCCGTGGCATCTCCTTTACCTATGACCATGCCGCAGAGCCGGCATTGCGCGACATCACGTTGACCGTGCCCGCAGGCGAGTGCATCGTGCTGTGCGGGGCGAGCGGCTGCGGCAAAACCAGCTATACGCGCGTTGCCAACGGGCTCATCCCCTCATTCTTCCATGGTGCGTTCGCCGGCAACCAGACCACGTGCGGGCTGGATGTGGAGACCGTGCCGATCGACCGGCTCACCCCGCTGGTCGGCAGCGTGTTCCAAAACCCGAAAACCCAGTATTTCAACGCGAACGTCACCGACGAGCTCGCCTTCCCGGCCGAAAACATAGGGCTGCCGGCCGAGGACATCAATCGTCGTATCACGGCCGTGGCTGAGCGCTTTGGCATTGGGCATCTGCTGCATCGCAGCATCTTCCACCTGTCAGGCGGCCAAAAGCAGCGCATCGCCGTGGCGGCGGCCACCATGCTGGGGCCCAGGCTCGTGGTATTGGATGAGCCGACCAGCAATCTCGACGCGAACGCCATCGCGGACATGCGCGCCATGATCGAGCAGATGAAGGACGAAGGGCTCACCATCGTAATCGCCGAACACCGACTCGCATGGCTCAACGGCGTGGCCGACCGGTACGTGGTATTCGACGGCGGGCATATCGTGCAGGATTACGAGGCCGATGAATTCCTGTCCCTCTCCCCCGGCTGCGTGGCCGCCATGGGATTGCGGGCGTTGGACCTGCAACCGTATCGGCACCGGATTGCGACGCTGGCTTCAAGCCCGGCCGCGGATGAGTGCACTTCGGCATTGCTCGGCACCCATAACCTCACCATCGGATACAAAGGCAAGGACGGCTTCACCCGCGCCATCCCGGACCTGCGGTTCCGTGCCGGCGAAATCACCGGGCTCATGGGCAACAACGGCTGCGGCAAGACCACGCTCGTGCGCACGTTGACCGGACTCATCAAGCCTGTTTCGGGCCGCATCGAGCTCAACGGCGTGCCCGCGAAACCGCGCGACCTGACCCGCGCCGGATTCCTGGTCATGCAAGATGTCAACTACCAACTGTTCTCCGACAGCGTGCGCGAGGAACTGCTCATCGGACTCGACGAGACGGATGCCGGCATCACCGCTCAAGCCAATCAGGTCATGGCCGATCTTGACCTTGCAGCGTTCGTCGAACGGCATCCGATGAGCCTGTCCGGCGGGCAGAAGCAGCGGGTTGCCATCGGCTCGGCATTGATGTGCGGCAAGGACCTCATCATCTTTGACGAGCCCACCAGCGGACTCGACCGCTACCACATGGAGCAGGTCGGCGAACTGCTGCGGCAACTGGCGAGCCAAGGCAAGGCGATTCTCGTGGTCACCCACGATGAGGAGCTCGCCGCCGGCTGGTGCGACCGCATTGTCAATCTTGGCGCCGACGATTCCGGGAACAACGGCTCGCATGCCAGTAACCCAGATGCCAGCAGCCCCAACCCTAATGCCTCTACCAATTTCGCCACCGCATCCACCCATGAAAGGAACGCGCAATGACCGCCAGCAACACCACGGATTCCACGGCCTTCGACATCACCGACTGGCTCGGTGAATGGGAAAGCTTCGAGCATTACATTGATTCGGATGACGCCGCCATCCAGCAGACCTGGGAAGCCGCCGAGCAGGCGGTGCTCGCCAACCCGAAGATGGCCCCGATGGCCGCGCGCGGCATCAGGACGTTCTGGTCGATGGCTTGCTCCACCACCAGCCCGGAGAACATCATCCATATCGGCTACTGGCGTGTGAACGAGCCGGCCGCCGAATCCGGCTCCACGGACGATGCCGCGCTCGCCATCGAATGGTTCGCCGAGGACGACACCAGCCTCGACACCTACGAATACACCATCGACCATGTCATCGAGCACGGTCTCGAAGGCTCCCCCACCTTCGTGTTCCACACCACCGATCCGGCCGCCGAAGACAGCCCGTTCCGCTGGCTACTTGCCATCAATCCGCTGCCTTCGCGCAAGGCGTTCGCCGAGGGCGGGCTGCTCAGCCACCTGCATTTCCAGTACGCCAACGATCTGCACACGCTCGTCGCCACGGATGAGGCCACCGGCACCGAGACCTTGCGCAATCCGCGTTGGTACGCCACCATGTGCGCCAACGAGGGAACCGTCGAGGACCGTTGCGCCATCATCCGCGCGTTGCACCACTTGCAGTAGACCTGGCAACATACGGCAGTGACGGCTCCCCACTAGTGAAACTAGCATCGCTTCAGTAGCCGTGCGAGTGCAGATACTCGTCATCGAAGCCGAAAAAATGGCCGATCTCGTGCAACACGGTTTTGCGGATCCGTTGGCGCAGCTCGGCCTGCGTTGAGCATACGCGTTCATGCGGCCCCTTGAACAGGGTGATGACGTCCGGCATCACGCCGCTGTAGCCCGTAGTTCGCTTCGTGACGGGTATGCCCTCATACAGTCCGAGCAGCTCACCGCACGGATTGCTCATTGTAGCCAGTTCGCGCTCATTGGGTTCGTCCGCAACGACGATGCCGACATTCTCCAGCACCCGCGCAAACCGTTCAGGCAAATCATCCAACACCTGTTCAATGGCCCGTTCAAACTCATCGTCACTGATGTGCATTCGCTCTCCACACGCGAAATGCCTTGGCACCAAGTATGTACCAAGGCGCTGAAATCTCAGACTAGCAGGCTCAGCTGTTGCGGTTGATCTCGATGTCGGTGACAGTGAGGTTGGCCTCGTTGATCAGGTTGAAGAGGATGACTTCGGCCAGCGGACCGGGCTGCATGAAGGTGTGCTGCTTGGCCTCGGAGACGTAGTCGCGACTGTCACGGTAGAAAGCGGTATCAATGCCGCCCGGATAGACGGCGACCACCTTGACACTGGTGCCCTTGTATGCGGCCTGCAGGCTCTTGGTGTAGCCTTTCTCACCCCACTTGGTGGCGCAGTACACGCTTTCGTTCGCGTTGCCGCGTGTGGCGGCGGTGCTCATAATCTGAGCGATTTTCACGTTCTGCTCGCCGCAGGCCTTGAGGGTTTCCACCGTCCACAGAATCATGCCTTTGAGTCCCTTGAGACATTTGTCGACGTCGGCGGCCTCGTAGGCGGTGGGCACCTTGAACGAAGGCTGGCCGGCGTTGTTGATGAGCAAATCGATGTGGCCGAGCGTGGCGATATCCGCCACGGATTCCTTCACGAACGCTTCGTCGGTGATGTCGCCGACGTAGGCGCGGTAGGAGTCATCGGGCCACTGCGCGGTCAGTTCGGCCTGACGTTCGGCATTGAAGTCGACACCGGCCACCAGCCAGCCGTTGGCGATGAGCTGGCTGGCGAGCTCGTAGCCCAAGCCCAGCGCGCTGCCGGTGACGATGGCGATTTTCTTACCTGTTGTGGTTGGCATGGCAGACCTCTCCTACTACTATTCTTCGGCTACGAGTTTACTACTATTCTTCAGCTACGAGTTCGAGATACGAATCATTCCAGAGGTCTTCGTCGCCGTCGGGCATGAGGAGCACGCGCTCGGGGTTGAGCGCCTCGACGGCGCCCTCATCGTGGGTGACGAGCACGATGGCGCCCTCATACTTGGCAATGGCCTTCAGAATCTCCTCACGGGAAGCGGGGTCGAGGTTGTTGGTGGGCTCGTCGAGCAGCAGCACGTTGGCTCGCGAGGTGACCAGCGTGGCCAGAGCCAGACGGGTCTTCTCACCGCCGGAAAGCACGTGAGCCGGTTTCATCGCGTCGTCACCGGAGAACAGGAACGAGCCGAGAATCGAACGGGCCTGCGTGTTATCGAGCTCGGGCGCCACATGCTGCAGGTTCTCCAACACGGTGGCGTTCAGATCCAAGGTGTCGTGCTCCTGCGCGAAGTAGCCGATCTTGCAGCCGTGACCGTATTCCACGGAACCGGTGTCCGGCTCCTCGATGTGGGCCAGCAGGCGCAGCGTGGTGGTCTTGCCGGCACCGTTGTAGCCGAGGATCACCACACGCGAGCCCTTGTCGATGGCCAGGTTCACGCCGGCGAACACGATGTTGGAACCGTAGGCCTTGGAAATATCCTTGGCCATGATCGGCGTGCGGCCGCAGGGCGCGGGCTCGGGGAAACGGATGTCCGCCACCTTCTCGGCCTTCTGCGCCTCGGAGGTGTTTTCCAGCAGCTTTTCGGCACGGCGCATCATGTTCTGCGCCGCCACGGCCTTGGTGGCCTTGGCGTGCAGTCGAATGCCTTGCTTCATGAGACGGTCGGCCTTCTTCTCGGCCAATTCGCGTTCGCGGCGGCGGCGCTCCTCGTCCACCACGCGCTGGTGCAGGTAGGCCTTCCAGCCAAGCGAATACATGTCGATCTGGCCGAGCTGCGCGTCCAGATGCCAGACCTTGTTCACCACTTCGTCCAGCAGTTCGGTGGAGTGGGAGATGACCAGGAAGCCGCCCTCGTACTTCTTCAAGTAGCCGCGCAGCCATTCGATGGAATCGGCATCCAAGTGGTTGGTCGGCTCGTCGAGGATCAGGGTGTCGGCATTGGAGAACAGGATGCGCGCCAGCTCGATGCGGCGGCGCTGGCCACCGGAGAGCGTGCCGAGCTGCTGCTCCATGACCTCCTGCGGCAGGCCGAGCGAGGCGGCCATGGAGATCGCCTCGGACTGGGCCGCGTAGCCGCCAGCCTTGTCGAAGTCCTGCATGGCCTTGTCGTACCGGGTCATGGCCTTGCTCATCACGTCCGGATCCGGGTCGGTCATATCCTTTTCGGCCTTGCGGATGCGGTTGATGATGGTGGCGATGTCGCGCGCGCTCATCATGCGGTCGAGCGCGGTCTGTGTGGGATCGGAGGCATGCGTGTCCTGCGGCAGGTAGCCGAGCTTGCCGGAGACGCGCACCTTGCCGGCGGTGGGCAGCATGTCACCGGTGATCACGCGGGTCAGCGTGGTCTTGCCGGCGCCGTTGCGGCCCACCAGACCGATCTTGTCTCCCTTGGCCACATGGAAGTTGGTGGGGTGAAGCAGCGTGCGCGCGCCGATCTGAATTTCAAGTCCCTGCACCTCAATAGCCATGAATAACCTACTTGCCTGTTACGAATACTGTCTCTTACCAAAGTCCGACTGTCCATCATAGCGAACACCATGCCGACCGGGCTCAGCCGACGCTCATGCGTCCATACGCAGCCGCGCAACTGATCGGCAAGGTGAAGAATGCGACGCCCGGTATGGTGATCGCGACCATGGCGCACGGTATCGAAGCTGCCATCGAAGCCGCTGTGAGCACCGAAACCGACGCCACCGACATCATGGGCGAAACCCACTAACGTACAGACAGCGATGCCCCCGCCGACAACTTCTGTCAGCGGGGGCATCGCTATGCGCTGAACGTTACAGTTCGCGCAACTGGGCGGCGATCTGGATGGACTCGACGCTGGCCTCGGCCTTGTTGCGCGTCTCCTGCCATTCGGTGGCGGGCACGGAGTCGAGCACAATGCCGGCACCGGCCTGCACGCTCGCCTCATGGTCGCGCAGGAACGCGGTGCGGATGGCGATGGCCATGTCCATGTTGCCGGAGAAATCGAAGTAGCCGACGGTGCCGCCGTAGATGCCGCGGTCGGCCGGTTCCAACTCGTCGATGATTTCGACTGCGCGCGGCTTAGGCGCGCCAGACAGCGTGCCGGCCGGGAACGCGGACTTGAACACATCGAATGCGGTCAGCGAGGGGTCGACCTTGCCGGTGACCGTCGAGCAGATGTGCATGATGTGGCTGAAACGCTTGATGTCCATGAGCTGCACGACTTCCACGGACTGCGGCACGCACACCTTACTCAGGTCGTTGCGAGACAGGTCGACGAGCATGATGTGCTCGCTGCATTCCTTCGGATCGGCAAGCAGCTCCTTGGCGAATTTCTCGTCTTCCTCAGGGGTGGCGCCGCGAGGGCGGGATCCAGCAATCGGGAAGGTCATCGCGTGGCCGTTGTCCACCTTGATGAGGGTTTCCGGGCTGGAGCCGATCACGTTGAAGTCGCGGCCCTGAGCGTCGGTCAACGCCATGAAATACATGTACGGGCTCGGGTTCAGCGTGCGCAACACACGGTACACGTCGAACGGGTCAGCAGGCGAATCGATGTCGAGGCGCTGGGAGATGACCACCTGGAACACGTCGCCGTCGACGATGTGCTGCTTGGCGCGTTCGACGGCCTGCTCGTAGTGGCTCTTCTCGGTGCGGAAGCGCAGCTCGGGTTGGGCGACCGTTTCGTCCAGGATGTTGACGCGGGACTCGTCCGAAGCCGGGGTGGCGGCATCGCGCTGCATCTGGTCGAGTCGAGCGACGGCCTCGTTGTAGGCAGCGTCGGCGCGAGTGGATTTATCATCCACATTCACCGCATTGGCGATGAGCCATACCGAACCGGATACGTGGTCGACCACGGCGATATCGGTGGCCAGGGCAAGCACGGTCTCAGGCTGGCCGGTCTCGTCCGGAGCTTCGGCGCGCAGGGTCGGTTCCCAGTGGCGGATGGCATCCCAGCCGACCGTGCCGACCAGACCGCTGGTCAGGTTCGGCAGGCCTTCCACATGCGGGGCCTTCAGAGTCTTCAACGTGGCGTGAGCGACTTCGACTACGTCACCGGTGACGGGCACGCCGACCGGGACCTTGCCCAGCCAGTCGGCCTGACCGTTGTTGGAGCGCAGCTGGGCCATCGAGTTGACGCCGATAAAACTGTAACGGCTCCACGTGCCGCCGTATTCCGCCGATTCGAGGATGAAGGTGCCGGATCGGCCGCCGGCGAGACGCTCGTAGAAGCCGACCGGGGTGAGCGAGTCGGCGAGCAGACGGCGCACAATCGGAATCACACGGTATCCGGCGTCGGCCAGTTCGTGGAACTGTTCGCGACTGGGCCAGGTGGCGCCCCACTTCAGGTGTTTGACGCTGCATTCGCTCATATTCGCTCCTTTGCTTACAACTCGATGTCTTGTTTCATAGTACGCGGTCGCTCGGCTTCCCTCAGTCAGGAAAGCCCGTTCTACTGCTCGGCCGGGCGATGGCCTTCGACCACGGGCAGGGGGCCGCCTTCGAGGAAGCAGCTGCGCTTGCCGGTGTGGCAGGCGGCACCGACTTGGTCGACTTCGACGAGCAGTGCGTCGCCGTCGCAATCCAGGGACACGCCCTTGACGTATTGCACATGGCCGGAGGTATCACCCTTGCGCCAGTATTCCTGACGGGACCGGGACCAGAAGGTCACGCGGCCGGTGGTCAGAGTACGGCGTAATGCCTCGTCGTTCATGTAGCCGACCATCAGCACCTCGCGTGTGTCGTACTGCTGGATGACGGCGGCGACCAGCCCCTTGGCGTCACGCTTCAGGCGTGCGGCAATACGGGGATCGAGTTCAGTGGAATTGTCGTATGTAGTGTCTGTCATACCTATCTTCTTTTTGTGGACCACCCTCAGTCAGCTTCGCTGACAGCTCCCGGATTATGTGCGACGTGCGCATAGCGCATTGCCACGAACAATTCACTGGATTGTTCGCCCAGCGGGAGCAAGGTGTATTCGTTTAGCGAACGGTGTAGCCGTGCTTCTTGAGTTCCGCCTTGACATCGGCGATAGTCAGGATGCCGTAATGGAACACGGATGCAGCCAGCACCGCGTCGGCACCTGCTTCGATGGCGGGCGGGAAGTCCTCGACCTTGCCGGCACCGCCGGAGGCGATGATCGGAATCTTGACTTCCTTGCGCACGGCGCGAATCATCTCGAGGTCAAAGCCTTCCTTGGTACCGTCGGCGTCCATCGAGTTAAGCAGAATCTCGCCGGCGCCAAGCTGCTCGGCGCGCTTGACCCACCAGATGGCATCAATACCGGTGGATTTGCGGCCGCCCATCGTGGTGACCTCAAAACCGGACTGCGTATGCTGCTCACCCTTTTCGCGGCGGGCATCCACGGAGAGCACCAGCACCTGGTTGCCGAAACGATCGGCCACACGGCTGATAAGCGACGGGTCGTTGATGGCCGCCGTGTTGACACCGACCTTGTCTGCACCGCAGCGCAGCAGTGAGTCGACGTCCTCGGGCGTGCGTACGCCGCCGCCCACAGTCATTGGGATGAACACCTGTTCGGCGGTGCAGGAGACCACGTCAATCATCGTGTTGCGGTGGGAGCTGGATGCGGTCACATCCAGGAAGGTGATCTCGTCGGCTCCCTGACGGTAGTATTCGGCCGCCAGCTCCACCGGGTCACCCGCGTCCTTGAGGTTCTCGAAATGCACACCCTTCACCACGCGACCGGCGTCAACGTCCAGGCACGGGATGACTCGTACCGCCAACGACATGCTTCACTCCCCTGTTCGGCTTTGCATTACAGTCCTTCAGACTACCTACCGCCCGTTACATGCGCCGCACCTGTTTCTGGAATATGAGAATCATCATATTGAGCACCGGCATGGCAGCCGCTCGGCGTGAGAGAATGGCTCGTGGAAGTTGTCCGCCGAATCAAGGAGATTGGCATGGCTGTCGAAAACAGCACGGTACTGATCATCGTCAACAACTGGGGTATCGAGGAGACCGAGCTGACGCGCCCGCTGCGCGATCTCAAGGCCGCCGGCGCCAAGGTGACGCTTGCCGCCACTACCTTGGACCCGTGTGAGACGGTGCAGCACGACCGCTACGAAGGTGAAACGCTGACCCCGGACGCGCGCCTGTCCGACGTGCAGGCTGCCGACTACGACCTGCTGGTGGTGCCCGGCGGCACCTGCAATGTGGATCGTATCCGCGTCAATGAGGATGCGATCACGCTGGCGCAGGAGTTCGCGCACGAAGGCAAGCCGATCGCCGCGATCTGCCATGGCGCGTGGCTGCTGGTCAACGCGGGTCTGGTGGCTGGCAAGACCGCCGCGCCCTGCCGCTATATCGCCGCTGATATCGAGAACGCGGGCGGCCATTACGTCGACGAGCAGCTGCACGTGGACGACGCCAACGGCTTCAAGCTCATCACGTCCCGCAAGCCCGACGATCTGGACTACTTCGTGGACGCAATCAAGGATGCGCTGAAGTAGCTACCGCTCCTTGGCGGCCAACTGCCCGCAGGCGCCGTCAATATCCTGACCGCGGGTGTCACGCAGTGTGGCGGTGATGCCCGAGCGGTGCAGGATCTCCAGGAACCGCTGTTCGTCTTCCGGCTTGGAGGCGGTCCACTTCGAGCCCTCGATGGGGTTGAGCGGAATCGGGTTGACGTGGGCCCAGTTGTCGCCGTAATGGTTAAGCCTCTTGGCCAGCAACTGCGCATGCTCGGCCTGGTCGTTGATGCCGCGCATCAACGCGTATTCGATACTGACGCGGCGCTTGGAGGCCAGCCAATAATCGTGCGCGGCATCCAACACCTGCTTGGTATTGAAACGCTTGTTCATCGGCACCAGCTCGTCACGCAGTTCGTCGCTGGGGGCATGCAGGGAAACGGCCAGACGCACGGGAATGCCTTCGGCAGTGAGCTTCTTGATGCCAGGGACCACGCCCACCGTGGATACGGTGATGTTGCGCGCGGAAATGCCGAAGCCTTCGGGAGGCATGGCGGAAATCTGTCGTACGGCGGACAGCACGGAGTTGTAGTTGCCCATCGGCTCGCCCATGCCCATGAACACGATGTTGCTCAGGCGGCCCTCTCCCCCGGCCACTTCGCCGTCGCGCATCATCTTGGCGGCCACACGCACCTGTTCGATTATTTCACCGGTGGACATGTTACGGGTCAGGCCAAGCTTGCCGGTGGCGCAGAACGGGCAGCCCATGCCGCAGCCGACCTGCGAGGAGATGCACAGCGTGGTGCGGGTCGGGTATCGCATAAGCACCGATTCGATGAGGGAGCCGTCGAACAGCTTCCACAAGGTCTTGATGGTGGTGCCTTCGTCCGCCACTTGGCGGGTCACCTCGGTGATGAGCTGCGGGAAAAACGCGGCGGCGGCCTCGCTGCGCTTGGCTGCCGGAAAATCAGTGAATTCGGCGGCATTCACATCGAAATGGCCAAAGTAATGGTTGGCGAGCTGCTTGACTCGGAACTTCGGCAATCCGAGTTCGGCCGCTTTCTCGACGCGCTGCTCGGGCGTCATATCCACAAAGTGCAGCGGCGGCTTACCACGGCGGGCATGGTCCTTGGATAGCACGTCACGGAAGGCACCTGATGTGCCGCCGGGAGTAATGCCGGTTTCCGGAGTGTCAGGATGCTGTGTGGTCATGATGGGTTCGCTTCGCTCTCAATATCAGAAAATAGTCAAACATGCAATAGAAATATCAGAATCCACCATACGGCGTGCCGCATACGAATCAGATGGCCCATGTCTTAGCCCATAGCGAACGCATATTGAACGATGATTTCCCCATATATGGCATGTGGCACCGTGCGATATACACACGATGCCACATTGTTCATGCACGAGGCATGCGAATCACAGTCCGGTGATCCACAGCAAGGCGCAGGTGAACGGTGCACTCATCAAAATGGAATCCACACGATCCATCACACCGCCGTGCCCCTTGAGCAGATGGCCCATGTCTTTGATACCGATATCACGCTTGAGCATGGAAGCACACAAATCACCGAACGTGCCCACGGCACCGATGAGAATACCCGCCACGATCGGCACCCACCAACGAGTGGCCCATTTCGAGGCATCATACGTGCATGCGAATACGGCAAATGCGCCAGCCATGGCGAAGAGCATCGAGCCGATAAGGCCCTCAACGGACTTCTTCGGCGAGATGCGCGGGCTGAGCTTGTGTTTGCCGAGCCAGGCACCGGCAAACAAACCGCCCGTATCGGATAGGGCGGGAAGGAACACCAGCATGATGGCGTGTGCAATCGGATGCCCATTAAAAGTCAGTGAGATGATGACGCAGCTGGCCAACAACGGAATGTACAACACGGTAAGCACGGACACAGCCACATGGCTGAGCCGGGAATGATGCTGTTCCCCGCCCTCATGATTAAACGAGGATTCGAGGCGCGCGCTGGCATCCGTGTTGGACAGTTTGCCGGCAACCGCCAGAGATAGGCGGTTGCCGACGCTGATTTTTGCGCTGGCCGCGATGGCGACCAGAATAATCGACACGATGATACTCAGCGACATCGTGATGAGATGGTACGGGGAATAGTAGGTGGCAATGAGGGTGAAGGACGAGCACAGCCACAGCATAAACACCGGGAGGTGCAGGCCTACGGTGGCGAAGTCCACCCTGAGCTCCCACAGCGCCAGAATCATGAACACGACTACCAGCAGCACGAAGAGGTCGACGCTGAGCAGCAGGCACGCGACAATAAGGATGACCAGTGCCGCGCCTGTGGCGATGGCCTGCGGCATGTTGCGGCCGGTCTTCTTGTTGATCTGGTCGAGCGTCTCCTCGGCCTCTTCATGGAGTTGTTCGTTGCGTTCCATAATTCTCCGGACCTGGTCTGAATCAGACCTCCATGATCTCCTTCTGCTTGGTCTCCAGCAGAGTATCGATCTCGTCGGTAACGGACTTGGTGACCTTGTCAAGATCCTTCAGCAGGCGATCGCCTTCGTCCTCACCCATCTCGCCGTCCTTGACGGCCTTGTCGATGGTTTCCTTGGTCTTACGGCGAATGTTGCGCACGGCGACCTTGCCATCCTCGGCCTTGCCCTTGGCGAGCTTGACGTATTCCTTACGACGATCCTCGGTGAGTTCCGGCATGGTCAGACGGATGACGTTGCCATCACGGTTCGGGCTGATGCCGAGATCGGAGTTGCGCAGGGCCTTTTCGACGGCACCGGCCTGGGAAGCGTCAAACGGGGTGACGGACAGGGTGCGCGGTTCGGGAACGCCGATGGAGGCGACGGCCTTAATCGGGGTGGGGGCACCATAGTAGTCCACGGTGATGCCGTTGAGCAGGGCCGGGTTTGCGCGACCGGTGCGGATGCCGGAGAAGTTTTCCTTGGTGTTTTCCACGGTCTTGGCCATCTGTTCCTTGGCCTGGTCGATAAGAGACATATTCACTCCTTGTGTGTTGGTGTTCGTCAGTGTTGTTCGTCTATGAACGCTTGATTCGATTGTGGGCGTTTGCGGCTTACTCGGCCACGCGCGATTCGGCGGTGGAGACCAGCGTGCCGATTTCATCGCCGACGAGGGCGCGGGTCACGTTGCCCGGCTCTTCGAGGCCGAAGACGCGGATGCGCTTCTTGTTGTCGCGGGCCATGGACAGTGCGGAGGCGTCCATGACGGCCAGATTGTCCACGAGGGCGCGATTGTAGCTCAGGGTTTCAAAACGCTTGGCGTTCTCGTCCTTGCGCGGGTCGGCGGTGTAGACGCCGTCGACGCCGTTCTTACCCATAAGTACCTCGTCGCAGTGGATTTCGAGGGAACGCTGGATGGAAACCGTGTCGGTGGAGAAGTACGGCATGCCGGCACCGGCGCCGAAAATCACCACGCGACCCTTTTCAAGGTGACGGATGGCCTTGAGCGGAATATACGGCTCGGCGACCTGTCCCATGGTGATGGCGGTCTGCACGCGGGTGGCCTGCCCCTCCTGCTCCAGAAAGTCCTGTAGAGCGAGGCAGTTCATCACCGTGCCGAGCATACCCATGTAGTCGCCACGGGAACGATCGATACCGGCCTGCTGCAGTTCGGCACCGCGGAAGAAGTTGCCGCCGCCGACCACGATGGCCACCTGCACACCCTGTTGTACGGCCGGAACGATCTCCTCGGCAATGCGACGAATCACCTGGGTATCGATGCCGACCTTGCCACCACCGAATGCTTCGCCGGAAAGCTTGAGCAGAACTCTGCGCGGATTGTCGCTATCAGTCATATTGTGCCTTTCTCAAAACCGAAAGTGCGAAATTATCCGTAGACAAGCGTATCGGTTTACGACGACACCCCCTAGCAACGACACCCTTGGAATAGCGAAACGCCATCCGATTATTGAATAACCGGATGGCGTTTCGTTGAAATTACGCTAAGCGCGTGGAGTAAGCCTTAGGTTCACTCCTCTTCGCCCTTGCCGACCTCGACACGAGCGAATGCGGTGGCGTTGCCACCGACTTCCTTGAACAGGTCGCCGACGGTCTTGGACGGGTCCTTGACGAACGGCTGCTCAAGCAGCACGACTTCCTTGAAGAAAGCGTTGAGACGGCCTTCGACGATCTTCGGAACGATCTTCTCCGGCTTGCCCTCGGCCAGGGACTTCTCGGTGGCCACGCGACGCTCGGACTCGACCACATCGGCCGGAACGTCCTCGCGGGTCAGCCACTTGGCGCCCATGGCGGAGATCTGCAGAGCAGCTTCGTGAGCCACGGCGGCGCCGGCCTTGTCGGTGGCGATCATGGCGACGATGCTCGGCGGCATCTCGGCGGACTTCTTGTGAGCGTAGACTTCGACGTGCTCGCCGGAGATCTTGGCGAACTGGCCGACCTTGACGTGCTCACCGAACAGGGCGGCGGCCTCTTCGACAGCCAGCTTGACGGTGGTGTCGCCAGCCTTGGCCTCGAGCAGCTCGTCAGCGGAGTTGGCGTCGGCGTCCACGGCGTAGCCGAGAACTTCCTCGGTGAACTCGACGAACTTCGGGGTCTTGGCCACGAAGTCGGTCTCGGAGTTCAGCTCGACGGCGTAGCCGGTCTCGCCATTGGCGGTCTCGACGACCTTGGAGGCGATGGTGCCTTCCTGAGCCTTGCGGCCTTCACGCTTGCCGGCTGCGGCGATACCCTTGGCGCGGATGATTTCCTTGGCGCGGGCGACGTCGCCTTCGGCTTCGGTCAGAGCCTTCTTGACGTCGAGCATGCCGGCGCCGGTGTCTTCACGAACCTGCTTGATCAGTGCGGCGGTAATTGCTGCCATTGATTATTCTCCTTGAGAAATTTTGCTTACCCGTGAACGATGGGAAGCGCTTATTCAGGCACTTCCCATCGTAGAGCATCACTCGGCCTTGGGGGCCTCGGCGGTTTCGCCCTCGGCGGCAGCCGGAGCGGCGGCTTCAGCGGAAGCCTCGGCAGGAGCCTCGTTGGTCAGGAGTTCCTTCTCCCAAGCGGCCATCGGCTGCTCGGCGGCTTCGCCCTCGGCCTTGTTGGCGCCGGAGCGCTCCAGCAGACCTTCGGCGACGGCGTCAGCCATCAGGCTGGTCAGCAGTTCGATGCCGCGGATGGCGTCATCGTTGGCCGGGATCGGGTACTCAACGGTGTCCGGGTCGGCGTTGGTGTCGACGATGGCGACAACCGGGATACCCAGCTTGTGAGCTTCCTCAACAGCCAGGGCTTCCTTGGTGATGTCGACGACGAACATCGCGGACGGGGTGCGGTTCATGTTGCGGATACCGCCCAGCTGCTTGTTGAGCTTGTCCTTCTCGCGCTCGAGCAGGAGGAGCTCCTTCTTGGTCAGGCCGGAGCCGTGCACGTCGGTGAAGTCCATTTCCTCAAGTTCCTTGAGGCGGTTGACGCGCTTGGAGACGGTCTGGAAGTTGGTCAGCATGCCGCCGAGCCAACGCTCGGAGACGTAGGGCATGTTCACGCGGGTGGCCTGGTTGGCGATAGCTTCCTGAGCCTGCTTCTTGGTGCCGACGAAGAGCACGGTGCCGTTGTGGGCCACGGTGGTCTTGATGAAGTCGTACGCCTTGTCGATCATGTCGAGCGACTTGAACAGGTTGATGATGTGGATGCCGTTGCGCTGGGTGAGGATGAACTGCTTCATCTTCGGGTTCCAACGACGGGTCTGGTGGCCGAAGTGCAGGCCAGCCTTCAGCATATCGCTCATAGTGATCTGAGCCATGGTATTACTACCTTTCATTGTCGGTTCTTGCCTGGCCATGCGCACCTGCGTGCAGCTGCTCCCCCGGTTTCACGAGTTGTGCAGCCGACCGACACAAGCCGTCGCGAGCATGACGCGAATTTGTTGTGTGCCGGTTGACAATATTGGGTGGCTCTGGACACCAGCGACTGCGTCCGTTGCCGGGTGGCACACGAGTTTCGAGAATAGCACGGAGCCGGTACTAAAAAAAACAGGCTCCCCTCTCTGAGGGGAGCTGTCGCCGTAGGCGACTGAGGGGAGTCACGGGCGGTACCGGCAGAACCACCCTCAGTCTCACTACGTTCGACGGCTCCAGCCAGTGGGAGCCGAGTATGGACTACTTCGCCTGACGATTGCGCATGTAGCGCAGGGCTTCGCGGCGTTCCTCCTTTTCCAGGCGATCCAAATACACGTGGCCGTCGAGGTGGTCGCATTCGTGCTGAAGCATACGGCCCATCAGCCCGGAGCCCTCGAGCACGACCTCGTTGCCGTCCAAGTCGATGCCACGCACGCGAGCGTAGTCGGCACGACGGGTCTTGTACCACAAGCCGGGCACGGACAGACAACCTTCATCGCCATACTGCTCGCCGGACTTCTCCTCGAGTACGGGGTTCAGAACGTAGCCGACCTTGCCGTCGATGTTGTAGGAGAAGGCCCTCAGGCTCACGCCGATCTGGTTGGCGGACAGGCCCGCTCGGCCCGGATCGTCCACGGTTTCCAACAGGTCGTCAACCAGGCGGCGCACGGCCGGGGTGATTTCCTTGATCTCATCGCAGGGGGTGCGCAGGACTGGGTCGGGCACGACCCTGATCTCACGGATGGCCACTTCTCGTTACTCCTCGTTCTTCTCGTCAGCCGGCCGGTCCGGCTTGCTGCCGGTGTCAGCGGCATTGTCAGCGGAATCGCCGGTCTCGCCCTCTTCGGGTTCGGCCTTCGACTTCTTGATCTTCTCCGACACGCTAGCAATCGAATCAGACACGCTGGTTTTCATCTGTTCCGAGGCCTGTTTGACCTGTTCGGACGCCTGCTTGACCGATTCGGAGGATTTCTTGACGGTCTCCAGCGTGCTGTCGATGATCTTGGCAGTGGCGGGCAGCGGCTTGTTGGATGGCTTGGGCGCGTACAGATCCTCTTCGATGACGGTGGCGTAGCGCTGCAATACCTTGGGACGCACCACTTTCATGCTCGGGGTGAGTGTGCCGTGCTCCTGACTGAATTCCTCATCCAGCACCGCGAATTTGCGCACGGACTCAGCGCGGGAGACATTGGCGTTGGCCTGGTCGATGTACTGCTGGATAAAGGCGCGCACCGCGTCGTTGTCGCTGGCCTCGGCGAGTGTCATGTCGGCATTGAGGCCCTGACCTTCCAGCCAGGAATGCAGCATTTCGGGGTCGAGCTCGATAAGTGCGGACACGAACGGCTTGCCGTCGCCGACTACTACTGCATGAGCCACGATCGGGCAGGTGTCGATGGCATCCTCCATCGGGGCGGGGCTGATGTTCTTGCCGCCGGCGGTGATGATGATGTCCTTCTTGCGTCCGGTAATGAAGGTGAAGCCGCGGTCGTCGATACGACCCAGATCGCCGGTTTTGATCCAGCCGTCGGCAGTCATCGTCTGTGCAGTGAGTTCGGGCTGCTTGTAGTAGCCAAGGAACACGTTCGGGCCGGTCAGCTCAATTTCATCGTCTTCGCCAAGACGCACGCCCATGCCAGGCCCAGGCTTGCCGACCGAACCGATCTCGTTGTCGTCCTCCCAATTGACGAGCATCGGAGCGGCGGTTTCGGTCATGCCATAACCCTGGATGAAGGTGATGTCATTCATGCCGTTGAAAAAGTGGGCCAAATCCACGTTGAGCGGCGCACCACCGCAGGCCAGCCATTTGAGGTTCGGTCCGAGAGCGGAACGAATGGATTTGCCCACCGTGGCCATGTAGAACGAATGGCGCATGCGCTCGATGAACGAATGGCCGCGACCGGCCTGCTCATCCTTGCTCCACTTGACGAAGTGCTTGACCGACTGGGCGAAGATATGCCCCTGGATGCCGGCACCAGCCTTCTGCGAGGCCGCGTTATACACCTTCTCGAACACACGTGGCACGCCCAGCAGGTAGGTGGGCTTGAAGCTGCGGATATCGGCGAGCAGTCGCTTGGCGTCGGGAATGTATCCGACCACGCCGCAGCCACCGATGCACACGTACTGGATGTAGCGGGCGAAGCAGTGCGCCAGCGGCAGGAACAGCAGCAGACGGTTGTCGTCGTACAGCATGCCACGCAGAATCTCGTAGCCGTTAAGCACGATGTGCGTGTAATTGCGGTTGGAGAGCATCGCGCCCTTGGGCTTGCCGGTGGAACCGGAGGTGTAGACCACGGTGAGCAGATCATCGGCTTTGATACGAGCGATAGCCGCATCCAACGTCTCATCGGATACGCCATGCCCGAAGTCAGCGACAGCGTCAAGGCCATCGGCCTTGAAATTGAACACGTATTTCATGCCCGGATGATTGACACGGATCTGCTCAAGCGTCTGTGCGCGCTGGAAGTCGCCGGCAAAGGCGATGGCGGGATCGACTTCCTCGACGATGCCCGCGGTCTGACGGGCGGAATCGGTCTCATAGACGGGCACAACCACAGCGCCGATTGCCGCGCAAGCGAAATCAGCCACACCCCACTCATAGCAGGTAGGCGAGTAAATCAGCACCATGGTGCCGGCTTTGACGCCAAGTCCCAACAGGCCCTTGGCCACCTCGCGTACGCGGGACAGCATTTCAGTAGCTGTGGCGCTGCGCCATTGGTGGGTGTTGTCATCCTGCCATTCCGCGATGATGTCATCCGGCGTGCGAGCTGCTCGTTTGGACAGCAGCGAGTAGACGGTGTCGTCATCGGTGGTGACATATCTGGGTTCTTCTACATGTTCACGCATGGTCACTACTATAGGCGAACCAGCCTATGACACGGCAGAACCGTCTTCCGCTACCAGCGTAGGAATCGGTGTGCGGGCGGGGCCGTCTGGTCAGCCCAAATCGGCATAGATGCACATCCATCGAGAACCGATGTACTTCAGTTTGAGGTTGACTCGCAGATTTTCCTGGCCGATGGTCATGAATACCGCCATTTCCAGCGTGTCCTTGCCGGTGATCATGCCGTCGATCAATGTGGGGACAGTGGGCAGATAGCAGAATTTCGCTTTGAGCTCCGGATGAGTGACCATGTGGATGCCGAGCAGGTATTGCATGGTTTGCAGCCGGTCCAGGCATGGTTTTGTCATGGCTCTGTTGAGATGTGCGACGCTGAGTTTGCCACGTATCGCGTCCGCCGATGTGCAGGCGATGCGGCATGCAGCCATGGCCATGGAATGACATTCCTTCGCATTCAGCCCGCCTATGAATGTGGGTTGGATGTGATACCGCACCGGGCGATCCGACAGCTCCACAACGATGAATCCGTCATAACTCGGCAACGGCCCGTACTGATATGTGCCGTGGAAAAATCCCGAATACTCCATGATGACCCCCTTCAAGCCCCCTTGCAACTCACCATCATCGGCGAGCGTCTGTACTACAACATCACGAAAGGCGCGCCAAGTCAAACTACTTGAGCGCGCCTTCGGGCAAGTTAAGCCTCCTGCATGGAGGGCAAACCCCCCATTTTCAGGGGGGCAATCGGGATTATCGTGCGGAATACGGGTTGACCACCATGCCGCAACGCTGGAAGTTCTTCACGTCGACGTAGCCGGTGGAGGCCATCGCGCGCTTGAGGGCGCCGATGAAGTTGGTCTTGCCGTCCGCCTGGTGGCTCGGTCCGAACAGCACCTGTTCGAGCGGGCCGACCGTGCCGACCGTGGTGCGGTAGCCACGCGGCAGCGTCTGGTGGCGGGCTTCGGAACCCCAGTGGGTGCCCTTGCCGGGGGCCTCGGTGGCGCGGGCCAGCGGCGCGCCGAGCATGACCGCGTCGGCGCCGAGGGCCAGGGCCTTGACGAAGCTGCCGGAGTCGCCCATGCCGCCATCGGCGATGACCTGCACGTAGCGGCCGCCGGATTCGTCCATGTAGTCGCGGCGGGCCTCGGCCACGTCGGCGATGGCGGTGGCCATCGGGGCCTGCACGCCGATGGTCTGGCGGGTGGCGGAGACCGCGCCGCCGCCGAAGCCGACGAGCACGCCGGCCGCGCCGGTGCGCATCAGGTGCAGGGCAGCGGTGTAGTTGGATGCGCCGCCGACGATGACAGGCACGTCAAGGTCGTAGATGAACTTCTTGAGGTTCAGCGGTTCCTGGCCGGAGGAGACGTGCTCGGCGGAGACCACAGTGCCGCGGATCACGAACAGGTCCACGCCCGCGTCCACCACGGTGGAGTAGAACTGCTGGGTGCGCTGCGGGGAGAGCGCGCCGGCCACGGTGACACCGGCGGCGCGAATCTCGTGCAGACGTTGCGTGATGAGCTCCGGCTTGACCGGCTCGGCATAGATCTGCTGGATACGCTCGGTGGCCTGATCGGCCGGCAGTCCGGCGATTTCGTCCAACAGCGGGGTCGGATCCTCGTAACGGGTCCACAGACCTTCCAGATCGAGCACGCCGAGCGCACCCATCTTGCCCATGGCGATGGCGGTGGCCGGGCTGGTCACCGAATCCATGGGGGCGCCGATCACCGGCACATCGAACTCATAGGCGTCGATCTGCCAAGAGGTGGAGACGTCCTCGGGGTCGCGGGTGCGACGGGAGGGGACGATTGCCACATCGTCGAGTGCGTAGCCGAGACGGCCTTTTTTGCCCAAACCGATTTCAATTTCCTGAGACATGGTTTCCAGCCTATTGCCCGGGTGGGACGCCAACAAGGCCGTTTCCCACGGACCGGACGATTGCTTCAAGTCGTTACAAACATGCGCTATGACTAAATCATCTTCACACCATCTATCAGGAGGAAGCATGGCCAAAATCAAGGTCGAAGGCACTGTCGTCGAACTCGACGGCGACGAGATGACCCGCGTGATCTGGAAGGACATCAAGGATCGTCTGATCCTGCCGTACCTCGACGTGAACCTCGACTACTACGATCTGGGCATCGAGCACCGCGACGAGACCGATGACCAGGTGACCATCGACGCCGCCCACGCCATCCAGAAGCACCATGTCGGTGTCAAGTGCGCCACCATCACCCCCGATGAGGCCCGAGTCAAGGAATTCGGTCTCAAGAAGATGTGGAAGTCCCCCAACGGCACCATCCGCAACATCCTGGGCGGCACGATCTTCCGCGAGCCGATTGTGATGAGCAACGTGCCTCGTCTGGTGCCCGGCTGGACCAAGCCGATCGTCGTAGCCCGTCACGCATTCGGCGACCAGTACAAGGCCACCGATTTCAAGGTTCCGGGAGCCGGCCAGCTGACCGTCACCTTCACTCCGGACGATGGCTCCGAGCCGATTCAGCACGTGGTCTACAACTACGGCGAAGACGGCGGCGTGGCCCAGGTGCAGTACAACGTCAACGATTCGATCCGCGGTTTCGCTCGCGCCTGCTTCAACTACGGCCTGATGCGTCATTACCCGGTGTACTTGTCCACCAAGAACACGATTTTGAAGGCCTACGACGGCCAGTTCAAGGACATCTTTGCCGAGGTGTTCGAGACCGAATACAAGGACAGGTACGCCGAGGCCGGCCTGACTTACGAGCACCGCCTGATCGACGACATGGTGGCCAGCTCCCTGAAGTGGCACGGCGGTTACATCTGGGCCTGCAAGAACTACGATGGCGATGTGCAGTCCGACTCCGTGGCCCAGGGCTTCGGTTCGCTGGGCCTCATGACCTCCGTGCTCATGACCCCGGACGGCCAGACCGTCGAGGCCGAAGCGGCGCACGGCACCGTGACCCGTCACTACCGCCGCTGGCAGAAGGGCGAGAAGACCTCCACCAACCCAATCGCCTCCATCTTCGCGTGGACCGGCGGCCTTAAGCACCGCGCCGATCTGGACGGCACGCCCGAAGTCCGTCACTTCGCCAAGACGCTGGAGAAGGTCATCGTCGACACCGTTGAAGGCGGTCAGATGACCAAGGATCTGGCCATGCTCATCGGCCCGGACGAACCGTGGCTCGACACCGACGGCTTCATGAACGCGCTGGACGAGAACCTGGCCAAGGCTCTGGCCGAGTAAATCATCGAACACATCGTGCGGACCTACATGGGTCATGTCATGTCGCAAACTGTCATGATTGTCGTGCTTCATCTGGAATGTTCCTCAGCACGATAATCATGACAGTTGTTCGATGCACGCACGTAATACCTCTAATTGTTCCCGGATATGTGGCGATTTGTCCACTGGTCCGGGACTTTTTCGTATACGGCCTACTAGAATCGTGATTCAGCTTGTTTTCACGCCCGCTTGAGGAGGTTTCGCCGCTTATGGTGTTCGCACGCCGCTCAACCACCCTGCTCGCCGCCATTATCGCATCCTGCGCGATGGTGCTGTCACTGACCGCGTGCACCTCAGACAATAAGACCGTTGTAGATGGTCAAACCACGGTGACGTCCAATTCTGCCGGCGGCGTGGCCGTGTTCACACCTTCGGACGGCATTACGCTGAACCAGCAGACGCCACTGAACAAATGGGCGAAGCTGGTGCCTGACCTAGCCAAGGCTCTGGCCGACGCCGGTTTCAAGAAAGGCGATATCGATCATACGACGTCCGACTCGTTGGCCAAGCAAAGCCGCGCCATCCAAGACTTTGTGGTCGATCATCTTTCGAATAACACCACGGACGATTCCGGCATTGCCATCGCGCCCGACAACATGACATTGCTCGTGGCTCCAGTAGTCGAGGCCGACGCTTCCACTCGCCAATACGGCGATTACATCAGCCAGAACCTGAGCACCAACGATGCCACGGATGAGGGAGCTACTTCTGACGGTGAATCTTCCAAAGACGACTCGTCCAAAGACGATTCGTCCAACACTGAGAGCGACAGCACTGCATCGGACGAGCAGGCGCAGGCCGTGGACCGGCTGGTCTCATCGCTCAAGCTGGCCAAGGAATCCGGCATGCATGTGGTATTGCTCGGCAACAGTATCGAGGGATATAAGCCGGACGCCTTCGTCAAGTTCTCGGACGCCCAGACCATCGGCAAGCTACAGGCGGAAAAGATGGTGTCCAAACTCAAGTTGGATAAGGCCAGTAAAGACAACCCCAAATACATTGAGGTGCTGCTGCCATACACCGCCGTGGACGAAAAAGGCAACGCCAACGATTCCGCGTTCGCCCAAGAGGCGTTCCGTGGTATCTGGCAGGTACTGGGCTCCTACTATCAGAAGGGCGTTGTGGAAAGCCCTTCAGGCACCTTGGACGGCAAATCCACGGAAAACGATTGGCAAGCCGTGGCCTACGATGCCGCTAAGGAAGGCTCCACTGCGAAAGTGCTTGACAAGCGTCTGGCAAAAACCGACGGACAGTCCACACTCACCCGTATTGACGGCATCATCACGATGAACGACTACATCGCCTCCGAGGTCGTCAAGGAATTGGACGATCTGGGATACACCGGCTCTGCCGCCGATATCAATCCGCAGATCACCATCTCGGGCATTGTCGGCAATATCACCGGCAAGAAGGATCTCAGCCGCGACGCCGTGCCGGACCCGATCAAATCCCCTGAAAACGACAACGCAAACGACTCATCCAGTTCCGATGACGATGCGGACGAGGACACCTCCGCTTCCGACAAGGACCGTGACTCGCAGTGGCCTCTAGTAACCGGATACGGCGCGTATGTCTCGAACATCCCATCCATCGTCAATGGCAAGCAATGGATGACCGGCATGGAAGACAGACAGACCATCGCCACGGATATCGCTCAGGCCTGCGCCAAGCTCAACAAGGACGAAGCGCTGAATTCCATGCCTTCAATCAGGAACTCCGAGGTAGGCGGCGTGAAGAAGATCCCGACCATCAGCGAACCGTTGCTGGCTGTCAGCGCCAGCAATCTCAAGTCCGCGCTGATCGACCCCGGATATATTTCCTTGGCCGATGCCGGTCTGTGATTCATACTCGTCACGCCGCTAGCCGCCTGCGATGTCTCTTCCGTACGGCCCTGTTCCGGCCGACAATCACCGTTAAATCATGACGGTTTCAGTACGATTTTTCGACTCCCCGCATATTGCTGTGGATCAAGATAATCGGCCGTTCCTCGCTTGAGGCCCCAATGCAGGCAACGGTCTTCGCAATGGTCCGAGCTGCCTTCAACGATGCCTACGGGCTGTCTGCGGGAGATCGTATCCCCCACTGAGAGCTCGGTAACGGCCGGTTCGAATGTCGACGTGACACCTCCACGATGCCGTACACTCACCACATCTTTGCCAGCTACTTTGCCAGCAAAACTCACGGTCCCTGCCTGTGGTGACAGAATTACGGTACCTTGCTCCGCAACAAGATCCACTCCACGATGACCTGGTGCCCACGGGTTGATCGGCCGCTCGAACTGTTGTTCGACCTGTGGATCGTCGACCGGCCAGTCGAACCGGGATTCGCACTGATTGCCATTGCGCCACGCCAAATCAGACATATCGGTGAAATCCTCCACCGTGTATGCCGCATCTCCGGTCACCGCAGTATCCGCATGCGCAACATGCTGAGGCGTGGATGCCAGCCCCACTCCCAAGGCAAGCAGCAGGCCGATAACGGCGGCCAACGCGATTATGGCATCCATACGCCGTTGCCGTTCCTGAGCCCGCTGACGCGCCTGCTGACGCCGCCGGCTGGCACGTCGGGCTTCGTCACGACGCCAATCAAACAACAGTGGTGCATTCATGAGATTCCTCCCCATAGTGTGAGTGTGATGCGATTCCGGCTTCTTTGCCGGTGATACCCACCTTGAGGGGTCCGAAACAGGATGTCCAGCCAAAACGACCTATGTGGTTCTAGCTTCCGAAGTTATCCACAATGAAATTTCGCGTGACAGTATCGCCGCATCGTCATGTTGTTCGACCTTCAGCCGCGGCCGATCCATGTCACAACCGCTGCCATGCAGTGACAGCGGAACATCAGAACTCTTGTGATTGTTCCCACTGGGTTCGCATACTCAGACGGTTGTTCCGTTTCACCGATTCCAGTATTTGCCAAGCAGACACCAGCTCCTCTACCGTTAGTCGCTAGTGTATATCCGCGTTCGGTTTTTGGCTGTATGAGATAGTATCCGATGAGTCCGATTCTGCGGAATTCAGCGCGACATGCCCTACACGCATGTAATTTGCTTTTTCGTGGCAGGCATGTAAGATATGTGACTTGTGCGCGAGAGAAATCTCAAACACAGCAGACATTCCTGCGTAGCTCAGTTGGCAGAGCATCCGACTGTTAATCGGACGGTCGCTGGTTCAAGCCCAGCCGCAGGAGCTCATTGAAGGCCTCGGATTGATTCGAGGCCTTTTTGCTGCCTGAGTATTCTTTCTTCATGCGCTCAAGGAAGTTTCTATCCTCATTGAACTGTGTCGCGTTTGAAAGATCGTCCATAGACACATGCAAATAGTTGGCAATTGCTGCAACTTGTCCATATTTGAAATGCGTGCGGCCTGTCATGAGCTGAGAGACAGCTCCTGATGTGATGTTGAGCACATCCATAAGGGAGTTCTGGGATACTCGATTTGCCTTTAAATACTTGCGGATGTTGTATCGCAGAATTGCCTCTGCTTCATCCTCGTCAAACTGGCTGGCGACGAGTACGGGGTCAACCATTGTCATAATATTCTCCCCTAAATTGCTAAGGATAATAGTCTTAACACGCAGTATAGGGCTTCGTTTGCGCTTAGTCAAGCTAAGTAGTATGGTTCTGCTTAGATAAGCTAAGCAGTTGAAGGAAGCTAATATGTCGAATATGAAGCGATGGCTCAGAGAGCATGGCATATCGTATGCCCAGCTCGCTAAGCAGCTGAATCAATCTCAGCCAAGCATCAGCCAGAAGGTCAACTTGAAGACCTGCTGGCAATTCGACGATTGTCGCCGTCTACGAGATGTTTACGGTCTCTCGTCAGATTTTGTTCAGGACTTGGTTCCCTATGAAGCCAAGTTTGCTGAATCTGTTCGTGATCACGAGGAGGTGTCTGTCTGATAAAGGAAAAGCCCAGTCTCGATTTGGAGCATCGAAACCGGGCGTATGCAACACATCCAATGTCGGACGATCCGGTGTTTGGCGACAGTGAATCGTTCGCATTGCCTTTTAGATTATGGAGGCTGCACAAATGTCTAGTGTAACCGAAGTCGCTGTGCCGACTTCTGATTTTGATGGTAACGCCCCCGCGAATGGTTCGAGGG
>SKEU01000136.1_pt1 | contig 63552 bp, 40 predicted proteins | sample 4819571 | NCBI WGS metagenome assembly SKEU01 (sample SAMN11008801, study PRJNA524170) | human gut metagenome | biome: Human fecal sample; material: Feces; isolation source: fecal sample from pouch patient p8, p16 | host: Homo sapiens | place: Israel: Tel-Aviv | collected 2015-06-23
GGAACAAAGGTCTTTTCCAAAAGTGTAAATGATAAATTCATAAAAATTCATCACCATCTGAGTGGGGTATTTGTGATTTCATTATTTTTTGATAATGGATCTTCTTATATAAAAAAGATAATATGTAGTGGAAAGTAATGTCGAGTCAGCACAATCATCTTTGCACTTGCTGTGGCTTTTTTCTTCAAAAATTATATTTTGCGGTAAATATACAGCAATTTCTTTGGAAAATTGCGGTGTTTTTACCGCAATTTTTGTATATTTGCAGCCGTAAACATCAAATAAGGCAAGAAATATGGAATTATTGAAGCAACTTTCAGACAATCTTATCAAGCGTACCGATACTCGATACCTACGATATATGTATCATCAGATTCCTTGGTCGAATCGGATGACGGCCCTTGTTGGACCTCGTGGAGTCGGCAAGACAACACTCCTTTTGCAGTATATCAAATTGAATCTTCAGATGAAAGACACACTCTATGTGAGTGCGGAATCTATCTATTTCGCTAATCATACTCTCTTTGAAACTGCAATGAAGTTTAGCCAACTTGGAGGCAAGCATCTTTTTATCGATGAAATACATAAATATAAGGGATGGGCTACAGAACTTAAGATGATATACGATAATCTGCCAACCTTGCAAGTGGTATTTACCGGTTCTTCTGTGCTTGATATTTATAAAGGTACAGCAGATTTAAGCCGACGAGTACTGGTCTTTACGATGCAAGGCTTGTCTTTTCGTGAATACATCGGTATGGAAAAGGGCATAGACATTCCTGTCTCTACATTGGAACAAATCGTAAATAATGAAGTCGTGTTGCCGGAGGAGATAGAGCATCCGTTGGCATTGTTTAATGAATATCTGCGCAAGGGCTACTATCCTTTTTCAAAGGATGAGGGCTATAGGATGCGACTGAATCAAGTGGTGAGTATGACTTTGGAGACGGATATTCCACAATATGCCAATTATACGGTGATGGTGTCCAGAAAATTGAAGGAATTGATGCAGGTAATAGCTGATAGTGTGCCTTTCAAGCCAAACATGAGTACCATTGCTACAACTATCAAGGTAGATCGCAATAATCTGCCCGATTACTTCGAACTGATGGAGCGTGCAGGTTTGATAGCCCAACTTCACGAGTCCACAGGAGGTGTGCGTGGTTTGGGCAAGGTAGAAAAGGTGTATCTTGATAATACCAACCTCTCCTTTGCTCTCTCTTCTTCGGTGCCTGATATTGGCAATCAACGAGAGACTTTCTTTTTTAATCAGATGCGTGTGAATCATGCTGTCTTCAATTCTCCAATCTCTGATTTCCAGATAGAAGACAAGACTTTTGAGATTGGTGGTAAAAAGAAAGGTCAGAAGCAGATTTCTGAGGCTAAAGAGGGATATGTTGTGAAGGATGATATAGAGACAGGCATGGGCAATGTTATTCCTCTCTGGGCTTTTGGTATGAACTATTAGACAATTATAAGCAAATGAAGAAATCTATTCTTATCGCTTGTCTGGGACTGGTAAGTCTGGGCTTGCAAGCACAGAGCATTTCGCTCGCTGGTGAATGGAATGTAGAGTTGGGAAAGAGCGGTAGTGCTTTTGCCAAGGGTAAGCGTGCCTCGCAAGGTGAGGTGAAGCGTGCCATCCTCCCAGGCACCATCGACACGAACCATCTGGGATTCGCTCCGAAAGATACGATGGAAACAACGCATCTTACGAGGCTCTATGCCTATAAAGGAGCTGCTAGATATTCCAGAACCATCAATATCCCGAAGGATTGGAAGAAGAAGCCGGTAGAACTCTTCCTGGAGCGTACTCGACCGACATGGGTGTATGTGGATGGAGAACTGGTGGATTCCTGCAACTTCATCTCTACTCCCCAGCGCTATCTTCTGCCAAAGAAGGTGAAGCCGGGCAAGCATCTCCTGGAAATCGTGGTGGATAATGGAAGAGGTGTGCCGGATCAGGTTTACGGCTCCAGTCATGCTTATACAGAAGATACGCAGACCAACTGGAATGGAATTATCGGAAGGATAGAACTCCAGCTAGCCAGCTCAGTAGAGAGCAAATCTGCAGAAACTCTAACAGGAGCAGTCCCTAGCCGTTCTGTAGTTTCTCCTTCAGCCCTTCAGATGCCTGATTTCGCCAAGGATTTCCATATTGAGGGCGCTCACTTCTACGCCAATGGTCATAGGATATTCCTCCGTGGCAAGCACGATGCGGCTGTATGGCCGCTGACGGGACATGTGGAAATGAGCGTGGAAGGCTGGATGAAATATCTCGGAACCTGCAAGGAATATGGAATCAATCATGTGCGCTTTCATTCCTGGTGCCCACCGGAGGCGGCTTTCGTGGCAGCGGACAGTCTGGGAATCTATCTCCAGCCGGAACTTCCTTTCTGGGGTTCTTTCGACAAGAAGGATGAAAGGCTGATGGCGTTCCTGCATCAGGAAGGCGAGAACATCCTCAGAGAATATGGTCATCATCCTTCTTTCCGAATGATGGCGCTGGGTAATGAACTCTGGGGCGACATCGACAAGATGAAGGAGTTTGTGGATGATTTCCGCAAGATTGCACCCGATAAATACTATACCTTCGGCAGCAATTACTATCTCGGTTATCAGGGAATAAAAAAAGGAATGGATTACTTCACCACTTGCCGCATCGGAGGCGAGGGATGGGGCAAATACAATACTCATACCCGTGGTTCCTTCTCGTTTGCCGATGCCTACGATGGAGGAATGATCAATCATTTCCATCCTAATTCTACGATGAATTTTGATGAGGCTTGCGATAAGGCAGGAATCCCAATCATCTCTCACGAAACAGGACAGTTTCAGACCTATCCTGATTATCGGGAGATGAAGAAATACACCGGAGTGCTTCATCCTTATAACTTTGAAGTGTTCCGCCGCAGGCTGGCTGCAGCCGGAATGCTCTCGCAGGCAGATGATTTCCACAAGGCTTCGGGCTTATGGAGCGTGAAACTCTATAAAGCCGATATAGAGATGGATTTGAGAACCCGGAATATGGCTGGCTTCCAACTGCTCGACATTCAGGATTATCCCGGTCAGGGAAGTGCTTTCGTAGGCATCCTGGATGCGTTTATGGAGAGTAAGGGAATCACTGCGCCCGAGGAATGGCGCCAGTGGTGTTCGCCTGTGGTTCCTCTGTTGGAAATGAAGAAGTTCTGCTTCGAGGACGGAGAAAAGATTCAGGCAAAGGTAAAGGTAGCCAATTATGGAGGTTCTTCGCTGAAGGGCAAGAAACTGAAATGGCATCTGGCTGCCGAGAACGGATTGTTCTGTATGGATGATGGAACTTTCAGCACCAAGGATGGTGAAGTGAGAAAGAATGTGGGCGACTTGATGGCTGAGGATGAGGGAGTATTGAACATCTTTTCATACGATGAAGGTTTGGTGGATGTGGGTGAACTGAATGGTGTTTTCCACGTGCAGAAACCTACCAAGCTGCTTCTTACATTAAACATTGAAGGAACAGAGGCGAGAAACTCCTACGAACTTTGGGCTTATCCGAAGAAGACGTTGGAAAAGAAGGGCATTATCATAGCCAAGGATTTGAATGAGGAAGTGGTGAAAGTCTTGGAAAATGGTGGAAAGGTGCTTTGGATGCCTACGGCTTCCAGTCATTTCGTGGCTGCCGATGATAAGGCTTTGCAGGCAGATAATTCGGTTTTGCAGTCAGATAACGCTACTCCTTATACGGTGGGCGGACTCTTCCAGACCGATTACTGGAACTATCGCATGTTCAAGACCATCTGCGAGAACAACAAGAAGAAGGTTTCTCCAGGAACCCTGGGCATTCTGACGAATCCAAATCATCCGATATTCAAGGGATTCCCTACGGAAATGCACACCAACTGGCAATGGTTCCCGGTTATCAAGGAATCGCATCCGCTGGTGCTTGACAACTTCGCCAAGGATTATCGCCCGATTGTTCAGGTGATAGATAATATCGAGCGGAATCATAAGTTGGGTTTGGTGATGGAATGGAAGGTGGGAGCCGGAAAACTTCTCGTCTGCATGAGCGATTTGGAGAAGACTGCCAAATATCCGGAAGGCAAGGCTTTCTATCAGAGTGTAATTGATTACATGCGCTCTGCTTCTTTCAATCCATCTGCAGAAATAACGGTGGATGAATTGAAGAAGAAACTTGCCGAAAAGCCTCGTCAGGTTTCATTGAAGGAGCTGAATAACATCTCGCAATATTAGTTGAAATTCTGTAGGTTGCGAATCTGTAAGATAAAAATAAACTGAAAATCAGCAAGATAACAAGAATAGAAAGACTAAATAAAACAAGAGCGGAAAGCCAGGAGTTAACAGGGTTAACAGTTAACAGCTGATTTTCCGCTCTTTTTTATATTATCCTGAGACTAATCTTTACCCCAGGATAAACCTTTATATCATCTCTGTTGATTCAGAGATAGGATTTACTTCGCATTGATCTCCTTCAAGAGGCGGTCTGCGTGTCCCCACTTATCCATCAGGTAGAGCACATAGCGAATATCTACACCGATGCAGCGAGCCAGGCGCTTGTCGAAGTTGATGTCAGAGCTGAGGCTGTCCCAGTTGCCATCGAAGGCAAGACCAATCAACTCACCCTTACCATTGAACATAGGGCTACCAGAGTTACCGCCGGTAATATCGTTGTTGGTGAGGAAGCAGAGCTGCATCTTGCCGGTAGTCTTATCCTGATACTTGCCGAAATCCTTCTCAGAGAGAAGCTCGTGCATGATAGGCTCAGCGTAGTAATCGATTACCTTGTCGCCCTTCTTCATCTTCTCTACGATGCTCTCGGCTGTGGTGTAATAGCCAGAAGGCTTGCCACCGAGGTCGAAACCGCCTACCTGACCATAGCTCAATCGCATGGTAAAGTTGGCGTCGCTGTAGTGAGGCATGTCTTCCTCCATACGGAGCTTGGCAGCACAGAGATACTTCTCCTGCTCAGCGATACTGTCGTTGATGCTGCCCATCTGAGCAGCGAAATCTGCAAATACATCGTTCAGATCCATACCGAAGCTTACGCCTGGATCCTTCTCATATCCCTTCTTGTTGAAGTAGAGCTTGGCGCCCTTCTTCATAATGAGCGACTTCTCCCAGAGATAATCCACATACTTGGCGTAATTGCCGCCAAACTCAGCGTCGATGGTCTTGTAGAACTTAGGCAACCACTTGCTGTCTACGTGCTCCTTGTAGTTCTTCAAGAGGGTAGCGAGCACCTCCTTATCGAGCGCCATATCCCATTCTGCAGAGTTATCTTCAAACTCATGATACTGCTTCTTCTTGTTCTTCTCAGGACCCTTCACCTCCATGTTGGTCTGGAGCTTGATGGCACGGGTAGAGAACTCGATGTTGCTTCTTCTTGTGAAAGATTCAGAGAAGTTGGTCCAGGCATACTTCACGTCTGCGCTCTCCTTGTAGAGCTTGGCGAGCTTGTCGAAATCTACCTTGTGGGCGAGGTCGTTGGCTGCCTTGGCTGTATCCTGCCAAGCACGGAGACGGGTTTCGTACTCACGCTTCAGATTGACGATGCCGATAGAGTCGATACACTTGTTCATACCGAGGGCATTCTTCCAGTAGTTGGAAGAGCTGGCGTATTTGCTGTCGTACTTGATGCGGACAGCCTCGTCGGCACGCATGTGCTTCTGCATTACCTCCTGCTTTACGCCACGAACCTGGGCACGAGGAGCATTCTCAGCATCGCGCATGGTCTGGATACCGTAGCTTGAAAGATAGCGCTCTGTGCTGCCTGGGTAACCCATGGTCATCGCATAGTCGCCATCCTTGTAACCCTGGAGAGATACCTGAGCCCAACGCTTTGGATGATAAGGCACATTATCCTTGCTGTAGGCAGCAGGACCATTGGTCTTAGGGTCGGCATAGATGCGGAATACAGAGAAGTCGCAGGTCTGGCGAGGCCACATCCAGTTGTCTGTATCGCCACCAAACTTACCCATAGACTTTGGCACGGTGAAAACCAGACGCAGGTCGGTGAAGTCGCGGTAAGTAGTAGCGTACCACTTGTTGCCCTCGTAGAATGGCTGAACGGTGATATGGAGGGTAGAATCGTTCTTCTTCGCCTCTTTAGTCATCTCGTTCTCCAGAGAATCGATGAGTTCATCGCGCTTCTTGTTGTCGAGTTTCTCGTATCCGAGACTCATCACCTTATCGGTTACATCCTTCTGTTCAACCATAAAGCTGACGAACATATTCTCGTTAGGCAATTCCTCTGCGTAAGATTTAGCAAAGAAACCATTGAGCATATAGTCGTGCTCCACGGTAGAGTGGCTTCTGATAGCTTCGAAACCGCAATGGTGGTTGGTAAATACCAAACCGTCTGGAGAAACGACTACGCCTGAGCAATAGCCAGAGAAGTTAACCACAGCATTCTTCAAGGCGTTCTCGCCGTTGTAGAGCTGGTCGTAAGTCATACTGAAGCCTTCGCGCTGCATCATCTCATACACAGCGTTAGGCAAGTTGTAAATCGTCCACATTCCCTCGTCAGCGTGAGCGGTGTTGATTCCGCAGAACGCCATGATAGAGGCGATAAGGACCGTTGCTTTTTTCTTCATTTTATTCTTTGTGTTGTTGTTATATGATTTGCAAAGTTACGATTTTTCTGCGAGATAACATCAAGTAGAACAGAAAAAAGCAAAAAATTCCATCAAAGTTTCCTTTTTAGAGTTATTTCTTTCACTTATACTAGAAATATTCGATAAAAACGCAATGTTTTTCACTTATACATGAAAAAGGTTACAAAAGTAGCGAGTTTTTCTTGTATAAGTGAAAAATTAGTGCTATCTTTGCACCATAAAAAAGGTGTTTCTTATTTCTTGATGAGCCATTTCCCTCCCTTGTCTGGTCCTATTCGTTCTATTATGTGATCTTCTTTCAGTTTCTTTATATGTTTAGAGATGGCACTTCGGTTGATTTCCAATCGTTTACTCATCTCATTGGTGGTGACAAATGGGTCGGATGCGATAAGGGAAAGGATAGACTCTTTGGTTTTCTGTCCACCTTTTCTGTCTACCTTTTCTGTTTTCTGTCCACCTTTTCTGTCCACCTTTTGATGAGGCGTGTGGGGGGCTTGTGGGGTAGCAAGTCTTGGCTGTACCTTCCATTCATCTGTAGGATCTATATGCAAGTATCTGTTTTTGAGAACCCAACTTTCGCCTAGCAGCAAGTTTCTGAAGAAACGAACCAGGTAGATAGGAGAGTAATCAATGCCTTTCTGAATGTTGCGATAGTTGGCACGAACCAGGGCATTGCGGAAATACCAGGAATGCTTGGCAAACATTTCGTTGTTCACTTCATATCCTAACGAACGGAGATATTGGATGGTGAAAATCGCCGTGGTTCGGGTGTTGCCCTCTCTGAAAGCGTGGATTTGCCAGATGCCTGAAATGAATTTGGCAATATGCTCAATCTTCTCATCATCCGTCAGACCTTTATATGAGAAGTTCTTCTCCTGCTCAATATCCCAATCCAAGGCTCTTCTCAGGTCTTCCCAGTTCAGGTAGTTTACGGAATCTCCTTCGAGCACCCATTCTTTCTTGGAAATATCATACTGTCGGATTTCTCCTGCGTGCTTGAATACTCCCTCGAATATTCTTCGATGCAGGGAAACATATCCGTTGGTATTGAAGGCAAAGGTCTTGCTGGCGAGAATCTTCGCGATGTTAGCTGAAACCTTATCTGCCTCTTCCTCGTCTTCATCCTTAGGTGTACGGACCGTCTTGCTCTGATAGTAAGAGTCAATCAGTTTTCTGGTTTCATCCAGAGTGATTTCTCCTTCGATGTTTCGCTTTGCCACATCTATGAGATACGCCGACGGTTGCAGCCCATCTACAGCCTGCAATCCGATAGCCGTCTTCCAGTTCTCGGCGCTTTCCTTCTGCGAAGGCTCTCCTTGTCGAAGATACTCGTCGAAGGATGCGAACTCGTTGATATTATCTTTATTCATAGATGTAATGCTTGATATTTAACTTTGCAAAGTTACGACTATTTCCCGAATTTTCCAAGGCTTCGCTTGATTTTCTTCATAATTTGCCTTTTTGCCGACTGCAATCCTGGGGATAGAACCTCCTGCTCCAGCATATCCAATGCTATTCTTAGCTCTTCGAGGAGTTCGGGATAGTATTTCATCTGCTCGTAGGCGAGCTTCATGCAGTAGCAGCGGATGGCGTAGGGTTGGGAACAGGCGGTAATCTTGGCGATGCAGAAATCGATGAAATCGGAACGGAGTGATTCTTCCTCGAAAGGCTGACGGAGAAGAAGATGGAGCATCAGGCGGCGCCTGGTCTCATTCTTCTCTACGAGAACCCTATCTATCAGTTCGTCATGCTTCTGAAAGAGCCACGGGTTGTTGGCTTCATCGAAATGGGTTAAAGCCCAAAGCGCATTGAACGATACACGGTCGTTTTCATCGAAGGTGAGTTGGTAAAGCTCTTCCTTTAAACAATTATTCTCTTTGCCTTGCGTCTGAAGGCAAAGAGAATAAATATCGTTCACACTTAATCTGTTTATGAGTTGATTCCTCATCATTTCAGTTCTTATAACTTCTTGTTTCAGCTCTTATAATTTCATAAGATGCTTTACTTTCTAAAGAACTTACCCACCACCGGCAGACTCTTCAATGGGAAATCCTTCTTCACGAGATATGCGGCGAAGATGAGGATGAGCACCGTGTTGATGAGGCAGGCAATTCCACTGGAGAAGTATCTGTTTGCCTCGGTCATTCCTGCGAAGAGGATGAGGGCGAGAACCACATAAATCATAATTTCCTTCACCGGATAGTTGATAGGATACTTCTTCTGACCCACGAAGTAGGAGAGAAGCATCGCCGTTCCATATCCAGCGAAACCAGCCCAGGCACAGGCAATGTAACCATAGATAGGTACGAAGATAACGTTGATGGCAATCAATACCGCACAACCGATGCCCGAGAAGTAAGCTCCCCAGATGGTCTTGTCAATGAGCTTGTACCAGAAACTGAGGTTGAAATATACTCCCATCATGATTTCGGCAGCCATTACGATAGGCACTACCTTCAAACCATCCCAGTAGTCGCGACCGATGATGTGGCGCAATACATCCAGATAGCCTACCACCACCAGGAAAGCCAAGAGGGTGAAGATGACGAAATATTTCATCGCCGAAGCGTAAGTCTGTCGGTTGTCCTTATCCTTCGCTTTGCCGAATACGAACGGCTCGTAAGCATAGCGGAAAGCCTGGGTAATCATCGCCATGATCATCGCAATCTTGCTGGCTGCTCCGTAGATTCCGAGCTGTGCATGCGCATCGCCCTTCTCATAGATGTAAGGGAAGAGAATCTTATCGGCTGTCTGGTTCAGAATACCGGCAATACCGAGCACGAGGATTGGCCAACTGTAGCCCATCATCTTCCTGATGAGCACCTTGCATTCGCTCCAGGAGCATTTCTCGCCCATGAATCCTTCCTTCAGTTCCTTGTAGAAACAGAAGGTGATGGAAGCGGTGCAAACCAGGTTGATGTAGAATGCATAACCCACATCGTGACCATCCATGATGACGTAGTAAATCAGGTTGAGCGCAATGTTCAGACCGATGAATAGCAACTTGAAGGCGGCAAACTTCAATGGGCGCTTCTTGTATCTGAGGTAAGCGAACGGAATGCACTGGAAGGCATCAATAGCTACGGTTACGAACATGGTCCATACATAAGCCGGATGGTCGGCGTAGCCCATCGCATCGCTCAAAGGTGTGATGAAGAGGAATACCAGGGCGATGAAGAGTAGGGAAGTGAATCCCACCATGCTTAATACCGTGTGATAAACCTTTTCTGAGTTTTCTCCCTCCTTGTTGACAAAACGGAAGAAGGTGGTCTCCATTCCGTAGGTCAGGATAACGAGAAGTAACGCCGTATAGGCGTACATGTTGGTGATGACACCATAACCACCACTGGCGGCGCTGATCTTAGCCGTATAGAGTGGTACAAGCAGATAGTTGAGGAATCTGCCGATGATACTGCTCAAACCATAGATGGCGGTATCCTTTGCGAGTGATTTTAAACTTGCCATTATCTTTCTTAATGTTGAATGTTAAGTGTTAAATGTTAAATTGGGCTTGCGCCGTCATTCAAAGATTATCTGTGTAAATCTATGAAATCTGTGGGAGACTCTTATCCGAAGAATAAATATGCAATGGCGATTGCTGCGATGACTCCTGCCAAATCGGCGAGCAGGCCGCAAGCCACGGCGTGGCGGGTATTCCTGATGCTTACGCTTCCGAAATATACTGCCAATATATAGAAGGTGGTGTCGGTGGAACCCTGGAAGATGCAGCTCAATCTGCTCACAAACGAATCAGGACCATAGTTCTTCATCGCCTCCAACATCATGCCTCGTGCACCACTTCCCGACAGCGGTTTCATGATGGCGGTAGGCAGGGCGCCTACGAAATCGGCATTCAAGCCGCATTGTTCTACCGACCACGAAATGCCTTGAATCACCATATCCATCGCTCCCGAAGCACGGAACACGCCGATGCCCACGAGAATCGCTACAAGATAAGGGATAATCTTCACCGCCGTAGTAAAACCTTCCTTCGCTCCCTCGATAAATGCATCATAAACATTCACTTTCTTCCAGAAACCAGCCAGGATGAAGCAGAGGATGATGCCCAGGAGAATCATATTCGAAGCCAGGGTAGTAACCGTATTCATCGTATCCTTGTCCATCTGTCCGAATCCCCAGATGATGATGCCTACGAAGGCGCACATTCCCAACAGAGTAGCGAGCAATACCGGCTGCAGGATGTTGATGCGCTGCCAGAGCGAAGTGATGATGATTCCGGCAAGCGTAGCCACGAGCGTAGCCATCAGGATAGGGATGAAGACATCCGTAGGCTGGGCTGCACCATAGGAGGCACGGAAGGCGAGGATGGTGGTAGGGATGATGGTGAGTCCTGAGGTGTTCAGAACCAGGAACATAATCATCGGGTTCGTTGCCGTATCCTTCTTCGTGTTGAGTTCCTGCATCTGCTGCATCGCCTTCAATCCGGTAGGCGTTGCCGCATTATCGAGTCCCAGCATATTCGAAGCGATGTTCATGAAGATGCTTCCCATCACCGGATGGTTCTTCGGAATATCGGGGAAGAGACGGGTGAAGACCGGGCTGAGTGCTCGGGCCAACACATTCACTACTCCCGCCTTCTCTCCAATCTTCATGATGCCAAGCCAGAGGGCGAGCACGCCCGTAAGTCCGAGAGAAATCTCGAAGGCATTCTTGGAAGAATCGAAGGTGGAATCTACAATCTTCTGGAAGATAGTCGTATCTCCCATTGCCAATCCGATGAGTGCGAAGATGAACGCAATCACGAAAAATGCTATCCAAATGTAATTTAAAACCATATAATCTGAATAATCTGATGCTGCGACCTAAGAATCGCACATTCTCTTATTAATTAATGTAATATTTCTAAAACGGCTGCAAAATTACAATAATTTTCTTGTTTAGCGATGCTTTTATACTTTTTTAATCTCCCTTTTTATCTGCTTTCAGAAAATGGTATTATCTTTGCGCCCCAAATTCTAAAAAACAGTAAGTAGATTTATACAAAAACATTATTAAGGAAGCAAAGGACTTCTGTTATATTTTATAAAATGGATAGAGTAAAGGAAGTATATAAGGTGACGATAGCGGGAAGCATCATCAATGTGGTGCTGCTCGTGCTGAAGTTTGCGGCAGGTATCCTCGGACATTCGGCTGCAATGATAGCGGATGCCATCCACTCGCTCACCGATTTCGCCACAGATGTGGTGGTATTGGTATTCGTAAAACTGGGCAATAAGCCGAAGGATAAGGACCATGATTATGGTCATGGCAAATACGAGACGCTTGCCACAGCCATCATCGGCATTTCGCTCTTCGTGGTGGGTGTGATGATCTGCTATTCGGGCGTAACCAAGACCTATCGTGCCATCTGCGGCGAGACACTCCAGCAGCCGGGCGTTGTAGCCTTGATTGCTGCCATCGTAAGTATCGTGATGAAGGAGTGGGCTTATCAGTTTACGGTTAAAGCCGGAAGAAAATATCATTCCGAGGCAGTTGTGGCAAATGCCTGGCATCATCGCAGCGATGCTTTATCGAGTATCGGAACGATGTTCGGTATTGGTGGCGCCATCATCCTGGGAGAAAAATGGGCGGTGCTCGATCCGCTTGCAGCCATCATCGTGAGTGCCTTCATCATCAAGGCTGCCTGGGGACTGGTGATGCAATCTGTGAAAGAACTGACGGATGCCAGTCTTCCAGAAACTGAGGAAGATGAAATCCTGAAGATTGCAAATGGAGAGCAGGGAGTAGGAGAGATTCATAACCTGCGTACCCGTCGCATCGGAAACAAGATTGCGATAGAGATGCATGTCCGCATGCCGGGTTCTCTCTCGCTTTATGAGGCGCATGAACATGCTACCCATATCGAACGAAGATTGAAGCAGCACTTCGGCGCAGATACCCATGTGGGAATCCATCTCGAACCGATTAAAGTGAATGGAAAATATCAGAAACCGGAATAAACGGAAAAAGTCTTCAAGCCATTTTGGCTTGAAGACTTTTTTGTTTTATATTACCAGCCGAGATTTACGCTGGCTCCTGCCATAATCCACAAACCTGGCTGCTTAACGGCAGTGAGGTCGTAATAGCGGTGGCAAGTGATGTTGTCGGCTTTCACGAAGATATTGTATTTCTTCTCATCCCACATCAGCTTGCAATCCACCTTGGTGTATGGATGATAGCCATTCATTCTCTGTTGCCATCTTACGCTCCACGATGCTGAAAGCTTGTTCCAGATCTGATGATCCAGCCCGAATACTGCCTTGTGCTTCAGATACTCCAATGCGTAGAGTGATTTCAGGATGTTGGTCTCGGTCTTATGATCCTGATAGATGTAAGCATAACCCAACTTGATGCGGGTGATGAAACTGTTTGGTACCAACTCTCTCATATAGATGGTTGCATCCACGTTGTAGCCCATGTTGTTGAGCTTTCCGATGTTCATTACATGATACTTGCTGTCATTCTGTTCGGTCACGGAAGTCTGAACCCAGTCAATCATGTTGGTGCCGTGTGCGTAGAATCCGCTTACGGTTGCGGCAAAACCAGTCTGGCGATACTGGGTTCCCACCTTGAAGGTTGAGTTCTTCTCCGGGTTTAGGGTGATGTCGCCCTGCTGCACCACATTACTTATATATAAGTCGGTGTAGGTAGGCATTCTCAGAGCCTTGTTCCAGGATGCGTAGAACTTCCAGTTGTTGTTAGGACGATAACTCATATCCACACCAGGATAGAAGCGGAAGTCGTTGTCCAAACCGGTGTTCTTGTTAGCCAAGACACCAGCCGACAAGGTGAAGCCGCCGAAGATGAAGTTGTGCTCCAACATGATGTTGGTGTTGGTGCGCTCACCCTTTCGGGTATATTGACGGTCGGAACCCGAGATGTTCTTATAGTCTTTCTCTGCGAGTTCCTCGCCCAATGCAGTAGAGTAGATGCACTCCTTGCTGATATCGAAACCCACAGCGGTCTTACCCAACGCCCAAGCCACGTTGGCATTCAGTCCACCACCATAAACATCGAGGTCGTGATAGTTCTCGCCCGCCTTGGCTCCAGCCATACCGCGAATCAGCTGATAGTGATCCTTGAATTTGTTATAATAGAATTGAGGCGCAATCTCCCAGGTCTTCTCCTGGTTGTGCAGACTCAGGTTGAGAGAAGCCATACCGTGGTCTGTCTTCTCATATTGGTTGTTGTATTTGGCACTGTAGAAAGTGTTGGCACCATAGCTCTGGGTAGCAATACCCAGCTGGGCGATGATGTCGAAACGCTGGTCGTAAGAGAGCGAGAGATTGCCGTAGCCCTGTCCCTTCTCGAAGTCGCTGTTCTCCGTGCCGCCATCCGAGCGCTTGTAGCCTCCGCTTACGGAATAAGCCTGAGTCCACTTGCCCGTTTCAAAAGCCGTCTGCACACGTCCCTGTGCTCCGAAACTTCCAAAGCTTCCGCCTTCTACACTTGCAGATACTCCATCATTCTTTGCCTTCTTGGTCACGATATTGATGGCACCATTGAAGGCTGAAGTTCCGAATACGCGCGATGCTGCCCCCTCGAGCACTTCGATGTGGTCGATGTCGGCAAGAGCTACAGGAAAATCAGAAGCATTGTGACCAGTCTGTGGATTGGAAATGTTGACACCATTCAGGAGAATGGTAATCTGGTCGAAGGTTCCACCATTGATGGAGATATCCGTCTGAACACCAAAGCCACCACGCTGACGGACATCCACGCTGGTAGCTAATTTCAATACATCGTTGATAGTCTGCGCAGCCGCACGATGAATATCGTCGCGGGTAATGACAGACACAATCTTAGGTGACTGCTCTACAGTCATCGGCGCACGAGATCCGGTAACGCTCACCGCATCTAGCTCGTAAGCCTTTCCGCCCTTGTAGAGGGTAGAATCAACCTTGGCTCCCTCTGTGCTTACGCCTGCTGCCTTGGCATGGCTCAGGGTAGCAACGCTGAGTGCACCAACAAGTACCTCTCTTCCCAAAACTGCGAAGAGTGAGTAATTCTTGTTAGAGAATCGGTTGAACTTCAAGCTGTTGCGCTTGTTGAAAATTGTTTTGTACATTAAATAAAATGTTTATAAATGATTAATAATTCGAAGCCGCAAGCCTGCACGGTTTTCGGCATTCGGGGTGCAAAGGTACTGCCTTTCCTTGAAATAACAAAGTAAAATGTGATTTATTTTATCCTGCATGTAAAGATTTAATTTAAATCAAGAGCGGTTGGCTTGCTATACTTGGCGGAAAAGGGGTTAAAAAGACGTTTTCCGCCAATTATAAGCGTATACTTGGCGGAATGTGGGTTAAAAAATGTATTTTCCGTCAATTATACCGATTGTTTTTATTATCTTTGCCCCTAGTTTAATAAGTAGAATCATCAATTAGGGAGGATTATAATATGTTGATAGGCAGAAAGAAACAGCAGGCTGAGTTGCTGGAAGCTTATAATTCCGATGACTCAAGATTCGTTGCGTTGTATGGAAGAAGACGTGTGGGAAAGACTTATCTCATCAAACAGACGTTTAAGAATAAGTTTACTTTTTCTCATTCCGGTCTTGCTAATGGGTCTTTGCAAGAGCAACTGTATGGTTGGCGTTCTTCTTTAGAGAACGCAGGATATGTTGCGCCTTCTACCCCCAAGCATTGGCTGGAGGCTTTTGATATGTTGAAGGAGCTTATTCGCCAGTCATCAGCGAAGAAGAAAGTTGTTTTCATCGACGAAATGCCTTGGATGGATACGCCTAGGTCTAAGTTTGTCACGGCTTTGGAGTTCTTCTGGAATGGATGGGCTGCCATGCGAGACGACATCCTGCTCATTATTTGCGGTTCTGCCACATCCTGGATTATCAATAAGATCTTCAGGAATCATGGCGGACTTCATAATCGTGTGAACTATCAGATATTCCTGGAGCCTTTCACCCTTCACGAGTGTGAGGAATATAGCGAGGCTATGGGCTTGGCTTATTCTCGATATGATTTGCTGGAAGCCTATATGGTGATGGGTGGTGTTCCCTATTATTGGTCTTTGATGCAGAAGGGCAGGAGTTTGGCACAGAATATAGATGCTCTTTTCTTTGCACCTCAGGGTCTTTTGCATAATGAGTTCAGGGAGTTGTATGATTCTCTCTTCCGTAATTCTGATAAATATATAGATGTGGTGAGTATCTTGGGGAAGAAGTTAGGCGGAATGCGTAGAGAGGAGATTGTGTCTGGTCTGGGAATTGCGGATAATGGCAATCTTTCCCGAATCTTGGAAGATTTGGAGCATTGTGGCTTTATCGTCCGTACCAATGCCTATGGTGCCAGGAAATATAATGCCATCTATCGCCTGATGGATAATTTCTCTTTGTTCTTCTTGAAGTTCATGCAGGAGAACAAAACTGATGATCCTTCGTTCTGGTCTCACAATTATACTTCGCCTCTCCGGTATTCGTGGTGTGGCTTGGCTTTCGAGCGGGTATGTTTCCAGCATATTCCTCAAATCAAGCAGGCACTTGGCATCTCGGGCGTTGTTACCAATACGTATTCCTGGCAGGTGAAAGATGACCCGGTTTATGGTGCTGGAGCGCAGATTGATATGCTGATAGAGCGAGCCGATAATACGGTTAATATCTGCGAGATGAAGTTCTCACAGAATGAGTTTGTGATAGATAAGGATTACGATGCAGTTCTTCGTCACAAGCTCTCCCGCTTTGGCGCTTCTGTTTCTCATCGTAAGGCGATTCATCTTACGATGGTTACCACTTATGGGGTAGCTCATAATGCCTATTGGAATAGGGTGCAGAGCGAGGTTGTGGCAGATGACCTGTTTAGTGAATAATTGTAAAAATGGGCGATTTCGATATTTTCTGATAGAAACATTCGCTTTTTCAGATTATTCTTGTATCTTTGCAGGTGATATGCGGTGTTAGGCGATGAATTGGCATGGCTTTTGTTGAATGCTGCAATATTTCATTAATTAAAATATACAGAGAAAGGAAAAGATAAAATGGAGAAAATCAACGTAAAAGAACTGAATGATAATGTCTTCGAGACTATTGGTAAGGAGTGGATGCTGGTTTTCGCCGGCAACAAGGATAAGTTCAATATGATGACGGCTTCCTGGGGCTGCCTGGGCTGGCTCTGGAACAAGCCGGTGGCTGTGGTATTTATCCGTCCGGAACGATACACCCACGGCATCATCGAGGAGAATGAATTCATGACCCTCTCTTTCCTCGGCAATAGCGAGGAGGCTCGAAAGATTTATAGCTTCTGCGGATCCAAGAGCGGACGTGATTTCGATAAGGCAAAGGAAACAGGATTGACTCCTGTGGAAACCGATAACGGCAGCATTGCATTCGAACAGTCACGACTCACTCTGGAATGCCGCAAACTCTATAAGGACAACATGACGGCAGAAAAGTTCCTCGATAAGGAACTGCTGCAGTGGTATGGTGCCAAGGGCGGATTCCACGATGTCTATGTCGTGGAGATTACCAATGCTTATACAAAGTAATAATTAAAATATGGCTCAAGAACAGACAGCAATTCGTGAACGCCAGAAAACCAGGCTCAAGGAGCCGGGGCGTTACGTGGTAATGATGTTCAACGACGACTTTACACCGATGGATTTCGTGGTAGACATTCTCGAAACCATCTTCTTCAAGTCGCAGGCTGAGGCTGAAGCAATCATGCTCAAGGTTCATCACGAGGAGAAAGCCGTGGTGGGCACCTACAGCTATGACATCGCCAAGAGCAAAGTGGAGAAAGCGATGGAGAAAGCCCGTACGCAGAAATATCCGCTGAAGCTCACTTATATGCCAGAATGATCGGGGGCTTTTCAAAACCCCCGATTCAAGTTTTAAATCCCGAATAAAGAAAGGAAAAGAATAGAATGGACAGTATGGGATTAACCCGATATATGAGTGTCTTGATGGACGATGCCATGAAGCAGGCTCGATTCTTCGACCACGAGTTCGTGATGCCGGAGCACATGCTCCTGTCATTGCTCCGCCAGTATGCCTTCTGCCAGGCTTTGCAGGAGGAGGGCGTGGATAGTCTCAAGATGCACGAAGACTTGGTGGGATGGCTCGCCAAGCAGGAGCGTGTGCCTGAAAACATCAAGTATCTGCCGGAGCCTTCGTCGCTCTTCAAGACCATGTTTGGAACGGCATGCGCCTTGGCTGCTGCCGCTGATAGAAAACTCGTGAATGTGCCTCATTTCGTGCAGGCGATGTTTGGCTTGCAGAACTCAGAAGCCGCTTACCTGTTGTGCAAGAACGTGGGCGACCGTCAGGGCGAATTCCTGGCGAGTGTGGATAGTTATTATCCGCTGGAAAATGAACCAGGTGATGAAACCCTGATGATGGGTGATGGCTACGATGAGGATGACTATGATAACGATTATGATGATGACGAAGAGGAGGGAAGAAGCCGACAGCCTCAGGATTGGCATCAGTTGGTTACCTGTATCTCTGATCAGGTAGAGGAACACAATCCGCTCATCGGCAGAGAACAGGAACTGGATAGAACCATTCAGGTGCTCTGTCGTGCAGAAAAAAACAATCCGCTTCACATCGGCGAACCGGGCGTAGGTAAAACCGCCCTGGTTTATGGTCTTGCCAAACTCATCAACGAGAATCAGGTGCCTGATCGTCTCAAGGGAGCACGCATCTATGGCATGGACATGGGACAGATGCTTGCCGGCGCCCAGTATCGTGGCGATTTCGAAAAGCGTATCAAGATGGTGATGGAGGGAGCCGCCAAGGAAGGCAACACCATCATCTATATTGATGAGATTCATAATATGATAGGTGCAGGCCGTGGCTCTGATGGTGGACCTGATGCTTCCAATATGCTCAAGCAGTATCTGGAGGCTGGCGACATCCGATTCATCGGCTCTACCACCTACGAGGAGTTCAACCGCTATATGGCTCAGAGCAAGGGCATCGTGCGCCGCTTCCAGCAGATTGACATCAAGGAACCTACCGAGGAGGAGGCTATCAAAATCCTGGAGGGGCTGCAGTATAAATACAATAAGTTCCACAATGTAACTTATCGCAAGGATGCCCTGGAGTATGCCGTTCGTGCCAGTGCCAAATATATCAGCAACCGCTGTCTGCCTGATAAGGCCATCGACCTGATGGATGAGGCGGGTGCTTATCTGGAGGTGCATCCTGTGGAATATCGCCAGCGTTCCTACGTAACCAAGGCGATTATCCAGCAGATTCTTACCAAGGTCTGCAAGATAGATGCGGCTGCCATCAAGGATGAAAACAATGATTCTCTGGCTACACTCCGCCAGCGCATACTCGACAAGATCTATGGTCAGGATAAGGCTGTGGATAAGGTGGTTGAGGCTGTGATGATGGCGAAGGCAGGACTGGTGGATGATGACAAGCCGATGGCGTCGCTGCTCTTCGTGGGTCCTACGGGTGTAGGTAAAACCGAGGTGGTCCGTGTGCTGGCTAAGGAACTCGGCATCGAGCTGGTGCGCTTCGATATGAGTGAATACACCGAGAAGCATACCGTGGCTAAGCTCATCGGTTCGCCTGCTGGATACGTGGGTTATGAAGATGGCGGTCTTCTGACCGATGCCATCCGCAAGACACCAAACTGCGTGCTCCTGCTCGACGAGATTGAGAAGGCGCATAGCGACATCTACAACATCCTGCTGCAGGTGATGGACTATGCCCGATTGACCGACAACAAGGGTCAGAAGGCAGATTTCAGAAACGTAATCCTCGTGATGACTTCCAATGCCGGAGCGCAGTATGCATCCCAGGCAAGCGTAGGTTTCGGTGGTAATGTAACCCGTGGCGAGGCGATGCTGGCACAGGTGAAGAAGACCTTCAAGCCAGAGTTCATCAACCGACTTTCCGACACTGTGGTGTTCAACGATATGGATAAGCACATGGCAGAACTGATTCTTGCCAAGAAGCTTCGTCAGCTCGATGCTAAGTTGGCAGCAAAGGGAGTTTCTATTACGCTTACCGATGCAGCACGCGAGAAGATTCTGGAGTGGGGCTTCACCAAGGAATATGGAGCCCGTGAGATGGATCGTGTCATCGGCAATCGCCTGAAGCCTATCCTGATGAAGGCACTGCTCTTCGGCAAGCTCAAGAAAGCAGGTAAGGGCTGCGTAGATTTCGATGGTAAGGAACTGGTGGTTAATTATTAGGAAGCAATGATATTACAGATAGATGAAAATGCGGAAGAGATTTATTTTCCCGATCCGCATTACGGCGATGACGACGGATGTTTTGCGATAGGTGGCGACTTGAGCATCGACCGCCTGCTGCTGGCTTACAGCAACGGCATCTTTCCCTGGTATAGCTTTCGCGACCAGCCGGAGATACTCTGGTTCTGTCCGATGAAGCGCTTCGTCATCTTCCCGGACGAAATCCACGTCAGTCATTCCATGCGCACCCTGCTGAGAAAGAACAGGTACAGCGTGGGCATCAACGAAGATTTCGATGCTGTGATTCGTGCCTGCAGCAAGACCAATGGCCGCTACGAGGAAGAGGGTGCCTGGTTGGGCGAAAACATCATCCAGGCATTTACAGCCCTTCACAATCAGGGATTTGCGGCAAGCGTGGAGGTATGGGATAATGAAACCGGTGAGTTGGTGGGCGGACTTTATGGCGTCACCATCGGTAAGGTTTTCATCGGCGAGAGTATGTTCTCCAAGGTTCCGTCGGGTTCAAAGATAGCCCTCATCTTCCTGGCTAATTATCTGCAGGAGCATGGAGGCAAGATGATAGATTGCCAGTTGGAAACCCCGCATCTCAAGTCGATGGGTGGCAGATATATTTCCTACGAGGAATATATGGAAATCATGAATGAAGATTAAGGTATGGGAAACATGAATGAAGATTAAGAATCATGGTGATAAAAAGAGTTCTTCTTGGGAAGATATATTCCCCATGAAGAACTTTTTTTGTTTAATATCTGTTTTTCTCTAAGTGTTTTATATCCATCATTCGTATAAGAATCAAGTTTTAAACCTACAAACAATTCAAAGTATGAAGAGATTTCGACTATTATTAATGTTTGTTGCTTTACTCAATGCCTTGGGAATTTGGGCGGAAGAAGCAAACTTGAAGTTGCATTTCAATTTTGAGAATGCAACGGGCAATGCTGTCCCAGAAGCTGTTTCGGGAGGAACGCTGAAGGGTACATTGCAAAACAATGCCAAAGTAGAGAAGATGGGAAAGTATCATGTGCTCAACCTCGGCTCTGCCAATGGCTATTTTGATATGGGAGCTGGCGCTGGTAAGGTGATAGCCGGATGCACCAACTTCACTATCAGTATGTATTATTATGTAAATGCCAACCAGGATATTTCCGGGTTGGGTAATTTCCTTTTTACTTTCAGTACACAGGAAACCTGTTCCTCAGATGCTGGTTGTTATTATTTCTATGCGCTTAATACTCAGCGTTTTGCTGCTTCGCAGGCTGGCTATGGAAGCGAGAGTAGCGTAAATGCAAATGTGGTTTCCGCCAAGGGGCGCTGGGTGAGCGTTGTGTATGTGCTGGATGGTAACAATGGTACCTTGTATGTTGACGGACAGAAGATGCTGACAGCTCCAATGCCTAAGGGCAATGAAACCTTCAGCAATACGGCACCTGTTTATAATTGGATTGGTCGTTCGCCTTTTGCTGGCGATGCCTATCTGGCAAATACCATGGTGGCTGATATCCGTATCTACGACAAGGCTTTGACGGGAGGCGAAGTGACCCGATTGGCTTTAACTGCTGATGACTATGATAAAGAATTCCGTCACGGCACACAAGGCGATCTGACTAAGCTGAACACAACTTTAGAAGAAGCTTCTACAATCATCAAAGGTGATATCAGTATCTATACTGCTGATGCTGTAGCCATACTTTCAAACACCTACGAATTCATCAAGGCTAAGAGTGAAAAAGAAACTCTGTCACAATTTATGATAGATGAATATGTAGAAGTATTGAAAACAACCATCCAAAACGTGAAAGCCACAGAGGGTTTAGTTTTCACAGATACAGAACTGATGCCTGCCTATGATTCCAACCGTGGCTTCCGCCATCCTGGAGGTTTGCATACCAATGCTGATTTCGAACGCATCAAGGCACAACTGGCTGCCGGTAATGAGAAGGTGACCAAGGCTTATAACATCTTGAAGAATGCAGAATTTGCACAACCTACCTGTGCAACATGGCCAGTAGAAACCATCATCCGTGGCGGTGGCTCTGGTCAGAATTATATCAATGCTGCCCGTGGTGCAACCATCGCTTATCAGAATGCACTCCGTTGGAAGATAGAAGGAAATGAAGCGTGCGCCAAACATGCCGTTGATGTATTAATGGCTTGGGCCAACACCTGCAAAGGTATCGGTGGCGACAGTAACTTCGCTCTTGCAGGAGGTCTTTATGGATATGAATTTGCACAAGCTGCAGAATTGATGCGTGACTACGAAGGATGGAAAGCCAAGGATTTCGAGACATTCAAAAGATGGATGCTGGATCTCTGGTATCCCACTATCATGAGATTCCAGCGCTCCCGCAATGATACATGGCGCAACTGGCGCTATGATGCAAGTCATGGAGGTCAACGACCTGGCCATTACTGGAGCAACTGGGGACTTTGCAACACACTCGCCCTGATGTCTGTAGGTATTCTATGCGACGATGTCTTTATCTATAACCAGGCAATGTCTTACTACAAGTACGATCAGGCAGAACTGGCTAAAGCCAACTATCCTTGGCCATGGGCACCTGAGAATACAGAGACAGACAAGTACAACGGAGGACTGAACGAATATATTGACAATCTCGTGCCTCATGTTGCAGAATATGCAGGAGAAACAGGGGCTTACGGAAAAGTAGGTCAGATGCAGGAAACCGGACGTGACCAAGGACATGCCCAAATGGCAGCAGGTCTTGCCGTTGATATCTGCCAGACGGCTTGGAATCAAGGTGATGACCTCTACTCCTATCACGACAACCGAATCGCTGCAGGTCTTGAATTCCAAGCCGCATATAACTTTGACGGAAGAGAAGATCTGCCATGGGCCAACTACCATTATACAGACTGCCACTCTGCATGGCATCAAGCATGGGTACAAGAAGGTCCTAATGGAGGTAGCCGCGGAGAGATTCGCCCGTACTGGGCACGTGTCATCGGTCATTACGAAGGTGTGAAGGGCGTAAAGATGCCTTTCTCTGAAATCGCCTTGGAGAAGATGGGAATAGATGGTGGGCCGACGGGAGCAGTAAGCGGTCCTTACGACCACATGGGATACTCCGTTTTGACTTGTACTTACGACGGTATTGCCGACGAGCAGCACAGACCTACCTTATTGACTCCAAAGATGGAATATGATGGAAAGATTATCGATCATAATGAATTAGGTGGACTGGAAAACAATTACATCATCAATGTAAATACCGCCCTTCCAAAAGGCAAAACTGTCAAATTGATGCCTCAACTTCCTGAAGGTGTTGTGGATACTGGTAAGTGGAACTGGAATACAGGTGAGACTACCAAGGACATCACAGTCACTACAGACAAGAGTTTCATTTATCGTGCTATATATACCAATGAAAACGGCATAAAGAGTGAGCAGATGTTCTCTATTGCAGTAAATGCAGATTGTACTCCTACCACAGTAAGCAGTTCTATCTACAGCAATGATACATGGGTCGGTACTACAGAAGCTACTGTACCTTGCGGAAGCAATGTTACTCTCAATGTCGCCGGCGCCAGCGGTTGGGGAGACGGCAAATGGAGCACAGGACAAACAGGTACTTCCATAACCCTTTCATCCTTAATCTCGGATAAAGAAATCAAGGGGCAGTTTATCAACCAGGGCGGATTGGCTCAGACGATTACTTTCCGCATCCATGTCAAGGGATTGCAGCCTTGTGCATTGCTGAACAACCGCCTGGTTACAGATTCTCTTTCCTTGACTGCAAATAGCAATGATGCACTCGTGCTCTATGCCAAGGTTCCTTCAACCATCGTGAATGCGAAGTATGAGTGGAGCAATGGTTGCACCAGCAAGTATCTGGATTTAGGAGAAGGCTTGAAAAGTGGTGATTACACCCTTCGTGTTACAGGCGAAGGATTCGATGAGAGCATGACTTTCCATGTATTGGTAATTGACGAGAAGTTTGTTAATCTCAGTGCTGGAAACTATGCTATCCATGATTGGGAAAATGATACCTATCTTACCTACGAGGAAGGAATGACCATGCCAAAATTTGAGTCATTGAAGGGCGAAATAGATAAGTATGATAATACTCAGGTTTGGAAGGTTGAGCCAAAGGTTTCTTCTGCTTATGTAAAGTATAACTTTATCTCTTTGGTGGGTGGTTCCTCTCCTTATCTGAATGCCACCAAGATGCAGGCTAAGGCTTATCTGCCATTCTACATCCGTGGACTCATTGGTTCCAACCATGTGGCCATCCGTACCTTGAATAAGGAAGAGTATTGGAAGGTAAACGAGCGGGAGAGTTGAATACCAAGGGTCAGTCGGGCTTGTCTGTCTTCCCATTCGAATTCATCCCAGTGAAGGAAGGTCAGATAACCAATGGCATTCAGGATGTAATGGATGATATGAATGCTGAGAATGTGGAGTATTTCACAGTGGCTGGTGTCAAGACTGATGCCAAGGCTCCTGGAGTTTATCTCAAGAAATATACTACTCGTTCGGGTAAAGTGGTTACCCAAAAATATAGCAAGTAGTTGTTTTGAATAGTTAGTAGTAAAGGCGGTGGGTATTCATTTCCCCATCGCCTTTTTTTGTGTTTTTATCGTCTTTCTTTGTGTTTTTATCGTCTTTTTTTGTGTTTAGAATATCGGTGTGCCGATGCAGCCGTTAGGTGCCTGAATATGAAGCAGGGCACATACGGTGGCGGCAATATCCGTCATATAGTGAGGCTGGGCGCTCTCGCCGTGCTGGATGCCCCAACCCATAAACAGGCAAGGAATATGGATATCGTATGGATTCCATGCACCGTGGGTAGTTCCCTTGCTGCTGTAATAATCGTAGTGACCTGGCTTCAGTACTATCTGGACGCTTCCGCTGCGCTCGCGGTTGTAGCCGTTGATGGCACGGAACTTCAGTTCTGCAGGAATACTCTCGATAGAGGCCTTCTCCATATCGAAGGCATAGTGCACATCCTTGTCTTTCTTCAATCTATCTACCACAGCCTGCTTGATGGCTGCGTAATCCAAACCGAGTTCTTCGATGATATCTGTGTTGAAGAATACCTGGTAGTTCATGATGGTTTTCACGAGATCCTTGTCGGTATTGAACTTAGCCTTCAGAATCTGGTTCAGCTCTTCTACCAATCCCTTTTTGTTCCAGATGCCGGCAGGGATTCGCTGGTCCTGTAGGAAGGTGGCGTTGTTCACGCCTCCATGGTCGGCGGTGAGGAAGGTGAGATAATTTCCCTTGCCCACGGTCTGGTCGAGATAAGCGAAGAAATCCGCCAACGCCTTATCAAGTCGGAGATAGCAATCCTCTGTTTCTATGGCGTTCACGCCCACCTGATGACCGATGTAATCGGTGCTTGAACAGCTGATGGTCAGCAGGTCGGTATCTGTGTTTCTACCCAGGTTCTCGCCCTCGATGGCAGCCTTGGCAATATCGAAGGTCAGGTTGCAGCCGAATGGAGTGTTGCGGAGAATCTTGTAGCCATGCTTCTTGTATAAGGCAGGCAAGTCAAGTGGCAATACCGCCTTCTCGCCCTCAGCGATGCCGTTCTCATAGTTGTTGTCATCGCTGGTGCTCTCCTTATAGGAATCGATAGGGTAGAGCGTCTCCCATTTCTTGGAAAGATACTTGTTAGGCAGTTTCTGCTTGTTGAACTTGTTCACCCACTCTGGCAACTTTTCCATATAGAAGGTGCTGGTGATGAACTTGCCCGATTTATCATCAAACCAATAAGCACCATTGGCGTGATGACCGGCTGGGAGGATGGAAGCTCTGTCTTTCAAGGCCACGCCCACCACCTTAGAGCGGTTGTTGGTAGCCAGACGGAGTTCATCGCCGATGGTAGTTACCCACAGATTGCGAGGCGACATCTTGCCCGCCTTGCTGTCAGAGCCCACAGGGGTCACGGTATCATCAGCAGTACAGTACACAACCTTTCCATCCTTCACGAAGTTATTTCCGGCGATTCCGTGGATAGAAGGCACGGAACCGGTCCAGATAGAAGAGTGACCGATGGCTGTGACCGAAGGGATATAAGGAATCTTGCAGTTTTCCACGCTGAATCCTTCGCCGAGCATTCTCTTGAATCCGCCTTCGCCGTAGCGGGCGTAGTAGCGATAGAGGTAATCCCATCGCATCTGGTCGATAACGATGCCTACAACGAGCTTAGGGCGTTGAGGCTGAGCCTGTGCGATGCCGCAGAAGCAGCAGAGCACGAAGATGAGTTTAAAAATCTTATTCATTTCTCTATATGTTATTTGATACATCTATATCTGATATAGATAGATTGCAATATGTTTTAAATACGCTTGCAAAGATACAATTTATTTTGGGATAAAACAATAAAAACAGAAGAAAAGAGAAAAAACTCTATGATTGAAAAAAAAAACTCCTAAAGGAGTGAACTTTTCAGATTTTATTTGTACTTTTGCCATGTCATTCAGTATTTTACTGTTTTTTAGCAACACTAGGATAAGTGAATTTACTGACGTGGCAATATCTGAATAACTTTAGGTTGCTCGGGTGCTTATAAAAATATTAAATTATAGTGTTGCAGAAATTAGGAAAAAGAAAAATTTTTTAAGATGAAACATTGTGTGATATTTATACTAATAGGGCTATTGGTAACAAGTTGCATTCATGGTGATTACTGGGATTTAGGCAACGGTTACTCTTATAGTGAAAAAAGTATTTGTAAGCAAAATGAAAAGGGAGTTGATACGTTGGTACTATTTCCAGAAATCATAGATTATGCTTATAATGAACGGTATATCGTGGCATATCAAAAATTTGATCCTGCTTCACTTGATAATGATACTGTTTGGTTCGGAAAGGATATTAAATATTATCAGCAAATGAAACTGCAAGGAAGAACGTTTTGGATTATAGACAAAGTTAAGGATACGATTTATGGTCCATTAGATAAAAGTAGATATGGCTGTATTGTAGATTCTTTAAGAATTCAGCTAGCTTTACATAATAAGAAATGATGCCGTGAAGAGTGGAGGAACATTTTCATATTAAAAGAAGATAATATGCAATATTTTTCATTTGATAGTGTATTAATAGGTAAAAAAACTAAAAATACATTATGTGAAAAGGTTATAGATTGGTTATTAAACCATTTTATACCGATGGCTAATCCTACATTAGAGGAAAATCTTGGCTACGTTAAAGAATGGTACTTAGAGTATGATGACGTAGAAGAATATACGAATAGGGAAGTTGGTGTGGGAGAAAATGGCTTGGTGGTGTTCAAAGCTCCCTTTGAAGAAAACTGGGGGTATTGGTGTGATAATGACATGACTATGGATGATTATCGAAATCTCAATATTCATGCAATATCAAAGGAAGCGTTTGAGAAACTTTGGAACGAAGAGGTACAGCTTCCTTTTGGGACAGAATCAAATATTTCTAAGTAAGATGGATAAATTGATAGAACTTATAAAGAGCAATTCCTTCTCAGCAGCAGAAAAGCTGTTGAGAAAGGAACTTGCTTTGTCACCAAATAACTGCTATTTGTTGACTCAACTTGCAAATGTTCTATGGAACAGATGCAAAGATAAGGAAGCTTTGTCTTATGCCGATAAAGCAAAAGAGGTATGCCCTGTCATGCCTCTCTTGAATTATACTCGTGGCAGAATCCTTTGGTCATTAGAAAAATATGAACAATCCATAGAAGAGTGGGATGTTGTTTTAAATATGACTATTGAGGAGGTTGCGGAAAATGGCTATGGTGTCAGGTGGGCAAAGTCTGTTATCAATGATTCCAGATATTATAAGGCAGATTGTCTCTATCACCTTTTTAAAGATAAGGAGGCCTTGGCTCTCATGGAAGAGCATTTGTCACACCGAGGAAAAGGTATTGAAAGCGATTTCTCCAAAAAGGAAGCTGTTCTTTTCTATAAAGTATTGAAGTATAGTCATCCAAGGACTGTTGCAAAAGCCTCAGATATAGGATATGCTTCTGAATCTCAGCGGAATCGAATCTTGAAAAAGATTGATGCTTTGGAAGAGAGTAACAATAAAGAGAAACTAGTGCGCTATCTTCGTGTCATTTGCAAGCGTTATTCCAAAGAGTATTATTTGAAGACGATTCTTTCCGAGACCTATAAGGTTATTGGGGACAAGGCAGGTTGCTTAACTTATGCAAAAGCAGCTTTTGAGCAAGAACCCAATGACCCTCTTGTTAAGTATGACTATGCTGTTGCGTTGATGTTTAACGGTTTATCTGAAGATGCTCTTTTGCAGTTTAAAGAATTAGTTGCGTTAGGGCTAGATTATATCGCATTCTCTGAACATGGTGAAGGAGTAAGATGGGCAAAGAAACTTTTGCGGAATACGCAAAAACAAATAGACCAAATTCAAGCAAACCAGCAATGAAAAAAGCAGTTAAGCGATTTCTGCTTAACTGCTTGATTTCCAACGTGGACCAGCTAGGGCTTGAACCTAGGACCTCCAGATTATGAGTCTGTTGCTCTAACCAACTGAGCTACAAGTCCATTGAATTTTTATCAAATTCGAGTGCAAAGATACTAGATTTTGGGCAAATAACCAAATAAAATCTTAAAAATTTTCTTAGAATCAGAAAAATACTGTATCTTTGCACCAATATTATGTGCGCACACGTGCGTATGTACTTATTAATCGTACAAAAGAAAAGTATTTCTATTCAGAAATGGACATAGACAAAAACAAAAGAATCGGTCTTACCGACGAACAAGTAAAACAGAGTAGGCAACAGCATGGCAAAAACGTGTTCACCCCTCCTCAACGTACCTCATTATGGAAACTGTATTTGGATAAGTATCGCGATCCGATTATCCAGATACTCCTTGTTGCGGCTTTCGTTTCCCTTATCCTCGCTTTCATTGAAAAGAATTTCATGGAGACCATCGGTATCTTCGTGGCTGTTTTCCTGGCTACTACCGTGGGCTTCTACTTTGAGCGCGATGCGGCTAAGAAGTTTAATCTGCTCACGGCGCTCTGCGAAGAGCAGCCGGTAAAGGTGCGCCGCAATGGTAAGGTGATGGAGATTCCTCGCCACGATGTGGTGGTGGGAGATGTGGTGCTCGTGGAAGTGGGAGACGAAGTGCCTGCCGATGGCGAACTCATCGTCTGCAACGACCTGCAGATGAATGAATCTTCACTTACGGGTGAACCTGTTACTGAGAAAACGCTGGAGGGTGGCGGCGATGGGGCTTATCCTCGCAACGTCGTGCTCCGCTCTTCTATGGTGATGAATGGCAGGGGCGAGTTCGTGGTTACTGCCGTGGGCGATGCTACCGAGATTGGTAAGGTGGCGAAGAAATCTACCGAACAGACTTCGGTGGAGACACCGCTTCACATGCAGCTTGATAAGTTGGCAAAGATGATTTCCAAGGTAGGCTCCGTGGTATCTGTGGCAGCCTTCTTCATCTTCCTGATTCACGATATCCTCACCAACCCGGCATGGGGCGGCAAGGATTATTTCTATATGGCAGAAATTGTGCTGAACTATTTCATGATGGCTGTTACCCTGATTGTGATGGCGGTGCCTGAGGGATTGCCGATGGCGATTACCCTTTCCCTGGCGCTCAACATGCGAAGAATGCTGAAGTCGAACAATCTGGTGCGCAAGCTCCATGCCTGCGAAACCATGGGTGCCGTTACCGTGATCTGTACCGATAAAACCGGTACGCTTACCCAGAACAAGATGCAGGTGAGCGCCCTGGAACTCAAGCAGGGCGATGAGGCACTGCTCGATACTGCCATCGCCCTCAACTCTACAGCCGAGTTGAATGACGGCAAACCTATCGGAAACCCTACCGAGTCGGCTCTCCTGCTCTGGCTCGATGCCCAGGGCAAGGATTATGAAGAACTCCGCAAGCAGGTGATCGTGCTCAAGCAGTTGCCTTTCTCTACCGAGAGAAAGATGATGGCAACCTTGGCAGAAGTTGATGGCGAAACCTATCTCTTCGTGAAGGGTGCGCCTGAAATCGTGATGAAGAAATGCATCATCGAAGATAGAATGCAGAAACAGACTGCCGAAGAACTCGATGAGTGGCAGCATAAGGCTATGAGAACCCTGGCGTTCGCCTATAAGAAGGTAGAAACTTCTATCATGAGAACCTCCAGAACCTCTACTGCCGAAGTGGTAGCGCTTCTCGATGCCAACGATCTTCAGTTGCAGGCCATTGCAGCCATTGCCGATCCTATCCGTCCGGATGTTCCTGCCGCCGTGCAGGAGTGCCGCCATGCGGGTATAGAAGTAAAGGTGGTTACGGGTGATACGGCTGCCACCGCCTTGGAGATAGGCAAGCAGATAGGTGTCTTCGAAGATGAACCTGAGAACATCGGAGCGGATGGCTCCATGACCTCGCTCGACCAGCAGATGATTACGGGCGAACAGTGGGAGGCTCTTTCTGATGAAGAGGCTTACGAACGGGCAAAGGATATCCGTGTGATGAGCCGTGCCCGTCCTACCGATAAGCAGCGACTGGTGGCCATGCTCCAGAAGCGTGGCGAGGTGGTTGCCGTAACAGGTGATGGTACCAACGATGCTCCGGCGCTTCACTATGCCCACGTGGGCTTGTCGCTGGGTTCGGGAACTTCCGTGGCTAAGGAGGCTTCGGATATGACCCTGCTCGACGATTCCTTCAAGTCTATCGCCAACGCCGTGATGTGGGGACGTTCGCTCTATCGCAACCTGCAGCGCTTCCTCTTCTTCCAGTTGGTAGTAAACGTGGCAGCCCTCCTGCTGGTGCTTGGTGGCTCAGTCATCGGAACCGAGATGCCTTTGACGGTTACTCAGATTCTCTGGGTGAACCTTATCATGGATACCTTCGCAGCCCTGGCGCTTGCCTCATTGCCTCCATCTCACGAGGTGATGAAGGAGAAACCACGCAAGGCATCCGATTTCATCATCAACAAGAGCATCGGTTTCGGTATCCTGTTCTGCGGCATCGTCTTCTTCCTCGTGATGTTTGCCCTGCTGGTTTACTGTGAGCGCAGAGGCAAGGGTGGAGTAGATGTGCATGAACTGACCATGTTCTTCACCACCTTCGTGATGATCCAGTTCTGGAACCTCTTCAATGCCAAGGCGCTGATGAGTCATCACACCGCCTTCCGCCATTTCCTGAAGGATAGGGGAATGATTCTGGTGCTTGTACTGGTCTTGGTGGGTCAGTGGATTATCGTCACCTTTGGTGGCGAAATGTTCCGCACCACACCATTGTCGCTCCACGAGTGGCTGCTCATCATCGGTTCCACCTCTGTTGTGCTCTGGGTGGGCGAGCTGTGGAGAGCTTTTAAGAGAATGATAGCAAAGAGAAGATAGAATGAATACAATACATTATAACGATACCGTGCAGTTGCCGCCATGTGTGGCAACCATTGGTTTCTTCGACGGGGTGCATCGTGGACATCAGTTCCTGATTCATCATCTCGTAGAGACAGCACGAAAGGATGGCTTGCAATCCACCGTCATCACCTTCGATGCGCATCCCCGCAAGGTTTTGCAGGCGGATTATCAGCCAGAGATGCTGAGTACGCTCGATTCCAAGCTACTGCTGCTTTCGAAGACGGAAGTGGATAATGCCGTGGTGCTGCATTTCGACAAGGCGATGGCTGCGATGTCGGCAAGAGAGTTTATGCAGCAGGTGCTCCACGACCATCTCAACGTAAGGAAACTCTTCATCGGCTACGATCATCGCTTCGGTCACAACCGCGAGGAGACTTTCGAAGATTACGTGCGCTATGGCAAGGAGATGGGCATCGAGGTAATCAGGAACGAAGCCTTCCAGATAGATGGCATCAACATCTCTTCTTCCGTGATCCGCTCTTTGCTGAAAGAGGGAGAAGTGGAGATGGCAGCCCAGTGCCTCGGTTTTCCTTATACCATCATCGGAAAGGTGGTGAACGGATTCCATGAAGGCAGAAAGCTCGGTTTCCCTACAGCCAATCTTGACATCTCGCACTTCGGACAGATGATTCCTGCCCCTGGCGTCTATGCTGTAAAGGTGAGACTGGAGAACTCGGTGGTATGGAAACGGGGAATGATGAACGTGGGCAACCGTCCAACCTTCAATGGCAAGCAGATAACGCTGGAGACGCATATCTTCAATTTCGATGGCGACATCTACGACCAGCTCCTGCTCGTAGGCTTCATGAAGCGGATAAGGGGCGAACGGAAGTTTGACGGTCCCGAGGAGTTGGCGGCGCAACTGAAGGTGGATGAGCAGACCGTGCTGGATCTCTTCGAAAAGGAAGCGGAATGATAGCAGGAATGCTATTAACTATAAAACAGTTAATTATAAACTATAAAAGCAATGGCAAAGATTAATTTAAAGAGAGGTTTGACGGATGTAGTCCTCTACCTTATTATATTTATAGTAGTACAAATCATCATGATGTATGCCGGTGCAGGAATCTGGGCAGGCATCAAGGGTGAAGGTTATCAGGCAACGCTTCTGGCTGCAAATACGGGCGGTAACGCCATTCTTACGGCGCTTGTTTCGGTGTTCAGCAGTGTCATCACCCTCATCATCTTCCTGAAGACGAAGTGGACGCCGCTTACCCGCGGTTATCTGCTTTCCAAGCCTTGGGGCACGCTTCTCTGGGTGGTATTGTTCTCCCTGGGAACCATCATCCCCCTGTCGTTCCTCTATGAGCAGCTGTGCATTGAGATGGATGAGAATACTCAGCAGATAATCACCTCGATGATGAAGGAGCCTTGGGGCTATGTGGCAGTCGGCATTCTGGCGCCTCTTGCCGAAGAGGTAGTATTCCGTGGAGCCATCCTTCGCACCCTGCTGGGCATCATGAGCAAGAAGAACCATTGGGTAGCCATCATCATCTCTGCAGCGTTGTTTGGTTTGGCTCATTTTAACGCGGCACAGTTTATCAATGCCCTTCTGATGGGCTTGCTTCTGGGATGGATGTATTATCGCACCGGCAGTCTTGTTCCGGGCATCCTGCTCCACTGGATAAATAATACGATGGCGTATGTACTTACCAATATCATGCCGCAGAGCGACGGCAAGCTCATCGACCTTTTCCATGGCGATGAGAAGACTGTATATTACGCCGTAGGCTTCTCTCTCTGCATCATGATTCCAAGCTTTATACAGATGATTATCAGATTAAAGAAAGCAAAGGCATAACACAATAAAGGCTGCTCCTTCATCACTGAGGGGGCAGCCGTTTTCTTTATATATATCAACGTAGATTGTAAGTAGAATTATTTGCTGAATGTAATGTTATCCACGTGGTCGTTTACGTAGATATTCGCCATATCTGCAGTCTTGTACCATTTTGGCTTTCCTGGCATGTCATCCGAAATCACCTTGCCGTTGATGGTGAAGTTCTCGAAACGGATGTTCTTCACCTTGCGGCTCTCGTCGTAACCGGCGATGATGCCCATGTTGGGAGCTTCTCCGGTATAGGCGATGTTGCGCAGGGTAATATCCTCGATGCCTCTGCCTGGAGCAGAACAGTACTTTTTGTTGAAGCATACGCGCATGTTGAAGAGCATACCCTTGCGGATATTGTCGATGCGGAAGTTCTGGAAGGTGACACCCTTTACCAGGATGTTGTCGCCATTGTTGATGCCGATGCAGCCCTGATAGTCTATCTGGTTCTCGGCATGCTCCAGGATGTCGATGTTATCGTAGAGCACGTTGATGATGTCTTCGTTCTCTGGAGTCTCGCTGTGCAAGCCTATCATGATAGGATGCGCCACGTCTGCCCACATGACGAAATCCTTGATGGTGATGTTCTTGCAACCGCCATGATAGTTCTTGCGGGTGCAGTAGATGGTGGAGCAGTCGTCGCTGGTACGTGCAAAGAGATGTTCCTGGTAGATGTTGTTGCTGGCAAAGATGTTGAAACCATCGCCCCAGCCATACCAACTCATCACCTTGGCATTCTTTACGGTTACGGAATCGCTGCCGCCGATAGGCAACTGGGTGGTGAGAGGACCGTCGATATAGACGTTCTTGCTGTATCTCACCATAATACCCTCGTGGTGTCCTGGCATCACGATGCCATGACCGAGAATCTTGACATCTCTTGAGCCGTAGGTGGATAGCCAACCCTTGATGACGGCTCCGTTATCTATGAAAACTGTCTTGCCTGATGCAATGTGAATAGAATCGCCCTTGAAATCGTGAACGCCTGGGCCGAAATACATCAGATCTTTTTTCTTTTTTACCTTAGGTTTTTCTAAAATGTTGTCTGCGAAGATTTGGAGATTCTGGTAGATGTTGCCGTTGATTTCTACGGAGAGGTAGCGAGGGCGGTCGAGAGAGAATGTCAACGTATTGCCCTCTTGCTTAGCCTCAATTCCATAGGAGTTAGGACGAACCTTGAAACTCTTGATATCCTGAGCAATGCTCTTTACCTGTATTTCAACTTTACCTTCGAATTCAAACTTAGCTACGGATGTGACCTCTACATTGTGCTTGGCATCAGCCACTCTATCCACCTTGAAGGCGTAGGTATCGATGTCCTGCCATTCGCCGCCACTGGTGCGGGCTTGTACTTTAAAGTCATTTTTCAGTTCTATGCCTGCCGGAGCCTTGCTCACCACCAGTCTATCCTTGGCAACAGAAGTGAGGGATGCAAGTCCCAAGGCGAGTATCATGAATGTTCTATTCAATAGAGACATACTCTTTATAAGAGATATTCTTTTCATAAAAGCTATATTTTATAATGAATCATTTATTTTATACATCTGTTACGCATAACTTGGAAGATATACTTATGAGAAAACGGAAAAAACTGATTTTTCTTTTCTTTTTCTTGGCTTAGTTGTTAAAAACTTGTATCTTTGCATCGCTTTTACCATCATAAGGCAGAACAACCTATACCGTTTAATGACAAACGATACAAACGATACGAATGATAAATGATGGAATAACAAACAAAACGAATAACAGGATGAAAGCATTACGTCTATACATTATATTCATAGTACTTTTTGTTAGCCATCTCCTGGCTAGCGCCCAGTCTTCTTTTCGCCTCATCAATACGAGCCAAGGATTGCCGGATGATGAGGTGAAGGCCCTCTTTTGGACTTCTGATGGCAGATTGGGCGTGCGAACATCTTCCAGTCTTTCCTTTTTCGATGGCTGCACCTTCCATTCGGTTTCTCCGATGGGCGATGAGGCTTATGCTGCCGATTATGTATCGGCGCTATCCACGGCGTATGTGGATGCCAGGCAGCGGGTATGGATCAAGGAACTGGGAAAGTTTCTCGTGTTCGATTTGACGAAGGATGCCTACGTACGGGATGTCAAGGGGCTGCTGGCTTCGATGGGCATCAGGGAGAGAGTTCGTGATTTCTTCATCGATTCGGCGAAGAATCTTTGGTTTATCACTGCATCGGGAAAGATGCTAATGGTGAAAGCGTCTGAATTGGGAGAAGCTGAAACTCCATGCCGGCAGATAAAGATAAGAACCAAAGGATTGCGTGATGTCTGCAACTTTAAGGGAAACCACTGGTTCCTTTATTCTGATGGTTGGGTGAAGGGGATGAATGCCTCCATGACCAAGACGATTTCTGCCGAGCAGGTTTGGCAGGGAGAGGTGCCTGCTCGCGATTTCATGCAGTTTGCACAGAACAAGCATCAGTTTTGGCTGATGTGGAACCACGGCGTGGCTTCCTATCAGCCTTCGGCTTCAGCCAATCATCAACCTTCTTTATCAGCCAATCATCAATCTTCTGTATCAGTTACCCATCATTGGCAGCATCGGTATGAGAATGAGGCGGCAGCGTTGGTTGCGCTCAGCATCGCAGAAGATGGAACGGCGTATGCCAGCATCCGACAGGCGGGTCTTCTGACCATCGCTCCCAATGGCAAAACCTCTCTTCTTTCTGAAATTCATACCTTGGATGGCGAGACCTTGATAGATGATATCCAGGGAATCGCCTGTAGTAGAGGTAATCTGCTGCTCGGATTATGGAGCAAGGGACTCTGTCTCTATCATCCCAACATGCAGCAGTTTGCCTATTTCCCTTTTGTAGCCATGGGTCTGAAGATGAACGGCTATCGCATCAACGATTTGCCGAATGGCTTGCCGTTGCTATCTTCTGATAAAGGCTTGTTTGCCTTGGATGCCCTGAATCATCAGGCTTCTCCTATCTCTATGGGTGGTTCCGATATTATCAGAAGCATGATGGATAGCAAGGGAAGAATCTGGGCAGGAAGTTTCCGCCAGGGATTGTTCCTGCGGGAGAACGGGACCATTCATCACTTCATGCAGGGTGGCATTCCTGCCAGAGACATTAACTACGACATCGTGCGTGGATTTCTGGAAGACAGCCAGCATCGCATCTGGGTGAATTATCATGGAGGCATCGGATGCTTTGATGAACAGAACAGGCGAATCGTGCCTTTGAAAAACAAGGCGCTGGAGAAATATAAGGTGGTCAACGACTTTAAGGAGGATAGCCGGCATCGCATCTGGGTGGCAGCCACTCAAGGCTTGTTCGTGTATTCGCCAACTACCCGGCGTGCCCTTTTCCCAAAGGATTTGGTAGATGATGAGGCTACGCAGATGAAGCTCAACGGACCTTGCAAGGCTTTGCTCATCGACTGTCAGGGCTGGGTATGGGTAGGTACGCTCAACGGGCTTTTCGTCATCAATCCCAAGGATAAGTCCTCTCGCTTTTTCGGAAAGGCGGAGGGAATGCCTAACGAGATGATTAATGGAATGATAGAAGACCGATATGGCAATGTATGGGTTACAACGCCAAATGGTCTTTGCCGGTTCCAGCGCCTGCAGGATGGCGAACTGAAGCTGATGGTATTCGATAGTCAGAACAAATTGGGAAAGAGTAATTTCGGTTGGATGACTATGGGGCATCTGGCAGGGGATAACCTGTTCTTCGGTACGCAGGATGGATACTACATCGTGAATCCTGCCGATGTGAGGGAGATGAAATACACGGGTCATCCTATCTTTACTTCTCTCTGGGTGAACAATCAGGAGGTATCACCGGGCAAGGAGATAGATGGCAGAACCATTCTGACTTCTACTTTATCCGCCACCGGTCAGCTGATATTGAAGCATCAAGAGAACTTCATCACCATCCTCTTCTCGGGTCTGAATTTCGACATGCCTACTCACACCTATTATAAATATAGGCTCAAGGGATTGAGCGATAGATGGGTGGAAATCAATCCGCAGGATGGAGTGGGCAGGGCAAGCTTTACCGACCTGGCTCCGGGCAGTTATGAACTGGAGGTTTATTCTGCCGGTTTCGACAAGGTGTGGAGCAAGCAGCCTGCCACGCTGCTGATAGAGGTACAGCCACCTTTGTGGGCCACCTGGTGGGCAAAGCTTATCTATTTCTTACTCTTTGTAGCTATTCTGGTTTGGGGATTCCGCTGGAAGATGGAGCAGAACCGCAGGCGTATGGAAGATGAGAAATATAAGGAGCTGGAGGAAATGAAATACCGCTTCTTCACCAACATCAGTCATGAATTCCGCACCTTGCTTACGCTTATCATCACGCCTATAGGAAGTATCCTGAAGCGTACCGAAGATGGCGAGACTCGTGCCCAGCTTAACGATGTGAGCAGGAATGCAGGCGACTTGCTGCAACTGGTGAACCAGCTTCTCGATTTTCGGAAGATGGAGATGAACGGCGAACGCCTGAACCTGCAGAGTGGAAGCCTGAACGAGTTTGTGCAATATACCACGATGAAGTTTATGCCACTTGCCGAGCAGAAGAACATCCGTCTGGATTTCTGCGACAAGACCGAAGGCTTGTTTATGTATTTCGACAAGGATAAGTTGGGCAAGATATTGACCAATCTGCTCTCCAATGCCTTGAAGTTTACGAAGACAGGTGGAATGGTAAGTGTCTGTCTGGAGAAGTGTATCCAGGATAGCAGGAAATATGCTCATATTGTAGTAGAGGATACGGGCTGTGGCATTTCGAAGGAAGACCAGGCGCATGTCTTCGAACGTTTCTATCGCACGGAGCAGGAGCCTAGTTTGCGCCAGGTGGGTTCGGGCATCGGATTGAATATGGTGTATGAATACATCAAGCTGCACGAAGGTAAGGTTTCGCTGGAGAGTGAAGAGGGCAAGGGCTCACGGTTTATCGTGGATATCCCTGCCGACCTGAAGCGGGTAGTGCGGCAGGAGGCCTCTGAGGAGAACCGCATGGCAGCACCGGTGATGGCTGATGTTGTGGATGGTGCCGTAGGTGTGCAAACATCCAGGAAGATAGAGAAGACCGTGCTGGTTGTTGAGGATAATGAAGACTTCTGTCATTTCCTCTCTCGAGAGCTGAGCCGTATATATAACAAGGTGATGACGGCAAAGGACGGAATAGAAGGGGCCATGATGGCTGAGGCTGAGAACCCAGACATTATAGTAAGTGATGTGATGATGCCAAGGATGAGCGGTACGGATATGTGTCGCCGCATCAAGGAGAACATCGAGACCTCGCATATCCCTATCATCCTGCTCACGGCATGGAGCACAGATGAGGGCAGGGCGGCTGGCTATAAGGCGGGAGCCGATGCTTATATCGCCAAGCCTTTCGACATGGAGGTGCTTCAGGCGCGCATCAGCAATCTGCTGGAAAAGCAGGAGAAGCGCCAGCGAGACTTCTCTCACAGCATCTCGCTCGACCCGAAGACAGTGACCGATTCTTCGCCTGACGAAAAGTTCCTGAAGGAGATTATCGCCTGCATCGAGAAGAACATCGATAACTCGGAATACACCATCGATTCCTTGGCTGCCGATGTGGTGATGTCGAGAATGAGTCTCTATAGAAAGATGAAATCCCTGACGGGACAGACACCTGCCGATTTCATCCGAATGGTGAGATTGAAGACGGCAGCAAAGCTCCTGAAAGAGGAGAAATGCAATGTCTCGGAGGCTTGTTATCGCACAGGTTTTGCTTCTCCGCAGAACTTCGCCAAGCATTTCAAGGAGATGTTTGGCGTATTGCCATCGCAGTATTCTTAAAAGACGAGATATTGTAAGTGCTTGATAACCAGCTATGGTATAAGGCTGGTACGTTTCACATATATCGTTGGTACAAATGATACATCTGTTTAAAAGGCTTTTTCATACCTTTGCAGCAGAAATCAAAACTAACGATTAACAATTATGGAACAGACTGTTATCTGCCAGCAGCAAGTTATTGCTAACTTTTATACAGTTCATCACGCAGAACTCGTAAACTTCGCCACTTCTCGTTTGGGCAACCGAGAGGAAAGTGAGGACCTCGTACAGGATGTCTTCATCAAGATGATGACTCTTGAGGGTATGATCAATGAGGTAACCATCAAGTCGTTTGCCTTTACCATCACAGCCAATAAGATCAAGGATCATCTCCGCCGTCGCATCTTCCGTCATAAGATGGAGGAGAATGCCAAGTATGAGATGGAACTCCAGCACTCTCATGTAGAGCGCATGACAGAGTATCATGATACCCTGCGCATGGTGAATGACAGTATGGCAAGATTGTCTCCAGCTTGTGCCAAGGTATATCGCATGAGTCTCATTGAGGATATGACAGCTGGCGACATTGCTCAGGAGATGAATGTCTCCAAGCGCACCGTGGAGTCTCAGCTCTTCACCTCTCGCAAGCAGGTGAGGGCCATGCTGAACATGGCGATGTAATGTATAATTCAAATTTAACCCACTTTTTAAAGTGGAGTCAACATTTAAACTTAAAAGCAATGAGAAAATTATCTTTTATTTTTTTGATGTTGGTTGCATTTGTCTTTACTGTCAGTGCCCAACGCACATTCAAGCATCCGGGTAGTATCCTGGCAGCTTCAGACTTGGAAAGAATCAAGACTCATGTCAATGCCGGTGACGAGCCTTGGGCTTCGCTTTGGAAAGAGATGCAAGCCGATAATTTCGCCAAGCCTACTTATACCCCCTATGCTCGTGCAGAGATAGGCGGAAGTAATGGACAGCGTCAACGTGCGGCGCAAGACGCTTATGCTGCCATGATTAATGCCATAGAGTGGCATGTAACAGGCAATGAGGCTTATGCCAAGTGTGCAGCAAATATCTTGTCGGCATGGGCTACCACTTTGGAGACCGCCACAGCTGAACTCTATCAGTATCCATCTCGTGCCCTGATACTTGCTGCTGAGATGCTCCGCAATACGGATGGTAGTTTTTATCAGGGATGGGAGGCTAAGAACCGTGATCTTTTCCTTTCTAAGGTGCGTACAGTTCTTTATCCTGCATGCCGCCAGTTCTGCACTTACACAAACTCTCATCCTTCTTGGTACACTCCAGCAGCCTTGGCTGTTATTGCTGTCGGTGTATTGCTCGATGATGAGAAGATTTATCAGGAAGGTTATCAGTTGATGTTGGATGAGTCCCATTGGGGCACCATGTTTGGTGGAAGCATTGACCCTAGTGGTCAGATGCGAGAGATGGGACGTGACAATGTACATGGTGGACTGACCTTGGGTGACATAGCTCAGGCATGTCTTGTATGTTGGAATCAGGGCGATGATCTCTTTGGTGCTGGAGACAACCGTCTCCTCAAGGGTATGGAGTATTGGTGTCGATACAACACAGGTCATACTGATGCCCCTTTCGAGCCAGTTGATTGCAGTGGACTAGATAATATGAGTGGAATCAAGTTCTATTATATTTCAACTCACAACAATGGTTTCCGTCTTCGTCCTGATGCTTGCTGCTTCGAGGCGGTATATCATCATTACAAGGAAGTGAAAGGAATGGATGACAGCTTGTTCCCTTATCTGACAATGGCAACTAAATTAGCTCGCCCTGACACACGCAATGAATTGTTGGGATATGGCACTCTTTTCTTTACGATAGATGCTGCAGCATCACCTTATTTTACTGAGGTGCCAGCAAAGCCTGTCAACTTGAAGGCAGAGGATGGATTTAAGAAGATTTGTATTAGCTGGAATCATCCTGTGGGTGAAGATGCCAGGGGATTTGTTGTATATCGTTCTGAGGATGGCAAGAATTTCTCTACACTTAAGACCTGGGATTATTATGCCAATAATGAGTATATAGACGAACAGGTGGAAGTGGGGAAAACTTACTATTATAAGGTGAGATTGCTCAATAAGGCTGGTTACAGCGAGTTTAGCGAGGTGGTCAGTGCTACTGCGCAAGAAGGTAGCGATGCCCTGCCTGCTAGATGGACGTTTGCTCCTATTGGCAATACACTGGGAGGTTCGCTCTTTACTGCTGCGCAAGATTCAACATTTGCCGTAGGTGGTGCTGGTAAAGACATTGGAGGAACAGCAGACTCTGAGGGGTTTGTATATCTGAAGATGAAGGGTGATGCCACTCTCACTGTGCGACTGTCTAGTACAGAAGAAGCTTTCTATAAGGTCGGTATTCAGATGCGTTCTACCTTAGGGGCTGGAGCGCAGAGAGTGGGAATTACGTTAGGCGAAAAGGGATGCCGCATACTTCGCACTTGTACACGTTCTTCTTCAAACGGAAATACTGTTTGGAAGGAAGCTACCAATTATGGCAAGGCACCAATGTGGATGCGTATCAAGCGTCAGGGCAAACTCTTTACTACTTACATTAGCCGAGATAATTTAACTTGGCATCAGGTGGGTGAAAGCACAGTCAGCATGCCTTCTACCTATTATGTGGGAATGGCAAGTTGCTCTGGTAATGCTAGCAAGGTGTACCAGGCTGTGTTTGATCATGTGAAAGTAGAAGGGATGGTATGTGAACCAGGTTCAAAGCCTGCGGCTCCTACTTCATTAGCGGCTTCTTGGCCAGGGGCAAACCATGTGTATCTCTCTTGGAGATCTACTGCTGATGCGGATAGCTTCTATGTCTATCGTTCTGTTGATAGGGAGTCTTATGAATGTATCGCTAAAACACGTGCCACAAGTTTGGTGGATGAGATTAGTGAGAATGGTACATATTATTATAAGGTGTCAGCAAAGAATGACTGGGGTGAAGGTGTCTGCTCTTCAGTTAAGACCGTTACCACTTATGATAGTGAGAAACTTAATGGAACTATAATCGGATCGGAGGGGTCTTATAAAAATAATTCCTCTCGTACTATTACGGCAGCTTTGGATGGCAATCTCTCCACTTTCTTTGATGCCAAAAATGAGTCTGGTGACTGGCTGGGATACGATATGGGCGAGGGCAATTCTGCTATGTTGTTATATGTGAAGTATGCTCCTAGAGTGGGCTATGTCTCTCGAATGGTAGGAGGAAAGATCCAGGTTTCTAACACGGAAGATTTCAAATCTGCTATTACTGTTGCTACGATTGCCTCTGCTCCTGTAGAGAATCAGCTCACTCTGTTGAGGGCTCCTGCTGGTAAGTTCTATCGTTACATGAGATATATTGGCCCAGATAAAGGCAGTTGCAATGTGGCCGAGATTGAGTTTTATGGAGTAAAAAAGACGGTGGAAACTGGCATAGAGAATGTATCAGTATCAAGCAAATCCCTTGTTTCCGACCGCATCTACAATTTGGAAGGACAAGAGGTCAAAACAGTAGGAAAGGGCCTGTATATTATCAATGGTAAGAAAGTAGTGGTAAGATAATGCGCAGACATTTTATCATGTTGACAAAACTTGCGTAATTGAATTATAATATTGATGCCCTCAATTAGAAAAAACTTCTCGCTTTTCCAGGTTCAGCAGGTTGCCATATTCCACCTTCACCCATAGGTAACTACTCAGCCCCCCAGGGCATGGGTAGTTACCTTACAGTTGTACAACAGCAAGAATTGCATTGAATTTAGAATTTGATCGAGCGTAAAACTTCGTCTATGTCTGTACACTGTCTTGCCATTTAGATGCAAAGATAGGCTTCTTTTGTGAAATCACACTTCCTCCATTCTCTTCAGCTCCCAGCCCTCAAATTGCATGATAATCTTATGCAAGGTGGTGCCTTGTCGGAGAGCCTCTACCCTAGGTGCCTCGGCATATCGCTTGATTTGCTCCACGGCTTCTGCCCATTGTAACTCGGCTTTCGTATGCTTGCCATCCTTGCTCATGGCGTTGAACTCGCTCTTTGGCAATATCTTCAGTTCAATGATGTAACAGTGTTTTGTAGGATAATGAGTCAAGTCGGGTAGGAGGAAGAAGTCGCAATAGCCATGATTTAATTCCAGCTCTGGGGCAGTATAATAGTAGCCATTCAGGCTCAGATAAGCCATGAAGAAACCTTGCAGGTTGCGTTCTGCCTCGATGCCGTCACGAACAGAAGATATCTTGGTGTATGCATCTGCCAAGAACTGAAGTCCATCATGCCATTTGCCATCGTATGCCATGTCATAATAGTAGGCTTCTAACTGCTCCGTGTCGACACTCGCCTTCTCCTCATACAATTCCATCAAGTACTCGTAATACTGTTTGCGAACGTTATTGTTAGGGATGCCAAGTATCAAGCGGTCACCCTTCGTCCCCTTGATGGTCAACATACCATAATAGAAGAGCAAACTCACAAACATACGTGGCTTGGTTAACATTCGGGCAGGGAAAGTCTCTGCAATCTTGCCTATAATCTCGCCATTCTCTATAATGGTGCGAATCACACCTTTGCGGTTGCCATCCAATTTGTCGAGTTGGAGCAACTTCTTCATCTTGTTGTAATCCGTCTTCGTATTTGGGTCAACCATTTCCTCAGGGCTTTCGCCACTGCTCATATAATTACGGAGAAAATAAAGCACCATGTCACAGTTGAACACCTTACTCTGTGTGCCTAATGCTTGTTTAGAGAAGCAATAGTTATCATACCAAGGCTTCATCTCTTGGATGATAGCCTCGACATCGCTATCTGCCGGAATCCTCCCCACATTCTTATAATAGGTGAACATCTCCCTTACATCCTCTGTAGAGAATCCAAGCATCTGGTTGAATTCCTCCTTGGTGGATATGTGCCAACCGATATTGTAGCCACTTGTTACGTCATCCAGCGTCACAGGGCTTACACCCATCATAAAGATGCGCTCAAAGGAACCCTTGAACTTCTTGAAGATATCACGATAGAAGCCCTCGGCATGAGTGATAGCCCAATACACATCCTCTCCCTGCTCATTGAGCACGGTGTTGGTAAAGTTGTCATACTCATCGATGATGAGATAAAGAGGATAGCCTTTCGACCTCGCCTCGCTTTGGATGATGGCGAGCTTAACTCCTGCATCTTTAGCATCTTCCACTTGTTTCTGCACTTTCTCTGAGTAGAAGTCAAGATAGTCTCGTATGAATCCATTGAGCTGAACACCAAGGTAGAAGTTGAACTTTTCTTCGAGGTTTTCGATGGAACCTCCCACCTGTGAGAAATCAAGGTGCATCACTTGATACCTGCCTTGTAAGGGAGTAGGATGCTTGCCAATCCACAAGTCACCAAACCACTCTTGGAACTTGTCCTTGGTGCGGCAGTCATAATAAGCATGGAGCATACTCAAGAATACGCTCTTGCCAAAACGGCGAGGGCGAATGCAGAAGAGATTGTTGGGACAATCTTCTAACTTTGGAATATATGCAGTCTTGTCCACATAATAGCAATTTTGCTCTATTACTTGTACAAAATCCTGTATGCCGTATGGTACTCTTTTTGCTACGTTCTGCTCCATATCTTTATTGTTTTATCGTTTGTATTCGAATTATGCTGCGAAGTTACAATAAATATCTGGAACGACCAAAGAAAGTAGTCTGTTTTCTTTGGTCGTTTCGCAGAAATGAAGTACCTTTGGGGTGGTTTTATATTAAATAGACTTTGATTTTTAGCATAAGATAGACAAAAAATGAAAATTATTGAAAGCAATATTATAGGAAAGAAGAGCCCTGAGGCTTGTGAGGATGGAATGGTAGTTACCGATGATTTCATCGCAGTGATTGATGGCAGTACAAGCAAGACTCCGAAGCATCTCAATCCTGATATGAAGAACGGAAGATACGCCATGATGCTTATCTCGGAGTATATTCGTGAGGAGTTGAAAGCAGATGCCTCGGTAGATGATTTCTGCCAGGGTGTGACTGCCTATATTTATAATAAGGTGTATGAAAAGCTAGGGGTGGAAGAGCGGTTGAAGGAGCATCCGGAAGAGCGGCTTACCGCCTCGGTTATCCTTTATAGCCGGACAAGGAATGAAGTCTGGATGGTGGGCGATTGCCAGGCCATTATCGATGGAAAGCTTTATGAGAACGGCAAGCCTTATGAGCAGGCGATTGCAAGAAAGAGGGTAGAGCTGATAGAGCAGGGCCTTTCGCCTGCTGAGGCTAGAAAGCAGATAGAGCCATTATTGATCGAGGCGATGCTTTCCGGGCAGAACCAGACCTATACGGTTATCGATGGATTCCCGATTTATCGGGAGGGAGTGAAGATTGTAGCCTTGAAAATGAAACCTGCTTCAAGTAGCATTGAAACATACTTTCAAGAGCATCCGAAGCCTGTTTCATCTCCCAATGAAGTAATATTGGCTAGCGATGGCTATCCTTTCCTGAAGCCAACCTTGGCAGAGAGTGAGGCGGCATTGGCAGAGCAGATTGCCAACGACCCTCAATGCATCCACGACTTCATCGCCACTAAGGGCTTGGTGGCAGGGAACAAAAGCTTCGATGACCGCACTTACATACGTTTTATTATCTGATGTCATACGTATAAATCGCCCCCCAATCGTATTCTTATTAAAAATCACATAAAAGATAAGAACAACTCGTATGAAACAGAAAGTACTGTATGTGGCAGCCTTGATGCTCCTCTCTTCCTCTTTCGGCATGGCTAAGAAGAAGGTGGAGGATCCTGAGATTACCAAGTTGAAGGCTAAGATTGAGAACGTGATGAGCCAGGTGGACAAGCAACCCGACTGGCTTTACTCTCGCTTGCAGATGTTTTGGAAGACAAATGCATCAGATGTGTTTGTTAATGGTGAGGCGTTTGCCCATCCTGGGGGAGAGCGTGCCGCAGAGCCTACGGTGAAATATAATGGAACTCGCGGTTTTGAGTCGCAATACAATCGTCCAAAGTTGGAGGACCTCGTGCCTTACGATGACGATGAGCAGGGCAATGTGACCTATGTCAATAAGGTAACAGGAAAAATGGAGAAGACCTCTCCTGCCAAGACGGGTTGCAACATTGCCGGCGTGAACCGATATATTGTCGGTATTGCCCGTGATGCCGCTCGCATCTATGCCGCCACTGGCGATATGCGCTATGGACAGATGGCAGCAAAGGTGTTCGATGTCTATATGAAGGGCATCGCCTATCGCAATGTGCCTATCGACTTGAACCATGGTCATCAGCAAACCTTGGTGGGCATGACTACCTTTGAGGTTATCCACGAGGATGTCATCAACGAACTCACCCAGATGTATCCCCTCATCAAACCTCTCGTGAAGGATGATCAAGCCGTCATCGAGGCTGGTTTCAAGAAATGGGCGGAGAACATCATCGCCAATGGTGTGCCTCACAACAACTGGGACTTGTTTCAGGCAGACTTCATCGTAAAGATAGCCTTGGTATTGCAAGATAACCAAGCATACGCAGATGGCAAGGGCAAGCAATACTACTTGGATTATATCGTAAATCAAAATAGTATTCGCCAGTGGAGCATGAACAAGCTCATCGACTTCGGCTTTGATGCGAAGAGCAAGACTTGGTATGAATCGCCAGGCTACAGTACCACGGTATTGAGCAGTATCTGCGATTTCGCCAACATGCTGGATGAGAAGGCTGGCATTGACCTCTTCAAGCTGCGTCCTATCTTGACGGAAGCAGTGAAGACCTCTGCCGAATATCTCTTCCCTAACCGTATGATTGCAGGTTTTGGCGATACTCATCCAGGTTATCTCAATACAGGTGGCATCGACCAAGTATTGAAGTATGCCACTCGCCATAAGAATAAGAATCTTATCTCTGAGATGAATCTTCTGAAGAATGCAGTGGCTCCCAAAGCTCCTATCTCTGAGATAGAGGCATATACGAGCACCCTGTTTTATGCCCCTAATGTATCGTGGATAGCGATGCGAAGTGGCATGGACAAGCAGCACGACTTGATGGCTTCCATCAATGCTAGTCTTGGCAACCACCAGCATGCCAACGGCATCTCGCTCGAACTCTATGGCAAGGGATATGTATTGGGACCTGATGCAGGTATCGGCAGAACCCTTTATAGCGGTTTGGACTATCTGGAATATTATTCCCAGATGCCAGCCCACAACACGGTAGTGGTGGACGGTGTATCAAGCTATCCTGTAATGATGTCTCAGCATGCTTTCAAGGTTGTCGCCTCTTATCCAGAGGTAAGCAAGGAGCAACCTGCCAGCAAGAAACTCTCCGAAAAGAAACTTTCTATTCAGAAGGATTCTGAACTTAAGGATAAGATAACTTATGCTACCGTAAGCTTCATCGAGCCAGAGACCCAGGCGCAGCAGCAGCGTACCACCGCCATCGTGAAGACATCTGCTAAGGGAGGATATTACATAGATGTGTTCCGTAGCAAGAAGAAGGAAGGTGGCGATAAAACCCACGATTACTTCTATCACAATCTCGGACAGGAGATGAAGGTGATGGATGCCACATCAGGTCAGCCGCTCGATATGAAACCAACTGAGGAACTTGCCTTTGCAGGTGGTCATCTCTATGCCTATTCTTATATCTATGACAAGAAGAGCGCAGAGATGCAGAACAGTGTAAAGACGCAGTTCGTTACCAAGATACTGGATGATAAGGTAGTGGAGGCAATGGATGGTCAGCGTGAAATCACCATGACCATGTGGATGAAGAAAGATGAGAACCGTACTATCTTCCAAGCTCTCTCGCCAGTCAACCTCGAATATGAGCGCATGCCGAACCAGCCTTATAAGGTAGATGAGCAGCCAGTGCTTACCTTTGTGGCTCGCCAGAAGGGAGAGGCGTGGAATCATCCTTTCGTCTGCGTATATGAACCAAGTTCTGATACGGAGCCAAGCGATATAGCATCGGTAGATTACTTTACGCCGAGCGAGCCAAGTGCCGTGGGCATCATCGTGAAGCTGAAAGATGGAACCGAGCAGCGCATCGTATGCTCGGAGAATGGAAAAGTACAAATCAAGTAGAAATCCAGTTATGAGAAAGTTTTTTATTGCTATCTTGTTTTGGGCGGTTGCTATAGTTGGATATGCAGCAGAAGCCTTGCAGTCGCCTGGCGGCAAATACAACTTCGTCTTCGAACAGAAAGACGGAAGATTAACCTACCGCCTCGACTATGCAGCTAAGCAGGTAATAGAAGAGGGTGAATTAGGTGTGAACATCGACAACCACTTGGTGGAGTCGGCTATGGGAATACCTGTGGATAACAGCAACGTTTGGACCAATGGTATGGAAGTAACAAGTGTGGATCGTCGCTCCGAGGACAATACTTGGAAGACTGTCTATGGCGAGTATGCCCAGATACGAGATCGTTATAATGAGATGACCGTTCATCTCTTGAAGGGTGGCAAGCATCAGGGCGCAAGCAATGCTTACGACAAGCGCCAGCAATATCTCCTCGACATCATTGTGAAAGCATACGATGAGGGTGTTGCCATCCGCTATCATTTCCCCGAGGCTACCAACGGCTTGTTCATGCACATCACCGATGACCTCACTTCTTTCCGCTTTGCCCCAGGTGCAGAGGCTTACCACTATGCTTGGGCGCAATCTCATGCCAACAAGGTAAAGCTTTTGAAGAGCGAGGCTGCTTGGAAGGAAGAGGCAGAGCGCCCATTGACACTTCGTTTGGATAATGGACTTTATGCAGCCATTGGTGAGGCGGCATTGAGTGACTTTGTGAGAGGCAAACTTAAGTTGAAAGCTAACAACGAGTTGCAGATGGCGTTGTTCCATCCTGCCGACATCATCACGGCGTACGATATGCCTTGGCGATTCATCATGGTGGGTGAGAAGGCTATCGACCTGATCAATAACAAGCAGATGGTGCTCAATCTCAATGCCCCTTGCCAGATACAGGATGCCTCTTGGATTAAGCCAGGCAAGGCTTTCCGTGTATGTCGCTTGGATATGAAAACTTGCATGGAGGGTGTTGACTTCTGTGTGGATAGAGGTCTTCAATATATCGAGCTTGATGCAGGCTGGTATGGTCCAGAGATGAAGATGTCTTCTTCTGCCTTGAAAGTATTGGAAACTCGCGACATTGATATGCCAAAGCTCTGTCAGTATGCCAAGAGCAAGGGCATCGGTGTGTGGGTTTATGTCAACCAGAGAGCCTTGTATCAGGAGCTTGACCAGCTATTGCCACTCTATGAGAAATGGGGCATCAGTGGAATCAAGTTTGGCTTTGTGCAGATAGGTTCGCAGGAGTGGACTACTTGGCTTCACAATGCCGTAAAGAAGTGTGCCGACCATCACATCATGGTGGATATCCACGATGAGTATCGCCCTACAGGATGGAGTCGCACTTATCCTAACTTGATGACGCAAGAAGGTATTGGCGGCAACGAGGAAATGCCAGATGCTGAGCACAACACCATCTTGCCATTCACCCGATTCCTCTGCGGTCCTGCTGATTATACCCCTTGTTATTTCAATGGTAGAGTGAAGAATACCAAGGCTCATCAGTTGGCAATGCCAGTGGTATATTACAGTCCTATCACCTTCTTGTATTGGTATGACCTCCCGAATGTATATAAGGGAGAAAAGGAGTTGGACTTCTGGAAATATTGTCCTACCGTATGGGATGAGAGCAAGGCTTTGCAGGGCGAGATAGGTGAGTATATCGTGCAGGCGCGTCGCTCGGGCAATGATTGGTTTGTGGGAGCGATGAATGGCTTGCAAGCTCGTGACATCACTCTCAATACAGCCGACTTCTTGCAGAAAGGCAAGAAATATCAAGTGGAGATATACAACGATAACCCTGCGTTGAATACTCGTACCAAGGTATCTACTGTAGTTCAGACTATCAAGGCTGGCAAGATATTAAAGCTTCATTTGCAGCCATCAGGCGGTGCAGCGTTGCGATTCAGTTTGTTAAAATGACAATATGATGTTATTAAGAAAAATACGTATCAGAGTTATGTTGATGGTCTTGCTGTTGCAAGGCATCTTCGTAAGTACAGCCCATGCCATTGGTGTGGGAGGCAGTGGAATGTACCAGTGGTCAGTGGATTTGAGAGGCTATATCTCTTCAGAGACAGGCAAGGCTCCGGTGGCTTACCTTTGGGTGCCAGAGGGATGCAAGCAAGTGAAAGCGGTGATGCTTTCTCAACAGAATATGACGGAGGAAGCTATCTATAAGAATCCGAAGTTTCAGGCTCAGATGAAGAAACTGGGCGTGGCAATGGTATGGGTGGCTCCTGCCTTCACCAACAACTGGGATCCAGCGACTGGCGCACAGAATACCTTTGAGGAGATGATGGGCAATCTCGCCGACCAAAGCGGCCATGCCGAGATAGCCAAGGCTCCTATCATCCCTTTGGGACATTCCGCGCAAGCTACCTTCCCTTGGAACTTTGCGGCTTGGAATCCGAACCGCACGCTCTGCATCATCTCCTTCCATGGCGATGCGCCTCGCACCAATCTCTGTGGATATGGTAGGGATAACGTGGAGTGGGGACGTCATCGCAACATCGATGGCATACCGGGCTTGATGGTGGAAGGCGAGTATGAATGGTGGGAGGCTCGTGTGAATCCAGCCCTTGCTTTCCGAATGATGTACCCAGAGAGTTGCATCTCCTTCCTCTGCGATACAGGCAGAGGTCACTTTGATTGTGGCGACCGTACTGCCATGTATCTTGCCAAGTTCATTCAGAAGGCATTAGAACAGCGTTTGAATGCCGATGGAACGCTCCGCAAGCTCAATCCTAAGGAAGGTTGGCTTGCCGAGAGATTCCATTCTGATATGATGGGTACAGATGGAGCAGACAAAGGCAAAGCTCCTGAGATTGCTTCTGACTCTCGCCCTCAGCCTGCACCTTATAATATATATAAGGGCGACAAGCATGATGCCTTCTGGTATTTCGATAAGGAAATGGCGGAACTTACAGAGGCTCGATACAAGGAGACGGCGGGCAAGAAAGTTCAGTATGTTGGTTTCGAGTATCAAGGTAAGCTCATTCCATACAACGATAAGTTGCAGGGAGGCATGAAGCTTGATTTAAGAAATCTGGATGGCATCACCTTCCAGCTAAAGGCGGTCTATACCGATAGCTCTCATCGTGCAACTACCCAAAAGCATGGCAAGAAGAAACCTCACATTGGGGTAATCAATGGTCCTGTCAAGAAAATCAATGATACCACCTTCCGCTTCTATCCTTACGAGGCAGGATGGGACAATGCCCGTAGGTCATTCACCTGTTGGCTGGTAGCGGTTGCTGATGCTGATGGTGAATATAAGGGTGCCGTGCAACCTATCTGTATTGAGATTCCGAAAGATGTGATGAATCGCTTGAAATGAAAATAAAACAGATGAGAGTAATCCCATTGGTAGTAATGCCAATGGGATTTTTTTGTTAGCGTTTTTATGTAATTTTAGCTTTATAATCGTATACCTAGAAAAACAAAGCATAACTATGATGATTAAGACTACAGCAAGAAGACTCTTTTTAAGTGTTGCGCTCTATATGTTGCAAATAGGCATCGTTTCAGCGCAAACTTACAACATCAGTGTTAGTGAAGTGTATTAAGAGTAAAATATAAATATTAAGTAAATTATGAATATCAAGAACTTATTACTGTTGTCGGCTGCTCTCTTCGGCTCTATTCTTGTGGCGAATGCTTACGAGCATGAATGGGAGAATCCGACCGTGTTTGAGCGAGGCAAGGAACAACCACACGCTTGGTTTAAGACCTCGCATACGAAGTTGCTGAACGGCAAGTGGCGTTTCCATTATGCCGATGACATCAAGGATGCACCTGCGGACTTCTATCGTCCAGGTTTCGATGACTCCAAGTGGGCACGGATTCCTGTGCCGTCCAACTGGGAATTGATGGGCTTTGGCGCACCCTTGTATGCTAATATCACCTATCCTTGGTCGCCTAATCCTCCTTACATCGACATCCCGAATCCTGTAGGCACTTACCGTACTTCTTTCACAGTGCCTTCACAATGGAAGGGTAGGGAAGTGATGCTCCACTTCGGCTCCATCACGGGTTATGCGAGAGTATGGGTAAATGGCACGGAGGTGGGTATGACCAAATGCTCCAAGACTCCTGCCGAGTTTGATGTGACGAAGTTAGTCCATCTAGATGGTCGTGCCAATCAAATGGCGGTACAAGTGTATCGTTGGCACGATGGAAGCTATATGGAAGATCAGGATTTTTGGCGTATCACAGGCATAGAGCGTGACGTGTATCTACAAGCCTATAGCCCAGTGTCTGTATGGGATTACAATATTACGGCTACTCCTGTGGATAACTATCGCAATGGACAGCTTGAGACAGATGTTACCATTCGCAATTTCTCTGGCAAGTCGGTCTCTGATAAGATGATGGTTCAACTTCGTGATGCCAGTGGCAAGTTGTTGCTCAATGAAACCAAGCCTTTCAAGGTTGATGGCAAGGAGACAACCATCCACGTGAGCAAGAAACTGAATAAGGTGAACCTATGGAGTGGCGAAAAGCCTTATCTCTATCAGATGTCGATGATACTGGGTGGTGACACCGTGCGCCAGCAAGTGGGCTTCCGTGAGGTAAAGATCGAGAACGCCCGACTGCTTGTCAATGGCAAGATGGTATATATAAAAGGTGTCAATCGACATGAACACAATGACTCCTTGGGACATGTGCAGAGCCACGAGATCATGATGGACAACCTGCGCCGCTTGCGTGAGTTGAACATCAATGCTGTGCGTAGCAGCCATTATCCTAATTGTCCAGAATGGCTCGATCTCTGCGACAAGTATGGCATCTATGTGGTGGATGAGGCAAATATTGAGACCCACGGAATGGGCAGTTGTGTCTATTTCACCGATACCGTTCCACATCCTGCTTATCGCAAGGAATGGGCTCCTGCGCATCGTGACCGCATCCATCGTATGTTCTATCGTGATCGTAATCACCCAAGCATCATTGGATGGTCGATGGGCAATGAGTGTGGCAATGGACAGGTATTCCATGAGCAGTATCGCTGGTTGAAAGCGAACGATAAAACTCGTTTCGTACAGTTTGAGCAAGCTTGGGAGGAAGAAAATACCGACATCGTATGTCACATGTACCCTAACTGGGGCAGGGTGCTCGCCTATGCCAAGAGTGGCAAACAGCGTCCTTTCATCATGTGTGAGTATGCTCATGCGCAAGGTAATAGCAATGGAAACCTTCAGGATTACTGGGATTTAATCAAGAAGTCGCCTAACTTGCAGGGTGGATTCATCTGGGACTTCCAAGATCAAGGCATCCGCCGTACCATCAACGAGAATACCGACCATCGTACCTATTGGATGTATAATGGAGAGATGGGAAGTTATGTATGGCCTGTGGAGATGAACAGTGGATGTGATGGTGTCCTTGCTTCCGATATGAGTTACAAGCCGCAAGCCTTAGAGGTGAAGAAGGTATATCAAGACATCATCTTCCCTAGCTTTGACTGGAAGAAGGGCGAGTTGACCGTAAGGAACGAGTATCAGTTCTCTACGCTTGCTGACTATGATTTCCGCTGGGTGCTCTGCAAGGAGGGCAAGGAGGTTGCTGCAGGCGACTTCCGCTTGAAGACCTTGCCGCAGCAGGAAAGCAAGGTGCGCATCAAGATGCCATCCTTGAAGGAAAGCGATGAATACACCCTTCAGGTCTATGCCTACACTCGTGAGGCAAACGACCTCTTGCCTGCCCATTATGACTTGGCAAAGGAGCAGTTCGTACACGAAGGAAAACTGGAGGAAATGAATCGCCAACAGGCTCAAGGTAATATCAAGGTGGAAACCCAGAAGAACAACATCGTGCTGACAGTAGGCGGCATCAAGGCGGAAATCAACAAGCAGAATGGTGCGCTCACCAATTATGCCATGGATGGTGTTTCAGCCTTGCACAATCGTACAGCCTTGGAACCTTACTTCTGGCGTGCGCCTAATGACAACGATTATGGCAACAAGATGCCACAGAAGAGTAACGTATGGCGTTCCGCACAGACCAATCGCTATGTATCGAAATGTCAGGTGGGCGAACCTACCGAGGAAGGAGTGCTCATTACCTTTGACATGGTGTTGAGCGATCTCAAGCAACCTTATCATCTCTCTTATCTCTTCCGCAAGGATGGCAGCATTGACGTTAAGGCGAGTATGGACACCAGGGGAAAGAAACTGCCGGAATTACCTCGCTTCGGTATGCGTATGACGCTTCCTAAGGGCTTCGAGAACGTAAGCTACTATGGTCGTGGTCCATGGGAGAACTATTCTGACAGAAAGACCAGCCAGTTCATCGGTCTCTACCATACCACCGTGACGGATATGTATTACCCATACATCTTCCCTCAGCAGACAGGCAACCACAGTGATGTGCGTTGGGCAGAGATTGCCTCGCCTCAATCAGGCATCACCCTTCGATTCCAAGCCGAGAAACCGATGGACTTCTCTGCCCTTCATTTCGCAGACGAAGATCTCGATATGGGATTGGAGAAGAAGATGATGCACCAGAAGGACATGCACCCACGTCAGGAGACGTATGTGATTTTGGATGGTGCTCAGCGAGGAGTCGGTGGTGATAACAGTTGGGGTGAGCCACCTCACAAGGAGTATCGCCTCTTTGATGGGGAGTATTCTTTGGCTTATCGTCTGACATTGAAGAAGTAAAAGACTTTTTCTTCTTGCTTTATGGGGGTGTGTCATAAGTTAATGGCGCACCCTTTTCGTTTTTCTCTTTTTCCCAGATACGGAATTGAAAAAAATGTTTTTATTTACAACAAAGCCCAAACTTTCACAAGTTCGGGCTTCGTCTTTCCGCAAAAGATTTGTATCTTTGCAGAAAACTTCTTTAAGTATGGCAGATATAATAAAAATATGCTTATAAGCTGCCAAAACCATGTTAAAAAGTATAGTTTTGGCAGCTTATAAGCATATTTTTAACATATAACAAACAATAGCTGCGCTTCTTTATTGCTCCAATACTAACCAGTTTAAGTAATCTTCCTGTTTCATTCGTATTGATAATAAATGAATTATGATGAAAATAGGAAAAATACTTTTTGGGGTATCAGCCTTGTTCCTAGCGAACGGCATGATGGCACAGAGCAAGCTCGATGCAAAGCAGGGGCTTGATGTGAATAAGCAACTGCAATACTGCCATAAGCAGGTGGGCAGAGCTTTGGAAGAACTGAAGCAGAAGGATGGCTCTTTCGACTACACGATGGAGCCTCGCAATATCCTCAAGGGGGATAAGCAGAAGGGATGGAACTGCCGTAAGGCAACAGCCGAGGAGTGGTGTGACGGCTTCTGGCCGGGAATCCTCTGGATGGACTATCAGAATACTAAGGATGAGGCTGTGCGCAAGGCTGCCGAAGGATATACGGAGTCTCTGAAAGGCATCGCCTATCGCCCTTGCTACGACCACGATATCGGTTTCCTGATGTTCTGTTCCTACGGGAAGGGCTATGAGGTGAATCATTCGCAGGAATACAAGAATGTGATTCTGGCTTCCGCCGATTCGCTTGCCACGCTCTTCAATCCTATCGTGGGTACGATATTGAGTTGGCCTAGAGAAGTGAAGCCTCGCAACTGGCCGCACAATACGATTATGGATAATATGATGAACCTCGATATGATGTTCTGGGCTGCCAAAAACGGAGGAAACAAACTTCTTTACGATTTGGCTGTAACTCACGCCAAGACCACGATGCAGAATCATTTCCGTCCGGATGGCAGCTGCTATCATGTGGCAGTATATGATACCATCAGTGGTAACTTTATCAAGGGAGTGACCCATCAGGGATATTCTGATGATTCCATGTGGTCAAGAGGGCAGAGCTGGGCCATCTACGGCTATACGATGGTGTATCGTTATACCCGCAACAGGATGTTCCTGGATTTTGCCCAGAAGGTGACTGATATTTACATCAAGCGATTGAAGGAAACCAGCGATGACTTCATTCCTCTTTGGGATATGGATGATTCACGTGGAACAATGGGAGCACCGAAGGATGTAAGTGCTGCCTGTGTGGTTGCCGATGCCTTACTGGAACTTCAGCAATATGTGGGAGGTGAGAAAGGCGAAGAGTACAAGCAGTTTGCCTTGCAGACGCTAGCCCAGCTTAGCACCAGTAAATACCAGAGCGGCAAGAAGAATGTGGCATTCCTAATGCATAGCACGGGGCATCATCCGGCAGGAAGCGAGATAGATGCCTGCATTATCTATGCCGACTATTATTATTTAGAAGCATTGAATAGAGTGAAAAATATAAGTTATTAGGTTAGAATAAGGTTTATGTGTTAAGAGGCAACCCGTGTGGGTTGTCTCTTTTGATATACAGCAAGGGCTGCCAGAATATTCTGGCAGCCCTAATACGTTAGTATGTTATGAAAAATTTGAGAGAATTGAAACTTCACAGTTTCAGAATTGTTTTACTAAACATGATTTTTTTTATATAGAGAAAGCATAGAAATAACTACTTCAATATCGTAGGAGAAGCGGTGGTGGTGCTTATCTGGTCGATGCCCGTGCGCTGCATGGAATCAACCGAAGCAGAATCGCCCATGGCTACGGAAACGCCCTTGCCACTCTTGGTGTATCCTACGTTTTCAATCTGGTTATCGACATCGTTCTGGAATGGCACCTGGGCAGCGTTGCCCAAGGTCAGGACGATGGCTACCACGGCAGCAGCCTTGAAGAGAGGCTTCAGACGCTCTGTCAGTGAAACTACCTTTGCCTTGTTTGGCTCCTTGGTGTATTCATCTTCAATCATCGCCATCATCTTCTGATCGAAGTCATCACCCAGTGTCTCTTGCTTAGCCTCGCCCATCTCGTAAGAGAAGAGCGCCTGATATGGCTTCAGCTCGGCAGGCAACTCGTCCTGGCTGAAGAATGCACGGAGAATCTCCTCTTCTTCGAGAGAAGTCTCGGCCTTCCAATAGCGGTCCAAAAGTTGGTTGATGTACTTATAATCCATAACTGTCGAATTGTTGAAATCTTTGTTTAACTGTTTGTCGAGCCCTGAAGATGTTCACCTTGACCTGGTCTTCGGTGATACTGAGGATGTCTGCTATTTCCTTATAGGATTTTCCTTCGATGTCTCGAAGTTGCAGACAGCTGCGCTGCTTCTCGGGCAACTCATTAATGATGTTCCTTACGATGTTCAGCTTGTCTTTCTGAATCATTCGTTCGGAAGGAGTGGATGATGTCTCGTCGAGCCTTTCCGTATTTTGCTCTTCCAGCGAATCATTCTGATTATCCATCTTCTTGATGCGGTCGAGCGAGAGGTTGCGGGCGATGGTGAGGCTGTAGGCCTCGATGGAGTCGAGCTCCTGCCATCTGTCGCGGGCATTCCAGACTTTAATCATGGTATCCTGCACAACGTCCTCCGCTTCCTCCCGGTTGAGAGTAATGCGAAGGGCCAGCCTGAAGAGTTTATTCTTCAGTGGCAAAACATCGTTTTGGAAACTGATTTCTTTCATCCCTACATAATTAATGACGACTCACCTGTAAGAAAGTTACAAGCAACTCTGAATTATTTCTATTTTTAACTCTTAATAACAGTTCCGTGCTTTCCGTCGATGGCGGTAGCAAGGGTGATAATCACCTCTTTCACGCCTGCGTCGATGGCTGCAAGGGCATTCTCCAGCTTAGGAATCATGCCGCCTGCCACGGTACCGTCTGCTTTATATCTCTCAAAATCGGCATGTGTAATCACTGGAATCACGCTGTCGTCATCCTCAGGATTGCTGAGCACGCCTTTCTTTTCAAAACTGTATATCAATGTCACGTCGTAGTAAGGAGCCAAAGCCTTGGCAGTCTCGCTTGCGATGGTGTCGGCATTGGTATTGAGGATATTGCCCTTACCGTCATGGGTCAGCGGAGCCATCACTGGGGTGATGCCTTCGTTAATCAGGGTCTGGAGCATCTTGCCGTTGGCACGCTCTACATCGCCTACGAATCCGAAGTCGATGCCATCCTTCAATGGGCGCTTGTGACTATGGATTACGTCCATATCGGCACCTGTCAGACCGAGGGCATTCACGCCGTTAGCCTGGAGCTTGGCAACCAGATTCTTGTTTACCAAACCGCCATAAACCATGGTTACCACCTCCAGCATGTCGGCATCTGTGATGCGACGGCCGTTCACCATCTTGCTCTCGATGCCGAGGGCTGCGGCTACCTTGGTGGCACGGCGTCCACCGCCATGTACCAATACTTTCTTGCCGGGAATGGCTGCAAAATCCTTCAAGAGCTGTGCCAGCTGCTCGCTGTCTTCAACGATGGCACCGCCTACCTTTACTACTGTTACTTTTTCCATCTTTAAGTTTAGTTTATAGTTTATAGTTAATAGGGCAATCTTGCTGTAAACTATTAACTATCAACTGTTAATTCTTACTGAAGATATGTGTATCCGAAGAGACCATTGCGATAGGTGCCTAGGAACTCCTTACCCTCGTCGAGAGAAATCTTGCCTTCCTTCACACTCTTGGTTACCCACTGCTCCAACTGGCGGACGAGTTTCTTTGGATTGTACTGTACGTAATCCAATACCTCCTCTACGGTCTCGCCATCGAATATCTGGTCGATGCAGTACTTGCCGTTCTTTACAGAGATGTGGGCAGCATTGGTGTCGCCGAAGAGATTGTGCATGTCGCCCAGAATCTCCTGGTAGGCACCTACGAGGAACACACCGAGATAGTATGGCTCGTTCTTCTTCAATGGATGAAGAGGAAGAACGTTGCCGATATGGCCATCGGTTACGAAGTTGGCAATCTTGCCGTCGCTGTCGCAGGTGATGTCCTGCAAGGTAGCGTTGCGGGTAGGACGCTCGTCCAGGCGCTGGATAGGCATGATAGGGAAGAGCTGGTCGATGGCCCAACTGTCTGGCAGGCTCTGGAACAATGAGAAGTTGCAGAAATACTTGTCTGCAAGAATCTTGTCCAATCCTCTCAGCTCCTCAGGCACGTGCTTCATGTGCTTGGCAAGGTTGTTGATCTCGTGGCACACGCTCCAGTACATCGCCTCAATCTCGGCACGGGTCTTCAAATCTACGATACCGTGAGAGAAGAGCTGCAAGGCCTCTTCGCGAATCTGCTCGGCATCGTGCCAGTCTTCCAGCATGTTGCGGGGATTCAGGTTGTCCCATATCTCATAAAGGTCCTTCACCAGCTGGTGGTCAGTCTCCTTTGCCTCAAACTCCTCTGGCATTTCAGGCAGGGATGCTGTCTCCAGCACATCAATCACCAATACGGAGTGGTGGGCAGAGAGTGAGCGGCCACTCTCGGTGATGAGGTTAGGATGCTCGATATTGTTCTTGTTGGCTGCATCAACGAAGGTATAGACACAATCGTTTACATACTCCTGGATAGAGTAGTTTACAGAGCTTTCGCTGCTGGCAGAACGGGTGCCGTCGTAATCTACGCCAAGACCACCACCGCAATCTACGAAATCTACATTGTAGCCCATCTTGTGCAGGTTAATGTAGAACTGAGCCGCCTCACGCAGAGCCGTCTGGATGCGGCGGATCTTGGTAATCTGGCTTCCGATGTGGAAGTGGATGAGGCGCAGGCAGTCGTGGAATCCCATCTCCTCAATCTTGTTGAGTGCGGTGAGCAGTTCGGCACTTGTCAAACCGAACTTCGATGCATCTCCACCGCTCTCGGCCCATTTTCCTGAGCCTGAAGAAGCGAGCTTGATGCGGATACCGATGTTTGGCTTCACGTTGAGCTTGCTTGCCACCTTGGCGATGATATCCAGCTCGTTGAGCTTTTCTACCACGATGAAGATGCGCTTACCCATCTTCTGTGCGAGCAAGGCAAGTTCTATGTAGCTCTCATCCTTGTAGCCATTGCAGATGATGAGCGAGTCGCTCTGTGCCTGTACGGCGATAACGGCATGAAGTTCTGGCTTGGAACCGGCTTCCAGTCCCAGGTTGAACTTCTTTCCATGAGAGATAATCTCCTCTACAACCGGCTGCATCTGGTTTACCTTGATAGGATAGATGACAAAGTTTTCCCCCTTGTAACCATATTCCTCCTTTGCCTTCTGAAAACAGCTGGCTGTCTTCTCGATGCGGTTGTCGAGGATGTCTGGGAAACGGAGCAGTACGGGAGCGTTGATGTCGCGTAATGCCAACTCGTCCATGATGTCGCGCAGGTCTATCTGCGTGTTGTCCTTGCATGGAGTTACATAGACATCACCCTTGTCGTTGATGCCAAAGTAAGAAGTGCCCCAACCACCAATGTTGTAGAGCTCCTTCGAGTCTTCAATAGTCCATTTCTTCATTTTCTGTTCTTGTCTTGCTTTTTAGTCTATTATAATTTGATGTTGTGAATATACTATGAGTGAAGGTAAGCACTCCTCCTCGCATGGGCTGAGGGGGAATGCTTACCTTTTGGGTTACACGTTCAGCAGGTTTCTAATCTGCTGAACCGTATTGTTAATCTTGTCGAAGTTGTCCATCACATTGACGTCGATGATGTGCTTGGCCTTTTCGTAGAACGGCTCGCGTTGCTTGAGCTGTTCACGGATGAAGACATCCACTTCCTCGGGAGTCTTGTTGAGCAGCAGGGGGCGTACGCCCTTGCCCATCTTCAGGTGGGCATGCAGGGTTTCTGGGCTTGCCTTCAGGTAGATGGTTTCGCCTGCTTGGTTCATATAGTCCATGTTGTCGAAGAAACAAGGTGTTCCTCCGCCGCAGCTAACCACTACGTTTTCAAACTCTGCCACCTCGTGGAGCATGTTGTGCTCTATGTGGCGGAATCCCTCTTCGCCCATTTCGTCGAAAATCTGCTTCACGGTCTTGCGCATACGGCTTTCGATATACCAATCTAAGTCGTAGAACATCACGCCAAGCTCTTTGGCGAGGGCCTTGCCGACGGTTGTCTTGCCGGCTCCCATATATCCAATGATGATGATTGACTTCATTTCTTTCTTATTATTTTGATAGGATGGCTCCTCTAAAAAGGGAACCATCCATCAGCAATTTACTTCTTTCTGCCTCTAGTCTTTGGCTCCGGTGCTTCCCTGATGATAGTCATGCATTCATCGTAGGTAAGCGCCTCCACATTCTCCTGCTTTGCCTTAGGAATGCGGTAGTTCTTGCCATCGTATGCGATGTAAGGACCGTAGCGGCCGTTCAGCAGTTCCAGCTTCTCATCTTCCTCGAAGGTCTTGATGTGGCGCTTCTGCTCGTTGCTGCGTTTCTCGTTGATGAGTTCTATCGCCTGCTCCAGGGTGATGGCCATAGGGTCGATGTCCTTAGGGATGGATACGTACTTGCGGTTGTGGAGCACGTATGGACCGAAGCGACCTGCACCGATGGTAACGGTGGTTCCCTCGAACTCGCCCACCTGGCGTGGCAGCTTGAAGAGTTCCAGAGCCTCTTCCAGGGTGATGGTTTCGATGCTCTTGTCGGCAGGCAACTGGGCAAACTGTGGCTTGTCCTTGTCGTCGGCTGTACCTATCTGAACCACAGGACCGAAGCGGCCTATCTTCACGAACACAGGGCGACCGCTCTTAGGGTCGTTGCCCAGCTCGCGCTCGCCGGCCTTGTGCTCGCTGCGTGCATTCATCACTTCCTTCACTTCTGGCTCGAATCCCTTGTCGAAGTCCTTCATCCACTTAATCCACTCGGTCTTTCCCTCGGCAATGTCATCGAATCTCTGCTCCACATGGGCTGTGAAGTTATAGTCCATGATGTTAGGGAAGTTGGCCATCAGGAAGTCGTTCACCACAATGCCGATGTCGGTAGGCAGCAGCTTGCCCTTCTCGGAGCCAGCCATTTCCTTCTTGGTCTTCTGTGTTATCTTGATGCCCTTCAGGGAATCTATGGTGTAGTTGCGCTCCACGCCCTGCTTGTCACCCTTCACCACGTATTCGCGCTGCTGGATGGTGCTGATGGTTGGAGCGTAGGTAGATGGACGTCCGATGCCGAGGTCTTCCAGTTTCTTTACGAGGCTGGCCTCGGTGTATCTTGCCGGAGCCAGGGAGAATTTCTCGGTGGCGATAATCTCGCGGCGCTGCAACTCATCGCCTTCCTTCATGGCAGGCAGGATGTGGGTTGAGTCCTCTGCGTTGTCATCCTCATCGGTAGATTCACGATATACCTTGAGGAATCCGTCGAACACAACAACTTCTCCATTGGCAACAAATTTTTCTGTGGTGTTGTCGATATGGATGTTGATGGTGGTCTTTTCTATCTGAGCATCAGCCATCTGAGAGGCGATGGTGCGCTTCCAGATCAGCTCGTAAAGGCGCTTCTCCTGGCTGGTTCCATCGATGCTGGTCTCGCTCATGTAGGTAGGGCGGATAGCCTCGTGAGCCTCCTGCGCTCCCTTAGAGCTGGTATGATAGGTGCGAGGCTTGCTGTACTCATTGCCGTAAACCTTGATAATCTCGTCCTTGCTGGCATTGCTGCAGAGGGTAGAGAGGTTTACGCTGTCGGTACGCATGTAGGTGATGCGTCCACCTTCATACAGGCGCTGAGCCACCATCATGGTCTGGCTTACGGTGAAGCCGAGCTTGCGGGCTGCTTCCTGCTGCAGGGTTGAGGTGGTGAAAGGAGGGGCAGGTGTACGCTTCAGCGGTTTCTTGGTCACTGCCTCCACGCTGAACTTGGCATCCTTGCATTTCTCCAGGAAGGCTTCCACCTCCTCGTGGGTCTTGAAACGCTGGTCAAGTTCTGCCTTCACCTCTGTGGCGCTGCCATTCTCATTAATCAATGCGAATACGGCGTTCACGCGATAGTATGGCTCGCTCTTGAACTTCTGTATCTCACGCTCACGCTCCACGATCAGGCGTACGGCAACACTCTGTACGCGACCGGCAGAGAGGGCAGGCTTCACCTTTCTCCAGAGCACTGGAGAGAGCTTGAAACCCACGATGCGGTCGAGCACACGGCGTGCCTGCTGGGCATTCACCAGGTTCATGTCCAGATGGCGTGGGTGCTGGATAGCGTCCAAGATGGCAGGTTTGGTAATTTCGTGGAAGACGATACGGCTTGTCTTCTCCTCATCCAATCCGAGTACTTCGCAAAGGTGCCAGCTGATGGCTTCTCCCTCGCGGTCCTCATCGGATGCCAACCAAATCTTCTTGGCTTGCTTCGCGGTTGCTTTCAATTCTGTGACGAGTTTTTTCTTTTCCTCTGGAATCTCATAGCGAGGTTCCATGGTCTTCTCGTCTATACTGAGTTCTTTCTTTTTCAAGTCACGGATGTGTCCGTAGGAAGACATCACTTTGAAGTCTTTACCCAGGAACTCTTCTATTTTCTTAGCCTTTGCAGGGCTCTCGACGATAACTAAATTTTCTTGCATAAGCTTCTACACAATTTCTTTTGGTTTGCAAAAGTATATAAACTTTTTGCTTATACCTTATTATATAGTGATTTTTTTAGTTTTTTAAATGTTTCGGGGCAAAAAATGAAGGTTTTCGATAAAAAATGGTCCAAAAGTTTGTGAGGTTAAACTAAAATCGCTATATTTGCAGCCGAGGGGTGTTCTAAGGCTGGTAGAAGCCGAATTATTGGCAATAATCGGTAGATTTCTGCTGTCATTTCTAAGGCAATAGTGGCTTTCCTATAGGACTCCTAATAAATTAAAGATTGAGCCCACTTTAAAAAGGGGCATATTTTGAATCCAGTCTGACCAGTGTGGTCATTCTGAGTGAAACATAGCAATCGGCTCCGCTGGTGAATATCTTTCGGGAAATCGCCTTGAAAGAGCCGAAAGC
>SKEU01000145.1_pt1 | contig 60906 bp, 46 predicted proteins | sample 4819571 | NCBI WGS metagenome assembly SKEU01 (sample SAMN11008801, study PRJNA524170) | human gut metagenome | biome: Human fecal sample; material: Feces; isolation source: fecal sample from pouch patient p8, p16 | host: Homo sapiens | place: Israel: Tel-Aviv | collected 2015-06-23
AACAGATTTGTTTTTACTGTCATTTGTTTTATGGTAAACATTGTTCTTTTTAAGAGGGTTAGTAATGCCACTTACTCCCTGATAATAACCATTTTGATTAACTGATGTAGATGTAACTGATGTTTCCTGTGAAATATTGTCATCTTGTTGAGCATATTGATTTTCATCATCATAATCTTGATAATAATCTTCATCAATGATATTTGCTTCACTGTCTTTTTCATTATTAACATCTGAAATTACTTCTTCAAAAGCATTTGCCACAATATTAGAAGCCACATTATGAATATCCTCATCATCCAAATCCACATTAGACTTAAATTTCAGATTTTCATATAATTTTTCCTCATCCTCTTGTGAATTTTCATCAACAATTTCAGGTTCTACAACATACTTATCTTTAGGAGTTGGCCTATGTAACTTAGGATTTTCATTCTCCATTATTTCACCACCTACGGTTTCAATTTCCTCTTCTTCCAATTTAGATTTACCAATAATCGCACTAGTTATTGTTCCATGTTCTTTGTTTTCCAGTCTTTCATTATCAAAGAAAATACTTTTAATAGAACTGTTTTTAGATTTATTATCATTTGAGTTGTCGTGCCTTCCAAGTTCAGAAAAGCACTCACCCAACTTACGCTGTTCCCAAGAAAATGGATTTTATAGCCAATCTCGCACCATCATTAATGTATAACCCAACAAATTTTGTCCCTTCCATTTACTTATTTCCAATCTATCTGGATCACCCATAGAAAGACCAATCCCCCAAATTTTATCCTTTACTGCACATTCGGCTAAAATACAATGTTCTGTCTCTTGCAATTGCCTCTTTAAAGATTCATTCTGTGAAAATTTTGCCATCAATCCTTCGAATACAATAATTTGTCGTATACCATTCCAATAATTTTCATTATAATTTGAAATAAGTCGTCCTAATTCTTTGATATATGCAACGTTTTCTGTTTTAAGAATTTTTTGAGCAATATCATTATCTTCGAAACATATTGCCTTTTGATACATCATAAATTGTTCCATAGAAGAAAAGATGATATCATTGATAATAAATTGACTTGAATACCAATTACTTAGATAACCATTTTCTTCCTCTGGATTATGAAAACAAACAATCTTCATGCTTTACCTACTTTTTTTACTGCCAATTCAAGTTCTAAATCATGCAATCCACTATAAGCCTTTATCAAAAAATTTAATGGAACTTTTTTGACAACCTCACTACTCGGGAGATTGTAATACCATTGATAATAAGCATAAAACTCCCCTATCCAATCTGGTAGAAATCCTTCAAGTGCCTTTCCATCCTTAAGTTCATATTTATCTGTTTTTTCAAAATAATCCCACAATTCATTGGCATTCATAGTATTCACATAAGCTTGGGCTTCATCAATACTTTTTCTTGTCTTACTTACCATATAAGCATGAATAAAATCCGCGGTATCTTTTTGAGGATATTTTTGAGAAATAAAATCAAATAGTTTCCCCTGATTTTCAACTACATCATTTAAATATGCATCTGAATATGCTCTCAATTCAATCACCTCTCAAATAATGTGCTAAACACATTGGTTACTTTATTTGCATCTGAGTTAACAAGCTCACGCATATTTTTCCTTGCGACTACATCTCTTTGATTATATTTATCATTGAATTCATTATAATTAACACTCATCAACTCTGCGTCTATTTCTTCTAACTTTGAATATGCTAACTCTGATTTTATACAATATTGAATACCAAGACCGCCCAACGACAATAATTCCTCGAGAATTTCTATATCAATATTATCACGGACAAACTCTTTCGCCACATAAAAATATGATGCATCAGCTCTCCAGCCTTTTATAACATCATATTGATTTGTATCCATTCCGTACTTTTCAATAAACTTTTTTGCTAAAATTCTATAACGCTTGGTGTCTGCCGCTTCTCGATGCTTCATTAATTCTGCTAACCAGGCTAATACATTGTATTGTTGAAAATCTAATATTTTCAAATTAGTAATATCCAATTCGTACTTATGAACCCATCCGTTTTTTTCATCTGGTTTACAAACAGCCCACTCTTTTGCAAGTTCAACATTCTCAGTAAGATAGAAACCTTTTCCGTAATCATGTTTTTCTTCACCCAATCCATATTGTGGTACAACATTTTTATCTGAAGTCCCATGATATAAAATTATTTTTTCCATATTCTCACTTCTCCTATACAAACATCTTTTCAAGACACGCTTTTTTTAGTATTTTAAATTTTTCCAGCTTACGCTGATGAAAGTAATGAGAAAAGCTGCCGATGGCAGCTTTTCTTGCATTAAATTAAATCCCCTCAAACCGTCCGGAAGCCCCACAAGGAAGTGCAAGTCCGTTGGAACTGACCGGAAGACCGATTTCGTCGGCTGTGACTTTGCCAGGGAAACGTTTTAGCTCTGTTCCGATAAGGTAAGAGAGAACCGCCGGCTGTAAGCCTGTAGTATAGGAATTAATCAGGAAGAACAAAGGTCTGTCCACCAGAAGCTGTGCACAGAGTTTGACCAGTGGATGGATGGATTCTTCGATTTTCCAGATTTCACCCTTGGGACCTCTGCCGTAGGATGGAGGGTCCATAATAATAGCATCGTAGTGGTTGCCACGGCGGATTTCACGTTCCACGAATTTGACACAGTCATCTACAATCCAGCGGATTGGTGCATCTGCAAGACCGGAAGAAGCAGCATTTTCCTTGGCCCAGGTAACCATACCCTTTGAAGCGTCTACATGGGTAACGGATGCACCTGCTGCTGCGGCAGCAATCGTGGCACCACCGGTATAGGCAAAAAGATTTAAGACTTTAACTGGTCTTCCTGCTTTTTTAATAAGTTCAGAGAACCAGTCCCAGTTAGCAGCCTGCTCCGGGAAAAGACCGGTGTGCTTGAAGCTGAAAGGCTTTAACTGGAAAGTAAGGCTGCGGTAGTGGATGCTCCACTGCTGTGGCAGGTCAAAGAATTCCCATTCGCCGCCGCCCTTTTTACTGCGGTGATAGTGGGCGTTCATTTTATGCCAGCCTTTTTCTTTGCGTGGTGTATCCCAGATAACCTGAGGATCCGGACGAACCAGGATATAGTCACCCCAACGCTCCAATTTCTCACCTTTTGAACAGTCTATTACTTCATAATCTTTCCAGTTATCTGCAAGCCACATAGTATTTCCTCCAATATTTTCTGGTATCAAATATTTTCTGTTTTGTCTTAAGACATCTGCATCCTATTATATAAGGGGGAAAATGTTCCGTCAACTTATTCCTGCTTAAAAATCACAGGCAGTTGTGAAAAGGGAATAGATTACCGCAATCGTATTTCACTGATTCGCAGGGGATTTTCTTTCGCTACGAAATACCACAGTTCTAAAATGCGTGTTTTTCTTTAGAGGATTAAAACAGTCTTTCCAATGTTTGTCAGAATAACTGCACGGTCCGCCGAAGTACAGATGCCTGATAAGGGCTGTTAGGGGCACTTGGAATTTCGTCTGGCAACAGGCAACGCTGGTACAGGGATGTACCAGTGAGGCACATTTGAACATGGACGTGAATTTGTGCCGGTTGCCAGAAGAAAGTATAATTATGCCGAAATTCCCTGTGCCCCTTGCAGGCGTTATGCGGCATCTGTTCTCAACGGACCGTGCAGCTATTCAGTCAAAGCAACCGGAAAAACAGTTTATCAGCATGAAAAACATGCATTCTAAGAACTATTGGCATTTCATATCGGATAAAGAAAATCCCCTGCGAATCAGCGGAATATGATTCGGCTAAAAGTTCTGTCTTTTTCACAACTGCCTGTGAAAATCAGCAGAGAATAAGTGAAAGAACAAAGAGGACTCCAAGAAAAATCACATTGTAGAGGGTGAAAATCCCAAGAAACCGTCTTGTATCGTTTCCATTACTATTGGTATAGAATTTAAAGGAAATAAGGCTTGCCAGGGAAGCAATAAGAGTACCAAGGCCGCCGAGATTTACCCCAATCAGCAGAGCAGAATAATCATCGGTGAAACCGGAAAGCAGGATGGCAGCAGGCACGTTACTGATAATCTGGCTGGCACCAATACCCATCAGAACTTCATGGTGGACCAAAAGCTTTGAAATCAGTTCGTGTACCAGAGAAATCTGCTTCATATTTCCGATAAAGATGAAGAAGCAAAGAAAGGTAAGCAGCAGGAAATAATCCACATCCTTTAATACGCGGTAATCCAGAAGCAGAAAGCCTGTGAGGACAAGAAGAAACATAATCTGGTAAGGCAGAATATGAAGCACCGTCAGAAGACACAGAAGAAATAGTATCAGATAGGCGGTAAAAAGAATCCGGGGATTTTTACGTGCTTTTACAGCTTCACAAATTACATTGGAAGTATTGGAAGCAGTTACAGTATTTGTAGAATTTGCAGTGTTTGCAGCAGTTGCAGTGGAAACCGTATCCTTTGGGAGAAACAGAATAAAAATCAGCAGAAGGATAGCAGATACAAAAGAGTATGGCAGCATAATCCGGACAAAAGCTCCAATGGATAATCCGGAAATCGTATAGAGATAAAGATTCTGCGGGTTGCCAAGAGGCGTCAGCATGCTGCCGAGATTGGCGGCAATGGTTTCAAGAACGATAACTGGAATCAGAAACTTCTTTTGCTCGGCCATGGACAGAACCAGTATGGTAAACGGTACAAAGGTAATCAGCGCCACATCATTGGTGATAAGCATGCTGAAGAAAAAGCACAGGAAAATGAAAAGTGCCGACAGCATCCGAAGGGAATGCACATGGGTTAAGAGCATGGTTCCAAGCCGGGTAAAAACGCCAATGGAAGAGAATCCCCGTACCACAGCCATCAGGCAGAATAAGAGTGCAAGCACCCGGAAATCAATGTAAGAAATATAATTTTTTGAAGGTGAAACGAAAAAAATGGAAATAACTGCAAGCAGAAAAGCAATGCAGCAGACCGTTTCTTTCTGGAATAATTCTTTTACTTTTGTAAACATGGCTGGCTCCTTTATGAAATCATTTCCCGCGGGGATTTTCCAAACTGCTTCTTATAGGCACGAAGAAAAGTAGAATAATTGCGAAAGCCGCAGGCAAAGCAGGCATCGGTTACTGCAGTGCCGGAGCTGATTAAATCCCTGGCAAAGAGAAGCCGCTTTGTGGAAAGATAATTTCCGATGGTATACCCGGTCTGCTCCTTAAAAGAATGCATCAGATAATAGCGGCTGGTAAAAAAGTGCTCGGCTAAAGAATCCACCGTAATATCCTCCGTCAGATGTTCATTCATATAGGTAAGAACCGACAGAATCTTTTCATTTGCCTGAAAGGAATCTTCATATTGCAGGGTGCCGGATAAGGCAGCCCGGTTTAAGTGAATCATAAATTCTAAGAAAAGCGTATTCTGGTAAATCTCATTGGCAAAGCTGTCTTCGGAAAAAGAGTGGACAAGCTCCATCATGGTATCTAAGAGCCGCCGTTCCTTCATGCCGGATAAATGCAGGACATTGGACGGCATGGCAGCGTCCGGAAGAAAGCACTGGTTTAAGAAAATAGTCTTATCGGATGATGTAACTGCAAAATCCGGAGAAACATAAATAATCATCCGCTCGTAGGGTGTGGTATCATGAATGACCGGACGGTGGACTTCACCGGCACGGACAAGAACCAGATCCCCCGGGGTAAGCTGGTAGGATTTTCCTTCAATACAATAGGTGACATTGCCGCTTAGGAAAAAGAGCAGTTTGTGAAAATCATGATAATGAAAGTCGTAGGCAGACATTTCGTGGTCAGTCAGGTGAAATATCTTGAAATCATGATGAAGATATCCGGTTTTCTCATATTTTTTCATAAAAATCACATCCTATATACAAAGTCAATCTAGGAACAGTATAAAGCACGATTTGCAATAAGGAAAGCATTATTTTACTATCAATTTCAATAAAATGTTGGTATAATAATTGATATATGAAAAAGGACAAGTGCATCAATAGACGGTTGTCCTGTTAGAAATGAAAATATCTGGTGGGTAATTAAGACGAAGAAAGGCGGTAACAATATGAAAAACTTCAGCAACTATACCGATTACAGTACAAAAGAGGATTTACATTTTGAATCCAAGGCAGTACATGGAGCATTAGGAACGGAACCATTAACCGGCGCAGTCAGCATGCCAATCTTTCAGGCAGCAACCTTCCGTCATCCGGAATTAGGACAGACAACAGGATTTGCCTATAGCCGTCTTGAGAATCCGACCAGACAGGAATTAGAGCGTACCATGGCAATTTTAGAGGGCGGTATCCAGGGATTTGCATTTTCTTCCGGACAGGCTGCGAATATGGCAGTATTTTCCTTATTAAATCCGGGCGAGCATGTAATTCTTTCCGATGATATTTATGGTGGAACCTTCCGTATCATTGGAGATGTATTTGGAAAATATGGAATCGAGCATACTTATGTAGATATGTCTGAATTAGACGAAGTAAAGGCAGCTATCCGCCCGAATACAAAAATGTTCTTCGTTGAGACACCAACCAATCCGATGATGAAGGTGGCAGACATTCATGCCATTTCTGAAATCGCAAAATCCATCGGAGCATTAACCGTTGTAGATAATACATTTTTAACACCATATTTCCAGAAACCGCTGCAGTTGGGAGCTGACATCGTAACCCACAGTTCAACAAAATATCTGGGGGGACACAATGACACCATTTCCGGAATCGTCGTAGTAAAGGATAACAAAGAAATCGCAGATAAGATTCACATCCATATCAAATCCCATGGAAGCCAGCTGGCACCGTTAGACAGCTGGCTGGTATTAAGGGGAATCAAGACCCTTGCAGTCCGTATGGACCGTCACAATGAGAATGCCAGGAAGGTTGCAGAGTGGCTTCGTACACAGCCGAAGGTAAAGAAAGTATATTATGTTGGTTTTGAAGACCATAAGGATTACGAAGTAACCTGCCGTCAGACAACAGGATTTGGCGGAATGATTTCCTTTACCGTAGACAGCTATGAGACCGTTAAGAAGATTCTTAAAAATGTAGATATGATTATGTTTGCAGAGAGTCTTGGCGGAACAGAGACCTTAATCACATATCCGACCACACAGACTCATGAGGATACACCGCTTGATGTAAAAGAGAAGCTTGGTATTACAGACTGTTTCCTTCGTATGTCAGTAGGAATTGAAAATGTGGATGATATCATTGCAGATTTAGACCGGGCAATGAATGCTTAAGAAAAATAAAGGAAAGAGAAAGCAAGGAGAAAATAAATGAAATTTACAAAGATGCAGGCATTTGGAAACGATTATGTATATATCGATGCCATTCATCAGCATCTTGACAATCTGCCGGAGCTTGCGAGATTCGTAAGTGACCGGCATTTTGCCATTGGTTCTGACGGAATGGTATTGATTTGTCCGTCCGAAAAAGGGGATTTCCGGATGCGGATGTTTAACCCGGATGGAACAGAGGGCGAGATGTGTGGAAATGCATTGCGCAGCGTAGGAAAATATGTATACGACCACAGACTGACGGATAAGACAGACCTTGTAATTGAAACCTTAGGCGGCATGCAGCATCTGAACTTAACCGTAACGGACGGTCTGGTAAGCAATATCAGAGCAGATATCGGAGCACCGAGAATGTCTGCAAAAGTGATTCCGGTCAACACAAAGCTGGATGAATTTGTAGAGCAGCCGGTACAGGTACTGGATAAGACCTTCCATATTACGGCAGTATCCTGGGGCAACCCGCATTGTGCCATGTATGTAGACAGCGTGGCAGACCTTGATGTAGAAAAATACGGAAAAACCATTGAACATATGACAGAGCTTTTTACCAATAAGACCAATGTAACTTTTGTGGAATTTGTTCGCAGGGATTATGTGAAAATCCGGGAATGGGAAAGAGGAACCGGAGAGACTATCGGATGCGGAACCGGATGCTGTACTGCAGTGGTAGCCGGCGTATTAACTGGACGCTTAGACCGGAAAGTAACGGTAGAGCAGATTGGCGGACCGCTCTATATTGAGTGGGAGGAAGAAAGCGGACATATGTTTATGACCGGACCTTCCCATACGGTATTTGAATCGGAAATTGATGTAAGCCACATTATCGGAACAGCGGAATAATACATTAGGAGAGAAGTATGAAATTAGCAGAAATATGTGAAGAATTGACCTATACCTGCCTGCAGGGAGAGATGGAGAAAGAAATCAGTGATATTATCTATGATTCGAGAAAAGTAGAAAAAGACACCATATTTGTCTGTATGGTAGGAGCTGTTGTAGACGGACATGACTTTGTTGAAGATGCGGTAAAGAAAGGTGCTGCAGCCCTTGTGGTAGAGCATGCAGTAGAAATTGATATTCCGGAGAACTGTACGGTTCTTCAGGTAGAAGATGCCCGTTATGCCCTGGCAATTATGTCGGCTGCTTTCTTTGGACACCCGGACAGAGAGCTTACCACCATTGGACTGACCGGAACCAAAGGAAAGACCACTACTACTTATATGATAAAGAGCGTTTTAGAAGAAGCCGGTAAGAAAGTCGGACTGATTGGAACCATCGGTGCCCTGATCGGCGAGGAGAAGCTTCCGGCAAAGAATACCACACCGGAATCTTATGAATTACATAAGATGTTCCGTGCCATGGTAGATGCCGGCTGTGAATATGTAGTAATGGAAGTATCCTCCCAGGGACTTAAGATGCACCGTGTGGCAGGAATTGTATTTGATTATGGAATCTTTACCAACTTATCACCGGATCATATCGGACCAAATGAGCATGCTAGCTTTGAAGAATATCAGGAATGCAAGAGTCTTTTATTCCGTCAGTGCAAAGAGGGAATCGTAAATGCAGATGATGAGCACGTAGATGGAATTATCAAAAATCATACCTGTAAGCTTCATACCTTCTCCTGTAAGAAAGACGCAGACCTGATGGCGGGAGCTGTTGGATATCTGGATGAAGAGGGACAGATTGGAATGCATTTTACCACTACCGGCTGTATGAATGTTTATGCAGTGGTTCATATTCCGGGAAGCTTTTCAGTATACAATTCACTGGTAACCATGCTGACCTGTCATCTGGCAGGAATTTCCGATGAGGCAATTTTACGTGGACTGGATAAAGTAAAAGTCAGAGGCCGTGTGGAATTAGTTCCGGTTTCCAAAGATTTTACGGTAATTATAGACTATGCCCATAATGAAGTCAGCACAAGAAGCGTGCTTACCACATTAAAAGAGTATCATCCGAAACGTTTAATCTGTGTCTATGGTGGCGGTGGAAACCGTTCCAAGCTGCGCCGCTATGACATGGGAGAAGTGACAGGAGAACTGGCAGATTTAAGCGTGCTGACCTGTGATAATCCAAGAGATGAAGAAATCCGCGACATCAACAACGATATTAAGATTGGCCTTGCAAAGAGCAACGGAAAATATATCGAAATCGATGACCGCAAAGCAGCCATCAAATATTGTATCGAAAATGCCAAAAAGGGTGATATGATAGTGCTGCTTGGAAAAGGTCATGAAGATTATCAGGAAATCAAAGGTGTAAAATATCATTTTGATGAAAGAGAAGCCATTGCCGAAATCAAAAAAGAGTTAAATTTATAATTCACATATGTGAATTATACTGGAATATAAGAATTGCAATAAGTAACCGGAGTCATTGACTTATAATTGTGCCACCATTATAATAAAGATTATGTATCAGCAAAACAGGTGAAAGCCTGTGACGCAAAGCTATAGGGTCTTTGAAATGACAGCCAGTTGCAAGAAGGAAGCATCCGTGCATTGGCGGAAGCTTCCTTTTTTCGGTTATGCGGGAAATGCGCAAAGTGTGTTTCCTGTAGCCGTACGCAGGTAACGAGGGAAAGGAAACAAATATGCAGAAGTTTGATTATGAAGTATACACAGGAAATGATTTAGGAGCGGTATACTCACCGAAAATGACAAGATTTAAGGTCTGGGCACCAGAGGCAGAATCCGTGAAGCTGAACCTTTATAAACAGGGCGAAGGAGATAATCTCATAGATCAGCATATTATGAAGAAGTCAGCAAACGGTACTTACGTTTTTGAAAAACAGGGAGATTGTAATGGAATCTACTATACCTATACAGTAGTAAATCACGGGGAAGAGCAGGAGGCAGTAGATCCGTATACAAAAGCTGCCGGGGTAAACGGGCAGCGCGGTATGGTTATCAATCTGGCAAAGACAAACCCACAGGGCTTTGAAATGGATGGGTACCGGAATCCGGAGCATATCACAGATGCCATTATCTATGAAGGCAGTGTCAGGGATTTTACGATGGATGAATCCAGCGGCGTATTTCATAATGGAAAGTTCTTAGGCCTGACGGAAGCCAATACTACAAATCATTTTGGAGAAGCAACGGCACTTGATTATATTAGTGGCCTTGGTGTGACACATGTACAGATTCTTCCGGCATTTGATTTTGAGACTGTAGATGAGAAAAATCAGAAAGCACAGTATAACTGGGGATATGATCCGGATAATTATAATGTTCCGGAAGGTTCTTATGCAGTCAGCCCATATGATGGAGCAGTGCGGATTCAGGAAATGAAACAGATGGTGCTGGCTTTGCACAGCAGAGGAATCGGAGTGATTATGGATGTGGTCTTTAATCATACCTATCGAAGGGATGATTCCAACCTTCAGAAGATAGTGCCGGGTTATTATTATAGAAGTGATGAGACCGGATATACCAACGGCTCCGGCTGTGGCAATGAAGTGGCCAGTGACCGTCCGATGGTGCAGAAATTAATCGTAGATTCCCTCATTTACTGGGCAAAGGAATATCATATCGATGGATTCCGCTTTGATTTGATGGGCGTTCTGGATATTGATACGATGAATGTTATTGCAGAGCGGTTAAAAGAAATACGTCCGGATGTCTACCTTTACGGAGAAGGCTGGAACGGTGGCCCATCTTCCCTGGCAGAGGAGAAACGTGCATTTAAAGCCAGTGCGAAAAAGATGCCGGGAATCGGCATGTTCAATGATGACATCCGTGATACCATAAAAGGAAGCGTATTCTATGATGATCATCTGGGCTTCGTTAATGGCGGCACCCATCTGGAAAATGCATTGCGCTATGGCATTACAGGAGCAGTCGCACATCCACAGGTAGATTATGATGCCTATGGCAGTAAGCCGTGGGCGAAAGAGCCGGGACAGAGTATTAATTATGTCTCCTGTCATGATAACTATACCCTGTGGGATAAATTATCCGTCTCCTGCCCGGAGGCATCGGAAGAAAAGAAGAAAGCCATGAACCGGTTGTGCGCAGCCATTGTATTTACTTCCCAGGGTGTGCCTTTTATCCAGGCAGGTGAAGAATTCCTCCGCAGCAAACCGCTGCCGGAGAAAAAAGGTTTTGCAGAAAACAGCTATAATATGCCGGATGCGGTAAACAGCATCAAGTGGGATAATATACATGAATATCCGGATATGATAGCATACTATAAGGGCTTGATGGCACTGCGGAAAGCCCATCCGGTATTCCGTATGCAGAGTGAAGCGGAAATGACACAGAATCTCTGCTTCTTATCAGATACACCGGAAAATGTTGTGGCATATCTTTTAAAGGGAAAAGGTGCAGATGATACACCAGAAAACATTTTGGTAATATTCAACGGAAATGACGAAGAGATTTTGTATAATTTGCCGGAAGGAAAATGGAAAATTCTGGTGGATGACAAAACGGCAGGTGCAGACGGCAAAAAAATTATTTCCGCAAAGGCCGATGTAGAGCCGCTTTCCGCTCTTGTATTAGAAAAAGAATAAACAATTTGGCACAATACCTTGAAAAGATAATTTAATCTGATACAATATATAGTATACGCGTTGAAAATGAATTATTTTGAATAGGGGTGCGAATATGAAAATCATTAAGAGAAGTGGGACGGAAGTTATATTTGATAAAGAGAAGATTTTAGCGGCTGTGTGTAAAGCCAATGAAAGTGTGGTAGACAGCGAGCGTATGACAGAGGCACAGATTAATGCTATTGGTGAAAATGTGGAGAAGGCATGTAATACCATGAACCGTGCATTAACCGTAGAAGAGATTCAGGATCTGGTGGAGAACCTGATTATGAATCAGCGTGCGTATACGGTAGCCAGAAATTATATTACTTACCGCTATAAACGTGCTCTGGTAAGAAAGACCAATTCTACCGACGATCAGATTCTGACGCTGCTTGCCTGCAAGAATGAGGAAGTAAAGCAGGAAAACAGCAACAAGAATCCAACGGTAAGCAGTGTGCAGCGTGATTATATGGCAGGAGAAGTCAGCAAGGATATTACCAAGCGCTTCCTCCTGCCACAGGATATTGTAGAGGCTCATGAGCAGGGAATTATACATTTCCACGATTCCGATTATTTTGCACAGCATATGCATAACTGCTGTCTGGTTAATTTGGAGGATATGCTGCAGAATGGAACCGTAATCAGTGAGACCATGATTGATAAGCCAAAGAGCTTTGAGACTGCCTGCAATATTGCAACCCAGAGTATTGCCCAGATTGCAAGTTCACAGTATGGGGGACAGAGTATTTCACTGGCACATTTAGCACCATTTGTCAATGTGAGCCGTCAGAAATTCCGTCGTCAGGTAGCAGCGGAATTTGAAGCAGCAGGACTGGAATTAATAGAGGAACAGATTAATAAAGTAGCAGAGATTCGAGTAAAAGACGAAATCAAGCGTGGCGTCCAGATGATTCAGTATCAGGTTATCACATTGATGACCACCAATGGACAGGCTCCGTTTGTAACAGTCTTTATGTATATTGATGAAGTACCGGAAGGACAGGTAAGAGACGACCTTGCAGCGATTATTGAAGAAGTCTTAAAGCAGAGAATTCTTGGTGTGAAAAATGAGCAGGGCATCTACATTACACCGGCATTTCCAAAGCTGATTTATGTGCTGGAAGAGGATAATGTTGAGCCGGATTCCAAGTATTATTATCTGACAGAGCTGGCTGCAAAATGTACCGCAAAGCGTCTGGTACCGGATTATATTTCAGAAAAAATCATGAAACAGCTGAAAGAGGGCAACTGCTATCCATGTATGGGCTGCCGTTCTTTCTTAAGCGTATACAAGGATGAAGAAGGAAAGCCGAAATATTACGGACGGTTCAATCAGGGTGTCGTAACACTGAATCTGGTGGATATTGCATGTTCCTCCGGCGGAGATATGACCCGTTTCTGGGAAATCTTCGATGAGCGTCTGGAATTATGCTATCGGGCATTGATGGCAAGACATAACCGCCTGAAGGGAACACCTTCTGATGTGGCACCGATTCTCTGGCAGTATGGTGCACTGGCCCGTCTTAAGAAGGGCGAGACCATAGACAAGCTTTTATATGGCGGCTATTCCACTATTTCTTTAGGCTATGCAGGATTGTGTGAATGTACCCGTTATATGACCGGTAAATCCCATACTAATCCGGAAGCAACACCATTTGCACTGGCAGTGATGCAGCATTTAAATGATGCCTGCGATAAGTGGAAGACAGAGACAAATATTGCTTTCAGTGTATATGGGACACCGCTTGAGTCTACGACCTATAAATTTGCAAAATGTTTACAGAAGCGTTTCGGAATTATTCCGGGCGTTACGGATAAGAGTTATATTACCAACAGCTATCATGTTCATGTGACAGAACATATTGACGCATTCAAGAAGCTTGGTTTTGAAGCAAAGTTCCAGGAGCTTTCCCCGGGCGGCGCAATCAGCTATGTGGAAGTGCCGGATATGCAGGATAATATTGAGGCGGTACTGTCTGTCATCCGTTATATTTATGACCATATTATGTATGCAGAACTGAATACCAAGAGTGATTATTGTATGGAATGTGGTTACAATGGCGAGATTAAAATTGTGACAGACAAATACGGCAAGTTGGTGTGGGAATGCCCAAGCTGTGGTAACCGTGACCAGGATAAGATGAATGTGGCAAGACGTACCTGTGGTTATATCGGAACCCAGTTCTGGAATCAGGGAAGAACTCAGGAAATCAAAGACCGTGTATTACATTTATAAAGAAAATTTAGAAAAAGGAGTACTTTAAAGTTGGCTCCATAAAAATACCCCGGAAACAGAAAGATTCATTCTTTGGAAGAAGGAACCATCTGCTTCCGGGGTTTCATTTTAGCAAACATTTCAATCATGCGACAGATTTTCTATACTGCACTTTTTCGGAATAACTTCCTGCGCAGCAGGTAATAGGCAAGGAGCATCATGCTTCCGGTCAGCACCCAGGAAATCGGATAGATAATCATAACTACCCAGAACTCATGGAAATACCGACAGACGGTAGATACCCAGATGAGCCGTAGGACACAGGAACCGAAAACGGTAATCAGTGCAGGCGACAGGGAATGTCCCAGTCCACGCATGGCGCCTCCGCTGATTTCATAGGTAGAAGTCAAAAGCTCTAAGGCTGTTGCAATTAACAGGCGCTGGACGGCAAAGGTAAGTACCTTCGGGTCGTTGCTGTAGAGGTGCAGGAAGAAGCCCCGTCCTAAGATGAAGACACTGGAAAGGAGTCCGCAGAAGATAAGGGAAAATATCATATTTAAACGGAATACCTTTTTGCAGCGGTCATATTTACCGGCACCGTAATTCTGGCTGGTGAAAGTAACGGTTGTCTGGGCAAAAGCATTTACCACAAAATAGGAAAAATATTCAAAGTTTAACGATGCGGCAGAACCGGCGACAGCATCAGAGCCGAAGCTGTTAATGGTGCTCTGGATGCAGACATTGGCAATGGAAAAGACCATACCCTGCAATCCGGCAGGAACGCCGATGACAAGAATCTTCTTTAATTCATGCCAGGAGATGGCAAGTGCCTTTGGCTCTAAACGAATCGGATCATCCTCATGCAGCAGGATGTAAATCAGGATTCCGGAGCTTACAATATTCGAAACCACGGTAGCGATAGCAACACCGGATACGCCAAGGTGGAAGGCAATGACCAGAATAAGATTCAGCCCGGTATTGATAACACCGGCTGCAATCAGTGCGTAAAGCGGCCGTCTGCTGTCTCCGGTACTCCGGAGAATCGAGGAACAGAAGTCATATAACAGAATGAATGGCATACCAAGGAAGTAAATCCGAAGGTATAAGACTGCAAGGTCAATGACATCATCCGGTGTTCCCATCAGCACCAGAACCGGTCTTGCAATAAACTGTCCCAAAACCAGCAGGAAAATGCCGCCAGCCAGAGCCACAACAATGGCAGTGTGAATGGCTGCTTTGATATTCTTATGGACACCCTGACCGATATACCGGGAAATAATAACATTCGAACCCAGTGAGATACCGATAAAAAGGTTAATCATCAAAGCAATCAGGGAACTGTTGCTTCCCACGGCAGCTAAAGCCTGGCTGCTGGCAAAGTTGCCGACGACAGCGGTATCGACAGAGTTAAAAAGCTGCTGTAAGATACTGCTGGCAGCCAGCGGCAGCGCAAAAATCAAAATTTTATTCCATAAAGCTCCATGTGTCATATCAATGGAGTTTTTCTTCTTTTCCATCATTTAAATCCCTCGTATATTAGATGTATTGGCAATTGCTCTATCATTTATGATAACCACAATGATTATAGTTTCACGGAAAAGAAAAGTCAATAGAATGGATTCCGGATAGAATAAATTAAAAAAATATTGATTTTTTGAAAAAATTGAAGACAATAGAAAAAGATACTCGTTATATATTATGAGAACGTTCTTAAGAGACAAGGAGGTGGATAAAAATGTGTCAGGAACCATTTACGCAGATGGTTCATAAATACCAGAATCTGGTATTTTCTATTTGCGTTAAGATGACCGGAGATTACTTTGCAGCAGAAGATTTGACGCAGGAAACATTTTTATCTGCCTACCGGCACAAGGAAGAGTTCGACGGTAAGAATGAGAAAGCCTGGCTTTGCAGAATTGCTTCGAATAAATGTATTGATTACAGCAGACAGGCGGCAAGGCGGATGGTGCCCACCGAAGACGAAGTCTTAGGAAGCCATCCGGCGAGAGCGGGAGGACCGGAAGAGCAATGCATCGAAGAGGTGATCCGGGAAGAACTGCAGGAAAAATGCGGACAGTTGAAACCACCTTATTATGATGAAATCGCAAAGCTGTACTTCTGTGAAGAACATCCTGCCGGCGAGATAGCAGAGTTAAAGCAGAAGAATTTGAAAACCGTGCAGACACAGATATACCGGGCGCGGGCAATGCTTAGAAAACTATATGGAAAGGAGCGGAGCTGATATGAGAAAAGAAGGTACACAGGAGTATTTAAGTGACGAAGCGTTAGAAGCACTGATCCGGGAAACAGAAGAAGAACCGATGATAAAAGCACCGGAATATTTAGAAGAAAATATTCTACATAAAATTGAGCAGCAGCAGAAGGTTATTGTATACAAAGAAAAAGTGTCAGCGAAGCGGAGGCTCCTGACTTATAGCATGAAAGTAATGGCAGCGGCGGCAGCGGCAATCGCATTTCTGGTTGTAGTTCCTACGGTGGAGCAGCAGAGCAGACCGGACATGGAAACTTATGTGGCAGAAGCAAAAGAGCAGGTCAATAAGGACTTACAGGAACAGAAAGAGAAAGCGAAAAAGCGTAGTGAAGAGCAGAATTTCTTACAAAGTGTAAATGATGCGTCCAGTGCATTTTGCAATTTTATTACTGAGACGACAAATGGATGGTTTTTAAAGGAGGAAAGATAACATGACGAAAAAGAGAAATGGATTTTTAAGATTTTGCTGTTCCCTTTTACCGGGAGCAGGGGAAATGTATATGGGATTTATGAAAATGGGCTTAAGCCTGATGTCGATGTTCTTTGGCATTATTGTAGCAGCATCCATTTTTGAACTTGGACCGCTGGCAGTGCTTGCAGTAATTGCATGGTTTTACAGCTTCTTCCATGTACACAATTTAGCAGGCTTATCCGATGAAGAATTCTATGCTGTGGAGGATGATTATTTATTCCATTTAAGTGGAGAAGGCGGGAAAGATAAATCCTTTGTAAAGCGTTATCGTACCATTATTGCAGTCGTGCTGATTCTGCTTGGTATTATGTTAATCTGGAACAGCTTCTATTGGATGATTGCAAATTTAATTCCGGATGAAACGGTCTGGGTACTTCAGGAAATCAGTTACCGGCTTCCAAGACTGCTGGCAGGAATTGCAATTATAGCAGCAGGAATTTATCTGGTTCATGGTAAGAAAAAATCCCTTGAGGAAGAAGAAACAAAGGAGGCATAGGGAAAATGGATGAGAATGTGAAAGAAGTACGCACCCACAGAGTGGGCAGCATTACCTTAGGAAGTACACTGGTTTTATTTGGAATCCTGTTTCTGGTGCATCTGTTTGTGCCAGTATTGACCTATGAAATCATTTTCCATATCTGGCCATGTATCTTTATCCTGCTTGGAATAGAAATCCTTCTTGCCAACCGGAAGAAGAATGTGGAATTTGTCTATGATGGTAAGGCGGTATTCCTTACCATCATATTAACCTTCTTTGCCATGCTGATGGCAGGAGCAGATGTGGTAATCCAGCAGGCAGATATTTATATGCACCTTTAAGAATGTTCTTTTAAGAGGAATGCTCCTTCCGGTATTGTTTGGGTGTCATTTTGTGCTTGCTTCGGAAAGCCTTAATAAAATGGCTGCAATCGGAAAAGCCGGTTTCCTGACTGATATAATTCAAGTCAAGATTGGTAAAGAGCAGCAGATCCTCAGCCTTACAAAGGCGGATAAATTCAATATATTTTTTACAGGACTGACCATAGAGTTCCCGGAAGCTTTTGGCAAAATAGGAATAACTCATATTACACATTCTGGCAAGGTCTTCCACCTTTAATGGCTCCTGGGCATGAGCGTCGATATATTCCGTAATGGAGTGTATGGACGCTTCTTCTGTGTTTTGCGGAATAGCCAGAGCTTTATCCGTATTAAAACCCTGTGCCCGCCAGATACGCAGGATAAAGGTTAAAAGGGAATTAATCTGGGACTGTACCAGAATTCGGTAACCGTATTCCTGCTGCTGCATTTCGCGTTCACAGGAGGAAAAGATTCCGGCAATGGGATAGTCTGTTAACATCGCTTTGGAAAAATATTTCGGAGCATGGGAATCACCCTTCGCCAGATTAAAAAGTGATACAAAATTAATCCCGGAAAAAGTGGTGCTTAATGCATTGCCGGATGGTGCAAGCTGGTTTAAGTCAAATTTCATGACATAATAAACCAATGGCTGCTCTGTGGCAGTATAGATAGAATGGATTGCCTGCGGAAGAAATAACGTCATATCACCTTCTTCTAGTACATAAGTATCATCATCACAGTTGATGATGGCGGTGCCCTCTAACATATACAGAATTTCAACAAAATAATGCCAGTGGGACCGGATGGGAAAAGAATGGATTCTCGTGTCAAATAAGAAGCATTCAAAAGGAGCATTCAGCCGGTCACTGTATTCAAAAAGTGAATTCATAAAGTCATCCCCCAATATATTTAAAATAAATGAATTCCTGCCATAAGAGATTTTTACTATTTTTATAATAAATCATTATAGCAAGATTACAGGGCGAATGCTATAGTTCCCATCATAAAAAGTCATTGAAAGAGGAGAAAGGAAACACTTACCATGGAATATATCTGCGGCATGACATATGCACCATTTGCAAGGAAAGGAAGCTATCAGGAGAAGAGTGCTTTTGACAGCTTAAAGAAAATGAAAGAAAATACCAATAGCAATTTTGTTATCTTAGCGCCCAACGGATTGCAGGACACGGCACAGTCGGAAGAGATTTGTTATACTTCTGAAGCAACGGTGTCAGATGATGAATTAAAGGGCATGATTGATTATGCAAAAGAGCTTGGTATGAGTGTGGCATTAAAGCCTACGGTAAACTGCAAGAACGGAACCTGGCGAGCCCATGTAAATTTCTTTGACGAAGACGTAGTCTGTGAACCGAAGTGGTGCAACTGGTTTGAATCTTATACCGAATTTCAGCTTCATTATGCGAGACTGGCAAAAGAAATGGGCGTGGAAATGCATATTGCAGGCTGTGAAATGGTTATGGCAGAACGCAGGGAAGCAGAATGGCGGAAACTGATTGCCGACATCCGGAGTGAATTTGACGGATTTGTTTCCTATAATACCGATAAATATCAGGAGCATAATGTGAAATGGTGGGATGCGGTAGATGTGATTTCTTCCAGCGGATATTATCCATTGGAGGACTGGGAGAACCAGCTTGACCGGATTGAAGCTGTGGTAAAGAAATTTCAAAAACCATTTTTCTTTGCAGAGGCAGGATGTATGTCTATCGTGGATTCCAATAAAGTGCCAAATGACTGGACGGTGCAGGGAGAAGCAGATGCTAAGGGACAGGCAGACTGGTATGAAACAATGTTTGAAGCCTGCTTAAAAAGAGAATGGGTAAGGGGCATGGCATTCTGGTCCTGGAACAGTCATCTCTACACGAAGAATGCTGCCCTAAAGAGAAAAGATTATGAAATATATGCAAAACCAGCGGAAAAAATCGTGAAAAAATACTACGATTCTATTCAAAAGTAACAAAAAGTCAAATGACTTAAAACAAACTGTTATGTCATATGGAATCCGTACATTCTGATTTTTCTTAATAGAATAGATTTCTACCATTTTTAAGGTAAAACACTCTATCCCGGAACAGTTGTTTCGTGGTAGAGTGTTTTTGTAACGAAAACGATTAAGAGAATGCTTCTGCAATTGTGAAAAATGATATGTTTTTTAGATTGAATATCTGTGCAGTTTACCGAGCACGGATGCCGCATAAGAACTGCAAGGGGCACTAAGAATTTTGCGAGACCTGTTCTTTCTTCCGGCAACCGGCACAAATTCACATCCATGTTCATATGTGCCTCGCTGGCACTTCCCTGTGCCAGCGTTGCCAGATGTCGGGCAAAATTCCAAGTGTCCCTAACAGCTCTTAAAATGCATTCGTACTTCGGCAAACCGCCCAGATATATTCTAATCATAAAAATATATCGGATTTCACAATTGCAGAAGAATAACACAAGAAATAGAATCAGGAGGAAAACAAATGTTTCGAAAAGACTTTGTATGGGGCGTTGCCAGCAGTGCCTATCAGGTAGAGGGAAGAGACAAAAACGATGGCGCAGGAACCTGCATCTGGGACACCTTTACCGAAGAGGGAAGAACCTTCGAACATCATAATGCCTATGTCAGTGCCGATGACATGCACCGTTATAAAGAGGACTATGCGCTGATGAGAGAACTTGGTGTGAAGGCATACCGTTTTTCCGTAAGCTGGGCGAGACTGATGCCGGAGGGAACCGGAAGAGTCAATGAAAAAGCGGTGGCACTCTATCGTGATATGATTCTTGAAATGAAGAAAAACGGCATTGAGCCATATATGACCCTTTATCACTGGGAGCTTCCACAGTCATTAGAGGACAAAGGCGGCTGGCTCAATGAAGAAATCATAGACTGGTTTGCAGAATATGCAAAAGTAGTAGCAGAGAATTTTACTGATATCTGTGACAAGATTTTTACTTTGAATGAGCCACAGTGCTTTATTGGACTGGGATATTACCGCGGCATTCACGCACCGGGTAAGAAAGTCACACCAGAGGAAAGCTTCCAGATTGCCCATAATGCATTGCGGGCACATGGAAAAGCAGTTATTACTCTCCGGAAATATGCAAAGCAGCCGATACAGATCGGCTATGCACCAACCAGTGGGGTGGCATATCCGGCAAGTAATTCCCCGGAAGATATTGAAGCTGCAAAGAAGGTATATTTTGGCTTTTATAATGATGTCGACAACTGGACCTGGAATGTATCCTGGTATTCCGACCCGGTTATTTTAGGACATTATCCAAAGGAAGGTCTTGAGAAATACAAGGAGTATCTGCCGGAAATCACGAAAGAAGATATGGAACTGATTCACCAGCCCATTGATTTTTACGGTCAGAATATTTATAACGGATATCCGGTTCGTGCAGGAGCAGATGGAGAGCCGGAATTTGTAGACCGTCCGGCAGGATTCCCAAAGACTGCCGCAGAATGGCCGGTGACACCGGAATGCCTATACTGGGCAGGAAAATTCCTCTACGAACGTTATCAGCTTCCGATTTATATTACGGAAAATGGAATGTCCTGTCATGACAATGTGGAAGCAGATGGCAGTGTACATGATGCCAACCGTATCCAGTTCTTAGATGAGTACCTTGGCAATCTGCAGAAGGCGGCGGATGAAGGAGCAGAGATTGCCGGTTATTTCTTATGGACTTTTTTGGACAATTTCGAATGGCATGAGGGCTATTCCGAACGGTTCGGAATTATTTATGTGGACTTTGCAACCCAGCAGCGTTATGTAAAGGATTCAGCATTCTGGTATAAGAAAGTCATGGAAAGCAATGGAGCAGCGTTATCCTGCAACCAGCCGGATAGAAAAATCCGGATAGAGCGTGGTGCTGCAGAAGTAACAGGTGCAGGATTTAAGGTAGAGAGGGAAATGGATCTGCTGCTTTCTGACAGCACAGATGTCATTTATGTGGCATCCGGCAGCGGTTTAATTGGCAGCATCTGGGTAGATACCGGAGACAGACTTACGATACCGGAGGGCATCCGGAAGATGCATTGCAGTGGAAAAATGACACTGGTGCAGGCGTAGCATGAAAAAATAATTGTTTCTTCTAGACCAGAGAAGATGAGAATAAAAAAAGTTTCTTTTATTCCGATGAGCAATCAGAAGGAATAGAAGAAACTTTTTTTGCTTTACAGGAAATTGCTTTTCTGTAAAGCAAAAAACGCTCCGCGAGGATGCGCACTGCGGCGTATAAGGTAGATGTCGCAAGCGACCGCCGCAGGCGCGGGAATGTGCAAGGCACATTCTTTTTTAATGTTCAGATACATTTTAGATACAAATATATGTTAAAATAAACATCAAAGAGTAGTAAAAGGAGCGGGCAGCATGATACGGATATTGGTTGTAGAGGATGAAAAGGCAATATCGGATTTAATCCGGCTGAATCTGGTGAAGGCAGGATACCAGTGTGTCTGTGTATACAATGGAATGAAAGCTGCAGACCTGTTGGAAACAGAAAATTTTGATTTGATTATATTGGATGTTATGCTGCCGGAATTAAATGGATTTGAATTGATGGAATACATCCGTCCAATGGAAATTCCGGTGATTTTTCTGACTGCAAAGGATTCCCTAAAAGACCGGATGCAGGGGCTGACCTCCGGGGCAGAGGATTATATGGTAAAGCCTTTTGAAGTGGTAGAACTTTTGGCACGGGTTAATATTGTGCTGCGCCGCTATCATAAGATGGAGCAGAAGATTACTTTTATGGATATTGAATTAGACAGTGAAAATCAGGTAGTGACAAAGGCAGGAAAAGAAGTGGAGCTTACGCCAAAGGAATTTGAGCTCTTAGAAATTCTGATGCGTAACCGGAATATTACACTGTTCCGGGAAAGAATCTATGAAGAAATCTGGGGAACGGAATATTCCGTAGAGTCAAGAACCTTAGACCTTCATATCCAGAGATTACGGAAAAAACTGAATCTTGGAGCGGAGCTTAAAACAGTATTTAAGGCAGGATACCGGTTAGAGGATAAAGCATGAAATTTCGATATAAAGTATTAATTACAAATTTAATCCTGCTTTCAGTCAGTCTGGGACTGGTGGGCTATCTGATGATACATAAGAATTTTGAACTGGCGAAGGAAACACAGATTTCTAATGCAGTCATTCAGAATAATCTGGTGCAGTCCTCGGTGGAATATGAAGTACTTCAGGCGTTGAACCGGGAAGAGTCGGTAAAGGGCGCACTTCTAGACATTGGAGCACAGGTCAGCAGCGGTATGCGGGCAGAAAATGTGACATTTTTCATTTATTATGGGGATAAGCTGGTTTATAACGAAACAGAAGAAAATGCCAATTTAAAGAAAGTCTGGGAAGCACAGCAGGAGGATGGAAATAAGAACTATGCCATCTTTGAAGAGGACGGTCATTATTATATTTATGTGACGGCAGCCAGTAAGGTAGGGGATGAGAACCTCTGTATGATCAGCAGAAGTGATGTGTCCGATGCCTACGCATTAAGAGACCGGGAAATCCGTTATTTCCGGCTGATTCTTTTCATTTGCCTTATGATAGAATCTCTGCTTATTTATGTTATCAGCTGGTATCTGACCAGGCCATTGGAGCAGTTGAACCGGGTGGCAGAGGAGATTACCGATGGCTCTTATGAGACGAGGATTACAGTAAAGAGTCAGGATGAAGTAGGACTTCTGGCAGAAAACTTTAACCGGATGGCAGAAGCAGTATCAGAAAAGATAGGAGAGCTTCAGGGAATGGTACGGAAAAGGGATCAGTTTGTAGCAGACTTTACCCATGAGATTAAGACACCGATGACTTCCATTATCGGTTATGCAGATACCATGCGTTCCATGGAGCTTCCAAGAGAAGAACAGCTTCTGGCATTAAGTTATATCTTTTCCGAAGGCAGACGGTTAGAGCGGATGTCGGGAAAGCTCTTTGATTTGATTTATTTAAGGGAACATGAAATGGAAAAGGAAGCAGTTCAGGTTGAAAATGTAAGCAGTGAAGTACTTAAGGTGGTGACACCGTCCTTTGCGGCAAAAGGGTTTGTGTTAAAGGAAAATATCGAGCCGGCAGTACTGTATGGAAATAAAGAACTTCTGGTGACTGCACTGGTGAATTTACTGGATAATGCAAGAAAAGCATCCAAAGAGCATGGTGTCATTGAATTTAGCGGAAAGAGAATACAGGAAGAGGAAAATCCATTTTATTATGAACTTTCCGTAAAAGATTATGGAATCGGCATGACCAAGGAAGAGACAGAGCGGATTTGCGATGAATTCTATATGGCAGATAAATCCCGGGCAAGACAGGAAGGCGGAGCCGGAATCGGAATGTCATTAGTGGCATTGATTTTAGAACATCATCAGGCGGAACTTATCGTAGAAAGTGAGCCAAAGAAGGGGACGAAGATGCGGATATGTTTCAGAAAAGAACAAAATTAAAGATAAAAGGAAGTGTCTGTGGAATGATAGCAGGAACACTTCTGGTGGTGCTGACAGGAATTTTTCTGCCGGGAATTCTGATTGAAGGGCAGGAACGTAAAGCAGTGGGAGAAGTGCAGGCAGTTCCGGCGCAGTACATAGCTTCCGATTCCCTGCTGGCAAAGGAAGCATCGGAAAGCCTTAAGTTAAGCGAACGCATCCAGCTGATTACCGGGCAGTGGGAGAGTGAGACGCAGGAAGCCTATTCCTATGAGATGACTTTGACGGATTACGAGGCAGCGGCACTGGCAAGAGACAGTATGGAAGCCATTTATCAGAATGGACAGTATCCTTCCGATTTGGCTTCTTCTTATGCCAACTGGTATACCTGGGAAGCATTTCCGGAGAAAGCGGTGGATACAACATTTCATACCTACAGTGCTTACTACTGGAAACTTATTTTTATAAAATATGACAGCACAGAGAAGCATATGGTATTTCTCTTAGAGGATGGCACCGTTTTACTGGCTGAGGCAGAAGGAGAAGATATTTTATCGGAGACGGCAGCAACAGAGGAAACTTCCTCATCTGGTAAAGATGATGGCGAAGAGAAAGAAAAAACAGTGGAGAAAGAGCTGGCAGAACAGCTTTCCTATACCGGACTTGATGTGTCCGGAATGAAGGTAAAATCCGATATAACACAGGAAGAAAAAGATGCCGGCTGCCGATACTTTGAATTATATGATAAAACAAAATTTATCTATGGAATCAGCACAATATCCGATAGCCAAATGAAGCATAACATGGTAAGATAAAAGGCGAAGGTAAGGGTATTTTGTGGGGCGTAAATAATCGCCTGTAATGATTGAAAAAAAGGATGATTGCAGATGAAGCAGGAAGACTTCTGGATGGGGGATGCAGACTTTTTTGCAGGCATGATGAGTAAGGTAACAGATTTGTCAAAGAATCTCTATCTTCTGGTAACGGATTTGCAGAAAAAGCAGACATTTGTGCCGGAGAAAACAGCAGAATTTCTTGGAATGGAAGCCGGATACAGTCTGGATTTTTATCAGAAACTGACGGCACATGTCCATCCATATGATATACCGGAATATGAAGAGGCAATGGAAAAACGTCTTAAGAAGGAGGCACTTTCAGAACCTCTTTATATACGTATGGGAAAAGAGAAACCGGATTATATGATGGGGTTTTCTGTGGATGTATTAAGAAAAGAGAACCGGGAATATCTGATTGTTGTACTGAAGAATGAAAATGCACTTCAGGAGATTGATGCGCAGACGGATTTATATAGTCAGGTCAAGTTTGAAGAACATATCAAAGATTATCTTGCGACCAGACGGAAAGTGGCAGTCCTTGAAATCGAATTTGACCATATGAATGACATGAATATTTTATATGGAACGAATTACAGCGAGCAGATGCAGCGGGAAATCGGACTGCGTTTCATCTATATGATGGATGCCGATACAGCAGTATATCGCATGAACAGTTCCAATTTTGCCTTTATCTTAAGGGATGCAGACCGGGAAGAAGCGGAAGCATATATGGAAAAGATAAAGGACACCTTAAAGGAAAATGCATATATTGACGGGCATTTTTTTGAATTTAAAATCTATGCCAGCGGGCTGATTTTAGATGATTATAAGGGAGATATTTCCACGGTTCAAAGTAAGCTGGAATACACCTTGGAGAAAGCAAGGGAACGCCGCAGCACCGGCATTTTATTCTTTAATGATTTAGTGCTGTCCTATGGCGGCATGGATTTGGATTTGATGAAAATCATTCATCAGTCCGTATTGAATCATTGTGATGGATTCTATGTAGAATATCAGCCGATTGTGGCCTCTGAGGATGGAAAGATAATGGGGGCAGAAGCACTGGTGCGCTGGAAGAAGGAACCTTATGGAGCAATTCCACCGGGACTTTTTATCGACTGGCTGGAAAATGACCCATCCATGTATGATTTGGGAAATTTTGTACTGGAACAGGCTTTGTGGGACAGTAAAAGCTTTTTACAGCAGAATCCGGACTTTTTTATTAATGTAAATGTATCTGCCAAGCAGCTGGAGCGGCCGGATTTCTGCCGGGTGGTATTAGAACTTCTGGATAAGACGGAATTTCCGGTAAGACATCTCTGCCTTGAGATTACGGAGCGGTGCAGAAGCCTTCCAGTATCGGTAATCAATGAGCGGATGGCAGTATTAAGAGGCTATGGAATCAAATTTGCCATGGATGATTTTGGAACAGGAAGTTCATCTTCTGCCATGGCACTTGAGATGCTGATTGATGAGATTAAGATTGATATGAGCTTTATCCGGAAGATTCTTGTAAATAAAAAGAATAAGGCGATTGTCCAGAGCATAGTGGATTTTGCCAATGCAGCCAATATCAAGAGTTGTCTGGAGGGCGTGGAAAATAAGGCATTAGAAGATTATCTCCGGACTGTGGGAGCCACCTGGTTTCAGGGATACTATTATTCCAGACCGGTTGGAGCAGATGAACTGGAGATACTTCTTTCAAACAGCTGGAAAAAATAAGAAAAGACAAAAAATAAAAGTAAAAATAGAATTATCAAGACCGGCAGTTTTGTGGCGATAAGAAATACAGCCATAGAATTGCCGGTTTTATTTACGCGAGCAACGAGCCAAAGTCCGTGCTTGTACGAGACCTTGGCGACTGCCGCGATAACTTGAGAAACTCGCGGAGCGTGTTTCTCATAGTTGTAATGATAAGATACAAAAAGTTTACATCTCCATGTTAAAGTAACACCAGAAACGAGGAAAATGGAAAGGTAAACAGAAAATAAAAGATGGAAAACGGAGGGGACAGCATGAAACATCAAATCTTACGAAAAATGATTCCGGCAGGTATGGTGATGGTACTTCTTGCCGGATGTGGTGAGAAAAAAGTAGATTATGAGATGGAAACAGAACAGGAAACCAAAGGGGTGGTTGGTACACTGGATGAATTCCGGGAAGCGGATAACTGGGATGACAGCTTTACGGTAACAACCTCTGACGGAGATGTGAAGGTAAGAATCAATGCATCTATTGATGTGCCGGAAGCAGATGCCATGTCTGTGGTAGCGGCAGAAGAATTAAAGATAGATGTCGATTATAAGAAAAAGTTCCTGAAAGCATATTTTAAAGATTCTGAAATTTATTACCATGATTTTGAGCATCTGACAAAAGAAGAATTACAGACTGCCGTTGACAGCATGGATGGAACGATTGTTGCTGTCCAGTCTCAAATCGATGATTTGGAGAATAATACACATCATCAGGATGTAGAAAGACATAAGGAAATGCTGAATGACTGGAAGGAAGAAACTGAAGAACAGAAAAAACAATACGAAAAAGCATTAGAGACTGCAAAAGATACCTATACTGCAGCAGAGGATTATGACAGCTGCAATGAATATGCAGGGTATTGTGGAGACCTTTTATGCAATGTGCGATTTGAAGTAAAAGAAACAAACGAAAATGCAATTGCCTACATTGTGGCATCACCATTAGTGAAAAACAAGACTGACATTTATGTGGATCAGTATTATGGTCCAAAGTCTCTAAAGGATTATGATGCTGTATATGGGAATGATACAGTAACTGCATATATCAACAATTCGGAAAAGGAAAATGGATGCAGTATTTCCAAAGAAGATGCAAAGCAGTTAGTGGAGCAGTTCTTAAAAGAGACAGGACGTGATAATCAGGTGCTTTACAGGCAGCAGGATTATTCCTGGGATGGCGCAAATGAGATAGAAGTGGATGGAGAACAGTATACCGATTATGCGGAGGTCATCGACTGGGGCTACCTCTTTGGTTATGGGACTGGTGTCAATGGACTGGCATTTAGTGATTCTTTGGATTATAACGACTTTGATATTTCCTGGGTTACGCTGGAAAACAGTGATGTTAATTTTGAATTAGAGGATGAGACAAGATTTGCGGTTACGGATAATGGAATTACAGAAGTATTTATGCAGTATCCGGTAAGCGTTACAAAGATTTCAAAAGAAGTGGAACTGCTGCCGTTATCAACAATTCAAAATATAATCAAAGATGAGATTATAAAAAATGGAGACGATTACCAACTGGATGAGTACAAGAGTTTTAATAAGTTAAAGCTTGGTTATGCGCGTATCAAAGATGATCAGAAGGAAGGCTGTTACAGTTATGTGCCGGCGTGGTGTCTTTATATGGTATCCGGAAATGATATGAACCGGCATCCGGTATTTGTCAATGCCATGGATGGTACACTGATTCATCCTTTGGATGAAAGGTAAGGTGTGCCTATGGCAGATAGAAAGAAAAGAACTGGAAAATGGAAACTGCTTTTGTGCCTGTCAGCAGGCAGTTTTCTGACGGGATGCGGAAAAGCAGAGCCAGAGCTTGTGTCAACTGCCCGGACACCATATGAGAAGCTGGCTTATGATACCACGGAGGTGAAAAAAGGAAATCTGATGCCGGAAATTACCTTGAAATTAAAAGCAGAGGGTTTGGAAAAGATTACTTATGATGCAACAAATACAGAATTAAAATTAGACAAAGTATATGTGGCAGTAGGCGATAAAGTGGAAAAGGGAGAGTTGCTGGTATCCTTCCGTTCAGACAGTCTGGAAGCAAAAATGACACAGTATCAGGATGAGATTGCGGATAAACAGCTTCTGGTGGAACATTATGTAAACCTCATGAGCTGTGATGCATCCTTGGATTATAACGAAGATATTGCAAATTTAAAGCGGGATATTGAAGTAGCAGAGCTTTATGTGGAAGAGGCAGAAGAAAAGCTGTCCCGCTATCAGATTACAGCAAAAGAATCCGGAACCATTACAGCCATGGACACTTATCTGCAAAAAGGAGGCTTTGTGCCGGGAAATAATCTGATTACTGAAGTGTGTGGAACCGGTAACTATGAAGCAGACCTGCCGGAAGGCTATGAATTTAACATGGGAGATACTTATACAGCTACACTGGATGCACTGTCCTATGAATTAAAGGTTGCCGGTGTGGAAGAAAATAAAATCATATTTTCACCGGTATCGGATATGACATCACTTTCAGAGGCAGACGTGCTGAGTCTTGTGATTACGAAGCCCACGCTGGAAAATGTCATTTATGTGAAAGCCTCTGCTGTAAAGGAAGGTGAAGAGGGACACTTTGTCTATCTTCTGGATGATAGTGGATATCGTGAGGCGGTGCCGGTAACGGTTGGAGAAAAAGTAGGGAATCATTGGGTTGTTACATCCGGACTTTCCGGTGGAGAGAAGGTGACTCTGTGAGAAAGAAAAAAAGTTACGCAGGAAACGCACAAAGCGTGATTCCAGTAGTCCTGACAGGCCTGTTTTTTGTAATGTTAATTGGCGGCTGTGGCAGTAAGAAAACAGAAACAATACCAGACCTGGAAGAGCCGGCGGCAAGTAATGCTTCTTATCAGCAGGTGACCTATGGAGATATCGGAACCACCAACGTGCTGCTTGGAACAGCTGTACCAAAGGAATACGGACAGGCATATAAAGCGAATGTCACGGTAACAAAGATTCTGGTAGAACCGGGGGATATGGTGGAGAAGGGTGATGTGCTGGCATATGCAGATGTAGACGAGGCGAGTGCGTCCCGGGAAGCAAAGCAGCAGGAGCTGTCACATGAAAATACCGTATATGAATTGAATCAGAAAATCAACCAGCTGCAGCAGGATAAATTGGCAAACCAGCAGAAGCAGCAGGATACTGCAGAGAATAACATTCAGGAAGAGGATAATATGCAGGAATCTGCAACAGAGAATAACACGCAGGAGACAGAGACTGAAAATATCACCTCTCAGATTGCCGTCCTGCAGGAAAACGGTCGTTATGATACGAAGCTTCATGAGTACCGGGTGCAGAAACTGAACGAGGAAATTGCGGCATTGGATGACCTGATTGCAGATGGAACATTGAAAGCAAACCACAGTGGTGAAGTGGTTTATACCAAGAGTCTGACGGTAAGCCGGAATGCCGGTACAGGAGAAAATGTCGTTGTTGTGGCAGATACAGAAGACCTTGAAATAAAGCTTAAGGATGTAACGGTACAGAATTATAAGTATAAAGATGTTTCCGAAAAATATATGCTGCAATCCGGCGAAAGAGTGCCGGTTACTGAGCGGGAATACAGCACCGATGAGCTGGTACTTGCAAAGATAAATAATAATTATCCCAATGTTTTGATAGAAAAGCCGGAGGGCGTAGAGCTTAAAGCCGGAGAGTTATATCCCATTTATTTTGAAGAGAAAAAAGCTGAGCATGTCCTTCTGGTGGGAAACGATTCTCTTTATCAGGAAGATGGAGAAAATTATGTCTATGTAGGAACCGGAGATGATACAAGGGAAAAACGTAAAGTAACAACAGGTGTATCAGATGACCATAATACCCAGATCGTAGAGGGATTAGAGGAAGGGGAAGCGGTCTATTATGAGACAATGGAGCGGATGCCTTCGGATTATACGGAGTATATGGTGGAACGGTCAGATTTTCAGGTGGAAAACCACGGATTAAAATATGGCAGGGCAGATAAGAATGCGAGGGTTTATCTTACAGAAAAAGAAGGAGTGCTTGTAGAAATTGCGGTAGAAAAGGATACGAAAGTAAAAAAGGGAGACCTTCTTTATATTATCGATACCGGGGAAGGAAAGGCAGCCATTACAGAAGCCGCCAATGCCATTGAGACAGAGAATACTACTTGTCAGAAACAGCAGGCAGATTACGATGCACAGCTTGCGGAATTAGAGAACGGGCTGGATCCTGCCAGTGACTATGACCGGCAGATCATAACCCTTCAAAAAGAAATTGCAGAAGCAGACCATAATCAGACGCTGCAGCAGTTGCAGGCAGCTTATGATACGTTAAGCCGTGGAAATGACGGAACAGGGAAATTATCTGTTTATGCAGATGCGGATGGACAGGTTTCGAAAATAACTGCCTGGGAAGGAGACACAGTAGAAGCCGGAGAGGAAATCCTTAAGATGAAAGGAGAAACTTCGGATTTGCTTCTGGTGCAGATGGTGAGCAGCAAATCAGTGACGGTCTATACAGATGATATTGCAGAAGTGGGAGAGCCGGTAAGTATTACTTCCGGGGATACAACCTACACCGGAACCTGCGTGGGATTTGCAGCAGGCAGCAATAATCTGGATGAAGGCTGTATTTATACAGACGAAGATGGTGTACATTATACTTTTCAGACAACTTCCGGCTACGATGCACCGGCATTTTATGTACGGATGAATGATGAAATCGTAGATGATATGGGAAATGGAGAAAGCGTGGACTTCCCTTATATTTCCATGGAGGATGTTATAGTGCTTCCGGCAGGAATGATTTATGAAGAGAAGGATGCAATGCATCCGGATAAAGTGTCATATTTTGTGTGGAAGATAGAAGGGGACCATCTGGTGAAACAGTATGTTTTACTGGATGATACACTTACGGGAAATGGGAAAGTGGTTCTCTTTGGAATAGAGTCTGGCGATGTACTGGCAAGAGAGTAGGAGGATTTGGAATGTTACGTTTTGTCTTTTGTAAAATAAAGAATAAAAAAGGACTGAATTTGTGCCTGCTTCTTGGAATTACATTATTTATCGCATTATTTGTCTGTCATCCGATGTTTGAACGTGGTGCCGGAAACCAGGTATTAAGAACAGGATTTGAAACATATGCAAAGGAACAGGAAACATTTCCTGCAGTGATGAACCGTAGTGGCAACTATTCTTCGAAGGATTATAGTTCTGCAAAGGAAGTGTTAGAGAAACTTGTGGCATATGAGAAAAAATGGACCGAATATGTGGCGGTGGATACAGTGGCATCCGAGCAGTATTTAAGCCTTTCCGGTGGAAAAGCAGATACCAGCCTGGGCGGAACCAATGAATATTTTACCGTTGGATATCTGCCGGAATTATCGAAGAACACAGATATTACATACGGAGAGGGTTTAGACAGCGGAAATCAGGTGGAAACAAACGGCTGTTATCCATGCCTTGTCAGTGAAGAGACGATGGATGTCTACGGACTGGTGACAGGAGAAGTGCTTCATATGAAAATCCAGAGTGAAGCAGAAGTTTATGAAGTGGATTTTAAGGTGACAGGCATCATAAAAGAAAAGAATATCAATGACAGTTACTGGTATCACACGCTCAGTGATTTTGGAAATACGCTGTTTGTATCGGAGAATACTTTTGATGCCATGATAGATTCCTTTGGACAGGATGAAATCAGTTACGAAGAAAATCTGATGTTAGATTACCGGCAGATAGATGCAAAGCATGCGGCAGAATATGCAGATTATATGCAGCAGTTCCGGACATCGGATACAAAGTACCGGGATAATATGGCAGATACCCTGACGTCCTTTTTCACAAAACAGCGGACGATACAGCAGATGTTGTGGGCATTGGAACTGCCATGCATTGTACTGTTGCTGTTGTTTATCTATATGGTATCCTCCCAGATACTTTCTCTGGAAGAAGGGGAGATTGCAGTACTCCGGAGCCGTGGAGCAACAAAATTGCAGGTGGGTGCGATTTACCTGTTGCAGGCATCCTTTCTGGCACTGACAGGCGCAGCGATTGGACTTTTGCTGGGTTACGGAATGTGCAAAGGAGCAGCTTCCACCGACGGCTTTTTAAAATTTACCGGAAAAGATGTAAGCATGTATACCTTAAATGGCGGAATGATTCTCTACGCTCTGGTGGCGGCGGCTATTGTAATTCTGTTTCTGACCATACCGGCACTGCGGCGGACAAAATACACCATTGTAAATGAATGTATGGCAAAAAACGGTGTTGTGAAAAATCCATTCTGGAAAAAATGTTATCTGGATATTCTGCTATTACTTTTATCCGGGTATCTGCTTTATAACTACAACCGGCAGAAAGAGAGTCTTGCAATGGAAATGATTGCGGGAAAGGGAATGGACCCGGTAATCCTTTTAAATACATCGGTGTTTATACTGGCAGCAGGATTATTGTTTATACGTCTCTTTTATGATCTGATTCTTGCAGTGGACAGAGTTTTTAAGAACAGATTCCACCCGGCAGGATATGCGGCATTTTTACAGTTGAAAAGAACCTGGTATCAATCGGGATTTTTAGCAGTGTTTCTTGTTATGACCATAGCCAGTGGAATCTTTGATGCGAATATGGCACGGACCATGAATCAGAATATGGAAGAGCAGATTGCATATGTCACCGGAGCAGATGCAGTGGTGGAAGAAAACTTCCGGCTGCAGGTTTCGAAAATGGAAGGAAGGGAAACCAGCTGGAAATATCTGGAGCCTGATTTTGGAAGATATGAAACATTAATCAAAGAAAATGTCTGTGAAGATGCCACAAGGGTACTGATAGATGAAAAGACGGATATTACTGCGAAAAACGGAACAGTTTTTGATGGAAAACTTATGGCAATCCATACAAAAGGATTCGGGGAGACTGCACGGCTTAAAGATGGTGTCAACAAAGAACACTGGTTTTATGCACTGAATGCACTGGCAGAGGAGCTGGATGGGGTAATAATTTCTTCTAATCTGGCAGACAAATTAAAGTTAAAGGTGGGAGATACTTTAAGTTATACAAGGTATCTGTCGGCAGAGATTGGTGAAGATGCCATGGGCAGCAGGCAGGCAAAGGTCTGTGCAATCATAGACTGCTTCCCTGGTTATGAAAGATATGCTTATGTAAAGGATGAAGAAGGCAATTTAAATGAACAGGAACAGTATCTTCTGGTAGCAAATTATGCCACCGTTATCAGTGCTTTTGGTCAGACCCCTTACCAGGTGTGGATGAAGCTTTCAGATGGTGTGAAAGAGACTATGTTTACGAAAAGTCTTGCGGCAGCAGGTGTTCAGCCGCAACATATTACCTTATTGCAGGAACAGCTTACTGACAACCGGAATTCAGCCATGGTACAGGTGACAAATGGAATGTTTACATTAAGCTTTCTTTTATCGTTGGTGATATGTTCCGTAGGATTTCTGCTGTACTGGATCATGACACTGAAAAAACGGGAATTGCTGTTGGGAGTCTACCGTGCCATGGGAATGCGGATGGGAGAAGTCCGGAAGATGATTTTAACGGAACAGCTTTTTGCCTCGGCAGGACCGGTACTGGCAGGTGGAGGAATCGGAGCAGTGACAACGCTTTTGTTTGTACGTCTGCTTATGGTGGTCTATCTGCCGCAAAAGCATAATCTTGCCATAGAAATATACATTTATCCTACAGACCTTTTGAAGCTTTTAGCGGTACTTCTGGCAGTGATGCTATTCTGTTATCTGATTATCCGGAAAATACTGCGGAGCATGAAAATTGCAAAGGCACTTCGGTTAGGGGAGGACAGCTGATGGAACAGACGATAGCAATACGCACAGAAAATATAAAAAGATATTTTTCGTCGGGAGATGGCAGCATCGTCCGGGCTTTGGACGGCGTTTCCATGGAGATACCAAGCAGCAGTCTTACTATTTTAAAGGGACGTTCCGGCTCCGGCAAGACAACCCTTCTTAATCTTTTAAGTGCTCTTGATGTACCGACAGAAGGAAAAGTGGAATTTTTCGGAAAAGATTTGGAACATTTAAAAGACAGGGAGCGGGAGGACTTGCGGCGTTACCGGATGGGATTTGTTTTTCAGTCTGTGGCATTGATTCCTGTGATGAATGCCTATGAAAATGTAGAATTTGCCCTGCGGTTATCCGGTGATAAAGAGAAACGGAAGAAGGATAAGGAAGAGCAGAAAAATAGAGGAGAACAGAAAAAGCGTGTAATAGAAATCTTAGAACGGGTCGGACTGAAAGAACGGATTTATCATATGCCTTATCAGTTATCCGGTGGCGAACAACAGCGGGTGGCTATTGCCCGGGCAGTTGCCCACAGACCACAGGTGATTTTTGCAGACGAACCAACCGGTGCACTGGATACGGCATCAGGGCTTGCAGTCATGAAGCTTTTCCGTGAACTGGTAGAGCAGGAACATATCACCGTAGTCATGACCACCCATGACCCGAATCTGATGGAACTTGGTGATTTCGTCTATGAATTAAAGGATGGGAGGCTGGTAAAATGATTCAGTGTGACAGCCTGGTAAAGATATATGAGATGGAACAGCATAAAGTCATGGCACTGGAAGGACTGGACCTTACGATAGAAGATGGGGAAATGATGGCAATTATCGGTAAATCCGGCAGTGGAAAGTCGACGCTGCTTAATATCATCGGAGGACTGGAATCACCCACAGCAGGAATCCTTATGGTGGATGGAAAGGACTTATCGTCCTATACGGAAAAAGAACTGGTTTTATACCGTCGGGACAAAGTGGGATTCGTCTGGCAGAAGAGTGCAAGAAATCTTTTCTCTTATCTTACGGCGCTGGAAAATATTGAAGCACCCATGCAGTTTCATCCGGGAACATCAGCCCGGGAGAAACGGAAGCGTGCCAGAGATTTATTAAAGGCAGTTGGTATGGAAGCACATGCGGATAAGTTCCCTTCCCAGCTATCCGGTGGCGAGCAGCAGCGGATTGCCATTGCCGTTGCACTTTCCAATCAGCCGTCGATTCTTCTGGCGGATGAACCCACCGGTGCAGTAGATACAAAGACTGCAAATCAGATATTTGAGCTGTTCCACAAATTGAATGAAGAATTTAAAATTACAATAATTATTGTGACCCATGATATGGCATTGGCGGATAAAGTGGAGCGGACAGTGCTGATTTCCGATGGCAAAATCAGTACCGAAAAGATTCGGAAAGTATCTTTAGAAGAACTGCAGCGTCTTGCAAGTGCAGCAGAATTTACCCATGAAGAATATTCCGTTTTAGATAAAGCCCACCGGCTGCAACTGACAGAAGAAATGTTAGAAGAAGCCGGTATCGATTCCAATAAAGTGCGGATTGAGGTTCAGGATGGCAAAATCCTGATTCAAAAAGGTATTTAAGGAGTAAGAAAACACTTTGTTTCCTCCATAACATTGCGAAGTGTTTCGATATTACGAAGTGTATCCTTCGTTTCTAAAGAGTGGTTGGCATCCGGATAGAGAAAAAGAGGAATCTTTTGTTCTCTGCTGATGTCGGTCACTTTTTCAATATTGCTCCACGGGTCGAGGGTGCCGATGAAAGCAATGGCATTCTGCGGTGAAAAAAGATAGGTCTCATAAAGTGGTGTATAAAGTATCTGGTGACAGGAAATATTCTCGTTTTGTGCATAAGCGGACGCAATAACGGTACCGATACTTTTAGATACAAAGAGAATTTCGTCGTAGTCAGACCAGTTTACGGAAGAAAGCTGTTTGGCAGCCTGTTCATAAAGTAAATGAAAAGCCTGCTGCATTTTCTTTTTATCATCCCGGATATTTCCGGTGATGTTACTTCCGGCAAGAGAATAGTCCAGTGTGAGGATGCTTTTGTAGTCGGCTTCGTCTGCCAGTTTCCGGCTGTAATAAAGCAGTGGTTTATCACAGTGATAACCGATGCCCGGGAAAAAGATAGCCAGTTTATTCGTGGATGGATTCATAATTGTCCTTTCTACTGCAAAAAAGACTGCTTTTGCAGAAAATAAAGTGTTTGGAGATTACTGGAAAATATAGTAACACAATGAAAAGAAAAATGGTATCGGAAAAGTGTGAAAACTCCCTTCAAAAACTCCCCAAAAAGTCGCAACAAACATTGACAATCCGTGGGTTTGAGGACTATACTAATATATAAATTATAAATACCAGACAGGTTATTACAGAAAGAGAAAGGGAGGTATATGATAACAGGGAATTATCATATATTTTCAGAGCCTTTTTGAATATTTCTGAGGGGGAAACAGATGATTCAAAAATATTATAACAGTATTCTGGAACAGGTTTTTGCACAGATTGGAAAGAAAGAACACAACATTGTTCTGGCAAAATACAGTAATGATTTTTCATTAAAGCAGCTGGAAATATCAGAGCAGATAACAAATAATAAAAAGGTTCATTTTGCAGCCCACGAATTCCGGGCAGAGAAATTATCGGGAGCATATGAGCCGTTTCTGGATTTGATTTTTGAACTTTTCGACCAGCAGAAGGAGATGACATTTGATGAATTTCTGGACAAGTGTAATGTCTATTCCCTGCAGCGTCCGATTATTGCAGCATACCGGGAGACCGGAAAATGTATCCGGAAAGAGAGTTTATTGTATACAGAAGTTGACTATGAGCGGGAGCGGATGCATGATGCTATTGTGGCAATGCTTGTTGAAGTTTCTAAGATACAGCCGTTTATGCTTTGGATTAACCGTGTGCAGTTTGCCGGAATGGGAACCATAGAAATAGTCTATGAACTGTTAAAGGCAGAGCATACAGAGAATATCGGAATCGTTCTCGGCATGAATGAGCAGCAGCGGCTGCCGGAATATATGCTGCCGGGCTGGGAAAGCGTAACGGAGGAATTGGACAATAATGTTGCAATATTCCGCATTGGAAATGCCGGAGAATCCCAGGAACAAAGAGATGAGATTATTACAGCAGAAAGTATTGAAGAAGATATCAGAACATTACAGAATCTTGTTTTTTTCATGGATTTTGAACAGGCGTTGTTTTATCTGGAAAAAGTAGACCGCAGAATCAGATTTGAAAATTTTACCGTATCGGATGAAGTGAAATACGAACTCTGGCAGTTCTATGCATATGTATCGGTATATATGAGGGATTTGCCAAAAGCGCTGGAAATAAGTGAGAGTATCTTACAGCTTGCAGAGAAGAAAAAGAACCGCAGGATGCGCTTTTATGCATATTATATCCGCTCTGTAATTTATATGTATCAGTCAAAACTGCAGGAAGCCACTGAATGTGCAGGTGTTGCAAAAAATATTGCAACAGAAGGCGGCATGGAGCGTGGTCAGTTTGAAGCAGAGCTGGTAGAAATACAGGCGAAGATGGCAGGCTGGAATAATATTTTCTTCTGCGCACAGAACGTGGAAGTCAGCGATGCCATGATTGAAAAATTAATAAAATATGACTACCGGAATCATCTGGCGTACATTTATGTGTATGCCTATGACAATAAGCCGGAGATTGTAGCAAAGGCATATTATTCCGAATCCCAGCTTATTTATTTCAGTAAGGGAATCAGACTGGCAACAGAAATTGGCAATACACAGCTTATTTACAATGCATACCAGAAGAATATTATGCTGGCGTCTACCAACGGTATGTATCCGATTTCATTGCTGTATTCGGTAAGAACTTTCGAAGCACTGGACAACAAACGTTCTGTGGAAAGTGGACGTATTTTCTCGGGAATCGGTTATACCTTAACGGCATTAAGACAGAATGATCTTGCAAAGCGTTATTTTCAGAAAGCAGTAGAAATTTTATATAATCTGGAATTGCCGGAGGATATTGCGGAAGTATATTACAATATGGCAATTAACTGTATTGCAGCAGAAGAATTCAAGGAAGCCAACGAATATCTGATGCGCTGTATGAAGATCATTGAACGTCTGCATTTGAATAGTCTGAGGGTCTGCAATTTAAGCAAATTGTATGGACTCTTAGCATTGTGCAATCAGAAGATTGGCAACCGTTTCAACTGTGAACAGTACCTCAATAACTGCAAACAGTTCTTAAATTACATAATTGAAAAAGAAAAGCTTCAGAATGATCTGGGAATCATCCACGATTATGCACGTTGTGATGATGATATGTTCCTTTATCATTTCACACGGGCATTACTTGAAGTGGATTCCGGTAATGATTCGTCTGCATTTGAAGATTTTAATTGTGCAGAGACACATCTGGTGCGGACTGAGGGGAACCAGTTTTTCTGTTATCAGCTGTTCCGTAAGGACAGGATCCGCTTTTATGGGCAGACAGGAAGAATGGAACTTAAGAGCAATGAAGAGGCAATCTTAAAACAATATCTTGAGGATAATACCCATTCTCTTACAGATGAAGAAATTAAGGTATTAGAGCCATTGGAACAGTATTTATCAGAAGAACCTCTTCATGTGATATCTACCCTGGAGATGGAAATGCAGCTGAAGCAGGAAAGCATTAACCGTGCTTACAAGCAGGAACGACGTCAGATGGATTTTCTGTCGACATGGCAGAAGACCATTGATGTGACGGATGTTTCGGCAGAAGTAATGGTAGAGAATGTGATGCGGACATTCCTGTATCACTTTAATTTGGACCGGGCATTATATATACAGTATCATGGAAGAAAACCAAAGGTACTTTATGATAATACAGAAGCCAGCCTTTCTATGAAGGAGCAGAAGTATTTAAAGGAAGTGTTCGAAAAGACACAGAGAGGGTTTGTTGTATCGAAAATCAGCAGTAACTATTCGGAACATCTGAATGTGGTCAAACTGTTTGATGAAGATAATGTATGCTCCCTTGTTGCCATTCCATTCTTTGACAATGGAAAAGTAACAAGCATTATGATAGCATATATTCTGATGAAGGATAACTGGCATTCCTCTGTCAGCCGGTATATGTTAGATGAGAGTGATATGCGGATTTATGAGCTTTTGTTCCGGGAGGTACAGTATGCACTGAATCGTCTCTATGCATATGAGAAGCTCTATGAAATGAATGCTGCATTGTATAAATCTGCAGTAACCGATCAGCTGACAGGAATTCTCAACAGGAAGGGATTCTATCAGAACATCGGGGAAATTATCCAGAAGATTAAAAAGGGCCGCATGAAGCATGAGTTTGGTATTATGTTTATCGATCTGGATAATTTCAAAGGATATAATGATACCTTTGGACATGATGTGGGAGATTTGCTGCTTAAGTCCATGGCAAATATCTTCAGCAGGGTCTGCAGGGACAAGGGCTTTGTGACACGTTTCGGTGGTGATGAATTTATTATTTTCCTCTACACCGGAGAAAAAAAGACCTTAGAGGATACCGCAAAGGCTATCTATAAAGAGATTAAGAAACAGGATGGGTTCAGGGAACTGATTGCAAAAGAAATCGGACAGCCGGTTGAGATTGATGATAAGAAATTACTTTCCTGCTCTATTGGTATTATTTCTTCCAATCAGGTAAAGAAGGCAGAAGACATTGATGAAATGATTAAAGTGGCAGATGATCTTCTGTATGCAGTAAAAGCAGAATCCAAAGGAACGTATAAGTTCGTTGAAGAACAGGAACAGAAGTAAGGCAAAGGAAACGGGAAAACGTATGGTAATGAAGCTTCCAGAGCATGTTAAGTTTATAATTGAGAAGCTGCAGGAAGCAGGCTTTGAAGGATATGCAGTAGGAGGGTGTGTCAGAGACACCCTCCTTCAACGTGTGCCTCAGGACTGGGATATCACCACTTCTGCTTATCCGGAAGACGTAAAAGAAATTTTTGGGCGCACCATCGATACCGGAATTGAGCATGGAACGGTAACGGTAATGCTGGATAAAAAAGGGTATGAGGTGACAACTTACCGGATTGATGGCGAATATGAGGATGCCAGACATCCGAAGAAAGTAACCTATACAGATAATCTTTTAGAGGATTTAAAACGCAGGGATTTTACCATTAATGCCATGGCATATAATGAACAGCGGGGACTGGTGGATGCTTTTGACGGAGCAGGAGATTTAAAGCGTGGCATCATCCGCTGTGTAGGAGAACCAAAGGAGAGATTTGGGGAAGATGCTTTAAGGATGCTTCGGGCAGTGCGTTTTGCGGCACAGCTGGGCTTTGATATAGAAGAAGAGACAGCAGAAGCGATTCAGGAGCTTGCACCGATGTTAAAAAAGGTCAGTGCAGAGCGTATTCAGGTAGAACTGGTTAAGCTTCTTACCTCAGTCCATCCGGAGGAGATGCATACCGTATATGCCACAGGAATTGCGGATGTGGTACTGCCGGAATTTTCGGTGATGATGCGTACACCACAGAATAATCCCCATCACTGTTATACAGTGGGAGAGCATACCATTGAAGTGTTAAAAGGTGTGGAAGCAGACAAGGTGCTACGGCTTGCAGCATTATTTCATGATGTGGCAAAGCCCGACTGCCGCAGTACAGATGAAGATGGAATTGACCATTTCTACGAGCATCCGCAGGTGGGAGCAAAGAAGACGAAGACAATTTTACGCAGATTAAAATTCGACAATGCAACCATTGATATGGTCTGCCGGCTGGTGGCAATTCACGATATTAACCCGGCACTGACACCGGAGTCCGTACGAAAGGCAATACAGAAGGCGGGATTAGAGTGCTATCCGGTTATATTTGAACTGAAGAAAGCAGATATTTTAGCCCAGAGTGATTATCAGAGGAAAGAAAAGCTGGAAGCATTGGACGGATATCATAAGATTTATGATAAAATAATCAAAGATGCAGACTGTCTGACACTAAAAGACCTTGCACTTAACGGACGGGACTTAATAGAACTTGGTGTGAAGCCCGGTCCGCAGATAGGGAACATTTTGGCAAAGCTTTTAGATGTGGTAATTGAAGAACCGGAAAAGAATACAAAAGAATATCTGACAGGTTATACTTTAAAGAACCTCTTCATATGATAGAAAGACGCATAAAGATTTGTGCGAATTCGTCGTATGGAGGGGTTTTTGTGTATAATTTATCGAGCCAGTTGTTAGAACAGTATCCGTTTGAGGTAACCGCCATCCAGAAAGGAAGGGGAACCTATATCTGCACGACATCGGAGGGCGGAAAAATAATAATAGGATCTTTTCGCGGGTCAAAAGGCAGAGCGGAAGCTTTAGAACATGTTTTGCTCCGTCTGAAAGAAAATGGAATAGAAGCAGATGAAATCATACATACCAGGGAAGGAGAAATTTTAGCCCAGGAGGTGGATGAAACATGGTACTATGCCAGAAAATATATGGAGGGCAGAGAGTGTGAGACCAGGAGCCGTGATGATGTACTTGCTGCGGTAGAAGAACTGGCAAAGCTGCATCTTGTCCTGCAGAAGGTGGAGGATGAAAATTTAAAAATTGGCGGACAGGATTATGCCATGGAGGTATTCCGGCACAACCGGGAGCTTAAAAAGGTGCGCAATTATATTCATGGAAAGCATAAAAAGAATGAATTTGAAATGATATTTATGCGCAATTATGAGATTTTCTTAAAACAGGCACTGGACGTGGAACATCGGCTGATGAAACCAAATCCGGGTGAAACGCAGGGGCAGAGCGGAAAGCAGAGCCAGGAAGCAGCAATGTATGGAATCTGCCATGGAGACTATAACCAGCATAATGTATTATTTACCCATGGTAAAATTATAATTACAAATTTTGAACAGGCACATTATGATGTGCTGGTAGGGGATCTGGCGCATTTCTTACGGAAACTGATGGAAAAACATAATTTTAATATCGGGCTGGCAACGGATATGCTGGCAGCTTACGAAAAAAGACGAAAATTATTACCAGAGGAATGGGAGCAGCTTTATGTAAGGATGGCATACCCACAGAAGTTCTGGAAAGTGGCAAATCACTACTTTAATGCCAATAAGGCGTGGGTGTCCGGCAGAGACATTGAGAAGTTGAACCGGGTTATCGAACAGGAAGAAATCCGCCAGCAGTTTTTAAGAATGTTATTTTATTTTGTGGAATAATCATGTATAATTATGTACAGGCAATTGCCGGAGGAAAAGAGCATACAGGAGAAAAAGAGGTGCGAAATGAAGCAATCAGGGAAGCACTGGCTGTTGGCCTTGGTTATTTTCACAGTATTTGCGGCCTTGAGCGGCTGTGGAAAGAAAGACGATGGGCCTGTCAGCATGAAAGGCTATGCATCAGGTGTTGAGGCAGCAACGGAGGAAGAGACACAGGCAGAGGAAAGCAGCCTGTATACGGTAAGTGGTGTTGATACAACACTTTCAACAATGACATTTCTGAATATTGACACGGGACGTTATGAACAGTATTCTTATACAGACGGGACAATTTTTAAAGACAGACATGGTAGTCTGATTTCGGCAGCATCCATGGTACCGGGAAAAGTGGTTACTTTAACACTACGGGACAAAGACCTGATATTAGAAAAGGTGGAGCAGTCGGCAGATGCATGGGAGATGGACGATATCGGAAAATTTTCCTATAATGAAGAAGATAAGATATTTACCATCGGAGACACAAAGTATTCTTATGATGAAGAATTACAAGTGTTTTCCGGAGATGCAGCCATAGAATTGTCCGCAGTTACCGGACAGGACACCTTAAGAATACAGGGAATTGACCGGAAAGTGTTGTCAGTGTCCGTTACAACAGGACATGGAGTCATCCAGCTTGTAAATACACAGGCATTAGAGGGCGGCTGGTTAAGCCTGAACCATAAGAATTATTATAAGATTACGGAGAATATGCAGTTAGAGGTGCCGGAAGGAACCTATGAATTAACCGTTGCCGGCAATGGCTACGGCGGTTCCACAGAGGTAGCTGTAACAAGAAATGAGCAGATTTCCGTGGATGTAGATTCCATAAAGGGTGAGGATCCGAAATATTGTACTTTAACCTTTGCGGTTGATGTTGCAGGCGCTTTGATGTATATTGATGGTAGTCAGGTTGATTATACACAGCCATTACAGTTGCAGTATGGCATCCATTCCATACAGATTACTGCAGATGGATATGACACCTGGTTGAAGCGGCTATATGTAAATTCGCCGGAAGCGCAGATAGAGATTGCGTTGTCAGGTGATGATACGGGCAGTACAGAGACAGAATCGACGGAAACTGCCGGAAATGAAGAGAACACAACCGTGGAGCATAAGCATTCCGACAGTACATCGGATTCCAGTGAAACTAACAGCTCCAGTGGAAGTTCATCCAGTGACTCTGATGCATATAGGAAGGCATTGAGTGAAATTATTGATACATTAACCAGTAACAATAATTCTTCGACAAGTACATTAAATCAGGTAGTTAACAGTCTTACGAATTAGTGGGAGAAATGAAAGGGCGAGACATCCGAAGGAGGCTGCCACTGGCAGGTTCTTTTGGTAAACAACATAAATGAAAAGCAGGAGGAAATCAGGAATGGGTTACAAGGAAACTTACGAAGCATGGCTTGAGGGAGCGTATTTTGATGAGGCAACCAAGGCTGAACTTCAGGCAATCAAAGACAATGACAAGGAAATTGAGGATCGTTTCTATAAAGATCTTGAGTTTGGTACAGCAGGATTACGTGGGGTGATCGGTGCCGGTACCAACCGTATGAACATCTATACTGTCCGCAAAGCAACACAGGGTCTTGCAAATTATATTTTAAAAGTAAATGCACAGGATAAGGGTGTGGCAATTGCCTTCGATTCCAGACATATGTCACCGGAATTTGCAGATGAATCTGCACTTTGCCTTGCAGCAAACGGAATCAAAGCATATGTATTTGAGTCATTAAGACCAACACCGGAATTATCTTATGCAGTCCGTAAATTAGGATGCACTGCCGGAATTAATATTACAGCAAGTCACAACCCGCCAGAATACAATGGATACAAGGTATACTGGGAGGACGGTGCACAGATTACACCACCTCATGATACCGGAATTATGGATGAAGTAAAGAAAGTAACTGATTACAGCACCGTTAAGACCATGTCCTTAGAGGATGCCAGGGCAGCAGGTCTTTATGAGACTATCGGCGCGGCAATCGATGATGCTTATATTGCAGAGCTTAAGAAGCTTGTGGTACATCAGGATGCCATTGATGCAGTAGGCAAAGACCTTAAGATTGTATACACACCATTACATGGAACAGGAAATATCCCGGTCCGCCGTGTGTTAAAAGAGCTTGGCTTTGAAAATGTATATGTTGTTCCGGAACAGGAGCTTCCGGATGGAGATTTCCCAACCGTAAGTTATCCGAACCCGGAGGCAGAGGAAGCATTTGCATTGGGACTTGCACTGGGCAGGAAAGTAGATGCAGACTTAATCCTTGCAACTGACCCGGATGCAGACCGTCTTGGTGTATATGTAAAGGATTCTAAGACGGGAGAATATCATTCCTTAACCGGAAATATGTCCGGCTGCCTGATTGGTGATTATATCATCGGACAGAAGAAAGCAATCAACGGCTCCCTGCCGGCAGATGGTGCATTTATCAAATCCATCGTGTCTACCAATATGGCAGATGCCATTGCAGAATACTATGGCATTCAGTTAATCGAAGTATTAACCGGATTCAAGTTTATCGGTGGCAAAATCTTAGAGTTCGAAAAGACCGGAAAAGGAACCTACCTCTTTGGTATGGAAGAAAGCTACGGCTGCCTGACCGGAACCTATGCAAGAGATAAGGATGCAGTAGTAGCATCTATGGCGTTATGTGAGGCTGCTGCATATTACAAGACCAAGAATATGACTCTTTGGGATGCAATGCTTGCCATGTATGAAAAATATGGATACTATAAAGACCATGTTGAGTCTATTACATTAAAGGGAATCGAGGGTCTGGCTAAGATTCAGGAAATCATGGATACACTGCGCAGCGAAACTTTAACTGAAATCGGTGGCTATAAAGTTGAAAAAGTACGTGATTACAAGAAGGATACCATTACAGACCTTGCAACCGGAGCAGTAACAGCAACAGGACTTCCAAGCTCTAATGTACTTTACTATGAATTAAACGATGCTGCGTGGTTCTGTGTAAGACCATCCGGTACCGAGCCGAAAGTAAAATTCTACATTGGTGTGAAGGGTTCATCTATGGAAGAAGCAGAGCAGAAATATGAAGTCCTTGGAAAAGCAGTTTTGGACAAAATCAATAAAATGTTATAGACCAAATTGTATGCCTTAATTTACCGTATTTTCCTTGACAAATAAAGGAAAAACAAGTATAAATATATTCGTAGGTAATCTTGGAGAGTGTAGACCTCAAGAAGAATTATAAAATCCAGAGGAGGAATTTTAACATGAACAAAGCAGAATTAGTATCAGCTATGGCTGAAAAAACAGCTTTATCTAAAAAAGATGCAGAGGCAGCTTTAAAAGCTTTCACTGATATCGTAGCTGAAGAATTAAAAAAAGGTGAGAAAATCCAGTTAGTTGGATTCGGTACTTTCGAAGTATCTGAAAGAGCTGAAAGAACAGGAAGAAACCCACAGAGCGGTAAAGAGATGGTTATTCCAGCTTCTAAAGCACCTAAGTTCAAAGCAGGAAAAGCTTTAAAAGATTTAATCAATAAATAAGTTGATAAAATGATTCTGATTAGAGGTGTAACGAAAGTAGAAAACTGCTTTTGCTACACCTTTTTTATTGAAATTCGAAGTAGAAAAGAATTTTCTATCATTCTATATGCATGAAGACACAGAAACGGAAACTGTTTTTGTGAAACCAGAATGCTGTAATTGCAGCCCTGATTTTTCCTTTTGTTAATTGAGCCTGTCTTTCCAATGTTTGACAAAATGCGGTTGGTGTTCGCCTGTATGCGGATACATGAACGAGATGGTTAGGGTGGCTTGCATTCTGCATAGCAACCGGCAACGCTGACACAGGGATGTGTCAGCGAGGCGCAATTGGAGCAGGGATGTGACTTTGCGCCGGTTGCCGGAATAACCATTTTCTTTAAGCAGAATGCTTAGCCACCCTTGCTGGCAAGTGGTCGTATCCGCAGCAGACGGACAACCGCCGCATTCCGTCAAAGCAAGCGGAAAGACAGCCTTATATCAAGGAAAAATCAGGGCAGAAATTACAACGCATTCTGATTAGATACAAAAGCCAGTTTCCGTTTCTTTACTTCATGGAACATAGAAGGATGGACAATGCTCCTTCGAATTTCAAAAAGAAAGAAGGTAAGCAAATGAGATTAGACAAATATTTAAAGGTAACCCGCCTGATTAAACGCAGAACCGTTGCCAACGAAGCCTGTGATGCCGGACGTGTCACCGTAAATGGCAAACCGGCGAAAGCATCCGTCAATGTAAAAGCAGGTGACATCATTGAAATCATGTTTGGTCAGAAGACGGTGAAAGTAGAAGTGGTTGCAATTGCAGATACCACTAAGAAAGAAGAGGCAGGCGAATTATTCCGCTATCTGTAAAAGAGTAAAAACGCATAAAAAGAGAAACAGTCTCATATATTTTGGAAAGGACTAACTTTCGGGTAAAGGAGTATGAGACTGAATGGAAGAATTGAAAACAGCAAAAGCACATAAAGTATTGTTGGCAAACCGGAAAAGTGCAAACTTCAGCGGAGTGCTGGATGTGCTTTCTTTTGATGTAAATGAGATTTTACTGGAAACAGAACAGGGAATGCTTCTGATAAAGGGAAATGACCTTCATGTAAACCGCCTGTCCTTAGAACAGGGGGAAGTGGATGTCACAGGAAGAATTGATGGCTTAACCTATTCGGATGTGGAAACCTATCACAAAGGTGGCGGAGAATCCTTCTTAGGCAGGTTGTTTAAATGATAGAAATCAGCCCGGAAATTTCCGGTGAAGCCTTAAGGTTCCTCCGGTTCATGCTGGTGGGATTTCTGTTAATCTTAGCCTTTGACCTGCTTCGGATTCTGCGCAGGCTGATACCCCATAGAACCGGAATGGTTGCAGTGGAGGATATGCTGTACTGCATCGGCAGTGCCATATTTATATTTATTATGCTCTGCCGGGAAAATGACGGAGCAATCCGGGGCTTTTGCATGCTGGGCATGAGTGTTGGAATGCTATTATGCAACTATGCCATCAGTCCCTGGCTGGTAAAGGGAATTGTAAAGGTACTTAAGAAAATACTTCAGATTGTGGGAAAACCATTGCGGGCAGTATTTCGCATGGTGGCAGTACCCTTACGTTTCCTGAAAGGGAAAATCAGAAGATTATTACGAAAATTACAAAAAACGTTGAAAAAAATCCGTAAAACCATTAAAATGGTATTATGTAAACTATAGATGAGGAAATGAGTATGACAAATAGTCGAAGAAAAAGAAAACAGAAACGAAACGGAAGAATCTGTATCTCTTTGATTGCGATAATGTTCTTGGTGATTATGTCAGTTCAAATTGTTAAGCTCTACCAGAAGGAGCAGGAGTATACTGCCAGAGAGAAGGCACTGACGGAATCTTTAGAAGATGAAACAGAACGTCAGAATCAGCTGGATAATTACGAAGAATATACCAAGAGTCAGGAATATATTGAAGACCAGGCAAAGAGCAAGCTGGGACTGACCCATGAAAATGAGATTATCTTCAAGGAAGACAAGAAGTAGAACAGCTTCGAAAACATAAAGACCATAGAAAAACTTAAAATAGACAAACCATTCCGCTTTTTGCCGAAAACTTTTTTGAAATGAGACAACGGTTTGACAAAGATTTCGGACAAACATTTCTATAATAGCTTCTGCTGTCACAAATGACAGGAGAAGGAGGAACAATGGAAATGAAGAAATTGAGAACGAAACAGGCGGTAATATGTTTTATAGGGGTAGCAGTGTGTAAATTAGGATTTGCAGGCTGCTACCCTTTTATCCCGGCATATTTTGCGGCAGCTTACCTGGAACGGGGCGGACGGCTGCTGCTGGGAATCGGAATGTTTCTTGGAATGGCATTTATGCTGCCGCTGACACTGATGACAAAATATGTAATGACACTGCTGGTAACCATAGTAATCATCAAGCTGGCAGAATGGGTAAATAAAGGCTGTTATACCTGGATAGCTGCCTTTGGCGCAGGCTGTTCGGCAACCTTATTATCCGTATTTGGAGAAATGTTAAACGTAAGAGACGGAATGCGGACGGAAATGGCGGTCTTAGAAGGAGTCTTTATATTTGCAGCCACCATGGTGTTAAGCCGTATCATACATAGCTTTCTGGAATTCACATTTGTGAATCAGCCAATACCGGAGATAAAGAGTAATGAAGAAGAAAAACTACTGACCTATGCAAAGTCCTTTCAAAGCCTTTCGGATATATTCGGGCGGATGAATGTGGAACATACCAGTTTCTCGGCAGAGGAAATGGGCAGGATGCAAAATGAGATAACCGGGAAAATGTGTGTTTCCTGCGACCAGTGCGCTCTTTGCTGGGAAAAGGATGACAGCCCCATGTACGGCTATCTGTCGTCACTGTTGCAATCTATCCGGGAGGCGGGAAAGACAAACCGCGATATTGAAAAGAAAATGGAAGAATATTGCCCCTATATGCAGGAAATGACGGCGGAGGCTCTTCGGATATTTGAAAAAGCTTCTTTAAATATGGCGTGGTACAACCGACTGGTAGAAAACCGTGAGGTCATAGCCGAGCAGCTGGATGCCATGGCATATATCATGGAGGATTGTGCAAAGAAGCAGAAAAATATTACAGAAGAGTGCCGGTCAAATCTGCAGGACATAGCTTACCGGGCAAGGGAGCGGGGCATAAAAGTGATTGATGAACAGCTCTGGGAAAAGGAAAACGGCCGCTGGCAGCTTGTGATGAAAGTCATGGTAAAAGATGGCTGTGTCACTACGAGAGAACTGACAAAGGCAGTAGCCGGAGCACTGAACCGGCGCATGATTCCGGAGAAGGATACCAAGACGCTGATTGGAAAAGGCGTCAACCTCTATACCTATGAAGAAGAGCCGCGGTTTCAGGCAATTTATGGCGTAGCCCGGATGGTAAAGGATGGAGCAGCAGTTTCCGGGGATAACTTTTCCTTTTTGGAGCCGGAAAGTGGAAAAATGGTCATGTGCTTATCGGATGGCATGGGTTCTGGAAGTCTTGCCTGCAAGGAAAGTGAAATGGTCATTGAACTGGTGGAAAAATTTCTGGAGGCGGGCTTTGATGTGGAAACGGCAGCCCGCATGATGAATTCTGCCATGGTGATGAAAGGGCAGGAGGATTTATTTTCCACGGTGGATATCAGTGAACTGGATTTATATGACGGAACCTGCCGTTTTTATAAAATCGGAGCGGCGGCAACCTTTATCCGGAGAAATGGCATAGTGGAATGTCTTATTTCCACCAGTCTTCCGGTGGGCGTGTCTTATAAACTGGATATGGAAAAAAGCGAAAAGGACTTATATAACGGAGATTTCCTTGTCATGGTATCAGATGGTGTGCTAGAATATTTACATGTGCCGAATCCGGAAGAAACCATGCAGGAAATCATAGAAAGCATTGAGACTAATAATGCAACAATTCTTGCAAAGCGCATTTTAGAGCGGGTGTTACTTTTTACCGGAGGAAAGGCGGCAGACGATATGACGGTGCTTGCCACCGCAATTTGGGAGAAATAATATGATTCCTGGTGTAGAATCTTTTCTGGAACAATATCATATGATTGAGCAGTCGGATGTAGTGGTTGCCGGAGTGTCCGGTGGCGCAGATTCCGTATGCCTGCTGCTACATCTGCTGGAATTGAAAGAAAAACTTTCCTTTACGCTGGCAGCAGTCCATGTGCAGCATGGCATCCGGGGCGAAGAAAGCCTTCAGGATGCAGCATTTGTAGAGGAACTTTGCAGGCGGTATCAGGTGCAGCTATTCCGCTATGATTATGATGTGCCGGAATATGCAAAGCAGCATGGATATTCGGAAGAAGAGGCGGGAAGAAATTTACGATACGAAAGTTTTCATAAAGCGTTAGAAGAATTGGGTGCGCCGGAAGGGAAAATTGCAGTTGCCCATAACCGTAATGATCTGGCAGAGACTATGCTCTGGAATATGATCCGGGGCAGCGGCATGCGTGGCATGGCTGGAATTCCGCCGGTGAGAGATGGCATCATCCGTCCGCTTCTTCATACGGCAAGGGTGGAAATCGAAAATTATTTAAAAGAAAAAGGTGAAAGCTACTGTACAGATGCTACCAATGCATCTTTGGATTATACCAGAAACCGGATTCGTAATCAGGTACTTCCGGTGTTGGAGAAACTGAATGCCGGAGTTTATGCCCATATGGAACAGCTGGGGGATGACATCCGGAAGACACAGGAATATCTGTCTGCTGTAATAGAAGAAAAAAGGGCACAATATGTAGAAAGAGATTTCCAAAAGACGCAGGCTTTCCTGATATCGGAGGAGCTTTTAAAAGAACCGGAAATCCTGTATACAAGCATTATAAAGGAGTGTATCTGTGAGACGGCCGCAAGCAGTAAAGATATTACAAGAACCCATGTAGAACTGGTACAGAAACTTTTTGCCATGCAGACGGGAAGAAGCGTGAACCTGCCTTATCAGGTGGTGGCAGAGCGGACTTATGGCGGTGTGCGTCTGCAAAAGTGTGAAAAACAACCGGAGCATAAAATTACAGAACCGGTAGGAATGCTTTCCGGTCAGTCTTCCAGTCAGCCGGTCGGACGACAAAGCGGTCAACCAGCCGGTTGTTGTGGGATTTCAATAGAAGAACATCCGGATTTTACCTGTCGGATTTATAAACGGGAAGAGTTACCGGAAGGAATTTCTAAAAAAAAGTATACGAAATGGCTGGATTATGATAAAATAAAAAATAGTCTTTTGATTCGGAACAGACGGCCGGGCGATTATTTTGTGCTGGATGAGACGGGCAGAACACAGAAGCTGAAGCAGTATTTTGTAAATGAGAAAATTTTAAAAGAGCAGCGGGACACTATTCCGTTGGTGGCAGACGGTGCTCATATCCTGTGGATTGTGGGATACCGGATCAGTGCATATTACAAAGTAAGCAGTACGACGAAGACGATTTTGGAAATACAATATTATGGAGGAAGAGAAGACAATGAGTGAGCAGATTCGTGTATTACTCTCAGAGGAAGAACTTGATCGTAAAATTGCTGAATTAGGAGAAAGAATTAGCAAGGATTATGAAGGTGAAAGCGTTCATTTAATCTGCATACTGAAGGGAAGTATATTCTTTACCTGTGAACTGGCAAAGCGTATTACCGTGCCGGTAACAATTGATTTTATGTGCGTTTCCAGTTATGGCGCGTCAACCGTGTCCAGTGGAAAAATCACCATAAAGAAAGATTTGGAAGAATCTATTGAAGGTAGAAATGTAATTGTCATTGAAGACATTATTGATACAGGAAGAACACTGCGTTATCTGCTGGATGATTTATCCGCCAGAGGACCGAAGAGCTTAAAATTGTGTGCAATGTTAGATAAACCGGATCGCAGGATAACAGACGTTGCGGTAGATTATACCGGTTTTGAAATTCCGGATGAATTTGTAGTAGGATATGGTCTTGATTATGACCAGCGCTATCGCAATCTGCCATACATTGGCATTCTTGATTTGGGATAGGAAGGAGTTTGCGTGAAGAAATCATATAGAGGATGGGGCTTTTATATCAGTCTGATTGTAGTTGTGGTTTTGGTCTGGTTCTTACTGGACGGACAGCATCTGAATCAGGATGACTATAATTATGCCCAGTTTAAACAGGAACTGGCTGATGATGAGATTAAATCTGTAGAAGTGCAGCCAAACAGAGTTTATCCAACCGGAAGACTGGATATTGTCAAAACGGATAAGTCAGAAGAGACCTTATATGTGCTGGATGTCAGTGAGGCTCAATCGCTGATGGATAAGGAAAAATTTACTTCTTATGTGGTGAATGATATTCCGGCAGAAAACTGGCTGATGAATTTATTGCCGCTCTTACTTGTGTTTGGAGCAATGTTTATTCTGTTTATGATTGTTATGAACAATCAGGCAGCAGGCGGTGGTGGTGGCAGCAAGATGATGAATTTTGGAAAAAGCCGGGTAAAGATGACCACCGATGAGAACCGCAATGTAACCTTTGAAAATGTGGCAGGACTGCAGGAAGAAAAAGAAGAATTAGAAGAAATCGTAGATTTCTTGAAAGAGCCGAGAAAGTATACCAGACTGGGAGCGAGAATCCCGAAGGGAGTTCTTCTGGTGGGACCTCCCGGAACCGGTAAGACTCTGCTTGCCAAGGCAGTTGCCGGAGAAGCAGGCGTTCCGTTCTTTAGTATTTCCGGTTCTGATTTCGTAGAAATGTTTGTTGGTGTCGGCGCATCCCGTGTACGTGATCTTTTTGAAGATGCCAAGAAAAATGCACCATGTATCGTATTTATCGACGAGATTGATGCAGTGGCAAGAAGAAGAGGAACCGGTATGGGCGGCGGACATGATGAACGGGAGCAGACCTTGAACCAGCTTCTGGTAGAGATGGACGGATTTGGTGTCAACGAAGGAATTATCGTAATGGCAGCAACCAACCGTGTCGATATCTTAGACCCTGCAATTATGCGTCCGGGCAGATTTGACCGTAAGGTACATGTGGGGCGTCCGGATATTGGTGGAAGAGAAGAAATCTTAAAGGTACATGCAAAGAATAAACCCCTGGCAGAGGATGTGGATTTGAAACAGATTGCACAGACTACAGCAGGTTTTACCGGAGCAGACCTGGAGAATCTTTTGAATGAGGCGGCAATTGTTGCAGCCAAAGAAAACAGAAGTTATATTATCCAGAAAGATATTAAGGAATCCTTCTTAAAAGTAGGTGTCGGTCCGGAGAAGAAGAGCCGGATTATTACCGAGAAAGAAAAGAAGATTACCGCATATCACGAATCGGGTCATGCGATTTTATTCCATGTACTTCCGGATGTGGGACCGGTATATACCGTATCCATTATCCCAACCGGTGGTGGAGCAGCAGGCTATACGATGCCATTGCCGGAGCGTGATGAAATGTTTGATACCAAGGGAAGAATGCTGCAGCAGATAATTGTTTCCTTAGGTGGACGTGTGGCAGAAGAGTTGATTTTTGATGATATCACAACCGGAGCTTCACAGGATATCAAGCAGGCAACCGAGCTTGCCAAAGCAATGGTAACGAAATACGGATTTTCCGAAAATGTCGGACTGATTAATTATAACAATGATGATGACGAAGTGTTTATCGGAAGAGATCTTGCACATACCAGAGGCTATGGCGAGGGTGTTGCATCCAAAATTGATGAAGAAGTAAAACGCATCATTGACGAATGCTATGCCAAAGCAAGGGCAATCATTCAGGAAAATAGTGATGTACTCCATAAATCAGCAGACCTTCTTTTGGAAAAAGAAAAGATTGGAAGAGATGAATTTGAAGCATTATTCCAGAGCGGAGCTGATGTTGTAACTGAGACAACGGAGGAGTAGAAGCCAAAGAGAAGGTTTTTTCGAAAATGGGAAAAAGGTACTATACAAAGTGTACAAAAAGCATGTGCAACTTTTGTGAAGTTTGTGCACACTTTTGAATGGGAAAATGGTACTATAATTAACGTAAAAACCCCCCAATACATTATATATATAGTTTTTACTACACCCCATAGTAAAAATACCTTCTCCTTAAAAGGGCAGCCGATCGGTGGCTGTCTTTTTTTACTTTACAGGAAATTGCTTTCCTGTAAAGTAAAAAACGCTCCGCGAGGATGCGCACTGCGGCGTATAAGGTAGATGTCGCAAGCGACCGCCGCAGGCGCGAGAATGTGCCAAGGCACATTCTTTGTTCCGCGAGTAATGAGGAAAAGAGCAGAAAAATGGTCAGACCAAAATAGAAGCCTAAAAAAGCTATTCTTTTGTGCAAAAAATAAGTGGTATTTTAGATATGAAATTTATGGACTATACAGATTGAATAAAAGGAATGTGAATTTTTTTGGAAGTTTGTGCACACTTTTGAATGGGAAAATGGTACTATAATTAACGTAAAAACCCCCCAATACATTATATAATTTTTGCTACACCCCATAGTAAAAATACCTTCTCCAAAAAGGACGACCGTGCGAAAGGTCGTCTTTTTTTTACTTTACAGGAAATTGCTTTCCTGTAAAGTAAAAAACGCTCCGCGAGGATGCGCACTGCGGCGTATAAGGTAGATGTCGCAAGCGACCGCCGCAGGCGCGAGAATGTGCCAAGGCACATTCTTTGTTACGCGAGTAAACTTGTTCCCGAGCCTATCGCGGAAGTGAGGGAGCTTTTCCCTCACTTATCTCGCATAGAAAACTCCCATCCCTCAAACAGTGGACATCGGTCCCAAAACTGCCTATAATGAATCTTAAGAAAAGAATATTTCGATAAAGCTGACACATAGATGGGAGATACAACATGATAAAGGCAGCATTTTGCGATGATGACGATACGGTTTTAAAAGAACTGCAGAGCTTACTGGAGGAGTATCGCAGGGAGCGTGATTACAGAATAGATGCAAAAGTCTATCACAGCCCGCTGGATTTACTGAATGAAATGGAAAAAGGAACCCGCTTTGACATTTTGTTTTTGGATATTTTAATGCCGGGGGTAGATGGAATCCAAACGGCATCCGAAATTCGGAAATTTGATAATAATATCAAAATTATTTTTCTTACTTCTTCTGTGGAGTTTGCGGTGCAGTCTTATGAGGTGAAAGCATATTATTACCAGTTGAAACCGATTGAAAAGGGCAGCTTCTATCATCTGCTGGATTCTATGTTAGAACAGATGGAAAAAGAGCATGGCAGTAGTATTGTACTGCGCTGTAAGACGGGAATTGCCCGGATTGCGTTAAAACAGCTGGAATACTGCGAAGTAATCCACAGGACATTATTGATACATCTGACCGATGGGACGGTATATGAATGCAGCGGCAGCATGGATGAACTGGGCCGGCAGCTTATGCCTTATGGAACTTTTATACGTCCACATCGTTCATATCTTGTGAATCTGGAATATATAAAGAATCTTTCTTATCGTACCATTACGATGTCAAGTCTTGTGGAAATTCCTATTCCAAGAGGGAAATACAATGAAATAAAGAGTGCATTTCTGAAAAATGCATTTGAAGATGGGCAGGTGACGTTATGAGCCTTTGGATGTCCTTTCTTAACAATGTGGCAGTCAGTGTTTTTGGAAGTGTGCTGGCGGCGTCCTTTTGTGATGCACTGGACCGGCGGAAAAACCGGATCATATTCTGGATATGCATCGCACTGATTCCAATTGCACAGGGGATTATTTACTATGTATGGGAGGATGGCTTTTTGAGGCAGATTTATCCGCTGCTGGTACACGTTCCGTTGATTTTACTGCTATGTGGACTGACCGGTAAATTGTTATGGCCGTTTTTCTCTGTGATGGCAGCCTACCTGTGCTGCCAGTTACGACGCTGGCTGGCACTTCTTACAGTGGAAATTTTGGGCGGAGGAGCATTGATGCTGGATGCGGTGGAATTATTGATTACCCTGCCACTACTGTTTGGACTGCTGCACTTTATGACGCCGGCAGTCCGTTATATTTCCTGTTATTCCAGAAAAATGCAGTGTCAGTTTGGTGTGATACCGGTGCTGTATTATGTATTTGATTATCTGACAAGAGTGTATACAGATCTTTTGTCCAGTGGAGCTCCGGTTGTCGTGGAATTTATGCCATTTATCTGTTGTGGAGCGTATCTTGTGTTCCTGTTGTATAACTTTACAAAAGGACAGGAAGAAAACCGGATGAGGGAGATTCAAAAAAGCCTTGATATGCAGGTGGCACAGTCCATGCGTGAAATAACGGCGTTACGGGAGTCACAGAATCTGGCCAGCCGTTACCGCCATGACCTGCGTCATCATTTACAATATCTATATGCCTGTTTGGAGAACCATCAGATACAGAAGGCAGAGGATTATATATCTGATATCTGTAATGAGCTGGAACAGCAGAAGGTGATACAGTATTGTGAAAACGAAGCTGCGAATCTGATTTTGTCATCCTTTGCAGGAAGGGCAGAAGCGGAAGGAATTGTAATGAAAGTGGAAGGTGGCATGAAAGCGAAGGCGGTGATAAGTGATACTGACTTGTGTGTGCTATTGTCTAATGCCCTGGAAAATGCCATCCATGCCTGCAGGGAAGTACAAAAAGAGGGAAAAGAAGCCAGAATAGAAGTACAGATTTATGAAAAACAGCAGCAGGTATTTTTACAGATAAAAAACTCCTGTGCCGGAGCACCAATCTTCGAAAACGGAGTCCCGGTTTCAAAGAAAAAAGGACATGGTATCGGAACCCGGAGTATCTGTGCCATTGTGGAACGCTATGGAGGTGTATATACATTTTCATTGGAAAAAGAGTATTTTGTACTCCGTCTGAATCTGTCGGAAAAGAATGTCGATTCAGTACATTTTACTGCCGTTTGAGACGTGAATCTCCTGCTGGATAAGAAAGAATGGTAAAATATATCTAAGTCGAGGATGACACACAAAAGACAGGAGGAAGATAAAAATGAAGAAAATAATTTCATGTTTAGTGGTATTAACCATGTGCATTTCACTGGCTGCCTGCGGGGGAACGGATAAACAGGCTGCAATTGATGCATTCAATAAAGCAAGCACATCATTCAATGAAGTAGCGAATGCCATCAATGCGAATCCGGATGCATACGACCAGGATGTGATTGATACCATGGTTGAAATGGCAGATGTCTTACAGCAGCACAAAGAGCTGTTAGAGGGAGACACTGAAATTGAAGAAGACAAATTAAATGAAATGATTGAATGGTATGGTACCGTAGAAGAATGGGTATCAGACGTAAAGGCGGAGTTAGGTATATAATAGATTTCATAGAGTTACTTCTTTAAGAGGGGACGGATACGGAAAATGTATCCGTCCTTTTCTGGTTGTAATCTTTGGAACTTTCGTATATTATAGTAATAAAAATAATTATTTAGAAACGAGAGGCTTGTTGTAAGATGATGAAGAAACAGCAATCGATTTATGAATTGAACAGAATTCAGCAGTATATTATGCAGATGCGCCCGATTCTTAGAAAACGCGCACTCTTTTCTGATGGAACAGAAGATTATCGTAGTCCGGCAGAACCCAAAGCCGGAGAGCTGGTGACCATTCGTTTTCGTACAGCAAGAGATAATGTAGATGCAGTCTGGCTTTGCACAGAACAGAAAAAATATTTTATGGAAAAGACTGAGTCAGAGGGGCTCTTTGATTATTATTCCGTAGAAATTCGTATGACAGAGGAGCATTTCTCCTATTACTTTGAAATTGAGACGGGAATGCTTCGCTGTATCTTTGACCGCTATGGCGTGAATCAGACACCAAGACCGCAGTATAATTTTGAAATTGTACCGGGCTTTTCCACGCCGGACTGGGCAAAGGGGGCGGTTATGTATCAGATTTTAACAGACCGTTTTTACAACGGAGATACTTCCAATGACCCGTTGACGGATGAATATTTCTATATCCGTACTACCAGTCAGAAGGTAGATAACTGGGAGAAATGCCCGGAGAATTTTTCGGTAGCAGAATTTTATGGCGGAGATTTAGAGGGCGTGAGAAAGAAAATGGATTATCTCGCAGAACTTGGAATAGAGGTGATATACTTCAATCCATTGTTCGTTTCTCCGTCCAATCATAAGTATGATATTCAGGATTACGATTATATTGACCCGCATTACGGCAAAATAGTGGTGGATGAGGGAGAACTTTTACAACCGGGTGACCGCAATAACCAGCATGCCAGCCGCTATATCACCCGCGTGACGGATAAACGGAATTTGGAGGCAAGCAATGAACTTTTTGCAACGCTGGTAAAGGAAGCACACCAGAGGGGCATCCGTGTCATCCTGGATGGAGTATTTAATCATTGCGGTTCCTTTAATAAATGGCTGGATCGTGAAAAAATCTACCGTAGTGAAGCCGGCTATGAACCGGGAGCCTATATCAGCAAGGACAGTCCGTACAATGACTTTTTCCAGTTCCATGATCAGAATGCATGGCCGGATAACGGAAGTTACGATGGCTGGTGGGGACATGATACATTGCCGAAGCTTAATTACGAAGATTCAGATACATTACACGATTATATTCTGCATGTGGCTGCAAAATGGGTTTCTCCACCTTATAATGCCGATGGCTGGAGACTGGATGTTGCGGCAGATCTGGGACACAGTCCGGAATATAACCATCAGTTCTGGAGAGAATTCCGTGATGCCGTAAAGAAAGCCAACCCGCAGGCGGTGATTTTGGCAGAACATTACGGCGACCCGAGAGACTGGCTGGGTGGAGACCAGTGGGATACGGTTATGAACTATGATGCCTTTATGGAACCGGTGACATGGTTTCTTACCGGAATGGAGAAACACAGTGATGATTTTAAACCGGAAAATATTGGAAAGTTTGAGAACTTTAAAGGCGCTATGAAGCATTATATGGCAAGCTTTCTGACACCATCGCTGCAGTGCTCCATGAATGAACTTTCCAATCATGATCATTCCAGATTCTTAACCAGAACCAATCATAAGGTGGGCAGAGCGGAACAACTTGGAACAAAAGCGGCAGAAGAGGGTGTAAATACAGCAGTTCTCCGGGAGGCGGTTGTTATTCAGATGACCTGGCCGGGAGCACCTACCGTTTATTATGGTGATGAAGCCGGATTATGTGGATTTACAGATCCAGATAACCGCAGAACTTATCCGTGGGGCAGGGAAGATAAAGAGCTGATTCGTTTCCATCGTGATATCATCAGAATTCATAAAGAAAACCCGGCACTTCGTACCGGAAGTGTGAAATTTTTAAATGGCGAGGATAATCTTCTCTGCTATGGAAGATTTAACCGGGAACAGCAGTTTGTCATTATTGTAAATAATGATGAAAATATCCGGCACATTGATTTGTCTGTATGGGCAGTGGGGCTTCCGGAGTATGGAACTTTAGAACAGATACTTTTTACCAGTGAAAATGGATACTCCATTTCTTCTGTCAGCTATGACATCGTCAATGGAAGACTGGATATTACATTGCCAAAGCATGCAGCTGTCATTCTGAAGAGAAAGAATCCGGAAGAATAAAAAATGGCAAAATAAAAAATGCAAAAAATGCATAAAAACGCCTTGCACACAGCAGGGCGTTATGCTATAATCTATATTCGTCAGGACAATTAAGGACTGATAAATGGGCAGATTCCCGAGTGGCCAAAGGGGACAGACTGTAAATCTGCTGCAAATTGCTTCGGTGGTTCGAATCCACCTCTGCCCATTCTTTTAAGACCGACATTGTGTCGGTCTTTTTTTGTGCAGATTATTAAAAAATGAAATAAGGTATTGTTGGAAAATCTTAAAAAGAATGTGCATAAAGCATAAGCGATTATGCGGATAAAATAATAAAATATTGTCAGTCGCGGTGCGAACAGCGCGCAGTAGATTCACGCTCGATCAGTTTAGGACGCAGCAGCGTTTTGCTGATCGGGATGTGATGGATCAGGGAATTTAAAATATCATAAGCGCAACGGCCAAGTTCGTTGCGTTCCTGACGGATTGTGGTAAGCGGTGGGTCAAAAGTGGCAGCAATGGATATGTCGTCAAAACCAACAACACTGACGTCTTCCGGCACGCGGAATCCGCGCTTCGTACATTCGTCAATGACACCTTTGGCAATCAGGTCATTGCCGCAGACCACGGCAGTGGCACCGGCGGCAAGAAATCCGGGAACATGATATTTGGCACTGTCGGATACATAGTAGCCGTAAGCTGTCAGATCCTTCTGCACAGGAAGTGAGGCAGCAGCCATAGCACTTTCGAATGCCTCCTGCCGCTGGTCAGAAACCAGTGAGTATAAGGAACCGTTTAAGAATGCAATGTTTTTATGCCCGAGATTAACCAGATGATTTACTGCCATGGCGATGCCTTCGTAGCTGTCGGTTCCAAGATAGCAGACATTTGGATTGCCAGAGATGAAATTGTCCAAAAGCACAGTTGGCATGGTAGTGTTTTCCAGCTGCTTGATCCAGGAATCATGCAATGCAAGACCCATCAGAAAGGCTCCGCAATAGCCGTTTTTCAACAGAAAGGTATCGTATTTTTCCTCTTCCTGAAATGCCGGGGTGATGGGGAGAATATCAACAGCCCATTTGCGGCGGAACGCATTCTGTTTGAATCCCAGGACAATTTCATAACCAAACTGTGTGGCAGCTTCATAGTCCATATTT
>SKEU01000153.1_pt1 | contig 58868 bp, 27 predicted proteins | sample 4819571 | NCBI WGS metagenome assembly SKEU01 (sample SAMN11008801, study PRJNA524170) | human gut metagenome | biome: Human fecal sample; material: Feces; isolation source: fecal sample from pouch patient p8, p16 | host: Homo sapiens | place: Israel: Tel-Aviv | collected 2015-06-23
AGATATAATATAATAATATATATATTATTATATTATATCTATAGTTAGTTTTTGGTTTAGATTTGGAAAAGTGGTTTGAAAAACTGTGATAACTGTTATTGTGATTGTTTGAGGTGAGAACTCATAGTTTCTTGCGCAGTAAAACTATGTTCTCTTTCTTGCTAAAATACGAGTTAGTTTTATTAACCAAATTCGGAATCAGCAGCTGCTGAAAATCGCCCCTTATCGCCACCCGAAATTTGGCGGCTTCAGAAAAAAGCCGTATCTTTGCACCATCATTCAGAAGAAAACGAGCTGCATGAATTAAGGGGAGCTAAGGGAAGTCAAGGGCAGTCAAGACTTGGAGGTATGAATATTCCCGGAATAGAAAAAGGGTGCATCATCAATACATGACACACCCTTTTTAATTATCTATATCCGAAAAGTTTTATTTCCGAATCTAACTATTTCCGAATCTTATCTGCGAGATACACGAACCTTCACGGTATCATGACCTACCTTCACAATGTATGTGCCGGCTGTCAGTGATGACAATGAAATGTTCTGAACGTAATCATCTGTAACAACACTATGGGCTACCATCTTGCCATCAGCAGCATAAACAGCTACCTTGTCGCCTGTATGAGCACCCACGATACGCAATGTGCTGCCGGCAACTGTAACCTTCAGCTTTTCGGCTGTTACACCATCGATGCCAGTAACAACAAGAGTTACCTTGTTAGAATACTGCTCACCAGTAACAGAATAAGCGGCTGCTACCTGATACTCAAGATAATTGCCAACCACAGAAGACTTATCTGTGTATGAATTACCAGAGATATAGCTGTTGTTCAACTTGTCACCATTCAGATATACATTGTAACCCAGGAAGGCATTCTTCTGAGAAGTTGCGCCCTGTGCCACATGAGCCATCTTCAATGATGCAGCAGATGCATTCGCCTTTGGCTTGAATGTAAGAACCTCTGCACCCTGCTTTCTTGCCTTCATTGAGTTGGCAGGAGCGTATGGGCTCAAACCGATGGAAATGTTCCAGTTGGCATCGATATCAGTACCTGAATCCTTCATCGTACTCCATGAGATACCATCAGAAGAATAAAGGTCGCCACGACCACTGCGAGCAGGGCCCTTATCGTAACCCAGAGGCACTGTAATCTTATTGTGCTCTACATATACTGCCACACGGAGACTCTTGGTAGGGTCGATTGGGAGTGGCTCGTCAAGATGAATGGTATTGAAGGCATACTCCTTCAGGCTTGGAACAAACTGCTGGCGAACCAACGTGTTGTTCTGATATACCAATACATAGAGAGCATCAGGAATCTGATTGATGTAAACCTCTACATCGCTCAATGCCAGATGACCGTATTCCTTCAAATCCTCAGCAAACCAGTTGACTCCTGCAAAGAAGGCACCACCGTTAGGCTGACCGGCTGCATCGTAGCAGTTGCCATTGTGCCAACGCAAGTAGATAGGCTCACCCAGGGCAGGAGTCTGCCAGGTCAGGTTTCTGCTGTCTCCATTGTTCTCCACACGAAGGGTGGTTGGAGCCAGACTACCATTGTCATAATAGAGATCGAGACTTACTGCATCACTCAACTCGCTCTCGGCAGAGTTCTTGGTAACCAGCTTCACCTGATAATCATAATGACCAATCAGCAGGTTGTGGTCTACATAAGAGATGCCCTGTACTGGAGATGCGGTAATCTTCTCGCCGTTGCGATAGATGTCGAATCCGTAGCAGTCGGTCTGAGGTGCCTCCTTGTAGAAGCTTACACCGTCGATATACTGGTCTGGATTACCCGCAGCCTTAGCCAAGCCGATGTACTCTGTACCCTCAGGCAATTCGCACATCACATCCTGCCATTGCTCTGTGGTTGTCACAGTCTTCAGACGGATGAAGTTGTCTCGGTGAGTACCACCTACAGAATAATAGATTTCGAATGTACCATTACCCTTATGGTCATCAGCATTTCTTGCTGCAAGACGAACATACTTCATATTCTCTGCCTTTACAACACCGAAAGCCTCAGCCTTCTGACCGGCAACAATCGACTTGCTGCCATCGAATGAGTAGTCGGAACTTACCGTCCAGTTTGACTTGTAGCTCTCGCCCTCAGCACCGAATACCTCTGTACCATCTACAGAAGACTCGAATGAGTTCACAGAAGCAGCAGCCTTGTACATATCAGGATCCTTGAACGAGAGGAGCACGTTGTAACCGTAGGTTGACTGCACAGCCTGTACATTCTCAGGAACCTTAGCCTCACCAGAAGCCACGATAGCAGCTGTGGCAACAGCCGACTTAGCCGAAGTAGTACCATCAATATAAACGGTCTCTACGCTGTAGTCGTAATTGCCCTCCTGACTCACGGTTTCCTGATAGAAACGGCGGGTAAGAGGTTCGCCATTCAGTTTCTCGCCATTGCGATATACATTGTAACCTGCCACTGTGTTCAAGCCGCCCATATCCAGAACGATGAACTTGGTAGCCTTACCCTGACGCTGCAGAGCGAGCAACATGTAAGTGATGCCCTCAGGAGATACGAACGAAGACATACCACCTGCCTTGTAAGAAGAGATGTTGTCTATCTCAAGATACTTGCCCATATCGAGCGAGCCTACACGCTCACCGCTTGCCATATCATAGATGCCGATGGTATAGGCATTCGCCTCATTGCCCTGCTCGAAAGCATAGAGCTTGCCATCGTAGTAAGCTGTACCGGAAGCACCCTTCAGGGTAGGACCTGTAGCCAACTTGCTGCCATCCTTAGCCATGTAGATGCTGGTCTCCCAGTCACCAACCTCGAAGCCGCCCTTGCCGCCATACAGTGTTGGGATGTAAGCCAAATGGCGTGAGTACTCAGAGATATCGATGCTCTTCATCAACTTCATGGTAACAGGATTGATGACATGCATCTTGGTGCTGTAGTCGCCTGCATAGAGATACTGACCATCGTAAGCCAGGTTACGGATACCGTCGATATCGCTTACCACGCAGCTCTTCACCTTCTTGCCATCCATAGAGAATACATCGATTCTACCATCCTCATTATATATAGAGGTATAGATGTACTTGCCGTCGGTGGCCACAGCCATAGAAGACTTCGCACCTTCGAATTCTCTTACGAACTCAGGCATAGCTGCATCGGTTGTTACAGGACGCTTAGCTACATCTACAGGGATTGACATCTCTGAAACGGTAGGAGCATCCCAACGGAGTGAGATGTCGCGGTTGCGGGTTACAGTGGCATCCAGGTGATGAGGAGCCGTCTGGTTCTCGATGGCATAAGCCTCTACAGAAGTCTTGCCGCCAAGTTCTGATTCTCCGCCATCAGCATATACAGATGTTACCTGATAGCTGTAGGTACCTGCGTTAGAGAGAACGTCATCGAATGACTGACCAGCCACAGGAGTGCTGTTCACCTTCACGCCATCACGATAGATGTTATAACCCACAGGGGTTTCCTCAGTATCGTTGCTGTTAGGAGCCACGTTTACGCGGATGTTCAAGTTACCGCTAATGGCAGACTCAGCTGCAGTAAACCAGGTCTTGCCATCCACAGAGAGCAGGTTACCCTTGCCGTCCACAGCCTTGCTGTCGTCGAGACTCAGAGGATGTACATCCGCATCATTCATAATCTGGAATGCGAAGATATAAGAATGTCCTGGCTTCAGGATAATATCCTTATCCAATGGAATATCGGTGAATGAACCGTCATACTTGATTTCGCCTCTATATTTCTTGCTGTAGATGATGTTGCCATCCTCGTAGATACGAGGTGCAAGATAGGTAACCGTGTTAACCAACTGGATGGAAACAGAAGAAACCTTCTTGTTGCGGTAAGGCACATAATCCTCAGCATCCCACTTGGCACCTGCGAAGAAGTAACCGCCTGAAGCCAGACCCAGCTCATCTTCGTGCTTGCCGGTAGCCCAGCTCATGGTGTCACGGTGAGCAGCTTCTACCAATGGAGAATCCCAGTTCAGGTGAACATTCTTGTTGTTCTTGATGCTTGAAGTGAGGTTGAGAGGAGCATAATACTGAGCGCCCTCGTTGACGAAGGCTACTACAGAATCGCTCTTTGCCGACTCCTTGCCATTGTAAACCGCTGTCACCTGATAAGAATACTTGCCGTAAACCAGCTTGGTATCCGTGAACTGCATCTCCTTCACTGGAGCAGCATTCACCTTCACGTGGTTGCGATATACATTATATCCATCTGCCACGGCAGCACCATTACCCTTAGCCCATGTAAGGACGGTAGAAGCTGCCTTAGGCGCAGCCTTCAGGCTCAACGGACGTGGAGTAGAAGACTCAGATGTAGCATTCAGCTTGAAGCTGATGTTCTGTGCTTCCAACTCTGGGTTGGTGAACAGAGTAGCTGTTGTAGCATAGCTGTCACCCTTCTTTGCCTCCAGAGCATCGAGACCTACACTGATTACCTGCTCAGCACCCGGCTCCAGCGTACCATGCTTAGGAGAGAGGTTGAGCCACTTGTTGGTCTCTGCCAGGGTATAGCTGAATACCAGGTTAGGACTCTGGTTGAGAGTTCCCATCAGAACCAACTTGCCTGGAACTACATCCATAGAAGAGAACAGACCGCAGACATAGTTCTGACCGGTGGTCTGACCACCCAGTACATAACCAGGAACATCGGTCAATACGTGCTTCTCATCGGTCAGGGTACCCTTGGCGATGTCATACTGACGGAGCTGCAGCTTATCAAACTTATCTGAAGACACGGCAGTCATATCAGACAACCAGAGGTATGGACCTCCAGGAGTTACGTCATCGTAAGCTGAACCATATACAGCGATGTTGCCATCAGAAGTCAAGGCAGACATCTTACGGATGAACTTACCCTTGCGATCAACCAATCCGATGGTTGTAAAGGTACCAATCCAGAAGCCGTCGTAGACAGGATCGTAGGTACAGTGGGTAATCTTCAGGTCGGAAACACCACCCACGGTGATGATATCCACGATGCGGCGGTTGTCGAAATCGAGCTTGAAGATACGGTTAGACCAGTCACTGCCGTAGAAGTAGCGGCCGTCGAAGGTAATGTCGTAGAGCTTGTAATACATCTCAGGAATAGAGAACTGCTCGATGAACTTACCGTTCTTGTCGTACTTCCAGAACTTACCCAACTCGATGGAAGAGGTGGTGTAGTAGTACTCACCATCGAAGGCGATAGACTTCTGCAAGTCGCCGGAGGTGTTCCATGATGGCATGGTCTCCCAGCGGTGAGAGATGTCGCCGGTGCCCTTGTTGGTATTCTCCTTGAGATACCAGGTCAAAGGACCGTTACCCTCGTTCTTGATGGTGAAGTTCTTGGTGATGTTAGCCTCAGCCTCCAGGTCTGCACTCACGGTGTTGGCAGAAAGCGCTACCTTTGGAGCCTCCAGATTGGCTGTGAAGTTGTTGGTACCATCGGCCTTGACGGTCCATGTACCCTTATACTCGTTGTAGCCCTCACGGATGATACTTACGGTATAAGTACCCTCCTCTATCTGGTCGAGCTTGAGCACACCATTCTTATCGGTAGTCTCGCTGATTACAGCGCCGTTATCGCCAGTCAGGGTAACAGGACATCTGGAGATGGTGCCAGATGGAGTCTTGACACTCAGCTGTCCCTTCGCCCAAACCGGGTTCCATACCTTCACGTCATCTACGTACCAATAGTTAATCCACTTGGCATCGTCGCCATGCGCACGGAAACGGATCTTGAACAGGTTATTGCTCAGATAATCACCGATAGGATAGGTATAAGTTGTCCATTCGAAGCCACCAGCGTAGTTGTCGAATACATCGAGACCTTCCCAAGTCTTTCCGCCATCGCAGCTCAACTCTACCTCCATGTAGTCAACATTGGTCTGCTCACTGTTGCGGAGACGCAGGTTGAAGCGCAGGTAGGTATTGTCCTTATTTGGAGTATTCAGCTCGCGGGTCTCCAGTGCCTGGTTGTAATTGGTCAATGCCGACCAGCTGTAGGTAGCGGATGGGTCAACCAATCCATACTCGTAGTAGTCGATAGACCACTTGCTCTCCTTGTTGTTGTCGAGGTTCACGGTAGTCCACTTGTCGGCATGGAGCGTCCAGTCGTCGAAGTCGTCCTCGAAAGGCAACAGGCGGATATCCGGAACGGTGACCTTCAGAGGTTCACTCTGGGCAGACTCCTGGCCATTCTGATGAACGGCAGTCACCGTATAGGTATAGTCAGCATAGTCTGGCACATTATCAGTGAAGCGTGCAGAATCCATAGGAGCCTCGTTCACCTTCTTGCCGTCACGATATACGTTGAAGCCCACCACAGGGTTGGCAGCTGCCAGCTTCTTCTTGCTCTGAGAAGGACGAATCTTGTTGGTTCCCACGAAGATGTCGTCGAGCAGCATCATGAATCCACCCTCAGAAACACAGTTGATGGTTACATACTTCGCCTCCTTAGGAATGGTATATTTCACGAGTGTCCAAGCCGCAGGAAGTTCCACGTATGGGCCTTCGTTCACATACTTGAAGTCGGAAGGACGCTTGCCGGTGGTAGAATAACCTACGCGAACACGCTCAGCGGCAAAGTTATCGCCCTCGATCTTGTAACTGCGAGCCATGAAGCTAAACTGGAAGTCCTGGTCGAAGTTCAACTCTGGCGAGATGATGTAGTCGTTGTTCTTATCGTCGATAGAACTGAAATCCACCAGCATCTTCTTGCCAGAATAAGGCTGGAAATTTGGATTCTCGTTCACCGCAGGAGAGGTTTCCCAAGGGTTCATGACCACGAAAGCCATCTTCTGACCCTGAGTTGGGAAGGCACAAGCCTGCCAGGTATAGGTATTGTTATTATCGGCGTCGATATACGACCAGCCCACGTTACCGGCTGAATTGATGGCGAAGTCCTGATGATTCTCGAAATCATCGAAGTAGCCATCGGTCTTTTCTGGTGAAATCCAGCTCAACTTCACCGTCTTGTCGCTCACACCCATCAGTTGGAGTCCGTAAGGCACGCCTTCGGCATTGCCTTCCACCTTCATCTTGGTATAGCGAACGACAGGTGCCTTGCGAGACTGAGCCACGAAATTTTCCGATGGCTTCACCTTTTCGCCTTCACCCTTCTTTCCATCAGTCAGCGCATCCACCGAAGCCCATACAGCTCCGCAGGTCATTGCCGCCAACAAGATGGCAGAATATTTATAATGTTTCATAAATGTTCTATTTGATGCTATTATTTATTACTTGATGATAATCTTGCTGCGATGGGTCTTGCCCTCGCCGCTTACGCTGATGATAGCCATGCCGGTGCCTGCAGGAACCTGGAAGTCCAGACTGCCAGAGCGAGCCTCAGCGGTATAGAGCTGAACGCCGGCAGCAGATGTACAGGTCACAGTGTAGCCTGCCTTGATGCCATCTACCTGGATATTGCCACCGTTCACGCTGATGCCGATGCCGGTACCCTCGATGACATCGTGGATGTCTGTAGAGGTATTTGCCTGGTAGTAAACAGGTGCAGACTCATCGTAGTAAAGGTTGCCCTTACCAGAAGCTACCCATACACGATACTTGCTCTCATCATACTCGCCGTCTTCCTTGTTGGAAATAGGAACCACGTTGGTTGGCACAGAACCGGCTGCCAAGTCCTCATAAACCTTACCGTCGTTGTAAGTAAGAGTGAGATACTTGATACGGCCATTTCTACCGCCATTCTTGAACTTGAAGCGCAGCTGTCTGTACTTCTTGTTCTCCAGATAGGTAGAGTAATCCTCTTCCTGACCTTCTGAATCATATTCCTTCAGGGTAATCTTGGAACCCACGGCATTCCATGTCTTGCCATCCTCAGTACCCTCGATGCTCAACTCAGAAGAACCGAGCGGACCGGATGCTGTGACGATGAACTTGCAGTCCTTGATACCGTCAGGACAATCCTTCAGGGTAACGGAACCATTGCTGCGGAACTGGATAGAACCTGTGCCCAGAACTACATCACCTTCTACATTCTGATAGAAATCCATTGGGGTGAACACGGTCTGCGAATTGGTCTTATTGGTCTCTCTACTCAGGCAGAGATAGTAATTATCAGCACCTTCCACAGGACTCCATGATGCAGTAAGCACGCTCTCGCTGGTTCTCTCCAGCTTCACGTCCTTAGGAGTATCGAGCTTCTGGGTTACCATCACGTTCCACAACCAGAGGTCGTTCTGCATTCTCTCTGAGCAGACACGGAAGGCTACATAGATATCCTTTCCGGCAAACTGGCTCAAATCTACCTCCTCAGCATGCTGAGCACCGAAGTAATCGGCAAAAGAGAAACGCTTTACGAGGTGGAAATCGTTCAGATCGTTGGTCTTGGTAGAAACCAATACCTCCAGGTCTTCCACACCTTTCTCCTCTGTCACACCACGGGTGAAGAACATCACGCCCTTCTCTGGCACGTGGAAGCGGCGACGGCTGATGAGATAATCATCTGCATCGTTCCAATAGTTCAGAGAATAGTGAACGGCCTGGGCACCCTCATCCTGATACCAGGTGGTACCATCGCCATTGTGGTCGATAATCTGCCATCCGTCAGGGTTGCCGTCTGTCCAGCTCAGGAAGTTTCCGTAGAATGGAGTATCCAGGGTTACGTTGGCGTATGCCCACTCGGTGGTGAATGGAACCGGTGAACCATATACCATGCTGCCATCGCTCATCTTCATGTAGGAACGTACGCTGTAGGTGGTTCCTGGCTGCAGGCCCTTGGCTGTGAAAGAAGCATCCTTGATATCCTCTACCTTGCCTGCTGCGCTCACGCCATCGGTGAGGGTTGGGTCGGCAGAAGCGCCTTCCTTCCAGCAGAAGCCTACCTCATCCACATCTACCTTGTTGCTCTCGATGTTTGCCTTGAAAGTGGCCTTGGTATCGTAAATCTTCTCAGGCACAAGTGTCTTGATGAAGTTCCACTTGCTGGTACCGCCATTAACCTGGAACATCACGTTGCCGTCCTGCTCCATGATATTGGTGATAGGCACGTTAACCGGTTCCTTCGCCCAATTCAGGGAATTAGGGGTGGTGGTGTCGGTGAAAGATGTATTGGCTGATTTACCCGGATAGGTATCGCCGCTGCGGGTCACCTCGTTGTCGATGCCGTCGGCTGGCACGATATACATGCAGCGATGCTTGGCGCTGTTGTTTGGTCCGTTGATATCCCACCAGTCTTTCTTCATCTCATCGGTATAGTCGTAATGAGTGATGAGCAGACCATGACCTGGGATATACTTGTCCCAACCTGTCTTCTGACGGTTTTCCAGGATGAACCATTCCATACCTGTACCTGGGGTACGGTCTGGCTGGCAGTTGATGAAGCGTGCCTTGTTGTCGGCGATAGAAGTCAGGGTAACATCCTCAGGGTTCTTCACCTCTACGATGTCCTCGCCTTCCTTCATCCAGCCCATCTGCATACGCTCGAATGCCATCAGGCAAGGAGGAGTACGGCTATCGTTGTTGTAGCTGCCAGAGGCATAAAGGCTGTAGGCACCTGGGTCGATACCCTTACCATTGCTGGTATCATCGGTATCATACATATCCTTGAGACCCAGCACATGGCCGAACTCATGGGTGAAGGTTCCGATACCATCCATAGATGGAACTACAGGAGCACCTGGCATACCTACCAGCTCGGCAGAGCAGGAATAGTCGTGTATCATTATGCCATCGATGGTGGTGTTATCGTCCAGATACCAGCTGTGTGGCCAGATGTCATCACCATTGGCAGTACTTGCCTCGCTGTAACCGGCATAGATTACGTAGCAGTTGTCCATGATGCCATCGCCATCGTTATCAAACTGGCGGAAATCCAGATCAGGATTGTTCTTCTTGGCGAGTTCCACAGCCTCCTTCACCATGTCGCGTGGGTTGGTATCAGTACCGCTGGTGGAGCTGCTGTTGCCACCATAGTAAGCCGTTGGCTTGGAAAGGGTGTATGGACCCACTACCTTGAAGTTAGGGATAAACTGACCCATGGAATTGTCACGGTAGTAATCCTTCACACTACCCGTACCGCCGTTCTCGCTGTAGCCAGGCTGGTTCAGCCAGTGGTCGAAGTCCTGCTGGGTGTGTCGAAGCACGCTATCCTGGAAGTTAACCAGGACCACCAGATACTGCGATTCTTTGACAGTAGCCTCTCCGGTTCTTGTTTCGGCAGCATACTTGCGGGGAGCAACAATGCGGCGGCTCAGGAACTTGTTAGGCGCCTTCTTCATGATAGGGGTTTTGCTCAAGATGTCGGCAGTGGCATCTTTCGCGCTGGTCAGTGACTCCAGGAGTTTCTTCTCCTTTTCAGATCGCGCATCCACATTGTGGGCTCTCTGCCTGGTCATCACTTTCTTCTGGGTTTTCCAGTCGTAATCCACGTAACAGAAATAACCCTTCTTGTCCTTGTTCAGGAGAAATCCATCCGTGGTAGTAACGAAGTGGAAATTCTCATCACCTTGTATTCTTACCAACAAGGTGGTGCCGTCAGGCTGCCGCATCGTGATTGGATGGGGATATGCCTTGATAGCCCAGGTGGCCTGGGTATATCCCGCACACAAGACGGAAGCCAAAAGCAGTCTTTTGAGACCTCTCATAGTTTTCTCGTTTTTTAATGTGTATAAATATAATAATTACTTAATTCTTTTCTCTTTTCCTGATAGAAATAACAGGTTGAAAGCAGGTGATATTTTGACGAAAAAGGGCGCAGGCGGAGTTTTCACACCCCACTTGCACCTTTATTATATAATGTTTTGTCTTATCACACTATGACCCATTACTTCTTGACAACAACCTTCTTGGTCTTACCGTTAGACTTGATGATGTATACACCATTGCCTGAAATCTGGTTCACCTGGGTACCGTCCATCTTGAAGATAGATACCTTGCTGTCGCCAGCTGCCTCGATGTTCCAGATGCCAGTTGCCTCGTTATCCATCCATGTGAAGTTGGTAGCACCGTATGAATCAACAAACTGGAAGTAAACATCGCCAGCTGCTGCCATCTCCTTGGTAAACTCATAAACGTAAGAGCCATCAGGCAGCTGTACGTAATTGGCTCTTACCTCCTCGGCATTGGCGCCATTCTTGGCATCCTCCAGACTGTTATAGAGGGCTGTCATCAAGTAGCTGCTCAGGCGGAAGGTGGTTGTACCAGCAGGGAGTGAAGCCTTCATCCATACAGGAGTACTGCGGGAAGCACCTGTAATTGTCACGGTCTTACCCTTGGTGAGTACCAATGGATTGGTTACAGTTTCACCTGGCTCAGCCTCATGCTTGGTAAACTTGATCTTGCTACCGGTAACCTTACCTGCGATAACGCAGTGGATATAGAGCTTATCGCCCTTGCTAACGATAACCTTACCCTTATATACGGTGGTTGAAACACTACCTACGGTCTCAGTACCCATCATGGTAGTTCCGTATGGCTCCTCATTCTTGAAGATTTCGATGCGGTCGCTGCCACCATTATAACCTTGGTCGCAGGCGAAGTCGAGAACACCATCCTCAGTTACGTTATACTGCAACCAGAGGTCAGCAGCACCTGCCTTGGTGAAAGTATATTCGTTATCCTCCATGACAATAGGGTTAGTGCGAGACTCACCGGCAGCGAACTCCTTCTCTTCCAGATACATGGTTGTACCCTTGGCTGCACCAGATACCTTAATCAGATAAGTGGTTCCGGCAGTAGCCTCGATAAAGAAGTCGGTACCCTTGTTGATGGCTGTGTATTCACCATCATACATGCCTGTACCTCTAGGGAAGCTGACGGTAACACCTGGTTCAACCTCCACATTGAGCTTGCCATTCTTGGTAGCTGTATATTTGAAGTATTCTGTGCCCTCTACGGTGATCTCGTTTTCACCCTCCACAGCTTCAGCTGGGTTTGTTACAAGAGAACCCTTCTCTACATCCAGGTATGAAACCTTGAATGCCAATGGATTATCCTCATTGGCTGTAACCTTCAGGATGTAAGTAATATCGTAAGACTGGCCACCAACGAAAGTCTTCAGCAAGCCATCCTTTACTGTAGCAGCACCATACTCGCCATTCTGCTGGTTGTAGAAAATGATAGATGTAGCTGCATCGAGATTGGCATCAGTCTCAACCGTAACAAACTTCTCTGTGTTGGCAGGAACCGTGAGCTTATAATAATAGGTACCCTTGGCACTAGGCAAAGTCTTCTCTACAGGGAGTTCAGTCAATTCGAAGGCTGTATTCACAGTCTCACCTGGCTGGTATTCCTGCATTTCTGCCTTGATTACATCCTCGGCATCAGAGTTCTGCAACTTGTTCACTACAATATAATAGGTAGCACCTGTATAAGGAATCTCAACGCGAACATTATAGGTACCAGGCTCAGAAGAAGCCGCTACCTGCTGATAGGTGATATTGCTCAAGCTGGAATATACCTTTACCTGACCGCCAGCCAGCACAGCATCGCTGGAGATGTTCAGATAACCCGTCTTGGTAGGAGTATAAGTAAAGTAGTAGTCGCCCATCTCAGCAGGCACCTTGTTCTCACCCTCGTTCAAAACGAATGGCATCTCAAGAGAACCAGCCTTCACCTCTACGAGCTTAGAGTTTGCAACGACACTACCCTGAAGATTCAGTGCGATGCTATAAGTCTTACCCTGCTCTACGCTTACTTTCAGTACATATCCGCCTGTAGCCTGGTCATACTCAGCAGAAACAGGATTACCATTCACTGTGGCACCAGCAACATAGCTTGAGAAAGAGAGCTGAAGCTGCGCAGTCTTCTCAGCAGTATAGGTAACATAGGCAGTAGTGTTCTCATACTGAACACCCAGCGGATTACCCAGGAACAACTCCTCACCTACCTTCAACTCGGCAGGATTGTCCTGAGAGAGACCCTTGCCATAAGAAGACATCTCAGACAAGTCAAGGTTGAAGCCCGACTCACCCGTCATGTTCATGATGAAGTAGTAGGTCTTACCCTTTTCCAAGGCATACGCTTTAGAAGGATACTTCAAGCCCGCACCACCCAGGGTGAGTGAATCTGTTCCTTCTACCGATGTAAATACAGTAGGAACATTGCTTGATCCAGACAATGGAGATACCTTGGCAAGATAGTTCTTGTCTGCTGTAAACTTCCAATAAGTGTTCTTAGCCTCACTGCTCTCTACCTTATAGGTATTCTCACCCTTCTGGGCATCGAGAGCAGATTCAATTGATGTCTGTGCCATTGCTGCTGAAGAAAGGCACAATGCTGTCGCAAAAAGTAAAACTTTTCTCATACTTTCGACTTTTAAAATTATGATATTTAAATTTATTATCCGTAACCCATCACGCCCTATGAGCGTTAATCTTCCTCCATTTTGGCGGCAAAGATAATAATTTATATTGAAACTCACAAGAATTTTTGCATAAAAACTACATAAAACTAACATTTACTAACAAAAATACATTAATGAATATAAAAAATAGCAAATTTCACCCATTTTTGGTTTACAAAACGTCAAGTTATCCGAAAATATAGCCATTTATTTTATATTTTCTCAAAAACATTTGGAAGAAAGATAAATTTTGCTTAATTTTGCACCGATTTCAGGGACACCCCTTCTATCAGGGGCTAAAAATGACGAAAAAAATTAGTAGAATACACTTTAAAGTTAAAAATAGTAAGTAATAACAATAAAAAGAAAAAAAGAGATCTATGGAAAAAAGACTCATGATGTTTATTGCTTGCGTCTTCCTGAATTTGGGAATGGCGCTGGCACAAACTCACGTTTCTGGTGTAGTTACCTCTTCTGAAGACGGTTCACCGATTATCGGTGCATCTGTAAAGATTGTGGGTACTACTTCTGGTACAGTGACCGACATCGACGGTAACTTCGCTCTTGATTTAGAGAGCAACAAGGCCGAGCTGGAATTCAGCTACATCGGCATGGTGACCAAGAAATTAAAGGCATCTGAAAAGATGCAGGTTGTTTTGGATCCTGACACACATGTACTTGAGCAGGTTATCATCACCGGTTACGGTGCTGCCAAGAAGTTGGGATCTGTAGTTGGCGCTATTTCCAACATCGGAGAAAAGAAGTTGGAAACGGTCGTAACCCCTAACTTTACTGATGCGCTCGCCGGTCAGGTATCTGGTTTGTCTGTTCTGTCATCTGCCGGTGACCCTTCACAGTCTGCACAGATCCGTCTGCGTGGTGTCAACTCTATCGGTTCTTCTAACCAGCCTCTGTTCATCCTCGATGGTTCTCCTATCACTGCTAGCTTCTTCAGCACATTGAACCCATCAGACATTGCCAACATCACCGTGTTGAAGGATGCTGCGTCAACCTCTATCTATGGTTCACGTGCAGCCAACGGTGTTATTGTCATCACTACCAAGCAGGCTAAGTACAACGAGTCGGTTCAGCTCACCGTAAAGGCACAGTATGGTATCTCTTCTGCTACCAGCAAGGGTGAAGAGATGATGAACTCTCAGCAGTACATCCAGTTCCGCGACATGATCGGACAGCCTGTGAACGACAATATCCGCAACCTGGTAAACAAGTATGGTATCAGCACCGACTGGCGCGACGAGATGATCAAGAACTCGGCTCCAACATCTGATATCAACGCTACCTTGCAGGGCGGTGGTCAGACCATGAACTATTTCGTTTCATTCAACCACCATCAGGAGGATGGTTTGATTGAGGATTCCAACATGCGCCGCAGCACCTTGGCAGCCCGCATCAACTCTCGCCTGAACAAGTTCTTCAAGGTGGGCTTCAGCTCTAACTTCGGTGTTCAGGACTACAGCCAGAACAGCATGTGGGCTGACAGCAAAAAGACATACGCTTCCAACCCATTGGTAGCTGCCAAGATGGCGTTGCCATACGATGCACCTTATTATTATAGCTTCGACGAGGCTGGTAATCTGGTGAAGGGCGACCGCGCTGCCGGACTCCTCTACTCTCAGTTCCTGCTGCCTTGGTTCACTGTAGCCAATACAAAACAGGACCGCAAGAATGTAACCATCAACCTGTCGCTGAACGAGCAGTTGACTCCTGTTGAGGGATTGACTTTCACAGCCCTGCAGTCTTTGTTTGGCTACGACCTCACAGCCGACAGAGCAAGTCTCCCATACGAGCAGTTCACCACCCCAATGGGTCAGGTAATCGATGCTCATACCGGAGGTGTAGCAGCTGACTTCAGCCGCTACTACGCTTACACATTGACTCATACAGCTGAGTTCCGTCACAACTTCGGTCCTCATTATGTAAACCTGCTGCTGGGTGAGGAGACCCGCATCCAGAAGGGTCGTAGCTTCGGTATCACTTCTACAGGTCAGACCGACGTTCGCCGTATGTTGCTGAACACTGCTACCACCATCACTCCATCAGCTCAGACTGACAGCCGTTCAGAGGAAGTAGCCAACTCTCTCTTCGGAACTGCCGAGTATAACTTCAAGGAGAAGTACTACGTATATGCTTCACTCCGTTTCGACGGTAGCTCTAAGTTTGCTCCAGATCACCGTTGGGGTACCTTCGGTTCCCTCGGTTTGAAGTGGAATGCCAAGCGCGAAAGCTTCCTCCGTGGTGTTAAATGGCTGGACGACCTGACCGTGAGCGCCAACTATGGTACTACCGGTAATGACTCAGGTGCCGGTTCTTACGATTTCTACGGACTCTTCGGTTCCGGCAAAAACTACAATGGCGAAGGTTCCATCGATATCACCCAGGCAAGCAACGACAAGTTGACTTGGGAGAAGGTGAGCAAGCTGAACATCGGCTTGAACTTCGGTTTGTTCAACCGCGTTACCGTGGATGCCAACTTCTACCGCAACGAGACATCTGATATGCTGATGGAGATTCCTTACTCTATGACCACAGGTTTCGCCTCGGGTATGGGTAACATCGGTAACATGGTGAACAAGGGTTTCGAGACAACCGTAAACGTTGACCTCATCAAGACCAAGGATATGAGTTGGAGTGTATCTGCCAACATCAACTACAACAAGAACGAGATTACAAAGCTGTTTGCAGGTCGCGACGAATACGTGCTTTCAGGCACTGGTCTGAAGTTGCAGGTGGGTCATGCCTACGGTGAGTTCTACAATGTACGCTATGCAGGTGTTGATTCACGCACCGGTGAGCCTATGTGGTACGACAAGAACGGCAACATCACCAAGACATACGACGAGACCAACAACTCTGTGTTCCTGGGCAAGAACCGCTATGCACCATGGATTGGCGGTTTCGGCACCAACTTTACATGGAAGGGACTCAGCGTCATCGCAGACTTCGCTTGGCAGTCGGGCAAGTACATGCTCGTCAACGACGACTACTTCATCAAGAATGCCAATATGGGTACATCTTATAACCAATGCGTAGACATGCTGAACGTATGGACTACTCCAGGTCAGGTTACCGATATCCCAGCTTATGGTTACGATATCTACGTCGACGACCACATGCTGAGCAATGCATCATTCCTGCGCATGAAGACACTGACCGTTCAGTATCAGTTGCCAAAGAGCTGGATGCAGACCATCCGTTACATCAAGGACATCAAGGTGTTCGGTATCGCCCGCAACCTCTTTACCATCACTTCATTCGACGGATATGATCCAGAGCCAGACATAAACCTGGTTCATTTCAACTATCCAAACACCCGCCAGTTTGTGATTGGTGCAGAGTTAACATTCTAAACAAAAAGTATTACTAGAAAAGAATTATGAAGAAAATATATTTTTCATTGATGCTTCTGTGCGCGATGGCGTTCACATCCTGCAGCATGGACAAGGCCCCATACGGTTCGCTGGATGACAAAACAGCCATCGAGAAGGAGCAGGACCTTCGCCAATTCCGCAACGCAATGTACACCAACCTGCGTGTGGTGACATCTGGTTCTTGGCTTTACCTGTCAGATGTACAGATGGACGAGTTCCACGGACTGATCAGCAACGGTAACCGTCTCGGTCAGTTCTCAAACGGTTTGATTACCATCACCGACGGTGACGTTTCCAGCATGTGGGGCGGCAGCTATTCCTTGATTGCCACAACCAATGCCATCATGGAGCGTGCAGCTAACATGCAGGCAAGCGATGCCTTCAGCGAGACAGACAAGATTGCCTTTGCTCACTATAATGCCGAGGCACACTTCGTTCGTGCTTACATGTATTTCTGGTTGGCAGACCACTTCTGCCAGTCATATACACAGTGTGATCCAACCAAGGCTGCAAGCGGTCTGCCTCTGACCACTGTCTATAAGCCAACAGGTAATCTCAACGACTACCCTAGCCGTTCTACCCTGGCAGAGACCTTCACTCTGATTGAGGAAGATATGCAGAAGGCATACGATGGCTTGGTAGCATACGAGAAATCGGGTGTAAAGAATGCCAAGGAAGAGGCTCAGCCTCTGGCTTACATCCATTCACAGACCGTACAGGCTCTCCAGGCTCGCGTAGCCTTGGTTAAGGGCGACTGGGCTAATGCAGCTAAATATGCAAAGGATGTCATCAACAGCGGCAAGTACAAGTTGACCACCATCGACGACTATGCCAAGCTCTGGACCAAGGACGAGGGTACAGAAATCATCTTCCGCCCTCTGATGACTGCACAGGAGTTGGGCAGCTCTAACGGCGAATACTACGTAAGTGAGTCGGAAACCAAGGCAGACTATATCCCAACAGCTGCCGTCTTAAACCTCTTTTGGGAGAAGTTCGAGGGTGATGTTCGTGCCGATGTATTCCTGAAGCAGTATGACAACCTGCAGGTAGAGGGTAACAGCTACGAGGCGATGGCTTTCAACAAGTTCCCAGGAAACTCAGACCTCCGCACAGGCAGCAACAACAACCTCATGAACATGAGCAAGCCATTCCGCCTCTCAGAGATGTATCTCATCGTAGCCGAGGCAGAAGCTCGCCAGGACCACAAGGAAGAAGCAAACAAGTATCTCAACATTCTGCGCAGCAACCGCATCGTGGATTATGTAACAGAGAACTATTCTGAGCAGAAGACTCTCCTCAAGGAAATAAAAGAAGAGCGTGAGCGTGAGTTCATCGGCGAGGGTATGCGCATGAGCGACATCCGCCGTTACGGCGAGGGCTTCCAGCGCGAGCCTAACCACGACGAAAACGAGGCACTGAACGACATCATCGTGAAGCAGGGCAGAGCATTGAAATATACTGCAAACGACTACCGCCTCACCTGGCCTATCCCTAAGGCAGAGATGGATGCCAACCCTCACTTGGCTGGCCAGCAGAACCCAGGCTATTAATATAATAATGTAGTAATCAACAAGAATTCATTTGAATATGAAATACATCAAATTATTAATGTTGCTGGCTGTGGTCACCTTCTTCGGTGCCTGCTCTAGCGACGATGATTCATGGAACTCGGCTGCTGACGTAACAGTAAGCATGAAGAATCCTACCATGGTCATCAAGGAGAATATGGGCCTGACCAATGTGCCTATCGAGGTAAAGGGCAAGACCAACGGTAATGTGTATGTTACACTCGCTGTGAAGGAAGTGGGCAACAACCCTGCCAAGGAAGACGTACATTATTATATTACAGACAAGACCATCAGCATTTCAGACAGCATCGGTTATGTAGAGGTAGAGCCTGTAGATGATGATGAAATCAACGCCGACCGCACCTTCGAGATTACCATCGTAGAAGCTAAGGGTGCCAAGATTGGCAATGCAACAACCCAGGTTTCACTGAAAGATAATGACTCTCAGATTTACGAGAAGCTCCAGGGTAAGTGGAAGCTCACAGGTGTAAGCCGCCAGGGTGCACCAATGGAGAGTGTAGTGAAGATCATCGGTGCCAGCGATGAAGAGGATGGCGACTACAACAATACCCTGTATATGACGGGTATGGCTGTAAGCTCTTCTTCTGCACGTCTGTCATTCAACGCTAAAGATGGCTATGTGGCATTCGACAACCTGGGCAAGTATAACTTCATCGAGGGTTACGACTTCACCAAGGATCTGGGCTTCATGGGTAACATCATGCTGCACAACCTGTCAAATGGTCAACTCACCTCAACCCCTATCAAGGGTACATGGAGCGAGGACTGCAAGGAGATTGTCTTCGACCAAGACCAGGTATTGTTCGGTGGTATCTATACCCCTGGTGGAACCTTCACCGGCTATGAGTTCTTCAGCGTAACGAAGATCAAGCTCACAAAGGTAAAATAAAGTGAAAGCATTAAGTTGATATATTAAAGAGAGAGATAACACATGGAAGCATTGGGTTATCTCTCTCTTTTTTGCAGATTTCATCCCCCCGAACTTACAATTTGAAAGAATGAGGGGAAATGAGCATTTTTAAAAGCAAATGTAGCTTAAAAAATGTAAGCCAATCGGCTGAATCTCAATTTTTATGCTTAACTTTGTCAACGGATAAAGAAATTAGTTATAAGACAACTTTAATAAAACGTTTTATGAAGAAAAAACTGTTAGTCCTCATGTCTATGTTGCTGGCGGTTTCTGCTATCCATGCAGTACCAGCCAAACGAGGCATCTGGAAGACCTTTACACTCAAGAACGGACAGGCAGTCCAAGTTCAGTTGTGTGGCGATGAGTTCCTGCACTTTTGGGAAGACAAGGCAGGCAACCGCTATTCCTACGACACATCAGATGGCTTGAAGCCAGCCAACATGGCCCAGCTTCAGGAGCGCAGCAGAGTGATGCGCCAGCAGGCTTGTCCTGAGAACATCATCAAGAAGAACCTCCTTTCCGGTAACGCTAATGGCAGCACCAGCATCACAAGAGGTGTTTCCTACACCGGCAAGAAGAAGTGTCTCATCCTGCTGGCTCAGTTCTCCGACAAGAAGTTCACCATGGAAGACCCTAAGGCTTTCTACAACCGCGTGGCCAACGAGCCAGGTTTCAGCGAGGGTAAGTTCAAGGGTAGCGTGGCTGATTACTTCAAGGCGCAGAGCAACGGCAAGTTTGAGATGGATTTCGACGTAGTGGGTCCTTACACCCTTGGTGAATCTGCTTACTATGGCAAGAACGATGGCGATGCACAGGACGTGAACGTTCAGGCGATGATTTCAGGCTGTCTGGGCAACGCCGTAGCTGAAGGTATCGACTTTGCTCCATACGATTGGGACGGCGACGGACAGGTAGAGATGGTATTCGTAGTCTATGCCGGTCGTGGCGAGGCTACAGGCGGTGGCGTCAACACCATCTGGCCACACAAGGGAAGAATGGTTTCTCCTGTTGCCTGCGGCAAGAAGACCGTAGTGGATTATGCCTGCTCCAACGAGCTTTCTGTATCTAACGAAGTGGATGGCATCGGTACCATCTGCCACGAGTTCTCTCACTGCCTGGGCTATCCGGATGCATACGATGTGAACTATACTGGCCTGTATGGTATGGGTACCTGGGACTTGATGTGCCAGGGTAACTATAATGACAACGGCTTTACTCCTGCCGGCTACACCGCCTACGAGAAGTATGCCGCTGGCTGGATTACCCCTATCGAGCTGAAGGAGAACACATCGGTATCAGGAATCAAGCCTCTGGCTGATGGCGGTGATGCCTACATCTTCAGAAATCCAAACCATGCTGATGAGTACTATCTGATAGAGAACCGTCAGAAGAAGGGTTGGGATGCAGCCCTGGCTGGTTCAGGTATCATGATCAACCACATCGACTACAACCTGAAGGCATGGAATTACAACATTCCAAACTCCATGATGGCTGGTGTCAACGACCATGAGCGTATGACCTTCGTTCCTGCCGACAACGTGAAGAGCGAGAAGACAGAGGAGTATGATGCATGGCCTTACGGCAACAAGAACCGCCTGGCAAACAACACCACTCCTGCCTGCACATCTTACAATCTGAACACCGATGGCACCAAGTTGATGAACATCATCCTTTCTGATATGGCTATCGCTGCAGACGGTACAGCCTCATTCACTTTCCAGAACCTGAACAAGACTGCATCAGAAGAGAATTATATCTTCCAGGAAACATTTGACAAGTGTCTGGGTACAGGTGGTAACGACGGTAAGGGCTTCTATACAAGCGGCAACCCTAACCAGTTTGCCAATGGTGCATTCGCATCAGACAAGAACGGCTGGACATCTAATGTACAGACCTACAAGGGAGGTTTCCAGTGTGCTCGCATAGGTAAGCGAAATGCCACCAACATCACCTTCACCTCTCCTGAGATCAAGATCAACGGTGATGTAATACTTACATTCAAGGCTGCCCCTTACGCACAGTCAAACAAGACCATGACTGTAAGCGTGAGCAACGGAACTGTAGAAAACGGCACATTCAACCTGACGCCAAACAAGTGGACAGAATGCACAACCAAGATTACAGCCAACGGCAGAGTGAAGATTACCTTCGCATCAGATGCATTCTTCATCGATGAGGTATACGTATCAGAAGGCGCAACTTCCGGCATCAGCAACATCGAGTTGGGCAACAAGGAGGTTAAAGCATATTACAATGCCCAGGGCGTTCAGTCTGACGTACCATTCTCAGGACTCAACATCGTGAAGTTCACCGACGGTACAGTAAAAAAGATATATAAAAAGTAAACAGATATATCCTTTAGAATCATAAATATAAAAATATAAATAGAACAAGACAATGAGAAATATTTACTTGATGTCAGCAGCACTTGCCTTGATGGCAATGTCTGCCAACGCTCAGAGCATGAAGCACATCAACAAGGAGGCAACAGCCAAGACATGGGTAGAGACTGCCACTCCACAGAAGGCAGCCAAGAAGATAGCAACCCGTGCCGGAGAATTGGAAGCAAACCAGCGCTATATCAACTATAGCTACGACGAGAGCTATGTATGGCCATCAGGCATGAAGGGCGCCAAAGGTACTTTGTCTCTGGGTACCATCTTCTACAATGATGCCTTCAAGAAGTATGAGGGCTGCAAGATTGTAGGTGCCCGCTTCTTCCTGACAGCACCTATCGGCAACAGTAAGGTTACCATCTGCAAGATTGACGAGAAGGGAAATGTTACCAACGCCATTGCAGAGAAGGAGATTGCTACCACACAATTGCATTGGAACTACGTTTGGTTTGATGAACCATATACCATCGACACCAAGGATTTCTATGCGTTGTTGCCATTTTACAATTACACACCAGAGCAGGTTGAGTCAGAAAAGCCAATTGGCTCTTCTGGTACATACGTAGGTCCTTATGGATTCCTCGCCTTTGGTGACATCTATGAAGATGGCCGCGATGAAACCAAATGGCAGTGGGAGCCTATCTCTGCCGGATACGATGGTTCTAACCTGATGATTCAGCTTATCATCGAAAAAGAGGATGGTACTTTCATTCTCCACGATTTGGTAATGGACAAGATTGCTGCGGTTCCATTTGCAAAGAAGGGCGATAAGCAGGTATTGGCGTTCACATGCCACAATGAAGGTCGCGACAACATTACAAATGCCAAGTTCGCCCTGGAAATGGACGGCAAGCGAATCGGCTCTTTCACCTATAGCAAGGACAATGTAGCTGCTGATCAGTACAAGGAAATCACTGACGCAGATTATACAAACATCCCTGTACGTCTTAAAGTAGATGATGCCTGGACCACCGGTGACCACAAGGTTACCATCTACCCAGTAGAAATCGAGGGTAAGGCTCCAGAGGGTGAATTGAAAAATGATACATTGACAACCAACTTCAAGGTCTATAAGGAGAATTTCGACCGTACCAAGAACCTTGTAGAGTTCTATGCATGCCAAATGTCAAAATACACCTACTTTGCAGACCAGGTACTCACCAAGACAGCCAAGGCTCGTGAAGACGAAGATCTTGCTATCGTTTCTATCCACGGAGAACGTCAGCAAGTAAACGAAGATGGATCTGTAGAAACATTATCAGATGTATTCACTGTGCCAGAGGCTAACAAGTTGGCCAACTACTCTACTCCATCAGATGGTTCCGGTGCCTTTAACAGATACTTCTACGACAATGACGTGATCAATTACGACAAGGCATTGACAGTGAACATGGCTGCTCAGAAAGCAAGCGACCAGGAGAACGTTGTTAGCATGCTCAACACAATCATCAACGAGTCTGCAGCATATTATCCATCATTCTCTACCGTAAGCATTGACTCTAAGCTTGATGATGCAACAGGCAAGCTGAGCATCAAGGTAATGGGTAAACTCATCAACCAATACCAGAAGTTGATTGGTGATGATGCCCGCCTCACCATCTACCTCACCGAGGATAAGGTAAAAGGCAAGCAGAACACCGGTGGTACCATGGCAAAGCCTACCACCCACAACCATGTATTGCGCAAGATTGTAACTGGCACACTCGGTGATGCTCTCCAGACCAACGGCAACAGTTACGAGAACGACTATGAGGTAGAGCTTGATGATGCTTGGAAGAGCCAGAACATGCATATCATTGCGTTCGTAAGCCGTCCTATGATAGAGACAGAGAAGGATGGCAAGACTGCTCTTGCGTCTGCCATGAACGATTTGTGGGTAGATAACACCAACATGGTAGCAGTTGGCGACAGTGACCTTACCGGCATTTCTAACATTATCAACTGGAATGACGTGAAAGAGGTGGGTCGCTACACCATCGATGGTCAGAAGTTGAATGCTCCAACAAAGGGTATCAACCTCGTAAAGCTTTCAAATGGCCAGACCATCAAGGTTGTTGTGAAGTAATATGAAATCATATTAAAGCAATATGAAGTCATAAAATGACAAAGATAATAAAAAAGAGTGCACTGTAACAAACAATGCACTCTTTTTTTATTATCTCAATTCCTAATCCAGGAAATATTATCTGATGAACAGAAGCTCACGATACTTTGGCAAGGTCCAAAGTTCATCGGCTACGAGAAGCTCGAGCTTGTCTATCTGATAACGGATTTCCTCCATCTTTGGAGCCACCGTGTCATGATAAGCTACGGCCTTCTCTCGCTCGCTCTCTATCTTGTTGGCTACCTTGCGGGCATCCACCAATGCTTCTACTCCTCGCTCTATCGACTCGGTGCGCTCGGCAATCTCACGGATAATCTTCACGTTGCGGGCTGTCAGCTTCTTGCCTTCCTCGCCACCAAAGATGTGAATCATGCCCTCTACGTTCTTCGCCAAGCGGCTCTGATAGTGGGTAGCCACAGGGATGATGTGGTTCATGGTCAGGTCACCCATCACACGAGCCTCTATCTGAATCTTCTTGGTATAGGTCTCCCACTTCACCTCGTTGCGCGCCTTCAGCTCGCTCTCGCTCATCACGTTGGTCTTGGCAAACATCTCGATGCTCTCCTTGTCCAGATAACGGTCGAAGACCACTGGGCAGGATGCCTCGCAATCCAAGCCACGCTTCTGAGCCTCTTCCTTCCACTCATCAGAATAGCCGTTGCCATCGAAACGGATAGGCTTGCAGGTCTTGATATCCTCGCGTACAATATCTATGATAGCCGATGTCTGGTCCTCACCCTTTGCTATCAAAGCATCTACACGAGCCTTGAAGTCTTCGAGCGCCTCAGCTACGGCTGCATTCAATACGATGAGAGAAGATGCGCAGTTGGCCTCTGAACCTACGGCACGGAACTCGAAACGGTTGCCGGTGAAGGCGAATGGAGAGGTACGGTTGCGGTCGGTGTTATCAATCATCAGCTCAGGAATCTCAGGGATATCCAGCTCCATACCCTTCTTGCCAGCCAGAGCAAAGAGTTCTTCCTTATCTGCCTTCTCAATATGGTCGAGCAAATCGGTGAGCTGCTTGCCCAGGAATGAAGAGATGATGGCTGGAGGTGCCTCGTTGGCTCCAAGTCGATGCGCATTGGTAGCACTCATGATAGAAGCCTTCAACAGTCCATTGTGCTTATAAACACCCATCAGGGTCTCTACGATGAAGACTACGAAGCGAAGGTTATCCTCCGGAGTCTTGCCTGCTGCATGCAGCAGTACGCCAGTATCGGTGCAGAGGCTCCAGTTGTTGTGCTTACCCGAACCGTTGACGCCAGCGAATGGCTTCTCGTGCAAGAGAACACGGAAACCATGCTTATGTGCCACACGCTTCATCAAACTCATGAGGAGCATGTTATGGTCAACGGCAAGATTGCACTCCTCATAGATAGGCGCCAACTCAAACTGGTTTGGAGCCACCTCGTTATGGCGGGTCTTGCAAGGGATGCCGAGTTCAAGTGCCTGGATTTCCAGATCCTTCATGAAAGCCTGCACACGCTCAGGGATGGTTCCGAAATAATGGTCATCCATCTGCTGGTTCTTTGCTGAGTCGTGTCCCATCAGGGTACGACCCGTGAGCATCAGGTCGGGACGTGCCGAGTAGAGGCTCTCATCTACCAGGAAATACTCCTGCTCCCAACCGAGATTGGTCTGCACCTTCTTTACTTGTGGGTAGAAATAGTGGCACACCTCGGTAGCCGCCTCACTCAGGGTATGGAGCGAGCGGAGCAATGGAGCCTTGTAGTCCAAAGCCTCACCGGTATAAGAAATAAAGATGGTAGGGATACAGAGGGTATCGTCGATGATGAACACAGGCGATGTAGGATCCCATGCAGAATAGCCACGAGCCTCGAAGGTGTTGCGGATACCACCATTAGGGAACGAGCTGGCATCAGGCTCCTGCTGCACCAGCAGCTTGCCTGAGAACTCCTCAATCATACCACCCTTTCCGTCGTGCTCCACAAAGGCATCGTGCTTCTCGGCAGTGCCCTCAGTCAATGGCTGGAACCAGTGCGTATAATGCGTTACCCCGTTTTCCTCAGCCCAGAGCTTCATGCCGGCAGCCACGGCATCAGCGATGGAACGGTCCAGACGAGTACCATTATCTATTACATCGATGAGTTTCTCGTACACATCAGATGGCAGATACTTGTACATCTTCTGGCGGTTGAATACATACTTGGCGAAGTACTCCGAAGGGCGAACCTTGGGAGTCTTCACCTCTACAGGTCTTTTCTTAAAGGCCTCGGCTACAACCTCAAATCTCAAATTAGCCATTCTTCTTTTATTATTTATAAGTTTGCGGGTGCAAAGTTACGAAATAATTGGCTAACTGCTACCATCTTGGACGTTTTTTTATGCATAATTCAAACTTTTCCGTCCTTTTTCATACAATATGTTGGTATCCGAGGGGGAAATATGCATTTACAGGCTGCAAAAACGCTCGATAAACTTCTTGCGAAAGAAGCGGCCCACCTTCACATAATCGATGTTGTCGAACGGCGGATAGAAATGGCAGACATTGTCGACCACCTCTATCAGATAGTCCATATTGATGATGTACTTCTGGTTGACCTGCACAAACTGCTTGTCGAGACCAGCCAGCGACTCGCTCTTTACATTGCGCTTCAGGCGGACAGGAGCAGGAACACCTGCCACCACAACCTCCCAGCAGCGACCTTCGTGATTATACTTGAATACACCGATGTCTCGCTTGTCAACCAGTTTGAAGTCTGTGCTGTTGGTATAGAGCAGGAACTTATCATCCTTCGGATTCTGGATGCTCAAGCCGTTTTCGTCAAGCGATACGCCCCGGGCTGAGGATGGAAGGCTCTCGATGCCCGCCTCTTCCAGTCGGCACATAATCAGCGCCAAGTCCTTATTGTCTATCGGCTTGAGCAGCACATCGAAGGCTTTCTTGCGAAAGGCAGGCAGGATAAACTTGTCGTATGCCGTATACATCACGACACGACAGTCGCCATCCGTAAAATCATCAATACGGTCAAGGAAATCCAAGCCCGAAATATCAGGCAACTGCACATCGAGAAACAACACATCAGGACGATGCTTGTTGACCAGTGCCAATCCGTCCAAACCGTTCAAGGCGACACCAGCCACCTCAATCTTATAACTCTTCAGCAGGCGAGCCTCCAAATCGTAAGCCGCCTGCTTGTCATCGTCTACAATAACTATTTTCATATTCCCCTTAGTTTACACCTTATTATATTATATAGATAAATTAATCTCGTCTGGTATACAGAAACTGGATTCGCAGCCCAGCACCTTTCCGTCTTCACCCTTGAGGTTACGCATAGAGAAGGTCATCTTGCTGCGGTTGCGCTCGTTAATCATCGCAATGGTCTGACTGAGCACCGTCAGTCCAGTCCGCTTCTTACCCGTGCTTCGGATATCGAAACCCGGTCCGTTGTCGATGACGGAGATGGATGTCATGCCTTTCTGCCTGCGTTCTACCTTTACCTGCAGTCGCTTTTCGCCTTCCCATCCTCTCAATCCGTGAACCAGGGCATTCTCCACCAATATCTGTACAAACATGGAAGGCACATGCACCTTGCCGAGGTCGATATCCGGAGCCACATCAAGCTTGAACTCGAAGTTGCCATCTACCAGAGGTCTTTCTACCTCCACATACTGCTTCACGAAATCCAACTCCTCAGCCAGGCTCACATCCAGTCGGCACGACATATCGAGGTTGGCACGAATCAGCTTCGACAGGCGCATCAATTCATCCGCCTCGGCATTGCCCGAATGCACAATCTTATTATTCAGCACATTGAAGACGAAATGAGGAGAGATGCGGTTGCGCACAGCCTCCATTCTGAGCTGCATGATACGCAACTTATTGGTCTCCATGCGCCGACGGTTCTGAATCGTCTTCATGATGAAGAACATGATAATCAGCAAGACGGCAGCAACAGCAGCGATGGCAAACATCTTCACCTCCTGCAGTTCCACATTCTTATGCTCCATCGCCAGGTCGTGGTGAAGCTTGAGGGTATCTCGTGTGAATCGCTCCATCACCTCGGATGCCCGCATGTTGATGCGGCGGTGTTCCAGGGAATCGTTCTGCTGCATATCTTCACGCAGGTTTTCGTATGCCTGGCGGTAATCTCCCATTGCCCTGTAGTACAATCTGAGATAATGATTGCGAATCTGACGCATGGAAAAGGGCATCACAGGCATATTCTTCTCGGAATCCAGAATGCGGGAAACTGCCTGCATATCATGCTTCTTCACAGCCAGTCCGATGCGGATGGTGTGACAATAGTAAACCGCTACGTCGTCTGCATTCTTACGCATATAAGGCTCTACCTCATCGAGATATTTCTCCGACTCAGCCAACTGGTCCAGATTGAGATAGACATCAGCCATATTGAGTTTACAGAGATACATATCGAAGGTCTCCGTTTTACCACGCTTTTCCAGCAAATCCTTGAGGCGCAAAAACAATCGAAGGGAATTCTTGTAGTCCTTAGAATAATAATAATAATTTCCGTAGTTATTCAAATAATAGGCTTGCATCGCTACAGACATCTGATTGAAATACTTCTCCGTCTGCTGATAATACTGAAGCGACGTATCAAAATCGTTGAGTTGCAAGTAGATGGTAGCCAATCCCAGATAGAGGGTGATATTTTCTTTCTTCGGCAAATTGAGCGAGTCAACCAGAAACAGCGCACGGCGATACCACTGGGCAGCCTCGGGCAACTGGTTCTGGGCAAGATAGGCATCTCCCACATTGGCACATATCATAGGCGACTGGTCCTTGGTATCGCTGGCCAGCGACAGGCGATAGGTTTCCAGATAGAGTGCCAGCGCCTCATCTCCTTTCTTATGGAAGTTGTGGTAGTTGGCAGCCTGCGTGTTGTAGGCAAAGGCAAGCAGACTGTTGCGGCGAGGCGACTCGGGCTGCTGCTTGGCAAACTGGATTACCTTATCTATATAAGGAACCATGGAATCGGGTGTTGACGACAGGCAGAAGTACTTGCCCATTCGGGAATAGTACTCATAGAAGGCAAAGCTGTCCTCAGCCTCCTTCAAGCCCTGTTCTACCAACTTGCGAGCCAGAGGCGACTGGGCTGCAATGGAATCATCCACCTTCCGCAACGCCACCCGATACTCGTCGGATTCTGCCGAACCGGCTGGCCGCTGGCAGGCAGCAACGAGAAGTGCTCCCATTACGAAACAGGAGCACCTCTTGATTAAGCGGTTTATCATTTTCTTTGTTTTCATCTGATTAGGTCTGATTGTATCTGATTGTATCTGACTATATCTGATTGTATCTGATTGTATCTGATTACTTCTTACTATCGTCCCATTCAAACAAGTAGTCGATACCGTTGATCTTCACCTTTACGAAGAGATCCACTCCCTTGCGGTCGTCGGTATAGATATAGCCATAGACAACCTCACCCGGATGGATGGTAGTACGTTCCAGATAGCCCAAATTAGTAGGTTCCTTCTCGGCATACTTCATGCGGGTTCCATCATCCAGCTTGCGCATGCGGCAGATGCGGGCCTGGAAATCCTTCACCGTATTGGAAGAGTTAGAGAACTGGGCACCCAGGTTGGTATTCACATTGCTATTGCGGGCAGCCGGCATCATGGAATTGCGGCGCACATATTTCTCGATCTTGTCATTGTACTCCTGGGCAGAAATCTTCTCGAATTCCTTGCGTTTGTCCTTCTTGATGGAATAAATCTCTATCTGACTAGGGTCGAGGTCGAGATTAATCATACTCTTGTTTACGAGGAACAGACCAATCTGACGATAACCGCCGATGTCTTCCACTATGGTGTTGCTGGCACCCACGATAAGACCATTCTTATTATAGTAAGGCCAAGCCACGCCGTTCTTATACTCCGTAACGATTTCCGAAGGACTTGGAGTTTCAAGCACAGGCTGCTTGTCGGCAAGCGAATACTTGGAGTAGTTGCCATCGATGTCAACCACCACATAGTAGCCATCCGGCTGGTCGGAAACGTATGGGGTGAGGGTGCAGATCTTTCCATCCTCGGTGAAAGTGGCAGAAAGTCCATCACGTCGGCCTTCGCTCATCAGGAAGTGCTTGTTGATGTTGCCATTATTGAAATAGATGGAATATTCACCGTTCAGCTTGCCATCCACAAAGGTCTTCTTCTCCTCTACATTGCCATCCTTGTAATAAGAGATGTAAGTATCGGTAAACTTACTGTTGGCATCATCATTCTTGTCGAGTTCCAGGAAACTGCCCTCGCTCTGCAAGGCACCATCAATATAATAGGTCTTGAACTCCTTAGCCATGGTTGGGTTCGCTGGATAGAGAGCATAGCGATAATAGCTGGCGAAAGCCTTGTTGGTAATCACCTTCCAATTCTTGTTGTAGTAGATGGTGTCCACACGGTCCTGGGGAACAGCAGGAGCTGGCGGTGGCAACAATGAAGCCTCACCCGTAGCAGGGGTAGCAGGAGCAGCCGGTGTCGTTGCTGGAGTTGTTGCAGATGCAGCAGCGGTTGCTGGAGTTGTTGCAGCAGGAGCAGCTGCAGGTGTTGCTGTAGAGCCAGCAGGTGCTGCCGCAGCCGGAACAGCCGTAGTTTGAGCAGCAGGAGCCACAGCCTGAGAATCAACAGGCAACTTTGCGTCCTTAGTTTTGTCAACTGGTTTCTTGGTGTTATTAACGACGGTACGTTTGGCAGGGCGCTTACGCACATTACGTTTACTCTGCGCCATCACCTGGGATGTACACATCACAGCAAGAACCATCAAGATAAGATTTCTTAATCTCATATCACTTCCTATTTTTATTCAATTATTTTATAGTTAACTCTTTACGAGTGCAAATTTAATAAAAAAAAGTAGAAAGGGCAAATATTTTGTTATTTATTCATTCATTGGCATTAAAAAAAATCAAAAAAACAATCCCTTGCAACATTTCTGCTGCAAGGGATCTTCATTATCCTTTAAATCTCGTACCTTAATAACCTTTATTTGTCTGCTTAAAAACAGTCTTTTATATAAAAAGAACGAATCTATTAGAATCGATATACCACGAAGCTGTTCGCCTTCATCTTCACATTCAAGACGTTGCCGTTAGCCTGAGCATCTGATACAACAGGAACAACCACGTTCTTGTTGTCAATCTTGTTCTCTGCCTGGATATTGTCGGCATGCAAAACGGTTACCTTACCAGGGTTCAACTTCTTGATACCGTTGAAGGTAACGTTGATTTCCTTTGCCTCGTTAGAGGTGTTGGCAATCTTCACGATGTAGCTCTTGGTAGCCTTGTCGAAACATGCAGAGGCATAGAGACCCTTCTCGCCAGCCACTGCCTTGCCGTTCTCTGTAAGCTTCAACACGTTGGTACCCTTGTTCAAGCCGTAGAGCTGCTGAACATAATAGTTGGCAGAACGGACAGAAGAAAGATTATCGAACCAGATGAGGTCTGGACGCCACTGCCATCCCTCTACATGAGCGAAGAGAGGTGCATAGGTAGCCTGATAAACTACATCGGCATTGCGCTCAAGACCCGTCATGAAGGCAGCCTCAGAAAGCGCAGCCTCCCAAGAGTTAGGATCGTTCTTGGCATGGGCAGCATACTCACCTGCGAATACCTTAGGACCCTTGCGGTCGTAGTTGTCGTAACGGCTGGCATTGCTGCGGAACCACTCTGGGCTCTTGTAGTAATGCTCATCAACCATATCTACGCCCAACTTGCGCATCTGCTCCCAACCGTAATCGAAATCCTTGCCATCAGCAGAAGGACCTGATGAACCGCAAATCTTGATCTTTGGATACTTGGCATGAATCTGCTCCATGAACTTCTGCAGACGCTCTGGATACATAGGACCCCACTGCTCGTTACCGATACCAATCTGCTTCAGGTTAAATGGTGCTGGATGACCCATATCGGCACGGAGCTTACCCCACTTGGAGGTGACTGGACCATTGGCAAACTCGATGAGGTCGAGTGCATCGTCGATATAGCTCTGCAAATCCTTAACTGCTACATGCGCATTAGGATCCTTATCACTGTTCTGATACTGGCAAGCCAAACCTACAGAAAGAATTGGCAATGGCTCTGCGCCAATCTTCTCAGAAAGGAGGAAGTACTCATAGAAGCCCAAGCCCAATGACTGATAATAGTTAGGGAAAAGGCGATGTGGGAAGGTATCTCTCCAGCGGTTCTCGTTCAAAGGACGGTTTTCTGGATTGCCCACGCTGTTCTTCCACTCATAACGGGTGTCGAGGTCGGTACCCTCTACGATACATCCGCCAGGGAAACGGAAGATGCCTGGCTTCAAGTCGGCAAGATCCTGAACGAGGTCGGCACGAAGGCCATTCCAGTTGTCTGATGGGAAAAGAGAGATGTGATCGAGATCTACGCTCTCAGAACCTTTCTCCAGATAAACACGCATCAAGCCCTTGGCATCTGTCTGAGGAGAAGTCAGCGAAGCGGTATGCTTCTGCCATTTATTATTGGTAATGGTGATGCTCTTCTTGGCAATGACATCATTCTTAGAGTTAACCAACTCTACGCGAATCTTAGCCTGCTTGCCATCGATGAGATGAAGACGGCCATATACAGAGAAATCGTACTTCATATCCTTCTTCAAACCCATGCCGAAGAAACCGCGGTTCTCCAAACCGGTCTGCTTCTCACGAGCACCAGCACTCTCAAGAGTTACATAATGAGGATTGCGCTCGAAGGCAGGCTTCACATCGCTGAGGGTTACATTTCCGAAAGTATTCCATCCCATCAGGCGCTGTGGGAACTCAAAAGAACGGTTCTCCACCATCTCTGCATAGAGACCACCATCAGCACCAAAGTTGATATCCTCGAAGAAGATACCATACATGGTAGGCTGAATTTCTACTCCAGGCTTGTTGGCCTGAACCATAAACTGATGCTGTGCGAAAGCTCCGAGAGAAGACATCGCCATCAGCATTGCTGCGAAAATTTTAGCTTTTCTCATATTGTTCGTTATTGTCTTTTTTAGGTTGAAATTTTCTTTTCTATATTGATACGTTTATCATATACATAATTACGGTTGCAAAGATACAAAAAATCCACCCCAAATGAGGTGGATTTTCTGTTTAAATATATTGGACTTTTGTCCAAATGCCTGTTTTTCTACTATTTTGTCTGAGGAATCAGCACAAAGTTGAAGGTCTTGTTGCCATAATGTACACGATACTTCTCCAAAGGCCAAGCACCCCAAGAGTTCTCGCCACCTACACCCATGTGGGCAGAATCGAGGAAGAGGTTGGTGAACTTAGACTTCTTCAGGTCGAAGCTGTGACGCTGCTCCTTGTCGTCGCCATCGTCGAGCTCCTCGGTATCGAAGTGGATAGCGCTGGCATAGAATGGAGTGCAGCTCTTCACCTGCAAGCCCAAGCCTGTGGCATCGGTCTGCTTCCACCAGCGGATATCGCTCTTGGTACCACTCTCCTGTGGACGGATGTATGGGAAGTACTGGTTGTCGGCATCATCTGTGTAAACACCGATGCGCATGCAGTCCTTGCGGTCTGAGTAGTTCTCGATAGGACCACGACCGTAGTAGTTGCTCTTCTCCATGGTGTATGGCATCTGCATCAACATACCGAAACGGAACATATCGCTTACCTGAGCACCCTCTGTAGCCTTGAAGTCTTCTGTTACCTTCACGGCACCAGTATTGGCGAATACTACGTAGGTGATATCCATCTGACCCTGAACCTCCGGCATATCGAATGATGTGAGGATCGTTACAGAGTTGGTCTTCTTATCCTTCTTCACGTCGATGTTCTTCAGGTTCATCTGAGGGTTCTTCCAAGCCTGGAACTTCTTCTGAAGGCCTGCACCCATATCGTTGTCGGTAGGAGCACGCCAGAAGTTTGGCTTCAAGGTACCACCCTCGCCGAGCAATGACTTGCCATTGTAAGCATACTCAGAGATAAGACCGGTAGAACGGTCGATCTTGAAGGTGAGGTTAGGTGTGGTAACAGCTACCACATTGTTCTTCTTGGCAGCAAGCTTCATCTTCTTCTTGCCATGTCCCTGAGCCAGCATCTTGCTGCAGTCGCCAGAGCAAGCCTGCTTGGTAACTACCGGCAGCTGGGCATAAGCCATCACCTGACCGGCTGTGAGCAGTGGTTCAGCCTCCTTCAGGCGGAAGTCGATGTTGAGGAATACCTCCTTGCCCTTGATCTTGCTCTTGTCGTAAGGGATGGTGAAGTTCTTGGTCTGCTGTGCAGGTACATCGAGGTCAGCGATGGTACCATTCTGAGTCTCTACGCCATCCTCTTCGAGGCTCCATGCCAGGGCATAGTTGCTCAGGTCGCGGAAGAAGTTCTCATTGTGTACGCTTACCTCGCCAGTCTCGGCATTCACCATCTTGGCCCAGATGTTCTGGTACTGATAAGCCACCTCGTAAGCATGAGGGTTCATCTGACGGTCTGGACCGATAATACCATTACAGTTGAAGTTATTGTCGCTAGGATCATACTTGTTGTAATCACCACCGTAGCAATATTCTATCTTGCGAAGCTCCTCATTGTTCATCTTGTAAGGCAGGATGCTCATAGGCTTCACGATATTGCGGTGCAATGCCTGATCTACGAAGTCCCAGTCGAAACCACCCTGGAGGATAGGATACTTGCGGATCAGATTCCAGTAATCGCTCAGGTTACCGCCAGAGTTACCCATGGTGTGGTTGTACTCGCACTGGATGAGTGGCATCGGACTATTTGGATCCTTGGCATACTTCTCGGAAGCTGCTACAGGGTAATACATTGGGCAGAAGATATCTGTGCCCTCGCCACGGCGAGCCTGCTCGTACTGAACAGGGCGGGTCTTGTCCTGGCTCTTGATCCACTTGTAAGCCTGCAGGAAGTTGTCGCCCATCACGGTCTCGTTACCCATGCTCCATGTTACGATGGAAGGATGGTTGTAGAACATAGACACATTGTGCTGGTTGCGCTCCATGATCTGCTTGGCAAACTCAGGCTTCTTGGCAGCCGCATCATCGCCATACTGGAAACCATGGCTCTCCTGGTTAGCCTCAGCCACAACATACAATCCGTACTTGTCGCAGAGATCATACCAGCGAGGATCGTCTGGATAGTGGCAGGTACGAACGGCATTGATGTTCATGCGCTTCATCATCATGATGTCCTGAATCATGCGCTGCTCACTTAAGTTGTAGCCCTCATCAGGATCAATCTCATGACGGTTGGCACCCTTCAGGAGAACAGGCTGGCCATTGACCAGGAACTGCTTGTTCTTAATCTCCACCTTGCGGAAACCTACCTTTACCTGTACAATCTCGTATGGCAAGTACATACCGCCATTCTGGATAGGAGATACAACGAGGGTATAGAGGTTAGGAGTCTCAGCACTCCACTTGCGAACGTTCTTCACACGGAGCTGATACTTAGCCACACCATTCCTTACATTATCGGTACCTGTAACGATTACCTCCTTGCCATCCGGGTCGTAAAGGCCGAAGTATGCCAGGGTATTGCCCTGCACCTTGGCTGTGATGTTGAGGTAACCATCCTTATAGTTGTTCTTCAGCTCTGTCTCTACACGGACATCGAGCAGGCGATGATCCTTGGAGCGGGCATAGAGATAGTTCTCACGTGCCGGACCGCTCAGACGCCAGAAGTCCTGATCCTCACACCATGAACCATCACACCAGCGGAATGTCTGGAAGGCGATGAGGTTCTTGCCCTTCTTCAGGAAAGGAGTGATATCAAACTCTGCGGCAACCTTGCTATCCTCTGCATAACCGGCAAACTTTCCGTTAACATAGAGATAGATGTTGGAGGTTACACTACCGAAGTGAGCGATGACGCGCTTGCCATCCCAGTTGGATGGGATATTGATTTCACGACGATAGGAACCTACGTGGTTGTCCTTGGTAGGAACAGCTGGTGGCTGCTGGTCGAAGTGGCCACGCCAGGCGAAGCCCACATTTACATACTCTGGCTGGCCATAGCCCAACATCTCCCAGTTGCCTGGCATCTGGATGTTGTTCCATTTAGAGTCATCAAGGTCAGTCTTGTAGAAATCCGTAGGGCGCTCATCAGCATTGGCTACCCAGTTGAACTTCCATGTGCCCTCAAGCGACAGGTAGTTCATACTCTTCTTCTTGTCAAGATACTCGGCACCTGTTCCAGCGAAGTCGTTAGGATCGTAAGCGAAGTGCAATGTGTGCAGAGGCAAACGATTGATTTCATTCACTTGGAGGTCGTGCCACTCCGTGAAAGTAGGCTGCTGGATGGCTACCGTCTTTGCAGACGACTTAATGGCAGTCTTCGGTTTTCTTGCACCAAAGGCTACCATTACCAATCCTGCCATACTCAAAGTTACGAACAGTCTTTTATTCATTACTATTATAGTTTTGTATTAAGATATTTATCATATTCACAAGCGGCGAGAAGCATTGCTCCCACACCGAAGTTTGCCTGGGAATTGGCATCTACGGTCTGTCCCGGGATGGCTCTTTCGCCGATAGGCTGAACATAGCCCACCTTGCCGTCTTCCTGAACGGCTGTTTCCGTGAGGTAAGTCCAGGCTCTGTCAATCACCTTCTTATATTCTTTCTGGTTGAGATAACCATTGTTTACTCCCCAGAGCATTCCATAGGTGAAGAAGGCGGTACCGCTGGTCTCTGGTCCCGGAGCATGCTCAGGATCCATCATCGAGCGGGTCCAGTAACCTTCCGGCTGCTGGATTTCAGCCACAGCCTTAGCCAGCTTCTGGAACTTATCTACGAAGAACTGATAGTGCTTGTAGTCCTTTGGCATATCCTGGAGCACCTTTGCCAGACCGGCAAGAACCCAGCCATCGCCGCGAGCCCAGAAATCCTTCTTGCCGTTGGCACTCTTGTGCTTCGGATAGATGTACTTTCCATCGCGGAAGTAGAGGTTGGTCTCCTTGTCGAGCATAATCTCGTCGGTGGTGAGGAGGTTATCGTAGAGCTTGTCGAGATACTTCACGTCTCCGGTAAGCTTGTACATCTTGGTCATCACAGGCATCACCATGTAGAGGGCATCACTCCACCACCAGTAGTCTGTTGGCTCAGAGTAAGCCTCGTAGTGCATCACCTCCTTGGCACGCTTCACCATGAATTCTGAGGCTGCGGCATTACCCTTGGCTGCCTCGATATTGTAGAGGTCGATGTAGGTCTGGAAGCAGATCTGCCAGTCGCCGAAGAGTACGTGATCCTTACCCTCGCCGTATGGCTTGTACTTCCACTTGGCTGGATTAGCTTCTGTAGCACCGGTCCAGTCGTTATGCTCAGCCCAACGGATGGTGTAATCCAGCATCTTCTGGTCCTTCAGCATCTTATATACCTCCATGTTGCCGGTATGATAAGCGGCATTGTCCCAGAAGGCACGCACCTCAGGCTTGTTGTTGGCCTGCCAGTAATTATTTACCTTCGTGATGAGTGCTGCCACCTGCTCGTGGTCCCACTTTCTGGAAGCCTTCACCTCCTTCTTGTTCTGTTTCTTGACCTTGGCGGTCTTCTTGGCTGGCTGCGCTGCGCTCAAAGGCAAAGCCAGGGCTGCAGCTGCCAGCATCATCAATATCTTGCGCATAATTAATTATCTATTATCAATCAAAAATTACCACTTGTCCTTGGTAACGATATCGTCCTTCCAGTGATGATCCTTAGGGAACTGCTGATTGTTCCATGCCTTCACCTGGGTCCAAGGCTGTGCTGCATCGGTCCAGAATGGATGATTGGCAGGCAGGCCGAGAGGCATGAAGGCAAGGGTAGTCATATAGAGCGAACCGTTGTTGGTGTACCAGTCGGCTACGTTCTTCTGGGTATTTCCGCAGAAACCGATAGAGAGATAACCCTTCTCATTGAAGTTGTTCTCCTGGTCGAACATGCGATGGAGCACCTTGGTCAGGGCTGCACGCACCTGTCCGTTGCTCAAATCCTTTGGCAACTTCTGATACCATGCCATCAAGGCAAGCGGCTGCATGGTTGCCATACGGTAAGGAATGCTTCTTCCGAAAGCCGGGAAGGTTCCTTCCGGAGAGATGAATCTCTCGAGGATGATGCTGTACTTCTGGCAGCGCTTCAACTCCCGGTCGTAGTACTTCTGATAGTCGAGGCGGGAATTCACCTTGGCATCCACCATCGCCTGGAGTGTTTCCAGATACATCGGATGGAACACATAGCTGCTGTAGTAATCGAATGCGAACGAAGGACCATCGGCATACCAGCCATCGCCTACATACCACTCCTCTACCTTGCGGCAGGCTGAGTTAACGCGATATTCATCGAAATCGCCACCCGCCTTTGCCATGAAGCTCTCGATGGTAGAAGAGAAGAGAAGCCAGTTGGTATAAGGAGGATCGATGTGGCGGAGCTTGGCAAACTCCTTCATGTATCGCTGCTTGGTCACCTCATCCAAAGGCATCCAGAGTGTATCGTAAGCCCGGAGGAAACTCTCGGCGATATAGGCTGCATCAACCAGGTTCTGACCGCCGATGCCCCAGCAGAGATAGTCAGGGTTCTGAGGATCTACAGCATTCTTGTAGGAAGCCAAGGCCCACTCACGCAGCTGCTTGCGCTGCTTGCCTTCGGCTGTGGCATCATCAGGAAGAGTCAGCCAGGGAGCCACGCCAGCCATCAGTCTGCCGAAGCACTCCATATAGAGCACCTTCCTGTTGCGGTTGTCGAAGCTTGGACTGAACTCCGTCTGCATATTCTTCTGCAGCTCGCCCTTTGCCATATTCTCCAGCACAGGCTGAGCCATCTTATAGGCAAGCGAGCACCAATATTGGCGGTCGCTCTGCTGTTGTGCCTTCTTCTTCGCTGCGCTGATTCCCATGAACGGAACCAAAGCCAGAAGAAGGGTAATCATGATACTCTTATATATATGAATCATAGATAGTTGCAATTTTGTTAGTTTGTTGAATTCTGTTAAACGATGATTGCAGTATTATCATTTCAAGCTGCAAATGTAATTAAAATAATTTAGAAACGAGCAGAGCGACCGTGTTTTTTATCATTTTTTCAACACTGGAGCACCATTTTCCCAGGAAATAGGTATCCAGAGGTGACGACTGTCGCTCAAATGTTTCGGATTCCACATATCTGCCATGAATACATAGTCGGCGCCATGGAACATCTTCTTCTGTTCTGCAGTTTCCACCTTATATATATAGGTACCCTGTGCACCGAAGGTCTTGTCGGCACCCTCTCCACGGCAAGGATTAGGCAACTGTTCCCAAGGACCGAAGATATTCTTAGCCTTGAACATGCGGGCAGCATTTGGAGCCCAACCGTTACATCCGCTGGTAATCATCCAGTAGGTGCCATCCTGCTTGAAGATGGTTGGAGCCTCGTTCTGTCCGCCGGCAGCTACTCGTACGTAGCAACCGTTGTGCTGCATGTAGTCATCTGTCAGCTGTGCAATCTGGAGTGTCAGGTTTTCCTCTGAAGAATAGATGTGATAAGCCTTGCCATCATCGTCGATGAAGATGGTCATGTCTCTCGACATCTGTCCTCCCTGGAAGTCTCTCATCCAGAACATACCTCGTTCTATCTGAGTGCGCCAGGCTGGAGTCCACCACTCTTTCAGTTCAGGGAAGAGAAGCTGATGCTTGAGGTCGGTGGTATCCGGCTTCGCAAACCCGATAGGATAAAGACCTGGATTCACTCTGCCAGAGCGGATGAACTTGAATGGTCCGAAAGGAGTGTCGCTGGTTGCCACACCATAGCGGGCTGCAGCATATCCCTGACCCTTCAGTTCGAGATGGAACCACATGACGAACTTCTTGGTCTTCTGATTGTAGAGAACCTTAGGGCGCTCGATGATGCAACCACCCTCGATGTCGCTGCCTGGTTCATTAGATACTGGGAGCACCAATCCATGGTTGGTCCATTTCTTGAGATCCTTGGAAGTAAAGCAGCTTACGCCGAGAGAGCTGTAAGGCTTGCCATCCTGCGAACGGCTTTCGCCATACCAGTAGTAGGTACCCTTGTAGTTGAAGATGTTGCCACCGTGCGCATTGATATGCTTACCGGTATTGTCTTTCCATACACCTCCGTCCATCGGAGCCTGAGCCAGAGTTGGGAGACAGGACATCATCCACAACACTATAAATGTGAATAGTTTATTCATTTTGCTGATGTTATTATTAAGTTAGTGAAACGCTAATTGTTTATTTCGGTTACAAAATTAGGAAAAAAGCCCCTTTTAGGGGGCTAATATTCGGTATAAAAGGGATACAAATCGAGAAAATGCAGGAAAAACAAATGCAACCCATCGATTTTTCACACATTTCCACGACTAATAAATATCTTCCCTATTCACTATTCTGCGCGAAATGACTTTTTTACCCTACTTCGCGCAAAATAGTGACTCATTATTTTGCGCAAAACGATATTTTTAGTATCTTTGCAGCCGAGATAATCTTGTTTTCGTGTAATTTTCATCAAACAATAACCTTGTTTTCGTGTAATTTTCACCAAACAATAATCTCGTTTTCGTGTAAGGAATGTATTTATCAAACCTATTTTAGAGAAGTTTATAATGAAAAGGAAAATATACGATAAGCTTGTCGAGTGGAAGCAACAAAGGAAAGGTGAAACCGCATTGATGGTGGAAGGAGCCAGACGTGTAGGAAAAAGCTATATGGTGGAAGAATTTGCCAAGAAGGAATATCGCAGCTATATTCTTATCGACTTCAACAGAGTCGGGGAAGATGTCAAACACCTATTCGACATTTATCTCGACAATCTAGACATGCTCTTTATGCACCTGAGCATTTACAGTGGCAAAAAGCTATATCCTAGAGAATCACTCATCATCTTTGATGAAGTACAATTCTGTCCACGTGCACGTACAGCCATCAAATATTTGGTTGCAGACGGCAGATATGATTATATAGAGACAGGTTCATTAATCTCTATTCGAAGGAATACAGAAAACATTCTGATTCCTTCCGAAGAAGAAACCATCTATATGTATCCTATGGACTTCGAGGAATTCTTATGGGCAAATGGTGACGACATGATGATGGATTTCATCAGAAACCAATTTGCCAACAAACAACCTTTAGGACAAGCCTTGCATCGAAAGGTCATGGATTACTTTAGGCTATACTTGATTGTTGGTGGTATGCCACAAGCTGTCCAGAAATATATAGACACGCATAGTTTCGAAGACACAGACCGAGTAAAAAGGCAAATACTCACCTTATACCGCAACAGTATTTACGACTATGCAGGCAACTATGCAGAAAAGGTAGTAAGCATCTTTGACCAGATTCCTTCACAGCTCCAAAAGCATGAGAAAAAGTTCAAGTTGGCAGATTTAAGCAAGGATGCTAGAATGCGTGATTACGACAGTGCTTTTCTGTGGCTAAAAGATGCCATGATTATCAATACGTGTTACAACACGACAGAACCGAGTATCGGACTTAATCTAAAAAGAGAAGACTCAACTCTGAAATGCTATATGGCAGACACAGGATTGCTTATCAGTCACGCTTTTGACGAACGAGGCATCATATCCGAAGAGTTATATCAAAAGATACTGAAGGACAAACTCGAAATGAACTCAGGTATGCTCATTGAAAACATTGTTGCTCAGATGCTCAAAGCCTCAGGTCATCATCTGTTTTTCTACTCTAACAACGACAGAGAAGACAAAGATTCTAGGATGGAGATCGATTTTCTCATTGCCAAAAGCAAGACCACATCTCGGCACAACATATCTCCTATAGAAGTAAAATCCACAGTAAGGTACACCACGACCTCGCTGACTAAATGTATAAAAAAATACGATAAGTATTTAGCGACTCCATACGTTATTCATGCAGCAGATCTGAAAATAGAAAATGGTATCGAGTATTTACCTTTATATATGGTTCCATTACTATAACGCACCGAGTCTTCACTATGGAAGACTTGTTCAAATACCTATTAATTGATATTATCAGTCGTGGAAATCTATTGTTTTTTCGCACATTTCCACGATTAATAAATTATTTATTTGTATCTTTGCTACACAATAAACAATTAATATACAGAAAGATATGATAGTAGAACGGGGAAAAGGAAAAGGGGTAATGGAAGCCCTCTGGAGATTTTGCTTTCCGGGGTAACATTTAAGAAAATCTGTCGTAATCTCAATAAAAAAGCGAGATTACGACAGATTTTTCGTTAAAAAGTTGCCGTAATCTCATATTTTTTGTAACTTTGCGGTAGATAATTATAAAACAGGTGGTTATGAAGTACTTAGATCCTAAGGCAGACCTCACGTTCAAGAAGATATTCGGCAATCATCCCGCAAGACTGATCAGCCTTCTGAACGCACTCCTGCCACTCAGCGACGAGGAGCAGATACAAGAAATCAAGTATCTGCCTACAGAACTTGTGCCCCAGCTCGAAGGGGGCAAGAACACCATTGTGGATGTACTCTGTACCGATGCCAGAGGCAGGAAGTTCTGCGTGGAAATGCAGATGGAATGGTCTGATGCTTTCCAGCAGCGAGTACTGTTCAATGCATCCAAGCTCTATGTGAGCCAGGCTAAAAAGGGAGGAAAATACAGTGAACTCCAACCCGTATATTCCCTGAATCTTGTGAATGATATCTTTGCGCATGATACTCCAGATTTCATCCACAACTACCGCATCGTGCATGACAAGGACAGCAATAAGGTCATCGAAGGCTTGCATTTCACCTTCATAGAACTCCCGAAGTTCACTCCACATACCATTACCGACAAGCGCATGATGGTCTTGTGGCTCCGTTTCCTCACGGAAATCAATTCCAATACAAAGGAAGTTCCTGCTGACCTGCTTAATGACCCGGAAATAGGAAAAGCCGTAGAGGAACTGGAGATTTCCGGTTTCACAGATGCCGAACTCTGGGCCTACGACAAATTCTGGGATTCCGTAAGCGTTGAAAGAACCCTCATAGATGACAGCTACCAGAAAGGTAAGGTAGAAGGTATGAGCCAACAAAGTCTTGAGATTGCCAGAAAGATGCTGGCAAAGGGGATGGATGGTGCGACCGTGATGGATATAACGGGACTGTCGGCAGAGCAGATACAGCTGTTGAAAGCAGAGATGTAAATTACAGATATCGCAATAAAAGAAAGGGTCTATATGCCACGATAACAGGTGGCATATAGACCCTTGAAATGTTACTTACAACATGTGAAAAGATACAAATTGTGAAACTACAGCATTCTTAGCTGAATACGCCAACACCCTTTCTCCAAAGAGAATCCCATAGTCCCTTGACCCATGGCCTTGCCGTTAACTACTATTCGGGAATATGGCTCGGGCATACGGAAGATAGCCCGGGATCCATTGGGCACCTCCAATACAATCTCACACAGTTTCTCGCTCTTATCAACTCGCAATCGAATCTCACGATTACCGCTCAAAGGAACAACTGTGCTAAGATGATTCAGATGTCCCAAATGAGGACAGACCGTGAATTCTCCAAATCCTGGGGTACGAGAAGCAATACCAGCCAGATACTGGCTCATAATAGTAAGCGGTCCGCCACTCCAAGCATGATTATAAGAACCACCACCAAAACCTTCTCCACCAATGCCCCATCCTTCCCAAAGGGTCGTCAAAGGACTTTCTACCATCGCTGCATAACGACGTTTCATTCTACGGATAGCATCTTGATAATAGCCCATTTCACACAAAGCTTGCAACACATACTTTTCCATATACGGACTGGCGTGTTCGTACTTGTCAAAGAAAGGACGTATTACCGGATAGAGCGACTTAGGCAATGTGCCTGAGACTACCGCCAAAGCCTGCGCCCTATCGTCTGGTTCACCCTTATAAGCAGGCGAGACATAATACGAGCCATTCCAAAACTTCTGATGAAAGACCACCTTGAGCCTGTCCGCAGTTCGTTTAGCCCATTCAGCCTCAGCCTTTTCTCCTACCAGCATCGCCATCTGCTCATAGCCTTGTAAAGCGATGGCATACCATTGGTTGAACAAAAGAATCATATCTTTATTGTCTCCCCAATCACCCCAGGTCCATCCTCCCTTGCGAGGTATAACCAGACCCTCCTTGTCCGTTTGCCACACATGGATATACTTTCTCACTTTTGGGAACACATACTCTATCGTCGCCTTGTCTGCCGACCCCATATAATAATTCCAAAATCCATAATATCCAACGCTCGCCAACATTTGCATCGGCAATTCCGAATCATAATTGCCAGCAGGAACAGGCGAAAAGATCGTACTGTCCGAGCGTTGCCAATCCATCAATTCATAAATACCTTTTCTTGTCAGCAAATGCGCTTTCTCATCCAAGGCATAAAATGCCTCTCCCGATTCATTGACGACATCTCCCCACCACTGCGCTCTTTCTCTATCAGGGCAATCCATATAGGTGTCACGCATCGTCAAATAAAGGGTACGTTGAGATTTCTCCCACAAACGGTTCAACATGGGATCATCGCAAGAGAACAAACCGGCAAAACTTGTGTCATACCCCGTTTCCCGAAAGCCTACCTCCTTGATATGGACCCCTTTCTCAAACTGATAGAACACTTGGTGTCCGTTCATCCAACCTAAACATTCAAAGCTCTGATTTCCATCCTTGGTCTTATACTCTGCAAAAACATTGTTTGCAGATCCTCCCTGATAATTATCGGTAAGAATCCGAACACGCAGTCCCCTTGGGGCTTCTACCTTCAAATAAGGCATCACCTGCGCATTATATGGCAGATAAGCCACCAAAGTAGTATCATTCTTCATTTCTGTATGCATGTATGACTTCAACCCGAAGTCTCGCCAAAGAGGAATCGGACGCTCTACAAGTCGATTCCATCCCGCACAATCTAAAGAAACCTTTCTTGCCTTATCCCAAGACCTATCGTTAAAAGATGCCTCGGTGAAAGGAATATCTCTTGCCGCATCAAAACCGACATTAGACTCTGGCAATCGATAATTAGGGTTAGGACCCTGTGGCAAGTAAAAGGCAGGATGCTTCTTCACTCTCCAGTCACGTCTTGGGACAATCGGTCTGCCATTCACCTGCAAAGCGAAAGTCATACCAGGTGTAGGACTGTTACGATGGCTAAAGCCATCCTTACCAAAATACCACACCAAAACCGCGATGGTATTTTTACCCCTTCTCAGAGCAGGAAGCGAACGGATGACATCACAATAGGTATCGTTAGGGTTAGGTCCTCTTTTCAAGCCACCTTCACGAACCTGAATTTCACCGTTCACCCATAGCCAATACTTGGAGTCTGCAGCAATCGACAGACACACGTCTTGGGGATTATCAGAAATTTCTATCACATTGTGAAAGCAAAGCCAACTGCCTGGTTCCACTTTCTGCTTGGCATCAAGGGTAAAGACCTGCGCCCATCCCACAAGACAACTCACAAGCATAACAAACAATATAACAAATCTTTTATTCATGGTCTCCGAAACTAAACACTACAAAAAACAAAAAGTGGGTAACAGAAAACTGACTGTTACCCACCATCTTATATATGCGAAATCACTTTAACAAACATGATAACAACAGAGCAGATTACTTCTCTGCTGACTGACCTGCTGATGTTGGCCAATATGGGTTCTGATACAAAGGACTCTTCTCTACAGAAGCATAATCACTTGCTGTAAGCAGGAACTGCTTGATAGGAAGTGGCTGCAGATAGTGAGCCATGTGCCAGGTGAAACCATCCTTGTAGCTATTGGTAGCTGTCATGTTCACCTCCAATGGACGATAGTACTCGCTCAGAGAAGAGCTTGATACGTTGGCATTAGAAGAGCCATCGGCATTCAGGTTGTTATACCAGCTCTGCATTGGAGTATTCCAGAGATGAATACCCTCCATGTGAGCAGGAGTTGTCATCAACTGATCGTATGAACGCCAGCGCTGCAAATCCATACCACGAAGACCTTCTGAAATCAACTCGCAGCGACGCTCACGACGAATATTGTAGAGAATCTTATCAGTCAACTGCTTGCCTGCAGAGTAAGAACCCCAGTCGGCAGTTTCCTTGCTCATCTCAGTAGCATCGATGGTAACCTGTGGGCTAACAGCATCACCTGTGAAGCCGGCAGCCTTACGTACATCCTTCCAATACTCCAGAACCTTACCAGAAAGACTGTTGGTCAACATATACTCAGCCTCCATGTAGTTCAGCAGTGCCTCGGTAGCACGGAAGATTTCAGCTGCATTGTAGCAGTTACCATTACCTGTATTAGCCTTATCAAAGGTACCACCCTTACGGATTGCATAACCTGTAGAATAGTCATTCTCGGCATTACGTGTGGTAATGGTTGGATATGGCTCGTCGATGACATAGTGATCCTCTGAAGCAGACATATTCTTGAATACATTCTTCTGTCCAGGAACCTTCAGGAAGATGGTGAGACGAGGGTCACGATTGGTAGCAACATCAGCGATAGTCTGGTCGCTATAGGTATAGGCTGAATTATAGATAGGCTTACCATCCTTCATCACATAGCCCTCTACCATAGAGCGGGTAAGACCTACACCCAAATCACCATGCTGGATGGCAACTTCCACGTTATTAACTACACTCAACTCCTTGCTATACTGGCGCCAAAGGATAACCTCAGGTGTACCCGACATATCTGTAGTACCCCAGATATTGAAGTAAGGGTTCTGAGGATCACCTTCCTTCTGAGGAATGGTACCGGTGTTCACCATCAACTGATCCTTATACTTGTCAGCTACCATTTCGGCAGCCTTGGCACTCTCCTGCAGGAAATACTTAGCCTCAGCATCAACAGAACCTGTTGGATACTGATAGTTGGCATTATACTCCTTAGCCTTGCCTGGCCATCCCTCGCCGTTAGGAACGAAAGCTGTGCCGGCAAAGTAAGTCAGCCAAGAGCCCTCGTAGAGAGCTACACGGCTCTTGAACAGGCGGGCTGCATCTGGAGAGATACGGGTATGGTTCTTGTCAAAACCATCCTGCATCAGCGAGATAGCCTTGTCCAGGTCTTCCATAATGAAACGAGCCACCTCGTTGCAAGGCTGACGCTTATTGGCAGCCACCAGAATTTCCTCATTATCAGGGAAAGCCTCGGTTACAATAGGAAGGTCGCCCCACTTCTGCAACATATCGAAGTAGCAATATGCTCTCATGAAGTAGATCTCACCGATATACTGGTTGATGATAGCCTCACTACCAGAGATCTTACCAGCCTTCTGAGCCTCGAGGATAGAATTGAGCTGGTAATTGATGTTGCGGATATTATTCCAAGACCAGTTGCCGTTATCATTGGCTGTTTTCCAAAGTCCTGTGGCAAACTTGCTATCACCATACCAGTTGATCTGGTTGTCGGTATTCACATCGCCGGCATAAAGACCGTAGCTCCAGTTTGCGTGTCCTGGCAAGACATCACCATAGAACTGATCGGCAGCAGCTTTCACCTTAGCCTCAGAAGTAAAGAAGCCATCAGAAGGTAAGCTTGATGGTGGCTCCTGCTCCAGATAATCACTACAAGAAGTGAAGGATGCAGCAAGTGCCAATGACATAAGTGCTATATGTTTGAATTTCATATTTATATCTCCTTTTAATTATAATGTAACGTTAACACCGAAAGAGAAAGTACGAGAGAGAGGATAACCATTACCATAAGCGGTATCGATGGTCTCTGGGTCGAACTGACTTGGAAGATCGGTGATAGTGAACAAATTCTCAGCTGAAACGAAGAAGCGGACATTGCCCAAACCTGCCTTTGAAACCAAGCTCTGTGGCAAGGTATAGCCAACCTGAAGGTTCTTCATACGCAAATAAGCTGCATTGAGCAAATAGCGTGTCTGGGTATGGATGTTCTTCTCGCTGTACTGTGGACGTGGCAGATAGGCATCCAGATTCTCTGATTCGTAGCCATTCTTGACAGACCAGGTTTCTGAATCGCGGAAGTAGTCCTGAACGCCGGTAATACCTGCTGCCCACCATACACCAGAGTTGGTAGCTCCAAACAGATATTCTCTCGCACCCCAAGAACCATTCACATTATAATCACGCTTCATGACACCCTGCATGAATGCACGGAAGTCGAATCCCTTCCAGCTGGCGGTGAGATCGAGACCGAAGAGATAACGAGGAGTATTGTTACCGATAACCTTCAGGTCGCCATGGTCTGCCAATGTATTGCTACCATTGGAGATCTTGCCGTCGCCATCCAGGTCCTTGTACATGATATCACCAGCAGCCCACTTGTCGTCAAGCTGGCTCTGTCCACCATTTGGCAAGGTAGCCAGATGCTGGTTCATCTCATCATTAGTCTTGGCAATTCCGATGGTTTCATAACCCCAGATTTCGCCTACCTTGCGGTTCTCGATATAGCTAGACAAGGAACCTGTAGGGTTGTTTGGATAACGGGTTACCTTAGCCTGAGCATCAGAAACATTGAATGTTACACCATAGTTCAAGCCATTCTCCAGATGATCGCGCCAGCCAATCTGCAACTCCCAACCTGTGGTACGGAGGTCAGTATTGTTGGTCTTAGGAACAGCAGTTCCCAAAAGTGCAGGCAACTCAGGAGCAGGACCTACCATATCCTTGGTATTACGTACATAGTAATCGAAGGAACCGGTCAGGCGGTTATTGAAAGCACCCCAGTCGAGACCGATATCATAGCTTTCTACCTTTTCCCAACCCAAGGCTGCGGAAACCAGACCTGGAGCTGCAGTAATGTTGGTCTTCTTGCCACCCTGAAGCCAGGTACCTGATACAGATTTATAATCTACAGTAGAATAGGTCTGATACCAGTTATCAATATTCTGGTTACCCAAAGAACCGTAAGATGCACGGAGCTTCAAGGTATTTACTGTATTCTCCAATGGCTTCCAGAAGTTCTCGTGAGCGATGTTCCAACCCAAAGAGAAGGATGGGAAGGTCTTCCACATATTGTTTCTACGGAACTTAGATGTACCGTCATGACGGATATTGAACTCGAAAAGATACTTCTCATCATAGTTGTAGTTCAAGCGGCCGAAGAAGCCGGCTGTCTGCCACTGGTTGCGTCCACCATTCACAGAAGGAACGATTTCCTTACCTTCGTAGCTCAAGCCATTGGTCAGATCCACCTCCAGACGAGACTCGTCCAAGACACCATTTCGCTGCAGACCGAATTCTGTCTTCTTCAGCTGCTCAGCCTGGAAACCACCCATTACATGGAAGTTGTGCTTCTTAGCCAGAGAGAAGTTATACTCGGTATAAGCCTGGAAGTTATAGTAGTTCTCCTTATATTCATCCTCATGCACATTGGAACCCTTGTCGTAAACGATAGGATTGCCGGCAACATCATGGTTGTAGAGCATCTTCTTGTCCCAGTGGCGTGCAGTATTCTCTGAACGATAGGTGAAGTCGATATGAGTTCTCCAGTTCTTGACAGGCTCAATCAACAGGTTCACCTGCTGGTTCAGGATGTCACGCTCCTTGGTATCCTTACCTGCTGTAGCCAGACCGAGGGCAGGAGAAGGTGAAGAATAATAGTAACCGTTGCGATCCTGCAAAGGCAATACTGGCCAACCCTGACGTGCCAAGTCCTGATACAGACTGTTGGTCAAAGTAGCAGGGCGCTGGAAATCGGTACGGGTCCAGCGGGTAGAGTAATCCAGATGCAGCCAATCAGTAATCTGCGCACCAATCTTAGCTGCCGTATTGTAACGGTCGTTCTTATCCTTATCCAGCTTCATGAAACCGCCATTGTGCAGGTAGTTGAAAGAAGCATAGAAATTAAACTTATCATTACCGCCGCTTACACTTGCGTTATGCTCCTGAGAGAAGGCAGTGCTCTTATACAAGGCATCATACCAATCTACATCATCTACACCATAGCCGTAGCCATCATTCCATGTTGTGCCGTTGCTGGAATCGATACCATAGAGCAGGTTGCCATTGGCATCCTTACGGGTACCAGGACCTACAGGAGTGGCATTGTGATAAGCCACAATCTTGTCCATACGCTCCTGATCGAAGAACACACCACTACCACCGTTGGTATGAGCATCGTTTACCCATGCTGCATAGTCAACAGAGTTCATCATGTGCTTGCCACGAATCATACCGCTGAAACGGAAGCTGTTGTTATAGTTGACAGTAACCTTACCCGACTTACCTTTCTTGGTAGTAACCAAGATTACACCGAAAGGCGCACGGGAACCATAGATAGAAGATGCAGCAGCATCCTTCAATACAGATACACTTTCGATATCCTGTGGATTGATGGTATTCAAATCACCCTCAGAACCATCAATCAAGATCAATGGAGTACCCTTGGAACCCTCACCAATGGTAGTAGTACCACGTACATTTACATTAGGAGTAGCATCCATAGAACCAGACGAGCTGGAAATCTGCAAACCAGGAACCAGACCCTGCAATGCCTGAGTAGCATTGGCAACAGGACGGGAAGCAATCTCCTTGCTGTCGATTACAGAGACAGCACCAGTGAGGTTTACCTTCTTCTGAGTACCGAAACCTACGACAACGACTTCACTCAAAGCCTGATTGTCATCTTCCAGAGTAACGTTCAACGGACCATTACCAGCTTTTACCGTCATGGTCTTATAACCTATATAAGACACTTCGACCATAGCACCAGGAGCAGCACTGAGCGAGAAGTTACCATCAAGATCGGTAACAGTACCCGTCTTGGAACCCTTAACCTTTACGGTAGCACCGATTACCGGCTCACCAGAAGGATCAAGCACCTGACCTTTAACGACACCCGACTGCTGAACAACCTGAGCTGTAGAAGCTGCCATGATAGATTGTGGAGGCAAAGCAACACCAGTTGCCAAAGCTGCCAAAGCCATCAATCTTCTAGACGATGTTATTAGCTTAAGATTTTCCATTTTAAGTTGTATTTTTATTTGTGTTAGTTATATTATACAGTTTATGTAAAAAATGTAAAGTGCCCCTTCGCTTTGATCGAGGCAACATTTTTGATTTACGATTGCAAATTTCGGTCTTTTTTATCATATATTAGGGAAAATTTCGCTAAAATAAGGGAAAAATTCGGGAAAAAAGCTGTAATTTTGCACCCAAATACAAATAAATACTAATAATCGAGATGAGAATAACATATTTGATACTGACTTTTGTGTGCTGCATCATTGCTAAAGCGGAAACATTTCCATACCGCAGCATTGCATCTTTTAACATTTCGCCAGCGTCTGAAAGCTACTGCATGATGTTCGATAGCGAAGGAATGATGTGGGTGGGAACCAATTCCGGACTCAAATCATACGATGGCTATACCGTGAAATCGTATAAATCGAATGCCCTTTCTCCTGGTATTCTTCCCAACAACGACATCCGTTCCATGGCAGAAGACCACGATCAGAACCTCTGGCTGGGAACCCGAAACGGCCTGGTAAAGATAAACCGGAAGACTGGCGTTTTCAAGACCTATTTCCTGCCAAGCGAAGATCAGAGAATCATCTACCATCTCTTTGTTTCGAGAGATGGTACACTCTGGGTTGGTACAGATGGAGGATTATCTTATTTCAATCCGGAAAATGAATCCTTCTATACCTATACTTCCAGGAATGCCTGGCTCATCAATGAAAACGGAAAGAAACAGCGCCTCAATTCTTTCAGCGTAAAATGTGTAGCAGAAGACAAAAACGGCGACCTTCTCATCGGTACCTGGTCTTCCGGACTGATGCGTCTGAAACGTGGCAGCAACGTATTCCGAAGCTATCCGAAACTGAATGATAGGAATTCAGCCTACTCGCTCTTTTTCGACAAGAATCATCATCTCTGGGTAGGAACCTGGGGATATGGAGTGCTGTGCATCAGCAATCCGGACAATCTGAAGAATCCGCAGTATCATCAATATCCATACGCCACCAACAACTTCGACATCTTCTATAAATTCGTAGAAGACCCTATCACCAATACTTTATGGGCATGTACCAGAGAAGGTATCTGCTATTTAGATGAAGACCAGCCGCAAGCAGGCTGGAGCAAATATACCCAGATTGGCAACAACCGACTCATCTACTGCAATGACATCAGCACGGATGGAGCGGGAAATATCTGGCTCTGTACGCAGAATGATGGAGTTCTACAGATTACCACCCCCCCATCTCTCTTCAAGCAGTGGTATCTGGGCAACCTGCAGAATGCTCCTACCATCAACTATGTCAATGCGATTCTCACTACCGACGGTAAATGGTTCTGGCTCGGACTCAATCCGTACGGAATAGCGCTCTACAATCGAGATACCGGTGACACCTATTATAATAAAGGCATTCCGGGCTTTGGTAAACTGAGCAGCTATACCCTTACCACCAGCATTACCAGCATCGTGAAACGAAGCAATGATGAAATATGGTTTGCCGTCAACAACTACGGTGTCATCATCAAACCGAAGGAAAAAGAAGCCTTCTGCCTGGACAACACCAATACGAACTACATAAAAGAAAATTTCGTTAATGCTGTTTTCGAATCGAAAAACAAGACGATGTGGATAGGAAGCCGAAATGGTATGAGTATCGTATATCCAGACAATACAGGCTACTTCCTGACCATGAAAGAAGGCAAGAATGACTTCAGCAGCTGCGACATCCGTAACATCTGCCAGGATAGGCAAGGCAACATTTGGGTTTCTACAGATAATGAGGGTATTATCCGTATATCGGGCAATACCCGGAATATCCGTTCCCTAAAATACAGACAATACTGCCCTAAAAACGGCAAATATGCCATTAACGATGCGCAGAAATGCATGGAAGACAATCAAGGTCGCCTTTGGGCTATTTCAAATAGTGGCGGACTCTTCCTATATAATAAGGTGGAAGACCGTTTTGAATATCAGAACCGAAAGCTTCATCTTCCGGATGATCAGACCTTCTCTATAGAAGGCGATGCTTCCGGCAATATCTGGGTAGCGCTCAACAAGGCACTGGCATATATCACCTGGAAAAATCAGGAGTCAGACCATTTGCGCAACATCACTTATTTCACCCAAGAAGATGGATTGGGAGAAATCAAGTTCTCGGCAGATGCCAGTTATCAGTTCGGCAAGGAAATCTTTTTCGGAACGAGAGCAGGCTTTTTCTCTTTCCCTCCGTCGGCTATGACAAAAATGAAGAATCACAGAAACTGCAAGCTCGTCATCACCGACTTAATCATTGATGACGTACCATTTGCACAACTGGATTCAGTTCTCAAAAGTGACATTTCCGAAGAAATGCCACATTACACAAAAAGGATTTCCATACCTTCCAATGTGAAGAAGTTTGATATCGAATTCTCACTCCTCACATACGGTAATACACGAAAGAACAGCTATGCCTACCAGCTGGAAGGATATGACGAAGACTGGCAATACAGCAAACAGGATGAACATAAAGCTACTTTCCAGAACCTGAATGCAGGCACCTACAAGTTACATCTGAAGGCAAACGACGGCTACGGCAAGTGGCAGGAACTGCCATACACCATCACCATCAAGGTGCTGCCACCTTGGTATGCATCACGCCTTGCCTTCATGCTCTATATCCTGATGCTCATTGGCGGCATCTTTGCTGCTGCCAGATGGTATAAGGAGCGGGTGAAGACCAGAAACAGCCTGCAGATGGGTGTTATCCTTACCAATATCACCCACGAGCTGCTTACCCCACTCACCGTCATCTCTGCCACTATCTACAAGCTCAAGGAAAGAGCACCACAGTATGAGGAAGATTATCTGGTGATGGACAGCAACATCAACCGCACCACCCGACTCCTGCGACAGATCCTGGAAGTGAGAAAGTCGCAGGCAGGACAGCTGCATCTGCTCGTGAACCGCGGCAACCTGGTTTCCTTTATAGAAGAAGCTTGCGAGAATATCCGTCCGATGGCTGAACACCAGCAGATTAAGTTGAAGTTCAACAAGCCACATTCGGAAGGAACCGCATGGTTTGATGCCGACAAGATGGATAAGATTATCTACAACCTGCTCTCCAATGCCATTAAATATAATAAGGTGGGAGGCAAGATTGATGTATCGCTCAGCCTCAACAGGGAGCAGGCGGTCATCACGATTGCCGATAATGGCATCGGTATGTCGAAGGAGAAGATGAAGCATCTCTACACCCGTTTCTTCGATGGCGACTACCGCAAGCAGAACATGCCGGGAACCGGTATCGGACTGTCGCTGACCCACGACCTGGTGAAACTGCATCATGGCAACATCCAATGTGAGAGTCAGGAAGGCGAAGGCACTACCTTCACCATTACCCTGCCTATCAGAAAGAGTGCGTATGCACCAGATGAAATTGACAATTCTGACAAACCAAATGCAGTAAATCAGGAAGCCATCAGACAGGCAAGCCAGGAAACGAAGCAGGAATCCCAACCTGCTTCTGAAGACAAACCTAAGCTGGCACCTGTCCACCAGAGCATCTTCATCAAAAAGAATGCAAGCAAGATTCTGGTGGTTGAGGACAACGAGGAATTGTTAGCCCTGATGCTGCAGGTATTGAGCAAAAACTATCATGTGTTTACGGCAAAGAACGGAAAGCAGGCAATGAACATCATCATGAAGGAGAAACTAGACCTCGTGGTGAGCGATGTGATGATGCCGATTATGGACGGTATCGAACTGACCAAGCTGCTGAAAGAAGACAAGCGCTTCTGGCAGTTGCCTGTTATCCTGCTCACCGCCAAGAACAAGGAAGAGGACAAGACCGAGGCCTATGCCGTAGGAGCAGACGCCTATATCACCAAGCCGTTCAAGTTTGATGAACTGGAAGTCCGCATCAATGCCCTGCTTGCCAACCGCAAGAAGATGATAGAAAAGATTCAGGCTGAAATTTCGCTCCAAACCAGCACGGAGAGCGAAGCACAGGCTGCGTTACATTTGAGCAACCCAGATCAGGCATTCATCACCCGTGCCACTGAGATTGTGATGCAACATCTTGCAGATGGCGATTACAACCGAGAGGCATTCGCCAAGGATATGGCGATGGGCGAATCCACTCTATATAATAAGGTGAAAGCCACAACAGGGCAAACGGTCATTGCCTTCATCACCAGCATCCGCCTGAAGGAGGCTCAGCGCATCATCCGGTCGAACCCTAACATTCTGATCAGCGATGTAGCCACCCAGGTAGGTTTCAACACGCCGAAGTATTTCTCGAAATGCTTCAAGAAGGAGTTCGGCATCTTCCCGAAGGAGTATGCCGAGGAACTGAAAAAAGGTTAATTGAAGTCCTCAGGAAATTTCGCATTCCGGGGTAACATATAAAGAAATCTGTCGCAATCTCGCTTTTTTATTGAGGTTACGACAGATTTTTCGTTTAAAAGTTGTCGTAATCTCATATTTTTTGTAACTTTGCGGCATGGATTTTTAAAACAGATGATTATGAAGCAGGTAGAAGAAAGATATATCAGCTTGCTGACCGATTTCGGTTTCAAGCGAATTTTTGGAACAGCAATGAACAAGGATTTGCTCATTTGCTTCCTCAACAGCTTGTTTAATGGCAGACAGGTTGTGAAGGACGTATCGTATCTGAATCCAGAGCATGTGGGAGATGTATATACCGACCGCAGAGCCATCTTTGATGTATATTGCGAGGGCGAAAACGGCGAGAAGTTCATCGTAGAAATGCAGAATGCCTACCAGACGTATTTCAAGGATCGCGCCCTTTTCTACTCAACCTTCCCTATCCGTGAACAGGCACCTAAGGGGAATGACTGGGATTTCAAACTCAATCATGTCTATACCGTAGCCCTGCTCAACTTCAGCATGAACGAGGATGCATTCGACAAGGAGAAAATCCGCCATCATGTGCAGTTGTGCGACACAGCTACCCACAAAGTATTTTACGACAAGCTCGAATATATTTATGTAGAGATTTCCAAGTTCAACAAACCCCTGGAAGAATTGAATACGCTTTACGAGAAGTGGCTCTATGCACTGAAGAACCTCTATAAGCTTACCCAGCGTCCGAAGGAGCTGTGCGACAAGGTCTTCGACCGCCTCTTTGAGGAAGCCGAAATAGCCAAGTTCACTCCGCAGGAGATGAGGGAGTACGAGACCAGCAAGATGGCATATCGCGACATCAAGAATTCCGTAGACACTGCCAAGCGTGAAGGTATAGCTGAAGGCATGGAAAAGGGAATGGAATTAGGTATGGCGAAAGGTAAGCAAGAAGGTCTTGCGGAAGGTATGGAAAAAGGTATGGCGAAAGGTATGGAAAAAGGTATGAACCAGAAAGCCCTGGAAATAGCTAAGAATATGCTGGCAATGGGACTTTCAGCCGAACAGGTTGCCAAAGCTACCCAGCTCCCTTTGGAAATCATTAAGAATCTGAGCAATTCATAAAAACAGAAAGCGGAGATGTAGATAACGAATATCACCATATAATCAAGGGTCTATACGCCACCTGTTCATCGTGGCATATAGGCCCTTTCTATTTCCCGCGAAAAAAGTTTTTGGCGAGGAAAAGTATCAAAGTCTCATTTTTCGTAGCAAAAGTCCGTTTATCTAATTAATAATCAATATGTTGACACAAATGAGACTTTTCTGATAATTTTACATAAAGTATCATAGAAGTATCATAAAAGCAGCATAAAGTATCACTGAATGTATCATTGAAGCATAATAGAAGCACCACAAAAGTATCACAAAAGCAACATTTAGCGCCAATGCATAATTGCAACGCAGCTTGCTAATATAGTGCCCAAAAACAGTCCCAAACGTTGGGCACTCTATGCCCATGGTGTGGGCAACCAGTGCCCAGTACATGGTCTCTCGATGCCCAGTACATGGTCTCTAAGTGCCCATGTAACGGGCATCAAGAGACCAGCCGATGGACTGACTTTTCCTGATTTCAGTAGACACTTTTTTACTTTATAAACTAGAAAGGTAGACACTATCAATTTCATAAAACTGAAATAGTAGACACTCCTTATTTTTTGTTCCTATTTTTATAGACACAATAAAAAGAATCGTACTATTTTTGTAGTCACTACTCTTCCACTGGACTTACCGAACCCAGACTTGCTCTTTTGGTAAAGTAGGGAGCCCCTCGATGGGGCTTCCTACTTTTTCGGATTACTGTGTCTTACCCCGTTTAATATTAACGGCTTATGACACTCTTGATTTTTCCATTCTACAAGCTTAGCATATATCTTCCTCTTCATATCTTTACACTTTTAGACACATAAAACAATCAGATTATTACACTTTTCGACACATGAAACAATCAGATCATTACACTTTTCGACACATGATAATATCGAAAGCTTACACTTTCTGACACGTAATATCAATGCAAAACTACACTTTTTTACACATACGACCAAATAAACATTGAGCATAAAGCGAGATTTTAAGATATTTTAAAACGACAGGTACTTCAAACCATGAAAACAGGTAGCACGAAACCACCACACTGCCATATTATCCACCCAACAGGTATCAAGACACGATGAAGGGTCTATACGCCCACCTATCATCGTGGCATATAGACCCTTGTCGTTTCCCGTGAAGTGCGGGTGACTATGTTTGCTGGGCACCTTATACTCCTGCCCAGCTTAGGAGTTTATCTAATGTTATTAATTTCCAAGTTGTTATTCAACTTTGAAACTTCCACATTTTATGGAATTGAATGTTTTTCCAAGAAATTGTCGTCGTACATGATCCAGAGATTTTGCATACTTCTCAGATTCATCAGATTGCCACCCTTCATCATCACTTCCTGTCATAACCTTTTGATCTTCTGACAAAGTTAAATCTACAAATTCAGTAGGTACATTATCAAAGATATGGAAACCTGCAGTGGAAATATTACCTAATGTCACCGAATTTAGCCAACCACAATTGAAAAAGGCACAGTCACTTATAGATGAAACTCTCGGAGCATAGATTGTTTTAAGACTATTACACTCCTGAAAAGCATACAGGTCTATACTCTTTACATCTGGCAAGCTAATAAATTTCAGCGGTTGACAATTCGAAAATGCTTTAGACGGCAAAGCCTCAACTTTGTAAACAGTTAATTCTATACTGCCATCACTTGCACTTTTTAGAGCTTCTCTTATAGCATCAAACACACTCTTATCTGCATTTGCAGGCAAATCTTTGATTGCAATGTTCTTTTCGCCCGCAGCCAAAGCATTTTTTATAATTAGTACTGCATTTTCTGTAGTTGTTACAGCATCGCCACCGGTAATGTCATCGCCAGGCCCCCAATCCGTAACACTTACACTTCCTATTGTAGCTTTGTCCTTACCTATTTTTACATCATAGGTATAGCTCTTGGCTTTTTCTAGAGCAGGAATTCCAGTTACATCCAGAACTTTAGTCTGAGTAGGTTTGCCCTCACTATCATTGTATGTCACAGTGAGTTTGAGGAATTTCTCTGTAGAATTGGCAGCTCCAGGGGATACCAAAGCATAGAATACATTGTCTTTTTTACAAGCTTGGATGCCTACGTAGCTGTCACTTTCTCCTGCTGGAACTTTCAGCTTAGAATAAACTTCTACGGCAGAAAGCGTAGGATTCAGTCCTTCAAACTCATTTCCAAACTTATTTACTTTAACTATGACGCGAGCCGTCTGGCGTTCAAAGTTCAATGTCAACTGTCGGTCGGTAGGTAATTTTTCCTTTACAATATTTTTTGTGCATGTCATATAATCAGACAGAGCAATTTTCTCAATTGTAGATTGGTCTGCTGCGACATAACCTGTAGAGATTGAATTGGTGGAATTCCCTGGATAACAAGCCTCGAAAGTCTGGGCATTACCCGTCCAGACCAGATAGTCATTCGCATTCGCCCATTGTCCGGCCTTATTTTTGGTATAAACCACGGTTTTACCCTCAGTCGTTACGCTGATGGCATCGTTCTCATTAAAGCTTTCTTGTTCCGCTTTTGTACCCAATGGATTGCTACGGGTAAAAATGCTATTTCCACCAACGGTGGCAGCAATCTTTACCTCATTGGCGGCAGTGTTAGCGCTCTGCTCGTCATCAGTAGAGCAAGCGGCAAGCATTGCTATAACTGCAAATGCTCCCATATATTTTGTAATCTTCATATCTTGTCTATTTTAAATGTCAAACAAATCTTTAATCACCTCAAATCCGCAATCTATAGGGTTTAGTGGGATTTTGCTTGCAAAACGACAAAATTCATTTTATTGTACATATTTCTTACACAACAGAAATGTCGCAGACACAAAATCCCCTTACCCCATAAAGCG